>Ga0207641_10006190_pt1 | contig 10124 bp, 4 predicted proteins | sample KBSSwiS62_FD_184306 | JGI IMG/M metagenome (GOLD analysis project Ga0207641, IMG submission 184306) | Switchgrass rhizosphere microbial communities from Kellogg Biological Station, Michigan, USA - KBS Switchgrass S6-2 (SPAdes) (version 2) | ecosystem: Host-associated > Plants > Roots >... | reverse complement strand
GTACTGATTCATATCGCTAAACTAACAATCAAAACGACCGCCCCCACCGCCCGATCGAACGCATACGGATGCGCGGCACCCTGGCGGCCTCTCGCACGCGCGGTCATTTAAGGCTGGAAGGCCTGCTGAATCTGAGTGCTTAGCCAGTCGGCAACATCACCCGCGCCAAGCGTTCAATCCCCAATTCTTTCAGAATCTCTTGGAGCTTGAGCGCAACCTTGTTCCTGACCATCACATCGTGGCGAACCGGCTGTCTCCCTCAATTCGGCTAGTAACGCGTTATGATTGTCGTCGCGCACTTCCCCTCCGGAGGCCTTCACAGGTGTTGCGCGGCGTCTGTGACGGAATATCGGAACAGCTCAGACCAACGAGGAAGGTTTCAGTGAATAAGCACTTGGGCTGGATTCTATTGATCCTTTGGCAAGCCGTTCCTACCTCTTTCTGGGTCACAGCAGCCACCGCAGCCCAGGTTAGAAACAAACAGATCGCCGACTTCAGAGATGTGGCTCAGAAGGCAGGACTGACCACGGCCAACGTTTTTGGGGGCAACAATACCAGCACCTACATCCTCGAGAGCACAGGTACGGGGGTGGCGATTTTCGACTACGATAATGATGGCTGGCCTGACATCTTTTTCGTGAATGGAACGAGGCTGACGGGATTCCCTGGCGAAAGCGCTCCCACCAACCATCTATATAAAAACAATCACAATGGAACCTTCACAGACGTGACGGCAAGTACCGGTCTCTCCACGACGGGCTGGGGCCAAGGAGTATGTGTCGGAGACTATGACAACGACGGCTGGGAGGATCTTTACGTCACCTACTACGGGAAAAACAGACTTTACCGCAATCTTGAGGGCAAATTTGAAGAAGTGGGAGAAATCGCTGGCGTGGCAGGCGATGGAAAGACCTGGGGTAGCGGCTGTGCTTTTGTAGATTATGATCGAGACGGCTACCTGGACCTCGCCATTGCGGACTATGCCGACTTCGACCTTCTCCAGCCACCGGCACCGGGGAAATATCCCACGTGCCTGTGGAAGGGTATTGCTGTCTTCTGTGGACCGCGTGGTCTGGCAGCTCGGGGGAACATTCTCTATCGCAATTTGAAGAACGGACACTTTCAGGATGTAACCACTTCTTCGGGCGTAGACCGTACCATGGGCCACTATTGCTTCAGTGTTTCGTCGTTTGACTATGACGATGACGGCTGGCCTGACATCTACATGGCATGCGACAGCGCTCCTAGCGTTCTTTATCACAATAATCAAGACGGAACGTTTACAGACGTCGCCATCATGTCCGGCGTGGCTTATAACGCCGATGGCCGCGAACAGGCCGGCATGGGCTCTACCGTCGCCGATTACGATGGCGACGGACGCTTGGACCTTTTTCGCACAAACTTTTCTGACGACACTTCAACGCTTTATCACAACAACGGGGATGGGACCTTCACCGACGTCACGTATCGAGCAGGGCTTGGAGCGCATACCCGGTACCTTGGCTGGGGCACTATGTTTTTCGATTTCGACGACGACGGCTGGCCGGACCTCCTGCTTGTCAACGGCCATGTTTATCCGGAGGTGAATAGCCTCAAGATAGGCATCGATTATAATGAGCCGAAATTGCTATTTCACAATCGCGGCGACGGAACCTTCGCGGACGTCTCCCAGGTTGCAGGGCCAGGGATCAAGGCGCCGACACCTGCCAGAGGTTTGGCTGTGGGGGACTTGTGGAATGACGGGCGGCTCTCCGCTGTGATTGCGAACCGAAACGCACTTCCTAACCTGCTTGTGAATCATAACGAGCATCTGAACCATTGGATTGAGGTTAAGGCTGTCGGGACCCGCTCCAACCGAAGTGGAATCGGGGCTCGTATTTCAGTGAGAACACCCTTGCGGCAGCAGATCAGTGAAGTACGCAGCGGTTCGAGTTACATTTCTAACAACGATGTGCGTGTTCACTTTGGATTGGGTGGGGAAAGCCAGATTCAATTCATCGAGGTACGCTGGCCCAGCGGGCTCGTGGAGCGCTTCCGCAGGGTGGCGGTGGACACCGTGATGGTGGCCAAAGAGGGGACCGGCGAACCGATCGACTCAGACGTCGGCGGCCTGACCAAGCGAAACTAGGATGCTCAGGACACTTCTGTGGCAAAGATTCATTTATGGCCGATATGCATTGCGATGACACTGATGGTGCTAAGCCCTGTTGTCGTGCCGCACGCTGCGATCGCATTCGCCGAGAAACGACAAGATGACAGACTCTCCGCGGCTCGCTCCCTGCTCCAGAGGGGAAAGAATCGCGAGGCAATATCGTTGCTGAAGGCCGTTGCGGCGAGCCAGCCAGAACTGAAGGGTGTCAACCACGAACTAGGCGTCGCTTACTATCGGGAGGGAGAATATCTCGAGGCGGTCAAGTACCTTCAAGAAGCCTGGAAGGAAAATGACGAAGATCACGATGCGGCGCAGCTCCTCGGATTGTCAAACTACTTGAGCGGGAGACCGGTTGAGGCTATTCCGGCGTTAGAAAAAGTTCGCTCTAGTGGGACCGAGACGAGTATGGATGCCATGTATGTTCTGGGTGTCTGTTACGCCATGGCTAAACGTCACTCGGAGTCACTCGGGGTGTTCGCGCAACTGTACGGAGTGAACCCAGACTCTTCAACTGCTCATCTGCTGCTCGGACGCATACTACTTAGACAGGGGTTTGACCCTGTTGCAGAGAGCGAACTCAGAACAGCCCTTCTGATCTCTCCGCAGCTACCCCTGGCGCATCTCGCGTTGGGCGAGCTCAGCATGTACGCAGGTAACTATCCCCAAGCTCTTCAGGAGTTCCAGGCGGAATTGGTGCAGAACCCGGCGTGCGCCCGAGCTCTAACATATTTGGGCGAGGTGTACTGGCGGCTGAACCGCGACGAGGATTCGCAGAAGGTTCTGCGCCGTTCCATCAGCATGGATCCTATGGATCCCGCGCCTTACGTCGTTTTAGGCAAGGTGCTGATTCGAGAAGGGCGGTCCGCGCTCGCAGAGCAGAGCCTCCTTCGTGCCAGCAATCTCGATCCCAGCAGTTACACCGCTCACTATTTTCTCGGCCAACTTTATCGAGACCAAGGCAGACTAGAAGCTGCACGGCGTGAAATGAAAGCTGCTGCACGGATTCAGCAGTCGCAGGGGGCCGGCGTCGGCCGCAATTGAGTGTATCTGGATCCGTCGATGCGCTAGTTGGTGGCGCGCTTTTTCTCAAGAGCTGCTAACTCAGATTCGATTACTCGCTCAAAAACGGACTCTGCTAGTGCGCCGCTCAACAGAGTTCCGTTGATGAAAATTGCCGGCGTTCCCATGACTCCCACTCGGATTCCGTCCTGCAAATCCCTCTCGACTTCCGCCCGATACTTGCCACTCGACAAGCACGACTCAAACTGTTTTTCGTCCAGCTTAAGGTCGCGAGCAAGCGCTAGCAAGCCACTCCGGTTGAGTCTATCGGGGGCGGCAAATAGAAGGTCGTGATATTCCCAAAACTTTCCTTGCTCACGGGCGCAGCGCGACGACTCGGCTCCCAATTCCGCCTGACCATGCATCCCGCGTAACGGAAAGTCCCGATATGCCAAACTTACTTTCCCATCATATTTGGCAAGCAGACTCTTCAAAGTCGCTTGGATTTTTCTGCAAAACGGGCATTGAAAGTCCGAAAATTCGACGATCATCACCGGTGCGCGTGCGTTTCCCCGCAGCCGAGTCGGATCAAAAGAAACCTCGATTTTCTTGGCTTCCGCCTTGTTCATTCCGCCTCGCTCACTCAACTGCCGCAGATACTCCTGCCGGGTCCGGGCAAGCTCTGTCTGCTCGGAGGTCGATTTTTTTCGAATGGCCAGAAGTTCAGGCAGCTCTGGGTCCGCTTCGCTCCAGAGTTTCTCGGCGATACGAAACTGTTGCATGGCGAAGCTGGCGTTGCCCTCGTGCTCAGCTACCAGTCCGTTTGCATAATAGCCGCCCGCGTAGCTGGGATCTTGTTCAATCATTGCAAGCGCGGTGCGTTCGGCCAAAACCCACTCGTCGGTTTCGCGCGCCCGGCGAGCAATGGAATCCAACTGGAAGAGGGCTTGGCTTCGAGCATCAGGCCCAGGGGAAGCTCGAAGCTGCTCCTCGATTTCTTTCATCAGCGCCACGCCTTCCGCTGACTTCTTCTCTGCGAGCAGAAGTTCAGCCCGCAAGGTGTCGGAATACGGCCGCAACCTGTCCGCGTCGGATGCCGGAATCAGGATCAGCGCATCCCGGGCCAAAGCCATTTCCTGTTGTGCATCATCGACACGATTCATGGCCACCAATGCGCGACCTTTCAGCGTGTGTCCTGCGAATCGCGCCATCGTCGAGGAACTCTGCGCGAGAATGTCCGCCTGCGCGAAAGCCTCCTGTGTACGGCCCCGAGCCAGCAGAAACTCGGGCCATTGCTTGTGACCAAACTCCGCGAGTTCACCATACCCTGGCAGCAAGAACGCCTCCCGCAGCAGCTGTTCCGCAACCTTCATTTGCCCCAACAGTTGATGGCACATCGCGAGAAGGTTCAGGTTATGCGCGCGGTGCCAATCGTACTCCGCGGGAATGCGTTCGGCGCGATAGTAGGCATCCTCCAGGTCGTTGGCTGTGCGGAACTCTGCAATGGCATCCTCGATGCGTCCCGCGCGGCGAAGTTCGTGACCCCGCATGTGGTGCGCGTGCGGTATAGAAGAGGCCAAGCGCAGGTACGCCTCGCTGTGTAAGAGCGCTTCTTCGGTGCGTCCGATGTTTTCGTAGGAATGAGCCAAGTAATGATGCGCGGCCGAATTATTCGGGGAAACGACGAGCGCGGTTTGGTAAAACGCGATCGAATCGAGGTCTCCCGTCTGACCATGTCCAGCGCCCGGACCTTCATCGGCGAAGCCGCGCCAGATCCAAAGACCCGGATCGAGCGGGTTGGTCATCAGGGCGTCATAAATGGCTTTCCGGTACGCCACAAATTTGTCGACGTTCTGCTTGTCCTCGAGGAACTCCACCAGCCGGGTGCGGACCTCGATGCGCTGCCGCTCGGCTTCCGTAATCTGTTGAGAGAGTGACTGCGCTTTGTTTATTGCCGCACGTGCTGCGGGCACGTCCTGGAGTTGCACGTAAACATCACAAAGCCCTGCATAAGCGGAGGCCAGCGAAGGGTCGAGCCGCAAGGCCTGATGAAACGAGCGCGCGGCTTCAATCCAAACATAGGAACTGAGATAGTTAAGCCCTTGGTCGTAAAAGGCCTGGGCGTCCGCCGAAGCCGTCGTCACTTTTTCGTGAAGATTCCCGATGTCCCTGCGAAGTTGCACAGGGCGTTCCAGGATCTCCCGCGGCACCCAGCCCACCGATTCCCCTCCTCCGTGCCCCTGGTGCTGCGCCAGTAGCGGGGGCGCGATCGGCGCTAGGAACACGGCAGCCGCGACGGTTAGGAGCGTCCTGAACTGCGATGCGTGACCACGATCCGTTCTGTGGACTCGCCCGTCCTGGCGGTGCGCGCCGGAGCGGCGTGCGAAAGTTCCCAGCATCCTCATTCTCAAATTTCTCTGACCTCGACGGAGCGAACGTAGTATCCCGAGTCCAGGCGCTTCGATTCCACGACTGGATCCGTTACTCGCAGCCGGATCATATAGGTTCCCACGGCTTTGGGCGTCCATGCGTGTGACCAGAAGCTCCAAGGGTCATTTGCGGTCTGCGAAAAATTGTCGACACGCACATAGTCCTCTTCCGGGTTGAAGCGGATTTCCAAGCGTTTGACCAGGGATGTGCCTCCCCAGAGGATTCCGACCACGCGGTATTTGATTTTGCCATCCAGCAGCCATTTTTCGACGCGAATGGGCATAGCTGCCTGATCGATCGTGGCGGGACGGTAGTCCTTGGCCAATTTCAGAATGCCCTGCTGGTGTGTTCGAGCGGAAAATTCCTGCATCTGGGTAGTCGCCTGTGCGCTGTCGTCGGTAAACGAGATGGCGTTGATCCATTTGATGCAGGTGCAACCATACCAGCCCGGCACCACAAGCCGGACCGGCGCACCGTGATCCTTTGTCAAGGGCTGACCGTTCATTTCCGTAGCCAGAAAGGCTTTGGCGGCCTTGAGCTGTTCCAGCGTGAACATCCACTCCGCGCCCGGAACCGAGGTCCGCGAACTCTTTGGGTATTCATCGAATCCTGAAATCATCACTCGCTCGGTTCGCGGTTTCACCCTGGTTTCAAGCAGCGCGGAGACTCGGACCCCTGTCCAATCTGCCACGCTGATCAGGCCGAAGCGGGTCGAGCCGGCATTCCCTGAGCATTCCATCAAATGTAGGCCCATAGGGCTGGCGTCGCGCCTCAACTCCTCGGCGGTGACCTTCAACGTCCGTTCAACGAGTCCAGTCAGTTGAATGGACCAGGGCTTATCGAAGTCGAGGAGCGCGGAGGCAGCGGTGCGGACATAAAATGTTGCTGTGGGTGTGACTGAGCGCTCCGCTGTGAAGGCGGAGAGGTCGGTGTAGAGCCTTGCATCCAAGCCGCTGCCGAAAACAGAGTCGAGCGGAGCCCGGCTCTCGTTCGCAAATTCGAGCGATTCGAGGATCTCGCCTCCTGCAAAGGATTCGACTCTGTTGCGGCCGAATTCCGTCCTTTGGATCAGATCGTCAAAACCGGTGAGGAGCGCGCCGCCCCCGATCAGCGAAGCACGAAGAAAATTCCGTCGGTTCGGTTTTTCAGCAGATCCATTCATCGTTCTTCGCGACCAACTGGAACTCATCGACTAGAATAGTCGATCGAAGAAAAAAAAGGGGCCAGGCCGTGACGACCTGACCCCGGGAGTAGTCTCAGTCTCGGTTCCTCTTAGAAGTCGAACCGCAGACCCATCTGGATGTAACGCGGCGAGTTGAACTGCTGGCCCAAGACACCAAAGGTCTCAGGGGTTGAGATATCCGCGTTGGCCTCCGCATTGAAGTACTGGCCGGCAGTGCCTCCGCCGAGCATCGGATGGTTGAATGCATTGACGAACTGCACGTCGAAGCGAGTGGAGACACGTTCTGTGATATGGGTTGTCTTCGACAGGCCGAAATCGAAGTTCCAGCGCAAGAGGCCACGGATCGCACCCAAGCCGATGCGGTTGTCCGCAAAGGTTGGATAACGGAATTGCGCTCGTACCGCATCGGGATTGGAGAACGCATTCGGGAAGCCACCCGGGGCGCTGTTGGTGCCAAAGTTGCCGATGGTTGGGTTGTTGTGCCGCGCTGTGCTGATGGATCCGGAGGACGTCTTAATGAGTCCGATCGGCGCGCCGTTGAACGGAGTACTTCCGAACTCGGAGCCGCAGGCCCCGAAGTCGTACACCATCATGGGCAGACCGGTGCCCATGGTGTAAACGCCGGAAACGTTCCAGCCGCCGAAGATCTTATCGGCGATTCCGCTCGTGGCCATGCCCTTTCCCTTCCCGAAAGGCAACTCGTAGTTGACCAGCGCGTTGAAGATATGCCGCCGGTCAAAGAGAGAAGGAGCATAGCTGCGGTCTACCTTGTAGGCGTCCGTAACGGCGCAAGTGTTTTCCTGCGTCAGGCCAAGAGTATCGAGGGAATGTGAGAGCGTATAGTTGACGTCAAACGCGAGTCCATGCGTCGGGCGTTTACGCAGGGTGATAAACCCAGCGTGGTAGTTCGAGTACCCGTTGCTCTTCGTCCAGTCGATCGACGCAATCTGGTTGGCGGAAGCCGTCATCGGTCCGGTAATGAAACCCGATTCGAGATCGAGCCAAGCAGCGCCGGCACCGTGTGTGGCGAAGTAACCCTCCTCGCTGTCGGCGGCAGCAGCCGTACCGCCGGCCCCAAGCATGTACTCAAACCAGGGTTGCGGGGTGACGGAGGCGGGTGCGACGCCGGCCTGGATTTCGGCCGCGACCGCATCGAAGGCCTGCGCATAGCTCTGGTTCACTCCCTTGGGCGTGAACATGTACGGGACGTGATTGAGGTCGATGTTCTGTGTCAAGTCACGAGCTAAACGGCCAACGTAACCCACTTCCAGCAGCAAGTTGCCGGGCAACTCGCGCTGCACGGTGAGGTCAAACATGTCCGTGCCACCAATCTGTCGCCGCGGATCAAGTCTGAAATCACGGTTCTCATAAATGCTGTTCACGCCCGGGATGATGACTCCTCCACTCACCGCAGGAAGAGCGGGCATACCGAGGTGGCTGCCGTCGACGCCGATGCGAAATGTATCCGCCGTCGTACCGCCCGCCTCACAAACACCCGCGAGGCTCGGCTTTCGGCAAACGGAAAGATCGCCAAATCCTATGCCCAGTGCCGGTGTGAGGACCACGCCGACGCCGTTGATCCGATCGAAGGCGCGAGCCCAGCCGCCGCGGATGACTGTTTTGCCGTTGCCAAAAAGCGAGTGCAACAAGCCATCGCTAAAATTCGGGTTCCAGGCAAGAGCCAGACGCGGACCCCAATTCGTGTAATCAGGATCGTAGGGATATTTGCGGCCAGTTGCCTTGATCGGCACAAAACCGAGCGTGGGATTGAAGACGTCGCCATTCAGCGCGGCGGCCTCCTTCTCACCGAGGTAGGTCTTTGAGTCGATGGGTTTGCCGGTACTGGCGTCAATCATCATGGCCGTCTTTCCGGTCGGGTCATACGGGGGCATCTGTACGCCCCAGGTCAGCCCGTAGGTGAAGGTCAAAGATGGCCTGATGCGCCAGGTGTCGCTGAAGTGGAGCTCGTAGCTGGTTACATTCTCATGCTGGGTAATCGGCGTGAGCGGGGGTTGCGCATTTAGGCTCCCATCGCGCGTCAAGACTTGGGTACCGCTTTCGATGATTCCCAAAGTGGATACATAGGCGCGATTCCAGTTGGTCGTGTCTTGCGGTCGCAGGCAATTACTGCCGGTCGTATTGTCGGCGCAGAGAGGCGGAGCGGAGCCGAGGCTGACCGGCTTCACGCTGGTGAAATCGCCGCCATAAGCTGCGAAGTACAGCGGCGATGCCAAGCCGCCCACCACCTTGTCGTCACGAATATGCAGAAAGTGCTCGATTTGGGCGCGGCCGCCGAAAGTCCAGACGTGTTTGCCCCTGATCCATGTCAGATTGTCGGTAAAGACATAGTCCTGGCCGTTCCAGGCGCGTTCGCGAGCTTGTTGGGTGTTCAAGTTGATCGGCACCATGCCGTTCACGCGGCTTTCCTGCCAAATCTGGATTGGCGCGTCACTCAGTGACGACGAAATCGGCAGGATGCGGGCACCCGGAGCTACCCAAGACCACCAGTGGCGCAACCAATTAAAATGGAAGTCATTTACGACGTTAGGCGTCAAGCGGGCGGTGAGTCCGGTAACCAAATAGCGCGGCTGCAAGGGACGGTTCGCGATGGCGCATGGCACACCCAGATGACAACCAGGCGCCACGCCGCCGATGTCCTCCTGAATGTTTGCCGGAATAATGTCCGACTTCCCGAATCGATAGGAAACCATGAAATCGAACTTGTCATTGATCTTATGGTCGATTCTCGCCACCGCGAAATGTTCATTGGTGGTGTTCTGTGAGGTCGAAGTGAAAAAAGCCGACCGCAGGCCGTCGCCGCCCGAGAAATCGTTCGGCAAGGGCAGCAGGGCCCAGGTGGCGGCTATCGCGGGACTGACGCCGAGCCCGCGGGGGTCGAGGCCGCTCGACGCAACGACAGAGCCGGTGTCCGGATCGACGACGGGTGCTCCGTTCAGGTTGTAGGAGTTGACTGCGCCGTTGCCATCTTTGAACTTCAGGATTCCGGCACGAAGCGCTGCAGTAGGCACCAAACGGGAGAAAACCGATTGCGTAAAGAAATGACGCTCTTCTTCATGCAAGAAGAAAAAGGTGCGGTCTTTCCATATCGGCCCGCCGAGTCGGCCGCCGTAGCGGTTATCTCGCCATTCGGGATTGGTGACCGGCGCCGAGGAAGGATCGCCGAAGCCATTGTTGCGGAACCAGTCGTTGGCGTTTAACTCGTCGTTTTGATGATACCAGTAGCCGGCACCGTGCCACTGGTTGGTACCTCTGCGCGTGACCATTTGAACTTCGGCGCCTCCCGAACGGGAGTAATCGACGCCAGCGTTGTTGGTCTGTACGCGAAATTCTTCCAAGCTT
>Ga0207641_10006188_pt1 | contig 10125 bp, 19 predicted proteins | sample KBSSwiS62_FD_184306 | JGI IMG/M metagenome (GOLD analysis project Ga0207641, IMG submission 184306) | Switchgrass rhizosphere microbial communities from Kellogg Biological Station, Michigan, USA - KBS Switchgrass S6-2 (SPAdes) (version 2) | ecosystem: Host-associated > Plants > Roots >... | reverse complement strand
GAAGCTGACAATCTGTAGGAACTGCTGGAGCGCGCGAGCGTCTGGGATGGATTCGGCCAGGATCATTTGGTGATCTTCTGCACGACGGCGTTGAGTTGGCTCTCGACGCCGGCTGCGCGCGCGACTTTCTCGATGGCGTATTTGACCTGGGCGTTGTCCGGTGCGGATTCAACGCCGGTGATGATGGCTGGGAGCAGCGCGGCTTTCTGATCGGATTTCCTTTTCGCGATCCAGGTCAGCGCGGCCGCAACCAGGCCGAGCCCGCCGCTCACGACCATGCCCCACGGACCGCCTACGTCTTGCGCGATGTCTTTGGCTGAACTGAGCGCGCTGGTGACACCGGGATTGACCTCGTAAACGATGTTGGTGGCGGGTTGCCCGTTGGTGGTTGTGGTAACGGTCTGCGTGGGGACGAACAGCCCGCGACCAGCGCAGCCACAGAAGCAAACGAAGAGCGAGACACTGATTACACTGATTAACACGGAGGCTTTCCGTTTTGGCTCAGTGAAAATCCGTGGAATCCGTGTCTTCATTTGGTCGGCTCGGAACTCACAGGCAGGATGGGGCTTTCCTCTTTGCCGCGTTGCCAGGCTTTGATGCCAAGTGCGCCGAGCACAGCGCCGACTTGTTCGGTGGACAGCGGTTGCGGTGCGCCAGCTTTGATGCTGGTCCAGGCCCATACGCCCATGACGATGCCGACGATCAGCAACGTGGCCGCGCGCATTGTCGACGGGCTGCCGTCGCCTTCGGCGATCAATGCGGTGAGGAAGGATTTTTGCATGAGGGCGATCCTTACACACTGGCGACATTTCACAAAACCGACGGTGGGGAATTGGTGTTCCGGCGGAAATTGGAAAACGAAAACCCCAAGGCAACTCGCCTTGGGGTCCGGCGCTGATTAGAAACAGAGCGCGGCTACGAAGTCAAGACCTGGCCGGTCGGGCCTTCTCGACCGGCCCGATGCAAAGCAGACTCGACTCGATCGCAGCGGGGAACTGGCTGAGAAAGATTTTACGCGCTGTTTTTTCGTCGGGCGCCTGGCAGACGTCGGCCAGGTGATAGACAACACGGCGCAGCTTGCGCGGGAATCGAAAGTCGTTGCGGACTTCCAGGAACATCTGGCGGCCGTGCCATTGCCACCAGAAAAGCTGAGACACGGATTTCACAGATTTGCACGGAGCCGGCCGGCCATCAGCTCAGTGATCCGCCTCCGTGTTAATCCGTGCAATCCGTGTCTCATTCTCCGTTAAGTGCGCGGGGCGCGACCTGGATTTTGGCTATGGGAAAGTAACAGATCGCGCATGTTACCTTGAGAATTCCGGAGCCGTGCTCGTAGCTGACTTCCACGGGCGCCTCGGGATGACAACGGCTGCGCAGGTAGAACGTGTCATCGTGCTTGTGCAGTGTGCAGTCCGGCGTGGCGCCATCGTGCGAGGCCATCCAGTCGAGCGTGATCTTGGTCAGGGGGATCATTGTTCTTTCGGCCCTACGACGGCGATAAGGATGCATTTGCAGAACTCTTTATCGCAACCAGGAAGCGGCAAGTTCGGCGCTTCAGCGATGGGGATGGCTTTGCCTTGAAGGCTCAAGCAGCCGTCGCAATCTTCACCTTCAAGCCTGCAGCCGAGGACTCTTACAAACTCGATCCCAACGCTTCTCATTTCTTCCAGTCGATCCCGAGTGTACTCGCTAACCAGATCGCGGGGCATCGGGAATTCCCCATTGGCAAAATATTCGTTCCAGTCCCTCATAGGTTGAGTGTCAATGGGCTCATTTCTTGAGCAGCGATGGGCTGACCGACATGCCGGAGAGGCCCGAACCCGGTGCGCTGCCTGCCTGCGGCTCTGGCTTAGGCGCTGAAGTCTTGCTCGACCGCGGGTAGCGCCGATCGGGTAATCCAGCCGCGGCAATGAGGCCCAGGAGGCCGGTCAGGCGGCCAGCGGTGCGCCAGTTCCATTCGTTGTACCCTTTCTCGCGTGCCAGCAAAGCCGCCAATTCTCCGCAGATCATGACGACAGCCAGCACGACGGCCAGCAGTAGTAGAATAAACAGGTTCGAGCTCATGATGTCCTCTCTTTCGTTGGTTGTGATCAAACGTAAACTTTCTGGCCGGGCAGGAGCCAACACAACTCCCCCGCCCTGGCTTTGATCTCGGCGTTGGTCCTCTGAAGTTGGTCGGTGATTGTTCGAGGGTCCGTCTGTAACCCAAGCAAATCTCGGAGGCGCTCGGTCTCCTCTTCAGTCCAAGGGGCCGCTGTTGGTGGGACTGGCTCTTCTGGAGTGAGGATGATGTGCTCGTGAATCTTGAGGGTGATTCGCTCCGCTGCCGCCCGAACATCCCTCTCAAGCTTTTGGTCTGCCTCGCTTGGTGTGAGGCTACCGTTTGGATGGTTGTGGGCCATGACGAGACCGGCCGCGTTGAAACGACCGGCTGCATAGATAACCTCCTGGGCGGTGATGTGAACGCAGTTGCGCGCGCCGATCGCAAGGATCTTCGGGCCGATACACCAGTTTTCCTTGTCCAGGGCCAGGATGAAAAAGTGTTCGACGGTATCATCGAAGAAGAGGGTGTTCAAATAATTGGTTGCATCAAAGGTGCCTCCGATTCGCACGGCTGGTTTGTAGATGAACCGCTTCTTGATGATGTATTCGTATGCCAGCACCGAGGACCTCCCTGGCCAATCCCGAAACGGAGGGGCGCGAACTCAACGCCCCACCGCTCAAGGCACCGAGAAGCGCCTGCGACAATGGGAACGCCAAGCCGCGCCCGATTGGCGCAGGCTTAGCTAGTCCCTGTCGCTTTGAAATTCTCGGTTTCTGAGCGGGACCAGCTAATGATGCTTTAAGCTGTGGTGTTATCTCATTTTTTTCGCTTCCGTTCCCTTTCCTCAGCGTCGAAGCGCTCCGCAACTACGATCTGTCGCGTCAAAAGTTCGTGAAGGCTCCTGTTTCGGCGGAAGAGCTTTCTCAGTGCCACTTCGGCTGTGGCTGCAACCTTGTATTCCGCTTCGGGTGTCTCCGGCTCGTTCGCCACAAGGGTCTCCTCAGCGATCTCCGGAGTGTCGTATTTCTTCCCTTTCGTTTCAGCTTCAGCGGCGGCCATGGCATTGGCGATGTCCGCTCCGAGAAGTTCATGCAAGGTCAATCTCAGCGCTCCAGCCAAGCGCCGCGCTTCATCCAAGCGGGGCTCGACCTGCCCGCTCAAATACCGGCTGATCGTGGCCTGGCTGACACCGGTTGCCGCGGATAGAGCATCCTGAGTCATCTTCCGAAGCCCCATCATGAAGTCCAGCCGCTCTGAGAATTTATTCAGTCCTGAATCTTTTTGGTTGCGCTCCATTCAAAACGTGATATTCATTACTGCATGTCGCGCGAGACATTAACACCGGCGAGAGCCGGGAGCAAGGGGAAACCGAAAAGACCGATCAGATTTCACGGCATCTGCGAGGCTGCCAAGCTGCTCGGTGTCGGGCGCCAGCATCTGTGGAGTGTACTGAGCGGGCGCAGAAACAGTCGGGCGCTATTGCGGCGGTACCGTGAACTGAAGAAGGAGGCGGCGTGAGTCTGTCACTGGCAATGCATGTGGGAAGCTGTGTCGAGGCGCGTTCGCGTTTGAAGCGTCAGAGCCGGCACGAGGGCATCTGCGACCAGGCCAAGGCGCTGGGTGTGTCGCGTGTGCATCTGTGGAAGGTGCTGACGGGGCGTCGCACGAGCCAGTCCCTGATGCGCGAGTATAGGAAAATCAAGAAGGAGGCGGCGTGAGTTTGTCAATTATTCGGCGAGGGAGCCGGCTGTCCATAGAAGGAATCCTGCCCGCTCAGCGAGCGCAGCACGAGGAGTTTCAGATAGGAGTCCCAACGCCATGAGTGCCACGTTTCGATCAAAAGCCAGTTTAGAACAGTGGTGGAATCAACTTTCGGATCAGCAACCAGGCGATGCCGGTCGTCCGCAGCCAGCAGAATGTTCACCGTGTCTGAAGCGCAAGTCAGACGCGCGCATACGAGATAATTCATGCTGCCAATTGCCAGCTCTGGCCAAGTGCGCTGCCAAGCGAATTGTGACATGGCTGCGTCAACTCTTTCTTTCCATCGTTCGTGTTCGGCGAACAAAAAGCGCACTCGATCGCGCCATTCAATGCGGTCGCCCCAGTAAGCCGCCGGCAGCGGCTGCGCCACCAATGGCAGTTGGTCAAAGCAAAGCTGGCCAGCTTGTTCCCAAGTCATGCGGTGAGGGAAGTGAACCCGCAGCTCGGAAAATTCGCAACGGAAAAGGAACCCTGTGAGCTTTGGTGCTTGGCCAATTTTTCTAGCCGGTGTGTGCGTCGGCCTGGCTGTGGCGTTCGCGGTGTCGTGGTTCGTGCTGAACTCCGTGCTGTGCGAGTTGCGCCGGGCGCGTCGGGAGTTGGAAGAAGCAAAGGAACTGCTGAAGGGCAAAGACTAAACCCAAGGAAAATCATGAGGACAAAGTGTGCGGATGTGGCGTCGGTTAAACGGGAAATTTCCAGCGCGGATCGGCGCGCGGTAAACCTACTTCTCACTGTGCCGTTCCACAGTGACGCGTTTCATTCGATGCTCGCGACGGCGAGCGTGAGTGCGGTGCATCAGGCCTACGAGAAATCTTCCGGCAGCCGGCGCACGGCGATCGGTGAGAAGCTTGAATCGTTGATCTCACTGACGTTGCCCCATCCACGTCATGATTAGCCAACTGTCAGTGAGTCACCGGCGGGACGCCGGTGCTACCCCAACGCTCAGCGCTCAACGCACACTGCCGTTGCGGGTGGCATTGCGGTTGCCGATGGTGGACATCGCCGCGGTGCGGGCCGCGCTCGGCGTGAACGAGGATGATGTGCTCAATCTGATCGACGAGGGGCATCTGGCCTGGGCGTGGGACATCGCGACCAAGCAGGCGACGAAAGCGGAGATGCGGATTCTCGCGCGTTCTGTGTCGGCTTATCAGAATGCCGAGCAAGGGCTGCGCGGTGTCTCCAACGAGTTCACATTCGAGGAGGTGGCCGCGTTTGTTTTGGGTGGCCAGCATCGGCCGTGGTTGTGGGGCCGTGAGCTGTCGCGCGCGTTGAATTGTTCGAGTGAGCATGTGCTCAACCTGGTGCGTGAAGGGAGCCTGAAGCTATTGCCGGGGCACATGGTTCCGAACGGCCAAAGAAGAACAGGAGCAAACAGAGGGAACGGAGAGATCGGTTGGCGACGTGGGCCGGGCGGGTCGCCGTGTGTGGCTTACGAAAGTGTGCTCCGGTTCCTGAAGGAAAGAAAACGAGGAGGGCTTGATGAAACGTAGAAAAGGAGAAGCCCAAGAGCAAACTGATAATAGTCGGGCAGACCAAGTCAGCAGCACCAAGCAGCTCCCCCACGGCGTTGAAGGTAGTCTGCCGGCCGAAATAATCAAGCCCAGGCGCAAACGGCGGATGCGTGATCCGTTCACGGGCCAGTACATGACGGCCGAAGAACAGGCTCACGAGGAGGCGTTGATCGCAAAGGAGGCTGCGGAGTTCTGGCAAGGGTTCAGCGAGCGGCTTTCGGCCGTGCAGGCTGAAGACGGAAAGGTAATCGACGTATGAACGCTGAACTGACACGTGTGGCCTGCCTTCAGGCTGGGCCATTACTGGCCGATGGGGCGCCGCGCAAGACCGAGATTCAAGTTCTGGTCGACGAGATCCGGGACTACCACGCGCGTTGCAAACGATCGTTCGAGGATCACGTATTTGCCGCGTTCATGTGCGGCGTCAAATTCCTGGAGGCAAAGCAACTGGTTGCCCACGGCAACAGCCAGGAAGCCGAGGCGGGTTTCCAGCGGTGGGCGGACAAGAACCTGCCGGACATCCGCAAGACTTCGCGCTGGCAATACACCAAGGTGACCGAAGGGCTACTCGCCCGATTCCCCGCCCTGGGGAAAAGTTCGCCAGACGAACTTTTGGCTGCTGGGGGACTTCCCAAGGCGATTGAGGCGTTCACCAGCGCCCCTGCCGAGCAGCAGAAGCAGTTGGTTCTCAAGGCGGTGCATGATTACGGCGATGTAAAGACCATGACGGAGTTGTATCGCGCCCTGGATTACGTGCGGCCCGTGAAACCTAAAGAGCATCACCCGCGCAAGCCGGTGGATGCCAAAGCGAAGGTAGAGGAGGACAACGCCGAGGCGTGCCGTCAACTGCGCTTTCTCGCCGCGCAATTGCAGTTGGCCCGGAGCAAATGGCTGCTCTGCCAGGTCCCGCCTGATCTGGTGCAGTTGCTGGGGGATGAGTGCGTGGAGACAAGCAACCTGATCCGGGCCGGGAAACGCGCTGAGACCGCGCGGCGCCTGGCTAAACCGAAAGGCTGACCCCATGGAGAATGCCGAGATTCAAGTCCCCGTCGGCGCCGGTGCGCCCGAGGGGAGCGCGCTCCCCGTCCCCGTCGGCGAGGCGGACCTAGCCGGTCGGGCCACCAGTGCGCCCGAGGGGAGCGCGCTCCCCGTCCCACTTCCTCAAGATGTCGTTGCAGTCGCGGACTGGATGCGTGTGCCGCCAGAGATCCAGCGCGAGATCCAGATCTTGCGCGAAGAGTTTGCCCGGATCGTGCCCGGCCAGACGAACGTGACCCAGGCGTGTGAATCGATCGCGGCCAGGCTCGGATATTGCCGCGGTTACACGGCTGAGACTGTGCGCAAGAAGTATTACGCTTATCGGAAGGCGGGCGGCGATCGGCGTGTGTTGGTGGATCGGGTCCGGGCCAGGTTGCGAAAGGTGAAGTCGTTGCCGGAACCGTTCATCGAGTTCTGGCGGGCGTTGTGCGAGGAGTATCAGCGCAAGGATAAGCCGGCGTATCGCGCGTTGCTGCACATCTGGCGGACGCATCGGCATCCTATCAGTAAAAAGTTTTTCAACGCGTTGCCGGGTTATGTGACCTGGCCGGCTATGGGTGAGACGGGCAAGCATCCGACTGGCTGGAGTTACGGCAATCTCAACAGCTATTCGCCGACGGGGTTTGAGAAGGCTTTGGTGCGTATCGGCCGGGCGGCGGCGGCATCGCATCGGCCGTTGGTTTATACGTCGCGAGCCGGGCTCTGGGTCGGGTCGCATTATCTGATTGACGACTTGTGGCACGACAATTTCGTGAATGTGCTGGACACGGGCAAGAGCGGACGGCCGCTGGAGTTCGGCATGATGGATCTTTATTCGGCGTGCAAGTTCGCCTGGGGCATGCGGGTGCGCACGGAGAATCTGGCGACCGGCAAGATGGAGGTCCTGAAGGAATCTCAGATGCGCTGTCTGCTGGCCAGCGCGCTTGCCCAGGACGGTTACAGCGAGCGTGGGACGATCATCATCGCCGAGCATGGCATGGCGGCTGTGCCCGATTGGATGGAGAAGTTGCTCTACGATTTGAGCGGCGGGAAGATCATCACTCGGCGCAGTGGGATGGACGGCGCGTTTGATGCGCTTGGGATCTACGAAGGGCGTGGCAAGGGGAATTTCCGGTTCAAGGCGGCGTACGAATCTCTGCACAACCTGGTGCATAACGAATTCGCGTCGTTGCCGGCGCAGACGGGCATGAGTGTCGAGCGCCGGCCGGAGGGGTTGCACGGGTTGCTCAATGACAATGACGCGTTGTTGATGGCGATGATCGGGCTGCGCGTGGAGCAGCCCGACCTGGCGGAGCTGCTCCAGCTTCCCATGCTTGAGTTCGGCCAGTTCCTGGCGTTGGCGATGGCGTTGTATGACCGGATCAATTCGCGCACGGAACATGCGCTGGAGGGTTGGCGGGCCAATGTGATCCCGGTCCGGCTCGGTGATCGTTGGCGGTTCCGGCGGATGTCGCCCAAAGAGGTCTGGCAACGCGGGCGCGGTGAGTTGCGCAAGTTTTGCCCGGCGGCGATCGCCGCGATCCTCGGGCCGGACCTGGGTGTCACGCGGAAGATCCGGGGCGCGGTGACTGAGCTGCAGGACAAGGTGGTGGATACGGACCCGATGATGTTCGACACGCACGCGCTGAGCGCGGGTGAGTATCGGCTCGTGCTCAATCCGTTCCTGCCGGATCGGCTGTTTGTGTTCGATACGGCTGGCCGGTTCGTGGCGGCGTGTCCGCGCGCGGTGCGGTTGTGTCCGTTGAACGTGGATGGTGTGCGTGAGCGGTATCGGGAGACGAAACGGATCGAGGCGGAGTTGAGCAAGGGGGTGCGCGCGCGCGGGGCCGCGCAGGTGCGCGAGGCGATCGCGCGGGCGCGGAATAACATCGCTGTGCTGGCCGAGGCCAAAGCCGATCGGGCCGCCAAGGGGAACACGCTCGACAGGCAGGAGGCCTCTCGGGTGAATGATTGCACGGACGATTTGCTCGCCCGTGAAGCGGAGGTAACGAACCAGGATGATTCGTCCTGGTGAACCAAAGGAAACAATGAGGACAACGGAAGAAGAGGCAATAGGTGCGAGTCAGGTAATGGGTCAGAGGTCAGTGGTCAACGGCAGTGTGCTCGCCGAATTAATGGCGATGCGGGAGGAGGACCCGCAGGAAGCCAGGCGGCGGTTCCATGAGCTGAGCCCGGAGGAGTTGAATGTGCTCTCAAAGGAGCTTGGCGCCCGGTTGATCACGGAGTCGTTGAACACGGAGAACGGAGGCGGGCGATGAACAAGTGGAAACCGAATGAGGAGCAGTTCGCTGTGCTGGAGGAACTGGCCGCGCTCCAGAAGAAGGAGAAGTCGATCAGCGATTTCGTGCGCAAGTTGCCGGGTTCCTGGAGCCTGTCGCGTTGGACGCGGATCATGGGGGCGCTCGATCCGGAGGCGAAGGAGTCGTACTTCGACGCGGTGTCTGATCCGCAAGCCGTCATGGCCGAAGTGGAGGATGCCCTGCGTGAGCTGCAACTGGACACTGCGCTGCGTCAACGCGGGGCGCATGAAATCTATCCGCTTAAACAGTTCCGGGCGGTCGCGCAAGCGGTGCGGGAGTGCCGGTCCAAGCAATCGCCTGAGCGCGTGGTCAAGTACCTCAGCCCAACGGGCGGGGCGAAGACTTACCTGGCTGAGTATCTGGCGGATTTGTTCCATGCGACGGTGGTCGAGACGCGCGAGGCGTGGAAGCGCTCTTATTACACCGTGCTGGTGGACATCTGCCGCGCCGTGCGGTTGCGGGCCGCGAGGGATAATCATCCGACGCGTTTGGAGGATAAGTTGATCGCCAGGCTGGCAGCGCAGAGCCAGGTGTTGGTGTTCGATGAAGCGGAGTTTTTCGGCCCGAGCGCGTTGAACGGGATCAAGCTGCTGCTGAATAAGACGCGAGTGACGATCGTGATTTGCGCCATTCCCGAGGCGCATGAGAAATGGAATCGGTCGTGTCCGATGGAGGCGGAGCAGATCGCCCGACGCACCCATGCGGTTGTGGAGTTGACCGTGGTCGATCCGGTGGATGCGGCGCTGTTTTTCCCGGCTGATCAGTTCGAGGACCGGTCGGAGGCGCTGGCCCGAATCTGTCTGGAGGCAAGTGCGTTTGGGCATTACTCGTTTGTCAATCGCATGGCCGTCGAGCTCCAGGGCTCGCGTAAGGCGGATGTGGCTGAGGTGACCAAGGCGATGCAAAAGGTGCGTCGGCAAATGCAGCGTGAGACGGCCGCGCCGAGTTTGCCGGCGAAGAGGTGAGTATGAGCAAGCTCAGCGATCAGCGGTTTCAGATTGTGGAGGCGAGTTGCAACCACGCAATTCACGAGATCGTTTTCGCGTGTCAACACGCTGAGGACGATGATCCCGATCAAGCTTTGGACTGCTTAAGTACGGCCCAGGCCACGCTTGAGCAAGTCGCCTCGGAGCTGGGCGTACTCGAGAAGGCTGGAATTTCCGCTCCTGTTAGTGGCCGCGAGAGGTCAGTCGGTAGTCTCAATCAGGGCCGGACACTCCCTGAAGGGCGGGTAAACGCCGTCGTGTCCGACCGCGTGTCGCCCCCGAAGCCAGGTCGGAAACTGGCACACTGATAGGAGCGATTATGATCATCACCATTCAACGCCGTGGCCGGGCGGTGCGCATCCTTGCAGATGGCGGGCGTGTGGGTGATTTCCGGTCCGAGCAGGCTGGGCTTGAGTTTGCTCGCCGGCTGTTCGGCTACGTGATTGTGCAGCAGGAATTTAATTTTTCGGGGGGGGGGGCCGGAA
>Ga0207641_10006180_pt1 | contig 10133 bp, 9 predicted proteins | sample KBSSwiS62_FD_184306 | JGI IMG/M metagenome (GOLD analysis project Ga0207641, IMG submission 184306) | Switchgrass rhizosphere microbial communities from Kellogg Biological Station, Michigan, USA - KBS Switchgrass S6-2 (SPAdes) (version 2) | ecosystem: Host-associated > Plants > Roots >... | reverse complement strand
TTTCCATTGCCGCGACATGGTTCGCAATCTGGGACCCGTATTCTTTGGCATATGCGTCGCGCCCGCTTGCACCCATCTCTTCATTCATCCAAGCGATCACGCGAATAGTCCGCTTGGGGTGGAGATTGAGCCGCTGCAGAAGCTCGGCGGTTTCCATCGCCACCACTACCCCGGCGCCATCGTCGATCGCACCCGTGCCAAGATCCCAGGAATCGAGGTGCCCCGAGACGATCACGACCTGTTCGGGATGCTCTGAACCTTTCAGATCGCCAATGACGTTATAACTCTCGACCTTCGGGCCCTGGTGAGTCGGCAAAGACAAGTGGATTCGCACCGTTCCCTTTTGGCACAAGCGCGCGATGAGCATGGCGTCTTCTGCCGCAATCGCGCCCGCGGGAATATGAGCCGGTGCGCTGTAACCGGTGTGAGGCAGGCGGTAAACTCCGTCTCCCGTCGAGCGGACCAGCGATGCGATGGCTCCCAACTTCTCTGCCGCAGCTGCGCCCGCAGAGCGATATGGAACCGACTCACCGTAGGCCGAGCCCGCCCGGCCGGCAACTGCTTTGCGCGAGTCGTAGGCAAAATCGAACAGCACGATTTTTCCCGCGACTTTTTCCTTCCCGAGTGAAATCAAGTGATCGAAGTCGTGCGCAACCACAATCTCTCCGGTAATGCCAGCTTCGGGAGTGGGTGTGTTCCCCCCCAATGCCGTGACGAAGATCTTCTGTGTGGCGCCGGAGACCTGCCCCGGATACTCCACCAGTTCGGCGGCATCCTTGCCACGGTTGAAACGGGGGACCATCACCGGCTCGAGCCTCACCTCGAGTCCGAGCGCGCGCATTTCGCCGGCGACGTAGCGAACGGCCGCATCAGCCTGGGGTGAGCCACCCGGGCGGGGTCCGATGCTGTCGGTCAAGTGCTCGAGCTCGGTGTAGCCATAGTTGTCCGCGAGCGCGGCGTCACGAATCTTAGCCATGTCGGTACGAAGTTGGGGAGAGAACTCGCGCGTCGCACTTTGTGCCTCGTGGGGGACCTGCCCCCAGGCTGAGGTGCTGAGAGTCTGGGCAGAAACTCCGTACACGAGTGACAGCAAGACCGCGAAAGTCAGGAATCGCATCGCTACCTCCGGGCGGGGATGAATTTATTTAATCACGAGAGTTCCTGCCCTGCAGGGCCGCCAACTTCCGGGGCATGAAAAAGCGGCCCCACGTTCGGGGCCGCGTTTCAAAAGAGGCTGAAGAGGAATACTCAAGATTCGCTGAGGAGCGCCGCTCTAGCTGAAAGAGCGGCTGGGTCGATGGGTCGAGAACAGTGGAAGAGGATCGAACGCATTTACGGCCTCTTTTCTTGGAATGGAATAGGAGCACTTCCGCGACCAAAACCAGCACCCAGACCGGGATTTACCGAAACTGCTGGGGTACAAAGGTTTAGCATCCAGGCCTCGAATCACGGAGTAGGCACTGTGATCATTCCCCAAAGTGCAGAATTCTGCACATGCGGTGCAGGGCACGGTTCGTACAACCATAACGGTGAATTTTCACGCTTCCCCGACGAGAGATTTCCGCGCGATCCTAAACTCGGGGGACTGGCACAGGCAAAGAGCGTTGGGCGCGACTCAATGCATGCTTTTCCGATCCCAGCCAAAGCTGATTTCACCCTGGGAACGGCTCTCGAGAATTACCCAATAACCGCGGCACATCGATCTGGCTTGTCCCCCGCATCCTATTTCCTGAGTTCTCGAATTTCTGATACACATTGAGATTGCACCGGAGGGTACATTTGCGTCGGGTTGCCACGGGGTTTTTTCTATCATCCTTGCTCGTTCTTGCCCCTGCCTGCGGGGGCGGGAGCTCTAGTTCCACGGCAGGCGTTCGCTTTGTGCAGGGGTCGATCGACTCACCTTCCGTCGATTTCCTGGTAAACGGCACTACCCAGAAATCAAACATGCTCTACGGCAACGCCAGTTCCTATGTTTCCGTAACCTCAGGGAACAGCCGGGTCCAGGCCATCCCGGTAAATGCAACCAAACCACTGCTTGACCAAACTCTCTCGCTGGCGGATAGCGCCAACGAAACGGTCATCATGACCGGCCCCGTGGCACAGCTCAAAGCGTTGGTATTGAACGACGGCTCTACGACAACCGGCGGAACATCCGGTGTGGCCAGTGTGCGCGTGGTGAACATCTCCACCCATATGGGGCCTGCCGATGTCTACATTGTTCCCTCGGGAGGCAGCCTTGCGGGAGCAACTCCGGTTTCGAGCGGACTCAATTTTGACCAGGACACGGGTTATCAATCGGTGAACGTCGGCACCGGGGGCGCTGATTACACGGTCTACATGACGGTTCCGGGTACTCAGTCGGTTTATATCAGCACGGGTCCACTCACTTTTAGCTCAGACAAGAAGCAAACGGTGATCATTCTGGATGGTCTGGCGGGCGGTTTCACTTTTACCCAGCTCACAGACCAATAGCGCAGCCCACGAACCGGATCTCATTACAATCAGCTCAACAACACTTTCCACCAGTTTCCGCGTCTAACTGTTTGACAGAGCTGCGGATTTCATTTCTCCCCTCTAGGGGCACGTGGCACCCGCGATATAATCGTCGTTTCGGCACACGGGAGGCAAGTACGGATATGCGAGAGCATGCGAACGTCCTTTGGGGGCGTTTGAAGGCGAACGGAGTAGCGTCGTCGCTGATCATTCTGCTGACGCTCACATTGGGAATCCTCATTGGCACCATCATGTCCGGCGGCGTACGGGGCCAGGAGAAGAAGTCCTCGGACCCGAACCCGCTAACGGTTCCTGCCCGCAAAGAGTCTTCCAACCAGTTCTCGCAGATTGCAAAGTCGCTTGAGCCCGCAGTGGTGAATATCAACACCGAGTCGACGCTAAAACCTAGCGCCCGCCGACGGCCGGGCCAGCCTGGCGGAGACGACGACCAGGAAAATCCATTCGGCGATTTCTTTGATAAGTTTTTCGGCAATCAGGACACTGGCCCGATCAAGCAGCGCTCCCTGGGTTCCGGCGTGCTCGTGGACGGGAAGGGTTACATCGTCACCAACCGCCACGTGGTCGAAAAAGCAGACCGGATTCGGGTCAAGCTGCAAGATGAGCCCCCGACGGTGCAACACGATGCAAAGGTGATCGGCACCGATCCCGAGACCGACCTTGCTGTGATCAAGATTGACGTTGACAAGTCCCTTCCATACGCCAAGCTGGGGAACTCTGACAGTATGCAGGTGGGCGATTGGGTGCTCGCCATCGGTAGCCCGTTCGGCCTTCAGGCCACGGTGACCGCAGGCATCGTTTCGGCCAAGGGCCGCAACATCGTCCCCAACCGGCAATTCCAATCCTTCATTCAGACCGACGCCGCCATTAACCCGGGAAACTCCGGCGGGCCCTTGGTCAATATGGATGGCGAGGTGATCGGTATTAACACGGCCATTTTGACAGATACGAATGCCTACGCCGGTGTCGGGTTCGCCTTGCCCTCCAACACGGTTGCCCAGGTTTATAACCAGCTCACCGGCCCTGAGCACCGCGTACAGCGGGGTTCGATTGGGATTGAGTTCAACGCCCAAGAGAATCCTGCAATTGCCCGGGTGTACGGCGTGCAATCAGGGGTCACGATTTCCAATGTGGTTGCCGGCAGCCCTGCGGAAAAAGGCGGCCTGAAGGTAGGAGACACGATCGTGTCCGTCGATGGCAAGCCGGTTAAAAACGGTGACGAGCTGGTGGCAGACATTGCGGGCCGCAAGCCAGGCAGCAAAATCGCGATTGGATACGTGCGTGGTGGAAAGAAAGAAGAAGCCAGCGTTGTCGTGGCCGACCGCGCCAAACTGTTTGCTTCGCGCCTTGGCGACGAGGACGAGGGCAGTGAAGAATCCCAGCCGAAGCAGAGCAAGTTCGGAATCACCGTCCGTGCGCTCACACCAGAAATGGCAGACCGTTTGAATGTTGCTTCCGGCAAGGGTGTTGTGGTTCAGGATGTGCGACCCGGGTCCTTCGGCGACGACACCGGCCTGACCCGCGGAGACATCGTCCTCGAGATTAACAAGCAGCCGGTCAACAGCGAGGATGACTTCGAGCGAGTGCAGGCGGGCCTGAAAAGCGGGCAGGATGTGGTCTTCTTGGTCCGTCAGCGGGGCGCAGGGCGCAACGCGGGAACGATCTTCCTGGCCGGCACACTTCCGTAACAGTTACTTGCACTCCCGGCACTGGCGCAAATCGGCGTTTTAGGAGAAGATGGTCCGCGCATCTAAGAATGTAAGCAGTTGGCCTAGGAGCCAAGGCTGCTCGAAAACATGGAAAGCGGAGATGTAGCGCATGAGTTTTATCCATCGGAGATTGCCGATCATAGCGGCGGGCGTTGTGCTGGCCGCCTCGATGGCATCCGCGAGCACCTCAACGAAAAAACAGCCGGCCAAATCTAAACCCCACGCCGCAAGCAAACTGCACAAGAGTTCGCGGCACTCCGGCAAGAAGTCCCGCAAGCCGCGCGGACAGCAAGCAATCGACAACACCCGGGCACGGGAGATCCAGGCAGCATTGGTCCGCGAGCACTACTTGAGCGGCGAACCTTCCGGAGCGTGGGACTCGGCCACTCAAGCGGCCATGCGGAAGTATCAGGCCGATCAGGGATGGCAGAGCAAGACCGTTCCGGATTCACGAGCCCTGATCCGCCTAGGATTGGGCCCAAATCATGATCATCTACTGAACCCCGAGAGCGCAATGGTGACAGGCGCGCCTGTACACTCGGCGCGAGCGAATTCTCGAACCCCCGCAACCACCACGGTGTTGCCGGTGCAGAGTTCGTCGCCAGGCTTGGCCGTCAGTACAGGCTCTGACCTCTCTTCTTCCCGCTAAAGGTCTTACTCAAGCCGCAAAGGTTGGTTCTTCAGCACCGCGGCAGGATTGTCTTCGACCAGCGCGCGAGCAATATCATTTCCGAATTCCCTTTCGAGGATTTTGCGTGCCTTCGAAAGGACCGGCGGACGGCGAACCGTGTCATGGGAGTCTGTCGCAAGAAAATGAACGACACCCTGTTTGAGAAATTGGCGCGCGCAACGACCGGCGGTTTCTCCCCACTCCCCGGTCAGAGCCGAGGCGGTGATCTGCACCGCGCATCCGCAGTTCACCCAGTGCTGAACACGCTCGGGCGCTTTCTGCAAAATCGGGTTGCGTTCGGGGTGGGTGATGATGGGCACTACCGCCATGGCGCACATGTTCGCCAGCCAGTCGTCCATCTGCGGCGGAATGCTAAAGTTGTTGAACTCAACCAGCAGGTAGTGGGTGTTCCCAATGCACCAGCGCTCGGGCTTCTCGAGCGCCGCCTGCATGTTTTCAAACGAGAGATGAAAATCGCATCCCAGGCTCAACTGCGGAGACGGCCCGATGCGCTGTTGTAGTTGCTTCAGCAACTGGGCTAGATATGCGCGGTCATAGTAGTAGCGGTCGTTGGCGTGCGGCGTGGCCACCATTTGTTCGATGCCGTCCTGAGAGGCCATGCGACACATGGCCTCGGAAGTTTCCCAAGATTTCGGGCCATCGTCGACCTCAGGCAGGATGTGGCAGTGGATATCGATCACTGAGAGGATTTTAAGCAGATTCTGGCGGCAGCGGACAATGTTGAGTACCGCACCTGGCGTTTCAAAGTAGGCGCACCCGATGGGAAGGCTCGACCCAGACTTGCTACCTGACACATACGGCCTAGGACTGCATCAGCTTCCATAATGCTTCCCGACAAAATCCCTTATTTCCGAGTACGCTTTCTTGAGCACTTCTTCCTGCGGCAGGAAGACAATCCTGAAGTGCTTGCTCCCGGGGCGCTGCCCGAAACCAGAGCCGTGAACCACCAGGATGTGTTTCTCGAGGAGAAGGTCCTTCACGAAGACCTCGTCGCCTTCAGGAATGTCGATGCGCGGAAAGGCGTAGAACGCCCCCCGCGGCGGAACGCAACTCATATGCGGAGTCCCATTGCAGGAGTTCACGGTGAGATCACGGCGAGCGCTGAGCTTGCGAATCACTTCGACGAGATGATCTTGCGGTCCGTCCAAGGCCGGCTTGATTGCGTACTGCTCGGGGTGATTTGCTGAAAGGCGCGCCCGCAAGAGCTTGTGCATGCCTTCGATGAACGGCTTCACCGCAGCCTGTTCGCCACTCACGATGGTCCAGCCGATGCGCCAACCGGGAGCCAAATAGTTCTTCGATAAGCCCCCCAGAGTTACAACCGGAACATCGGGCGCAACTGCGGCGATCGAAATCTGTTCGCCACCGTCCAGGATCAGTTTGTCGTAGATTTCGTCGGCAATGATGAGCAGATTGTGCTCGCGGGCAATATCTGCGATCCGCTCCAGCATGCGGCGCGTGCACAGGGCCCCGGTGGGGTTATTGGGGTTGATCAGCACGATACCGCGGGTACGCGAGTTGATCTTGCGGCGCATGTCCTCAAGATCGGGCTGCCATCCATCGTCCTCGTTCAGGTAATAGGTGTTCTGCACCGCCCCCGTCTTGCAGACGACCGCCGAATAGAGAGGGTAATCAGGACAGGGGGTAAGCACATTGTCGCCTTCATTGAGAAGCGCCGTAAGGCAAACATCAACAGCCTCACCGGCGCCATTGGTGACCGATACGTCCTGAACCGAGGTAATCCCCTTGCGCGCAGCCTCGCCGCGAATGGCCTCCAGGGCCTCAGGAATCGCGGTCGACGGCGCATAACCGTTCCTGTTGTCGCGCATTGCCCGGCAGGCCGCCTCGACCACATGGGGAGGGGTCACAAAATCGTAGACGTTGGGATCGCCCACATTCAGAAACAGGACCTTGTGTCCCTGTTTTACGACACCCTCGGCGGTAACCGCGAGATCCCGGATCGCGTATCGCAGGTTGTCGAGGCGCTTCGCAGGCATGATTTCCCGGACTTGAGTTGGCATGAGGGCAATTCTAGCGTAAGGGGCACAAAATCGCGATTTCAGGCGGTTCCCAGCCCCCCGGGACGCGCGGCTGTGCAGCTACTTCCGTGATCTCTTTCCCGGCCACGGACTTCCCTAGAATTTGAAGGTCGCAAGAAGCACGACTCTGGCATACCTGAGACCCAGAAAATGCAAGTAACCGTAAAACGGGTGATAACAACGGTGATGGTGGTAGGCGGGCTGGTCACCGGATATCAGATTTTGAGTAAGCCGCAGCCGGTGGCGACACCGCAAAGCGTTGAAGAAACACGCGCGAATGCTCAGTCTTTTGACCAGAAGATCGCGGTGGTTGAGACCGCGCGCCCGGAGAACGGCGCTCCCGCCGAGGTTCGATTCACATCCGCCGAAGTAAGTGCCGAACTCGCCCAGAGCATGGGGGAGGTGCCACCCGCGAATATCGGGACCTCCCAGCCTAGATCCGCAGACAACGTGATCGGGCCAGGCGACGTTCAGATCAAGGGATACCAGGTCAGACTAGAAGGAGATGTGGCGCGCGGACAGTTTGTTGCGAATGTTGCAGGCAAAGACGTGTGGGTGACACTCGCAGGACATCTAGGTTCAGAAGGCGGCTACGTTACCTTCGATCCCACCGAATTCAAGGTGGGGGAATTCAGCATCCCGATCTCTCTCGTCAATTCAGCCCTGCAGAAGAAACTCGCAGAGCAGCGCGAACAACTCCGCCTGCCTTCTGGGATTGCCAGCTTGCGCGTCGAGAATGGCGAGTTGGTGGTTACGCAGAAGTAAGTCCTCTTGCCTGACTTGTAGCGGCCTACGCATTCCGAAGGGTGTGCACGTCAGTGAGCGGAGAAGACCCGGCGCTCAGCTTCGTCGGCGGTAGTAGACATTGAACTCGTATCCAGGCTGCGGCGGGAACAGTTCCGCAATTTTCCGCAAGCGTTCCGCCATGGCGGCCGGGGCTAGCAATGGGTAGTCCCGTTCGCGCAGGTCGTGATAATCGACGTCCAGGAAAAGCGACAGCAGGTATATCGAGATGGCGTCAGCGAAGGTAGCGGCAAAGTAGTCGTTCTTGTGTTTCTCCGCGTCTGCACCCTGGCCCGTGGCCGTCTTGCGCGATTCCCAGGCATCCATGGAAGTCTCACCGCGCACACTGGCTTCAGCCTGCTTCCAGACTAGTTCGGCGAACTCCTGCGAGACGCCTGCACGGTCAACAAACGCGTGTCCCACGTTGATATAGAACTCGAAGGCGATGGAGAACTTGTCGTCCATTAGCCGCGTGGAGATAAAGACACACTGCGATCCGCCCAAATCAAGGTTGCGGTGGCAGACGGCATTGTCACTCAATGTGACATCGTAACGGTCCGCGATCACCGTCTGGTCGCCCTGGTTCACAGTCAGGGGAACGAAATAGTAGGCTTTTCGGTCGAGTGCGGCGGCTATTGGCTTCGGCACGGCCGAGATCATGCGTTCAAGGTCGGGCGGAGTGATGTTCATCTCGCCCGATACGGCGTAGCAGACCCCATTTGGGCCTTGCGTAACCGGTGCCTCGCGGATCACGTCCGCGGGCTGGCGGGTAATGGCCTGAGTCGTTTGTGCCATGAGTTCGCGCCCCGAACCGTGCGGGGCCTGTCTACCTGGTACTCTTCATTCTAGCGCACGAGTACTTCCCGGTAGCCCGCAAGAATATCGGAAACCGAGTAATCCCAGGAGAACTTCTTCACCTGCTCGTAGCCAGCTTGGCGCAGCCTTTCGCGCAACGTCTGATCGCAAAGAACGCGTTGCAGAGCGCGCATCATCTCGAACAGGTTCTCTGGATTGACGAGCACGGCAGCATTGCCCACCACTTCCGGGATCGACGATGTGTTGGAGGTGAGCACCGGTGTGCCATGGGCCATGGCTTCAAGCGGAGGCAGCCCAAAACCTTCGTATAGAGAGGGGAACACGAATACCTTGGCGACGTCGTAAAAAACACGCAGCACGTCAATCGGCACAAATCCGAGAAAACGTACGTCGTTCTGCACTCCCGCGCGGACCACGGTTCGTCTCAGGTCGGGATGTTTGGAAAGCTCATCGCCGATGATGATCAGTTTGAGATCCGGAAACTGGTCCTGTTTGGCCAACTCAGCTTTCAACGCGGCGAAAGCCTCGATGATGCGCACCAGGTTCTTGTGTGGGCTGATCCGGCCTGCGTAGAGCAGGAAAGGATAGGCAATCTGATAGCGCTCGGCCAACATTTGACGGTCGGCGTCGCTGGCGTGCCCGGTGAGGAACCGGGCATCAATGGCGTTGTAGATCACCTCAATACGGCGAGGTTCGATCCCGAACAGTTTTTGAATTTCGTTCTTGGTAAACGTCGAAACCGCAAAAATCCGGGCGGAGTTGCGCAGCACCCGACGCGTAAGGTGAAAGTGCAATGAACGCTTTAGTCCCGAGCCGTTGCGGGCGCGGTACATATGGTCCAGGACGTCGTGCACCGTAATCACGTACGGGCAGGGGAAATGATGCGGCAGCCAGAACAGGTGGGGCACGTGGACGAGGTCGCATCCCACGCGCGAGAGCACGGAGTTGCACTGGAAAAAGCCTTTGGCGGTGTCGGGCGAAGCTACTTCAATCGAGGAGAAATTGTCGGGCAGATTACCCATTTCCTTGGCCTTCTCGGGAGAGCCGAGCAGGAAGTATTCGTTGTCGTGATCAAGGCGGGTGAGCGCGCGAATGATGTTTCGCGTGTAGGTGCCCACGCCGAACTCGGTGATCCGGCGAATGTCGATGGCAATCTTCACTCCACAGATTTTACAGAGTTCTCAGCCAGGGAAACACGCCCGCCCTGGGAGTGTCGGCCGCCGGGAAGCCTAAAGGCGTCTTTCGGAGCTAAAATCAAGCGATGACCACGCAAGAACTTACGCTTTCCGGACGATCGATGATTGGCAGCCAGCTCGGGGAGACTCGCGGAACGGCGTTCCACGGCGTCAATCCTTCGAGCGGGGAGAAACTCGAACCCGCTTTCTACTCGGCAACTGAGGACGATATCGACAATGCAGCAAACCTCGCGGCGGATGCATTCAGAGCCGTTCAAAGCCTGAGCGGCAAAGAACGTGCCGCCTTCTTGCGTCGGATTGCCGAGAACCTCGAAGCCGAGGGAGAAGCCATCACCCAACGCGCTAACCTCGAGTCGGGACTGCCACTGCCAAGGCTTCAGGGAGAACT
>Ga0207641_10006167_pt1 | contig 10145 bp, 11 predicted proteins | sample KBSSwiS62_FD_184306 | JGI IMG/M metagenome (GOLD analysis project Ga0207641, IMG submission 184306) | Switchgrass rhizosphere microbial communities from Kellogg Biological Station, Michigan, USA - KBS Switchgrass S6-2 (SPAdes) (version 2) | ecosystem: Host-associated > Plants > Roots >... | reverse complement strand
TCCGCTGCAGCAGCCGCATTAGCAGCCCGTCGCTGATCATCGAGCCGTTGATCCAATTGCCCAGCAGTGCAACCCGGATGGTCGGGCTGAAAGCGCGTGTGGTGGGATTGAAGTGCAAATACCCCATGAGGACCATGCTGCGCAGGAGGGCGGACGTGCTGGATTGAGGCAGGTCGAGCAGATCGGACACTTCATAGACCGGCGCTTCCCGGCGAAGAACGTCGAAAAGCTCCAGTATCTTTAAGACGCGGCCAGCGGACTTGACCACTCCGTCAGTCGCCTGGCTTCCCAGCCCGACGACGTTGAGTTCGCCCAACGATCGTGACAATTGCGCTGGCTGCATCGTCTCTCTCCTCTTCTCGAACGATCATTCGAAAGTTGCGACTGTCAGTCACTTTCTCAGGCCACGCAACTCATCGAGAACTTCGACTGTCCGCTCGGAATCGTTCCAATTAATTGATTTTTCTCTGGCTCCGGTTTGCACATGTCTTGCGCTCCTGAAACCGCGGTCAGCTGACTGACAGGAGACGGTTGATGAAGGAGGTCGCTTGCCGGTAGTCTATCTTGCATCGACGCTCGGCCACCCGCCAGCAATCGGTGCGATCCTTTCTCAGTCGGTCATCATAACGGCCGGTGTGATCAAGGCCGTGATCGGTGAACACCATGAAATACGTGCGAACGTCAGCGATATCGGAGCCCATCAGCGACACATTCATCGTGGTCAGGTGATGGCGGATCGCCCTAACGCCCAAGTCGCTTTCCGGGTCACCCGTCATGCGGGCGATGATCTCGTCGATGCCCGAAGCGTTCCAGGCGGGCGTGAATAGACGAGCGTCGGTGTAATAGATTGCCCGCAACTCATTACTGTCGAGCCGGTCGGTGGCCACTGCCAGCCGGTGCAGAGCGGCGTTGACCGCGGCAAGGGCAATGCTGTCACGTTCGCGCATGGTAATTCCCTAGGATATCGTCGATTGCTGCCTTGGCATTCACAACGCACCGCCTCGGGCAGGATTTCGCGCCTGATTCCTCAGGTGAGCCCCTTGTCCCGCCTCGCTGCTCTCCATGCCCCTCTTGCGCCAAGATATGCGGCGCTCACTCACCGCGCACAGCAGAACTAACGCCCCGTTTGTTATTGTCAAGCGCTCTATCGGCCGCCGCGAGCGGCTGTCATTGGCCAGGAGATTTCGGCGTTTACCGGTCTCGTGGTAATCAGCGCGAACCTTTCGGGCGGCTCTGTTGGGGAGCCTAAGCCAGCGCTGGCGGTGACAGCCATTTGCGAAGGCAATCCGCGTCCCAGCCCCGGAGATCGTTGCTGACTGACCTTGCCGACTTTGCCTTCGTCTGTGTCCGTCAGTCAGAGGAAATCCGCCAGCGCGACGGCGGAGTCGGCAAGATCCCTGCGACGATCACCGATCACTTTGCCTAGCAACCGTTTTGACTGCGCGTGCTCTCGCGGCTGGTTGACCGCGTCCGCGGCCAGTACCCTTGAGTCCGCGTCGAGGTAGAACACGCAAAACGCCCGGCTTTCGGGAGTACCGCGCACCACGGTCTCGACGTAACCATGCGACAGCCCAGCCATTTGGAGCTTAACCTCGAACTGATCCGACCAGAACCACGGCAGCTCGCGATAAGGTTCGGGCGCGCCGACGATGGTGCCAGCGACTGCCTGGGCCTGCCCGGTAGCCGCTGGAACTGATTCGAGCCGGCAGAAGCGGTCTAGTTCCGGGAAGAACTGGTTTGCGCAATCGCCACAGGCGAGGATATCAGGATCACTCGTCTGTCCATTCTCGTCGATCGTTATACCGTTATCACAGTCGAGCCCAGCCGCTTGGGCGAGCTCGACGTTAGGGACAAGTCCGACACCGACCACCACGAAATCGGTTGCAATTGCCTCCCCTCCGGCAAGTTCGACAGCCGCCGCGACTCCATCCTTTCCGATGATGGCGACGGGGGCATGGCCCACCCGGATGGTTACGCCTTCACTGGCATGCATGTCCTGATAGAAGCGGGACATTTCCATCGAGGCCGAGCGCGCGAGCACCCGGTCGGCTGCTTCCAGCACCGTAACGGAAAGCCCTGTCCGGATGGCTACCGCCGCCACTTCCAGCCCGACGTAGCCGGCGCCGATCAGCACCATTTTCCGACCCGGTTGAAGGGCGGCACGCAGCGCGATCGCGTCGTCCGCAGTCCGCAAAGAGAAGACGTTGCCAAGTTCCGCACCGGGTAGCGCCAACTCACGCGGTCGTCCCCCGAGCGCGAGCACCAGCTTATCGTAGCCGATCGTGCTGCCATCGTTCAGTCGGACGACATGGGCGGCGCGATCGACTGCTTCGGCGCCAACGCCCGTGCGCACCTCGACGTCGAGTTGCGCATAATCGTCATCCGATGCGAGCAGTAGCGCGTCAAGATCGACCACACCCGAGAGGAAGGCCTTTGAAAGTGGCGGCCGGCGATAAGGCAGCCAGGGCTCGTCACCGATCAGCGTGATCTGGCCTTCATAGCCAAGGTCCCGCAGCGCCAGCGCAGTTTCACCCCCAGCCTGACCGGCGCCGAGAATAACTACCCCGGATCCTGCACTTGTTTGCTCATTCGATGTCATCGGACTTCCGCCTTCGTCAAATCGAAATCTGAATGCCCGTCACTTATACGTCTCGTCAAGTGCGGTCGCTCGGCTAGTACCGCTGCGCAGAGGATCTGACGGTTTGAGGGCTATCGGAGGACGGGGAGTTCTTCGGGCGGGAGCAGGATCTGGATGCTTCGAGCGACACCGGGTTGTCGCCGGATAAGGCCATTGCGCTCGAGGGTGAGCACCATCTGATGGACGGATGGGGCGGTGACGTTGAAGTGTCGCTGCATGTCGGCTTCGGCCGGAGGCCGTTTGAAGATGCGGCCATAGGCGTGGATGAAGGCGAGATACTGGCCCTGGGTGTCGGTGAAGGGCGTCGCGGTTTCCGGCCGGTTCGTGGCAACAGGTTGATTCATCGAGGATTCGTCCGCGTTTCGACGTGGAAGGAGACTGATGATGAACATACGATATCGCGTCGAGCTTTGCCAATCGGAGCGAGAGGAACTCGAGGCTCTCGTGAAAGGAGGCCGTGTTGCGGCGCGCAAGCTCAAGCGCGCGCAAATCCTGTTGGCAGCCGACGAAGGCGTGAGCGATGAGGCGATCATGGCAACCGTTCGGGTCAGCGGTTCGACCGTGTACCGCACCAAGCGCCGCTTCGTGGAAGCCAATCTGGAAGGCGCGCTCAACGACGAGCCGCGTCCGGGTGCCGAGCGCAAGCTCACCGGCAAGGAGGAAGCGCTGCTGGTCGCGACCGCCTGCGCGACACCGCCGCCCGGCCGAGCCCGCTGGACATTGCAGCTTCTCGCCGACGCGATGGTGAAACTGACCGATCACGACGAGTTGTCCCGGGAAACCGTACGTCGGCGGCTGGCTGAAAATCACCTGAAGCCCTGGCGCAAGGACATGTGGTGCATCGCTGCGGTGAACGGCGAATATGTCGCTCGGATGGAGGATGTGCTCGATCTCTATGCCGAGGAACCGGATCCGGATCGCCCCGTGGTCTGCTTCGACGAAAGCCCGACTCAACTGATCGGCGAGGTGCGCGACCCGATCCCCGCCAAACCGGAGCGACTGGAGCGTTATGACTGCGAGTACAAGCGCAACGGGACCGTCAACCTGTTCGTCTTCCTCAATGCCCATCAGCCTTGGCGTCACGTGAAGATAACAGACCGGCGCACCAACATCGACTTCGCCGAATGCATGCGCGACCTGGTCGATGTCCACTACCCCGACGCTCCGCTCATCCGCGTGGTGATGGACAATCTGTCGACCCATTCCGCCGGCGCGCTCTACGATGCCTTTCCCGCGCCCGAGGCCCACCGGATCCTCAAGCGGCTCGAATTCCACCACACCCCTAAGCACGCCAGTTGGCTCAACATGGTTGAAATCGAGATCGGGGTCCTGCGAAGCCAGTGCCTCGATCGCCGCATCGACGACAAGGACAAACTCATCTCCGAGATCGCCGCATGGGAGCGCCAGCGCAATGACGCAAAAGCCCGGATCGAATGGATGTTCACCACTCAGAAAGCCCGCGAAAAGCTGGCCAAAGCCTATCCCGTCAAAGAGTCATAATCCCTGTGACGCGGTACTAGTGTGCTCGAAACGACATGTGCTCGAAACGACGCGCCGGACTCTCTACCCCTTCGAATCGAGCACATCCGCCAGCAGCGTATTCGCGCGCGGCCCATCCCAGTCCATCCCGCCGACCACGCGCCACACTTCCTTGCCCTCGGCATCGTAAAGCACCGTCGTCGGCAACATGCCGGTCGCGAAGGCGAAACCGAGCGCGCTCTGCTGGTCGAGATAGGGCGCGAGATGCTTGAACCCCGCCTTCGCGAAGAACGGCGCCACCACCTCGGCGCCCTTGCTGTCCTGGCTCACCACCAGCACCTGCAGCTTGCCGTTGCCGCGTTCGGCGATCGTGTCGAGCGTCGGCATCTCGGCGATGCACGGGCCGCACCAGGTTGCCCACAGATTGACCAGCAGCGGCTTGCCCTTGAACGCCGCGAGCGTCACCTTCCTGCCGTCGGGCGCCTCGAAGCCGTCGGTCGGCGCGGGCGTGCCGCGCTTCGAGATGTCGAGATGGCCGGTCAATTCCTTCGCCGGAGACGGCGCCGCGGGCGTCTCCGATCCGTTGGCGGGGGCTTCGACTTGCGAGGGATCGGGCGATTGCCTATCGCAGCCCGCAATCGAGGGCAGCAGCAGCAAGGCGGGGAGACAGACGATCAACGGCCGCAATACAGGCTCCAACAGCATGTGGGGTGGGCGCTTCGCCGAAGGCCCGGCATCGGTGATGCGCGAGATAAACGCCTCGATCCCCTTCGACAAGCGACTGTGGCGCCAGGACATCGCCGGATCGAAGGCGCATGTGGCGATGTTGTCGGCGCAGGGCATCGTCACCGCCGCCGATGCGGTGGCGATATCGGACGGTCTCGACTGGATCGCGGCCGAATATGAGGCCAATGGCGTGCCCGTCGACCTCGCGCTCGAAGACATCCACATGGCGACCGAATCACGGCTGGCCGAACTGATCGGCCCGGTCGCCGGCCGGCTCCACACCGCACGCAGCCGCAACGACCAGGTCGCGACCGACTTCCGGCTGTGGGTGCGCGACGCGATCGACATGGTCGATGCCGGGCTGAAGGGCCTGCAGGCCGCGCTGGTCGCGCGCGCCGACGAGCATGTCGCCGGCGTGATGCCGGGCTTCACCCACCTCCAGGTCGCGCAGCCGGTGACGCTCGGCCATCATCTGATGGCCTATTTCGAGATGATCGCGCGCGATCGCAGCCGCTTTGCCGACGCCCGCGCGCGGATGAACCTGTGCCCGCTCGGCAGCGCCGCGCTCGCCGGCACCGGCTACGCGATCGACCGCCACGCGACCGCGGCGGCGCTGGGCTTCGCGGGGCCGACGCGCAACTCGCTCGATTCGGTCAGCGACCGCGATTTTGCGCTCGATTATCTGATGGCGGCCACGCAATGCGCGCTGCATCTGTCGCGGCTGGCCGAGGAAGTGATCGTCTGGGCGAGCCAGCCCTTCGGCTTCGTCAAATTGTCCGATGCCTGGTCGACCGGCTCGTCGATCATGCCGCAGAAGCGCAACCCCGACGCCGCCGAACTGGTGCGCGGCCACTCCGGGCGGATCGCCGGCTGCGCGATGGCGCTGACGATCACGATGAAGGGCCTGCCGCTCGCTTATTCGAAGGACATGCAGGACGACAAACCGCCGGTGTTCGAGGCGCACGACCTGCTCGGCCTGTCGATCGCGGCGATGACCGGCATGGTCGAGACGCTTGCGTTCGATACCGACCGCATGCGCAACGCGGCGATGGCCGGCTATTCGACCGCGACCGACCTTGCCGACTGGCTGGTGCGCGACGCCGGCCTGCCGTTCCGCGAGGCGCATCACGTCACCGGCCGGATCGTCAAGCTGGCCGAGGAAAAGGGTGTGGGCCTCGCCGACCTGACGCTCGACGAACTCAAGGCGGTCGACGGCCGTATCGACGAGCGGCTGTTTGCGCTATTGACGGTCGATGCCTCGGTCGCGAGCCGGGCGAGCTTCGGCGGCACCGCGCCCGATCAGGTGCGCGCGCGGATTGCCGAGGCCAGGGCCGGGCTGGAAAAGGAATCGGACCAGTGAAGCCTATCGTCATCGCCTTCGCCGCCTTGCTCGCGCTGTCCGCCTGCGGCGGCCGCGAGGCGCTCAAGCCGAAGATGGGCCAATCGATGCCGCCATCGCCGGCCGGCGCGACCACGCCGCCGACCGCCGACCAGCTGATGACCGCCGACACCCAGGCGCGCCCCGGCCGCTCCGACGAGGTCCTCCACCGCTCGGAGGAGCGCAAGGACGACCGCTTCGATCTGCCGCCGCCGGGCTGAGGCGTGACGTCGGGGGGCGGCATCTGGGACGTTCTGGGGATTGCGCCGACCGATGACGGACGGGCGATCCGCAGAGCTTATGCCGCTCGGCTGAAGGCGATCGATGCGGAGGCCGACCCAGACGCCTTCATCGTGCTGCGCGAGGCGATGGAGGTCGCGCTGGCATTGGCGAATTCGCCAGCGCAATCAAACGATTTGGAATACACTGCACAGGATTTCGTCGAGCATCGAGATTCCACTTCCGTTCTGGCGGATCAGGTGTGGACCGGACTCGAGGACAAGCTCAATGCGCTCTCAATCATGCTCGACGGCAATGGCACGAGCAGCCAAGATGCGCAGCTTCTCTTTGCCGATATTCTCGAAAATCCCGTGCTCGGCCTGCAGGACGTGGGCGAAGCCGTTGAAGCCCGGCTTTTGCACATCTTGGCGCAATCGATTCCCTTTTCCGACCGATTACTTGAAGTCGCCGTCGCCAGATTTGGCTGGCGCGCAGGCAAAAGGTGGCAACCCGATGTCGGTTTGATACTCGATCGATTGCGCGACCGCAACTTCATCCAGCAACTGCGCAACGGCGACCATCCTCGCCATTCTGCTGCTCGTAAACTGCAGCGGTCGCCGCCTGGTCGACGGACGTGGGTCAAGGCACTTTGGTCAGACCTGACCGTGGCGGCGCTGTTGCGCGATATCAGGTTCGGCTATCCCACCGCGATCTGGGATTTTGCTCCAGATCTTGTGCTCGAGTGGGAAAGATATTTGGCGGGGTCCATACCTTATCCGATGCATCTGATGTCACCCGTGCTCTCTCCGCCACTCTATGGCGATACCTATCCTCCCGCCAACCGTCCCTATCATCTGATGCTCTTGGCGAGCGTAATCGTTATTCCACCGCTCTTCTGGTGGGTTTTATTGCTTAGAAACAAGCCTCTTTGGCTCCGAGGAATCGGAGTAATCTGGGTTGCGATGTATATCCTGGTCATGGTTTCGATTGGTTAAAGCCCTACAGCCCTTTGCTTCGCCCGCTATAAGCGACTACGGTTCCCACGACATGGACGATTTCAACATCGCCGATGGCGCGACGCACATCGAGCAGGTGCGGCTGTCGCCGTTCAGCGAACATCATGGATACGCGATTCTCGGGCAAAGGGGGACAGTTTTTCGGGCGAGTGTATGGCCTGGCTGTCGCTGTCGTAGTACACGGCAACCGACACAAATGGTGGAGGCTGTCGTGACCGCGTACAGGGGCCGGATCGTATCCGGGGGCAGATTGCAGATTCCCGTCGATGTTCGCAAGGATCTCGGCCTGGCGGATGGCGACGATGTGCGTCTCGAGGTGGTCGATGGCGAACTGCGCGTCCGATCGGCCAAAGCGGCGCTCGAGCGGGTGCGCGCTATGGTGCGCAAACACGTGCCTGCCGGCGTCAGTCTGGCTGACGAACTGATCGCGGATCGTCGCGCGGAAGCCGCGCGTGAGTGATTATGTTCTCGACGCTTCTGCGGTTCTGACCGTTATCCAGGAGGAGATTGGCTCTGACCTCGTCGAACCGTATCTTCGGATGGCCGCGATCGGCGCGGTCAATCTCGCCGAAGTCGTAGCCAAGCTCCAGGACCGTGGCCTCACCGACGACGAGATTGACCACGCGGTCCTGCTGCTCGATCTCGACGTGTGTCCTTTCGATGCTCCGAGCGCGATAGTCGCCGGCAAGCTGCGCGGGCCGACGCGACATGCGGGCCTGTCTCTCGGGGACCGCGCCTGCCTTGCGCTGGCTCGATCGCTCGGCGCGACTGCGCTCACGACCGACCGCGCTTGGGTCAAGCTCCAGATCGACATACCAGTCGAGTTCGCCCGATGACGATGGCTTGCGATCTTCCGACCGGTTCTGCCGAGCAGCCTGCGGATTTGCTGGTCCCACACAGCGACAATGCATTCAAGTGCCAGGGGGCTGGCCGATCTGACGCTCGACGCTCACCAGTCGCAGTCACCGGCCGGCTTGGCGTCTGCGGAGCAATTGACAACCGTTTCAACCTGCCTCAGCCGGGCTGAAGCATGACGTCGGGGGGCAACATCTGGGAGGTTCTTGGGATCGTGCCGACCGATGATCGGCGGACGATACGCAGCGCCTATGCCGTAAGGCTGAAAGCGATCGACCCGGAGGCCGATCCCAAGGCATTTGTCAGGTTGCGCGAAGCGATGGACCGGGCGCTGATGCTGGTCGATAGCCGGCCAGCTGTCGCTGTTGATCGGCATGGCGCGGCCGGTGCAGGACTGGACGTCGCTGGTCCGGCCGAACTCGATCCCCGATTTGATCTGGAGCGCGAGACGCAAACATTGTCTCGCATGTTGTTCGATGGTCTGCAGCCCGGCGAAGCCGACGCGTCGTTGATCCAAAGTCTGCGGCGGATCTGGGCAAATCCGGTTGCCGAGCATATCGAGACCGCAACTCAGATCGAGGGATGGCTTGCCGGTATCGTCGCCGAGCGCCTCCCGCTATCGGACGCACTGATCGAACCGCTGATCGAGCGCTACCATTGGGACAAGCTGGACGGGACGCCCGATCTCGATCCGCGCCTGAGCACCATACTGGCGCGGCGCAATGATTTGAGCTTCATCGCTGCCATGTCCAATCCCGACGGAAGGCATCACGCAGCGTTCGCAATGCTGAGCCGGCGACCGGAAACGGTCGGCGGGAAAGAACGCCGTCGCTCGGCACCGTCGCTGCGCGCGCTGTTGAGAACGATGCGACTCTATTATCCCAGCGCCGAATGGCATTTCGGCGGGGAACTGATCGACGCCTGGGTCGATGAGATAGAGTCGCCCAAAGGCCGCCGCTTGGGCTTCATCGGAATCGTGAGGCCGGCTCCCGTCTTTCCCGATAGTGAGACAGCAACGTCCGGGGCTCCACGGAAAGAAAAAGCCCCGGGATTTTTCTTTGTTCTTGGCGGTGTGGCGTTGATGGCGATCGTTCAGGCGGTCGCCGCAATGTTCGGTTTCTGAGCCACCGCAACCGACCGCAGCGATTTTTGCTCCTCATTGGGGGCCGATCGGCTAAGGCGCACCCGACATGGACCATTTCAACATCACCAACGGCGCGATGCACGCCGAGCAGGTGCCGCTTTCGGCGATCGCCGAAGCCGTCGGCACGCCCGTCTACGTCTATTCCACCGCAACGATCGAGCGGCATGCCCGCGTGTTCCGCGAAGCCGTCACGGGCTGCGGCAATGGCGATCCTTTGGTCGCGTTCGCCGTCAAGGCCAATCCCAACGGCGCGGTGCTGGCGACGCTGGCGCGCTGCGGGTTCGGTGCCGATGTCGTCTCCGAGGGCGAATTGCTGCGTGCGCTCCATGCCGGCATGGAGCCGGGCAAGATCGTCTTCTCGGGCGTCGGCAAGACCGCGGCCGAGATGGCGCGCGCGCTCGATGCCGGGATCGGCCAGTTCAACCTCGAATCCGAACCCGAGGCCGAGATGCTGTCGGCGGTCGCGGCGGCGAAGGGCGTGACCGCGCCGGTCGCCTACCGGATCAACCCGGATGTCGATGCCGGCACCCACGCCAAGATCTCGACGGGCAAGTCGGAGAACAAGTTCGGCATCCCCTATGACACCGCGATTGCCGCTTATGCGCGGGTGCGGGCGCTGCCCGGCCTGTCGGTGCGCGGCGTCGCCGTCCATATCGGCAGCCAGCTGACAGGCCGGGCAGCGCCCGCACC
>Ga0207641_10006166_pt1 | contig 10145 bp, 11 predicted proteins | sample KBSSwiS62_FD_184306 | JGI IMG/M metagenome (GOLD analysis project Ga0207641, IMG submission 184306) | Switchgrass rhizosphere microbial communities from Kellogg Biological Station, Michigan, USA - KBS Switchgrass S6-2 (SPAdes) (version 2) | ecosystem: Host-associated > Plants > Roots >... | reverse complement strand
CTGCGCCGGGCGCAGGAGCTGCACGAGGTGAACCCGATGCTGGGCCACCGTGGCTGCCGCCTGGGCGTCTCCTATCCCGAGATCTACGAGATGCAGGTCCGCGCCATCATCGAGGCCGCCTGCGAGGTCGCCGCCGAGGGCCGTCCGGCCCCGATCCCGGAGATCATGCACCCGCTGGTCGCCAAGGGTGAGGAGATGAAATTCCTCCGCGCTCTGACCGACAAGACCGCCAAGGCTGTGCTGGCGGAGAAGGCGGCCTCGATCGAGTACAAAGTCGGCACCATGATCGAGCTGCCGCGAGCGGCGATCCGCGCCGCCGACCTAGCCGAGAACGCCGAGTTCTTCTCCTTCGGCACCAACGACCTGACCCAGACCACCTTCGGCATCAGCCGCGACGACTCCGGCCGCTTCCTCAACGCCTACATCGAGAAGGGCATCTTCGAGAAGGACCCGTTCGTCAGCCTTGACCAGGATGGCGTCGGCGATCTCGTGCGGCTGGCGGCGGAGCGGGGCAGGGCGGCGAGGCCCGACGTCAAGCTCGGCATTTGCGGCGAGCACGGCGGCGACCCGGCCTCGATCCAGTTCTGCGAGTCGATCGGTCTGGATTACGTCAGCTGCTCGGCCTACCGCGTGCCGATCGCCAGGCTCGCCGCCGCCCAGGCCGCCATCGGCGAGCGCGAGAAGGACCGCTAGTCGCGCGCCTCAGGTCGGGGCGCTAGGGCTCGCCTCGGCGCCCTGCTCAGCCTACCCCGCCTGGCCGCGGCCGGGAGCTGAGCCATGACGACCTCCGCCGGTCTGCCCGCGGTGCGTGACTCGTTCGACCGCTATGGCCCGCCGCGGAGGTATGGGTGGAAAGCGACCCACTTCTAGGCGGGATCAAGCGGCGCCGCCGTCCACCGGACGGCGGTGCTATGCTAGCGGTCGACCAGCGCCTCCAGAGCCGGCGAATAGCGCTCGCCCCGGACGGGGATGCGCTCGATGGCCTCGCCGATGCGATTCAAGTCGTCCGCCGTCAGCTGCACGCGGGCCGCGCCGAGATTTTCCTCCAGCCGGGTGATCTTGGTGGTGCCGGGGATGGGGGCGATCCAAGGTTTCTGCGCGAGCAGCCAAGCCAGGGCGATCTGGGCCGGCGTGGCGCGCTTCTCCTGAGCCACCTGCACCAGCAACTCCACAACCGCCTGGTTGGCTTTCAGTGCGTCCGGCTTATAGCGGGGCAGGGCGGCGCGCGTGTCGCCCTTGCCGAACGTCGCGCTCGTCGACATCGCGCCGGTGAGGAAGCCCCGCCCCAGCGGGCTGAAGGGCACGAAGCCGATACCGAGCTCCTCGAGCGTGGGCATGACGTTGGCCTCCGGCTCGCGGAACCAGAGCGAGTATTCGCTCTGCAGGGCGGCGACCGGCTGGACGGCGTGCGCGCGCCGTATCGTCCGCGCCCCGGCTTCCGAGAGGCCGAAATGCTTCACCTTGCCCTCGGCGATCAGCGCCTTGACGGTCCCGGCGACATCCTCGATCGGCACCGAGGGATCTACGCGGTGCTGGTAGAGCAGGTCGATGCGGTCGGTCTTGAGGCGCTTCAGCGAGGCCTCCGTGACTTCACGAATATGCTCGGGACGGCTGTCCACGCCGCCCGGGGGGCCGCCGGCAGGCGCGCCGATCTTGAAGCCGAATTTGGTGGCGATCACCACCTGGTCACGAACCGACCCCAAGGCCTCACCGAGGATCTCCTCGTTGGTGAAGGGCCCATAGACCTCGGCGGAGTCGAAAAAGGTGACCCCCCGGTCGAAAGCCGCGCGGATCAGGGCGACGGCGTCGCCACGCTCCGGCCCTGGACCCAGAGCGCCGGTGAGTCCCATGCAGCCGAGGCCGATCGCCGAGACCTCGAGCCCGTCGCCGAGTGTGCGCTTATGCATTTCCACCCTCCTGCTCTGCGCGACCGTCAGGCCGCCAACGTGCCGTTGTCGAACACGAAGCGATATTTCACGTCGCTGCGCAGCATCCGCTCGTAGGCCTCGTCGATCTTCTGGATAGAGATCATTTCGATGTCGGCGACGATGCCCTTCTCGGCGCAGAAGTCGAGCATCTCCTGGGTCTCTGCGATCCCGCCGATCAGCGAACCCGCGATGGACCTGCGGCGGAAGATCAGGTTCCTGGCGGTGGGCGAGGGATGCGGGTGTTCGGGCACGCCCACCAGGCACAGCGTCCCGTCGCGCTTCAAGAACGAGATGAACGCGTCCAGGTCATGGCTGGCCGCCACCGTGTCGAGGATGAAGTCGAAGCTGTCTGCCTGCCTGGCCATCTCCTCCCTGTTTCGAGAATTCACCACCTCGTCCGCGCCGAGGGCGACCGCATCGCGTCGTTTGTTCTCCGAGGTGATGAAGGCGACGGTGCGAGCGCCCATGGCGTGGGCCAGCTTGACGCCCATGTGGCCGATGCCGCCGATGCCGACGACGCTCGCCATCTTGCCGGGGCCGACGTTCCAGCGGCGAAGCGGCGAATAGGCGGTGACGCCGGCGCACAGCAGGGGGCGACGGCGGCGAGTTGCGCTTCGGGGTGCCGGATCTTCACGACGAACTGATCGTTGACGACGATCCCGCCGGAATAGCCGCCAAGCGTGTGGCCGGGCGGCTCGTCGATCGGGCTGTTGTAGGTGAAGGTGCTGCCGTGCTCGCAGTACTGCTCCAGCCCTTCGTCGCAGGCGTTGCAGTGTTTGCAGCTTCCGACCATGCATCCGACGCCGACCGTGTCGCCGACCTGGAACTTTCCCGACCTGCGCGCCCACGGCGCTCACGGTCCCCACGATCTCGTGGCCTGGAACGCAAGGGTAGCTGGTGGCGCCCCACTCGTTGCGCACGGTGTACAGGTCGGAGTGGCAGACGCCGCAGGAGGCGATGTCGATCTGCACGTCGTGGGTTCCAGAGGCCGGTCGCCGGCATGGGCGCCGAAGGCTTTGGTGAGCATGGCGACTCCAGCCTGATCTGATTGTCGCGGAGGCGGCGCGCGGCCGGCGTCTCCGCAAAGGCAGATAGGTCCGCGCTGGCGCTTGCGTTAGGGGCGCGCGGCGTTCGAAGGCGCAGAAGGGCTAAAAACCGACCGGCGCGCTTGGAGCGCCTGTGGCGGATCGGCAACAGTCGGAGGGCGTGCGAACCTTCGCCGTGAACCCACCTTGAAGTCGCTGCGTTTGACGCCGACCTGAGACACGGCTGGGGTTTGGCTGTGCGTTTGTGGAGTAAAAGTAATGAAAATTCTCTTTGCCGCTGCATCGATTTCCGTTATCGCCCTGTCTGCGCCCGCTTTCGCTCAAGATACGTCTGTAACGAATACCGGTGCATACGGAAATCTTGGTTACGCGCATTTCGGACATTCTTCGCCTGATCTGGACGCGATTCAGGGTCGGCTGGGATATCGCTTCAACAACTATGCCGGCGTTGAGGGCGAGCTCGCGACTGGGCTCGGCAACGACAAGACCACGATCGCGCCGGGCGTCGACGCCAAGACCTCGTTGCGGCACCAGGAGGCCATCTATGGCGTGGGCTTCTTGCCGGTGACGCCGCAGTGGGACGTGATCGCACGCTTGGGTTACGGCAACACCAAGATGCGCACCAAGGTCGCGGGCGTGTCGGATTCCGACAACACCCAGTCCTGGAACCTCGGCGTGGGGACCCAGTACCACCTCGACCCGAAAAACGGGATCCGCGCCGACTATACGCGGCACGAATACCAGCATGACGACGGCCACGCCGATGTCTGGTCGATCGGCTACAACCGCCGCTTCTGAGCGCGGCGCGAGCTGATGGCGAAGCCCTCTCGCGAAAGCGGGAGGGCTTTTGCCTATACGTGCTGAGGCGTGGACTTTTGGTGGCGGCCCGGCCGTTCGTCGGCTTCCACGAGATGGCGCAGCAGCTTGATGCGCGAGGCCGACTCGAAGCGGCGATCTCCGGCCTGCAGGCGCGCGAGCTGCGAGGAGAGGCGGCGCTTGAGGCCGTTGGACCGGGTCACGCCCAGGCCGTGCGCGAGGGCTTCGTCGACGTTCACCCGCGAGCCGCTGCGACGCTGTTGCGAGACCTCTGCGATGATGCGGCGAGCTTCGATCACCATTTCCGCCTGGGCGATGCCGTCGTCGAAGGCCGTATCGGCTTGCGGCTCGGGCGACCGCTGCGCCGCTATCTGCTGCAGCTCCGATTCAACCCACGCGAAGTCGCCGCCGTTGCGTGCGGCTCTGCGGCGCCACAGCCGCGCCAGAAGCGCCAGGGCTGCGAAGACGAGGATGACGACTGTGAAGATTCCACTGGCGGCGGCGTAGAGAAACATGCTGCGCGTGAGATCCATAGCCTCACAACTGGCATACTGGCCTTAGCGTTTGGTGAATGTTTGAAATAATTGGCCAATTCACGCTGGGCGCGAATGCTGCAGTGCCGCGAGGCGATCAGTCGCGAACCAGGGGAATGCTGAGGCCGGATACAGGACGTGCGCGCAACGCCTCGCGACGGAAACGGAACAGCTCTGCGGGCCGCCCGCCGGTTTCCGTCTCGAGCTGGCCCAACCCCTCGACCAGTTCGGCGCGCTCCAGCGCGCGACGGAAATTCTGCTTGTGCAGCGGCGCGCCCATGATCGCCTCGACGCCGCGCTGCAGGGCGGACAGGGTGAAGGCGTCGGGCATCAGCTCGAAGACCACCGGCCGGTACTTGATCTTGCCGCGCAGCCGGGAGAGGGCGGTGGCGAGGATGCGCCGGTGGTCGGAGATCATCGGCTGGCCGAGCGCACTGGCCAGCTTCTCGGGTTGGTCCAGCGGCTCGCCGCGGTCGCGTGCGGCCTCCGGCGCCAGGCCGGCCTCGTAGAGCAGCTCGTAGCGTTCCAGCACCCGCTCCTCGTTCCACGGCGCGCCGTCTATGGCGAACAGCCAGCGCGCGCGCGATAGGCGCTGGGCGTCGTCGCCCGACCAGCGCCGAAGCGCGCCTTCGATTTCGCCGAGTGCGCCTGGGCGACCGTCGCGCCAGTCCTCCCAGGGGAAGAAGCGCGACCACGACTGCCAGTCCGAGGTCGGCGAATGGCCGCCCAGCGCAGCTGGGGCCAGCGCCAGATAACCCACTGAGATCACGCGCGTCGCACCCCCGCTGGCGCCGTCGCCGAGGTCGGCCAGCGGTGCGTCCCGCCCCTTGTCGCCGAAGGTGTAGAGCTGTTCGACGTAGCCGAGGTCGAAGCCGGTCTGCTCGGTGACGAACGCGCGCAGCGCCAGCTCGAACGTGCGGTCGCCGGCGGGGTCGAACGGGCCGAACGGCAGACCCGGCACGCCTTGACCGCGGGGCCGCACGGTGAGGGCCACCGCCTCGCCTTCGCGGATCGCGACGACCACGGCGGACAGCCCGATGACGACCGAGTGCGGCACGTCTACTCCGTCTCGAACGCGGCCGTGGCGGACGCATAGCCCGCCGCCTCCGACAGCAGATGGAAGCGTTGAACGTAGCGGTCCTGGGCGATCGCCGCGGGCCAGGGCTCGACGACCAGGCTGTAACCCGAAGGCGGCGCGCCAAACAGCTCCAAGGCTTCGCCGCGGCTGAATCCGGCGAGTTGACTGGCCTCGTAGAAGGCGCAGGCGCGGTCGGCCTGCTTGATCAGCTTCTTGATCGCGGGCGGAACCTTGGCCGGAAGGCCGAAGCGGATATGGATCGCGCCTTCCAGGCGATCCTCGAAGGTGCGGTAGTCGACGCCGAGCGCGGCCTTGAAGGGCGAGATCATGTCGCCGATCACATACTCGGAAGCGTCGTGCAGCAACGCCGCCAGCCGCCAGCGCGGCTCGATGTCCGGCTTCACGTGGGCGAGGATCTCCTCGACCACCACCGAGTGCTGCGCCACGGAGAAGGCGTGCTCGCCGATGGTCTGGCCGTTCCAGCGCGCGACCCGGGCCAGGCCATGCGCAACGTCCTCGATCTCGATGTCCAGAGGAGAGGGATCGAGCAGGTCCAGGCGTCGCCCCGACAGCATGCGCTGCCAGGCTCTGGGCGCCTTCGCCGTTGGACGCAGCCCTTTCGTCACCTGCGCATTCCTTTCACAGTCAAGTCGTCACTGGAAGATCGCCTGAGAAAGATCAATGCTGGTGGCTGGCGCAGGCTCCACTGGTCGAAGCTCCAGAGGAAGATGCGAGGAGACGAAGCGATGAGCTGGGCCCGGATCATGGCGCCGCTGTCCGGTGGCGATGAGGACGCGGCGGCCTTGGCGGCGGCGGCGACTCTGGCCGAGCCGTTCGGCGCGGAACTGGCGAGCATCTACACGCCGGCGGACTTGGCGGACCTGATGCCATGGATGGGCGAGGCCTTCATGGGCGGCGTGCAAGCGAGCGCGCTGGAATCGCTCAAGGAAGCCAGCGCCATCGGCGCGGCGCGCGCCCGCGAGGCGACCGACCGCTGCCCCTACAAGAAGGTGCGGTTCGCCACGCTGCAGACGCCGGTCTGGGCGGGGCTTTCGGCCGAAGGCCGGCTCTCCGACGTGGTGGTGTTCACCGACTCGGCGGCGCGCGGGCGGGGTCCCTTGGCGGAATCCTTCCAGCAGATTGTCGCCGACGAGCAGCGCCCGGTTCTGATCGCCCGGCCAGGCCTGCAGGTCGACGGCTGCGTGGTCGTCGCCTGGGACGGCGGCAAGGAGGCCTCGCGCGCGGCGCGCCTGGCGCTGCCTTTGCTGGAGAAGGCGGGCAGGGTGGCGATCGTCTACTCACCGAAAAGCGGCGGTCGCAACGTCGATCCGACGCGCCTGCAGGACTATTACGCTCAGCGCGGCCTGAAGGCCGATGTCGAGCTGTTGCCCACGACAGGCGACATCGGCCACGCCCTGCTCGACGCGGCGAAGCGGGAGAACGCCTGCCTGCTGGTCGCGGGCGCATTCGGCCATCCACGCCTTCAGGAGTTCATCTTTGGCGGAACGACCCGTACGCTGCTGAACTCCGACGGGCCGTCGCTGTTTCTTTCTCACTAGGCTCAGAGAGGTTGAACATGACCCTGTCGCGGATCGTCATGCGGCTCGCCCGCAACCCTGGCACGGAATTCGCCGGCGGCGACGACCACCGCGGCTATACCCTGACCGCGCCCCTGACCGCCGACGGCCACCTCGACGAGGGCGCGTTCGCCAAGGTGCGCGGCCAGTGCACGGTTCGCAGGTTCGCACCCGACGACGATCCGGCCGACGGCCGCCTCAACCGCCGCGGCCCGCGCTGGTTCTTCGATTACGACGAGGATGACGTCGCCGACGACGAGCCGGTGCACCGCCTGGGCGAACACCGTTTCGCGGTCGGGGAATACGTCACCGTCACCGACGAGGACGGCCGGCCGCTGACCTACAAGGTGGTCGAGGTGCGCGCGGCGGGGGCTTAGAGCACGTCAGGGGAAAAGGGAGGGCGGTATCGCCGTCCGACGTGCTCTAAACTTTTGAATCGACGCTTCTTATCCGGATCGGATTGATTCAGCCCCCGGGCCGCACCACGTTCTCGCGCCGGGCCAGGAACGCCAGACGCTCGAACAGGTGGACGTCCTGCTCGTTCTTGAGCAGGGCGCCGTGCAGCGGCGGGATCAGCTTGGTCGGGTCGCTCTGACCGAGAACGTCGGCGTCGATGTCCTCGACCATCAGCAGCTTCAGCCAGTCGAGCAGCTCGGAGGTCGAGGGCTTCTTCTTAAGGCCAGGCACCTTGCGCATGTCGTAGAAGATGCGCAGCGCCTCGGCGACGAGCTTTTGCTTGATGCCCGGATAGTGCACCTCGACGATCTCGTTCATCGTCGTGTTGTCTGGGAACGAGATATAGTGGAAGAAGCAGCGGCGCAGGAAGGCGTCGGGCAGTTCCTTCTCGTTGTTCGAGGTGATCACCACGATCGGCCGGACGCGCGCCTTGATCGTCTCGTTGGTCTCGTAGACGTAGAACTCCATCCGATCGAGCTCCTGCAGGAGGTCGTTCGGGAATTCGATGTCGGCCTTGTCGATCTCGTCGATCAGCAGCACCGGGCGCTGCGGGCTGTCGAACGCCTCCCAGAGCTTGCCCTTCTTGATGTAGTTCTTGACGTCCTTGACCCGCTCGTCGCCGAGCTGGCTGTCCCGCAGGCGGGTGACCGCGTCGTACTCGTAGAGGCCTTGGTGCGCCTTGGTGGTCGACTTGATGTGCCAGGTGATCAGCGGCGCGTTGAGCGCGTTGGCGATTTCGTAGGCCAAAACCGTCTTGCCGGTTCCCGGTTCGCCCTTGATCAAAAGGGGGCGCTCCAGGGCGATCGCGGCGTTGACCGCAACTTTCAGATCCTCAGTCGCAACGTAATTATCAGTACCTTCAAAGCGTCCGCTCATTTCAATCCCCGAAGGCGGGCGAGACGCCCGCAAATCTCGAACAGTTGTTTCAAACCCCCAACGTAAAGGGCGGCGCGCGACATTCAAGCAACTTCGAGCCGAACGGCGCGCCAAAACGCCGCTCGGCGCGAATGTTCGCGCAGGCTTCGGGGAGTCTTGCGGCGCTCAGCCGTCGCGGCGCGCAAGACCGGAGGCGTCGGAATAGCCCATCCGCTTCAGATCCGCGTCGGAAACGCCCTTGGACTGGAAGTTGGTGAAATCGTCTTCGCCGCCGCTCACCAGGTTGGCGTCGGCAACCTCGTCCAGCCCGTCGATGACGCCGTCCTCGTCGATGCGGTCCTCGTCGAACCCGGACTGCTCGTCGGCCAGGTCGGTGTCGTCGGCCGACAGGAACTCGAGGCTCTCGTCGTCGCGCTCCAGCTCGTCGGCGTCGAAGTCCCGGTCGGGGTCGAAGTCGGCCGCATCGACCTCGCGGGCCTCGTCGTCGTCGGCGTCGCCGACCCGCCGGGTGTCGTCGAACAGCTCGGGAAGCTCTTCAAAGGTGCGCAGTTCGCTGCGCTCCTCCTGGTCGTCGAGCATGGTCTCGTCCAAGGCCTCGGCGGTGTCCTGGTCGTCGAAACCGTCGGAGTCGAAGTCCTGCTGGAAGCCGGGCATGGGGCGCCTCCCTCGCTGCGCGTTGCAGCAGGAACGGCTCGGCTCAGCTAGCGTTCCGCGACGAACGCCGCGAGCTTCGCGGCCATGTCGTTCATGACCGAATCCCAGTCGCCCAGCGTCGGCGTGACGAAGGGCTGGACCTGCGGATACCAGAGATAGCGGTCGGGGCAGCCCATCAGCGCCCAGGCGGCCGGCACGGCGATCAGCCAGGTGGGCGCGCCGCAGGCGGCCCCCAGGTTGATGGTGGCGTTGGAGGCTCCCATCACCAGGTCCACGGCGCAGCACAGGGCCGAGACGTCGTCCAGGTCCTGCTTCAGGTCGATGCCGGGCGGCGTCCAGATCTCCACGCCCAGCTCGCGGCGCGCCTGCTCCAGCTCTTCGGAACAGTCGCCGTACTGCAGGTTCACGAAGCTGACGCCCGGGGTCTTGAGCACCGGCGCCCAGCGCTCGAAGGGGGAGTAGAAGCGCTGGCGGACGTTGGCCTTCACCAGGCTCTTCCACAGGATGCCGACCTTGGGGCCGGGCGGGGCCTTGGCCAGCATCCGCCGCCAGTGCGCCACGCGCTTGGGATCGGCGATCAGGAACCGCTCGCGGTCGGGGAACGCCTCGGGCGTCGTGCGGAACGCCCTCAGCAGGCTGGCCATCGGGGTCCACAGGTCGATTGCGGACTGGTCCTCGAGGGAGGGCAGGACCCGCACCGTGCGCCCGCCGGCGCCGAAGGTCGCGTGCGCGCCCACCTGCGCGGTTGGGAACGATCGGGCGAACAGGCTGACCAGCCGGGGCTCGACGGCGATGGTCAGGCGGCCGCCAGGGCCCAAGGCCTCGATCACGTCGGGCAGGGTGTTGGCGAACAGCACCTCGTCGCCCAGGCCCTGCTCGCCGACCACCAGCAGCGACTTGCCGGCCAGGTCGTCGCCCGGCGTCCAGCGGGGCCGGTCGATCTGGAAGTGGGTCACGCCGGCGAATTGCGGATGCAGGCGGGCTTCGTACTGGTCCCAGCCCTCCTTCACGCGGCCGAGCGACAGCAGCGTGGTCGAACGCGCCAGCAGCATCATCTGGCGCTCGTCCTCGCCGGTGCGCAGCTTCAGCGCCGCCTCGAAATCCGCGTAGGCTGCGGTCGCATCGCCCAGCGCCTGGCGGGCGTTGCCGAGGTTGTAGCGGGCCTTGGCGAACCCAGGGTC
>Ga0207641_10006164_pt1 | contig 10147 bp, 8 predicted proteins | sample KBSSwiS62_FD_184306 | JGI IMG/M metagenome (GOLD analysis project Ga0207641, IMG submission 184306) | Switchgrass rhizosphere microbial communities from Kellogg Biological Station, Michigan, USA - KBS Switchgrass S6-2 (SPAdes) (version 2) | ecosystem: Host-associated > Plants > Roots >... | reverse complement strand
TTGTATGCGAAGTACCTGCGCCGTTTCAGCGAAGGTTTCGGCGCGCGTCGTGTCGAAGGCAAGATCGTCGAGGTAGTCGCCGATGCGCAGCGCTCGACAATCCACGCACTGCGTCTGGACTCGGGCGCGCTGATCGAAGGCGACCTGTTCATCGATTGCACGGGTTTCCGTGGAATGCTGATTGCGCAGACGCTCGGCGCCGAATGGGAAGACTGGTCGCAGTGGCTGCATTGCGACACCGCGATCGCTCTGCAGACCGCTTCCACAGGCGAGCCGGTGCCGTACACGCGCTCGATCGCGCGCGATGCGGGTTGGCAGTGGCGGATTCCGTTGCAGCATCGGGTCGGCAACGGCATCGTCTATGGCAGCCGTTTCATCGATGAGGAACACGCTCGGCGCACATTGCTGGAAAATGTGCAGGGCGAGCGCCTGACCGAGCCGCGCGTGATCCGCTTCCGCCCAGGCCAGCGCCGCGACACCTGGCGCGGCAACTGCGTGGCGATGGGGCTGGCCAGCGGTTTTCTCGAACCGATCGAATCGACCAGCATTCACCTGATCCAGCGCGGCGTGATCCGCCTGCTGCAACTGTTTCCGGCCGCCGGCATCAATCCTTCCGATGTCGCCGAATACAACCAGCAGACGCGCGCGGAAATCGAACACATCCGTGATTTCATCATCCTGCACTATCACGTCAACGAGCGCACCGACAGCGCCTTCTGGCGCACCTGCCGCGAGATGGATATCCCTGCGTCGCTGCGCCATCGCATCGAACTGTTCCGCGAAAGCGCGCGCGTGTTTCGCATACCGAATGAATTGTTCGCCGAGAATTCCTGGATTCAAGTGATGCTCGGCCAGGGCATCGTGCCGCGTCAGCATCATCCGTCCGCCGACCTGATGGGCGACGAGGAATTGAGCGCGTTTCTCGAAACGATACGCCGCAACATCGAGCAGACGGTCAGCCGCCTGCCGTCGCACCAGGCGTATCTGTCGACGTATTGTCCCGCTGTGGCGGCGTAGGGATGAACCGAGTGGAAAATAAATTTCCGTCATTCCCGCGAAAGCGGGAATCCAGTTTGACTTTGCTCCAGTTGAGTGAGATCAAGATGGATCCCCGCTTTCGCGGGGATGACGACTTACTCAGAGCTATTCCGGAGATCAGCGCCCCATGAAACTGTCGTTGCTCGATATCTGCATCGTCCTGGTCTATCTGGTCGGCATCTTTGCGCTGGCGCAGTGGGTGTCGCGCGAGAAGCGCGGTCACGAAAAAGACAGCAAGGACTATTTCCTGGCGAGCAAGGCGCTGCCGTGGTGGGCGATCGGCACATCGCTGATTGCCGCGAACATCTCGGCCGAGCAGATCATTGGCATGTCCGGGTCGGGTTACGCGCTGGGTATCGCCATCGCCTCATACGAATGGATGGCGGCCCTGACGCTGCTCATTGTCGGCAAGTATTTCCTGCCGGTGTTCCTGCGCAACAACATCAACACCATGCCGCAGTTCCTGCAGAACCGTTACGGCCCGCGCATCCGCACGGTGATGGCGGTGTTCTGGCTGATCCTGTATGTGTTCGTGAATCTGACCTCGATCCTGTGGCTCGGCTCGATCGCCGTCAGCCAGGTGACCGGCATCGACCAGTTCGCGGCGCTGGTGCTGCTCGGCGTGTTCTCGCTGTCGTATCAGCTGTACGGCGGACTCAAGGCGGTGGCGCTGACCGACTTCGTGCAGGTCGGCCTGCTGATCGCCGGCGGTCTGGCGATCACGGCATTGACGCTGGCGCACATCGGCGGCGATGCCGGCATTCTTGGCGGGTTCGCGGTGCTGAAAGACACGCATCCGGAACGCTTCCACATGATCCTCACCGCCGACAATCCGTTCTACAAGGATCTGCCGGGCCTGAGCGTGCTGTTTGGCGGCCTGTGGGTGATGAACCTGAGCTACTGGGGTTTCAACCAGTACATCATCCAGCGCGGGCTGGCCGCGAAAAACATCGAACAGGCGCAGGGCGGCGTGCTGCTCGCCGCATTCCTGAAACTGCTGGTGCCGCTGATCGTGGTGGTGCCGGGCATCGCTGCTGTCGTCGTCGCGCCGAATCTGTCCGCACCCGATCAGGCCTATCCGACGATGATGAGCCAGTTGCCATCCGGCGTGCTCGGCCTGGTCTTTGCCGCGCTGGTCGCGGCCGTGATGGCATCGCTGGCGTCGAAGATCAATTCCATCGCGACGATTTTCACGCTGGATTTCTACGCGAAGCTCAAGCCGCAGACGAGCGAAGCGAACCGGGTCCTCGCCGGGCGAATTGCTGCGTGCGGCGCCGTTGCAATCGGCGTGCTCAGCGCCAAGCCGCTGCTCGGCAGCTTCGATCAGGCGTTCCAGTACATCCAGGATTTCACCGGCTACTTCACGCCCGGCATCACCGTGATCTTCCTGCTCGGACTGTTCTGGCGCCGCGCCAACGAAGCCGGTGCGCTGGTCGCCGCGATCGGTTCGGTGGTGGCGTCGATCGCCATCAAGCTGCTGCTGCCGGCGATGCCGTTCATGAATCGCGTCGGCTGGGTGTTCCTGCTGGCGCTGCTGCTCGCCGTTGTCGTCTCGCTGCTGACCGCGGCGCCGAAAGGCGACACGATCCGCACCGACGACGTCAGCTTCCGCACTTCGATGACGTTCAATATCGGCGCCGCTATCGTCGTGCTGATACTGATCGGACTTTATACGCTGTTGTGGTAGGTCGGGCAGGCCTCAACACCCGCGCCGACGGACAATTGCACTCACGGACTGGACTCGACCCCGCATTCGCGTGTAATAGTCGCCTCGGCGACCGGGGGTGACGCGGGAAAATGGCTTCGACCGATTCAGATGCGGCAGCAAAAGCGCAGGCCTCGGCGAATTCCGTTCCGGCGCCGAAACCGCGCATCATCGTCATCGACGACTCCAAGGTCGTGCGCAATGCCGCGCAAAAAATGCTCGGACGCGAGTTCGATGTGCTGGTCGCCGAGGATGGCGAGGAAGCCTGGCACCTGATCGACGTCGATCCGGCGATTCGCGTGGTGTTCACCGACCTGACCATGCCGAACCTCAACGGCTACGAATTGCTGGGCAGGATTCGCGCCGCCGAGGGTCGCGAATTCCAGAACGTGCCGGTGATCGTGGTGACGGGCGCGGAGGACACCGAAGCCGCTCGGGTGCGCGTGCTGAACATGGGCGCCACGGATTTCGTCACCAAGCCGTTCACGACCATCGACCTGCTGGCGCGCGCGCGCGCGCACGCCACCTATCAACGCGTCACGCAGCAGTTGCTGGCGCAGACGACGCTGGATGCGCTGACCGGGTTGGCCAACAAGGCGGGCTTTCTCGATCGCCTGCAGCAGGACATCGCCTACGCGCGCCGGCATCATGGCGTGTTGACGCTGGTGCGCCTGGAGATCGAGGATTTCCGCACGATCTTCCTCAAGCACGGCAAGGAAGCCGGCGAGCGCGTGTTGACGCACCTGTCGCACATGCTGCGCGCGAGCATCCGCAAGGAAGATACCGCCGGCCGCATCAGCCTGGGCGGCTTTGCGCTGTCGCTGCCGGCCGGCGAACACGACGGCGTGGCGCGCATGATCGAGCGGTTCCGCGCCGAAGCCGCCGCGCATTCGGCCGAGGTCATCAGCGATTTCCAGATCAGGCTCAGCGCAGCCGTGCTCACGCTTGACGTCGATGCGGACTTGAGCCCGCAGCAGGCACTCGATCAATGCCAGGCGCAACTCGATGCGGAGCGCGCCAGTGGCGCCAGGCCGGCCGTCGCCGAGCACGCCGCGCCGTCGAAACCAGCGCCGGTGTTGCCGCCGCACGAAGCTGCACGGGCGCCCGCCAGCACCGTCGCCGCGCCGCCCGTGACGCGCCAACTGCGCCTGGATCCAATCCTCGATCAGCTCGAGCGCGGCCATCAGCAACCGGCCATCGCCGGCATGCCGCTGATTCTCAATCGCCTGTTGCCGCTGCTGCGTCTGCTGAATCCGACGCAGCGCGCGCAATTGATTCGCTTGCTGCAGCAGGCGCAGGGACCGTCGTAGTTCGCGACAGTTGCACGCTTCACGCCGATCGACTTCCATAGACTGCCGCATCCATGCAATCCCCCAGACCGCTCCATCTGCAACCACGCAAGCTCGGCGCGCTGATCGCGCTGCCGTTCGTGGCGTTCGCCTCGCTGGGTCTGCTGGTGTCATTTCCCGCGCTGGTCACCGCGTTCGCGGCTTACAACCATGGCGTCGTCGGCATCGTCGCCACGGCGATCTTTGCACTACTCGCGATTGCGGCGACGATCGGCTGCCTGCGCAGCCTGATGTTCGAAGGGCCAGCGCTGGTGATCGACGAGAGCGGCGTGCAGGATCGCCGCAGGAAGGGGTTGACGATCCGCTGGAGCGACATGCGCAGCATCGTGCTCGGTGGTTCGGATACGGACGCGCTGGTCATCCGCCTGCGCGACACGCAAGCGAATCATGCGCTGCGCTCGGCACTGAAGCGGGTGTTCGAGGGCGGCGATATCGTGATTGGTCTGGGTACGATGAAGTACGACGCGCGAGTGCTGAAGCAAACCATTGCGGGGTACATGGCCACAAGGTCGATGTCCGGATCGAAGTAGCGCCAGATCAGAATCGATCCGTCGATTCCAGAGCACAGTGTCTGCGTCGCATCCGCACTCCAGAGATCGCGAGCAGCGAAAGAATCAGCAGCACGATCCCTGCCGTGTTGAGCGCCGGAATCGTCGCGACAGCAGCAACTCCGAACGGAATGACAGCGAGTGTTTCAGTCATCCGTCCGGATAATCCGATATATGTGCGATCGACTTGCAGGGAATAACTGCCTGGCTCGAAGGTCCCCACCGGGAACAAGCTGTCTCCGAATGGAAATACGCAAAATGGATCGACGGTGAAAACTCCCGGCAAGTCGATCCGGATTTCGTTGCCTGCTCGGATCACCGTCGGGGAGGGGTATGTGCTGAACGTATCGCAGCCTCCGGAGTACACCGAAACCTGCACAAGTTGTCCCGCCACCGGATGTGGCGGGACGAGCACGGGCATACCAACAGTCGCGAACGTTGTGTTGGTGAACAGCGGCAACGCGTGTCCAAGAACCGATTGGGCGACGCGAGCCACGATCACCAGCCCGCAGTCGAGGCAAGCGCGGTCACACCGCGGTCCGCTCGCCTGCTCACTGCCTCCACACCAGATTCAACGTATACGCATCGACATGATCGAAGCGACCGTTGCCCTCGACGTTCAGCGCAAACTTCTTGCCGATGTCGGAGCTGCGATCCAGGTCCAGGCGCAGCGAGAAATGCTTTGCGAAGTTCCAGGCCGCGCCAATGCCGAACATGCTGCCGGTGCGCGTGCGCGTGCGGGCGTGAAAAGAGTACGGTTGCGCATTCACGTCGAGACCGTTTTCGTCGTACGTCAAGCGCGTGTTGCTGACGCCGCCGCGGGCCAGCAATTCGAAGCGTTCGTTGATCGGCCAGGTCAGCACCAGCGCGGCGTTGACGTCGCTCAGACCGTATTCGCCGGTAAGCGTGGGCCGTGGATAGATGATCGGGCCGATGGTCTTGAGGCTGTAGAAGCTTCGCGCCTTGCCGAGATCCTGGTAGCCGACCTCGACGCCGAGCCACGGCAGGAAGCGATAGCCGGCGAATGCCTGCGCGGCGGTGTCGCTGCTGTCGATCATGCGCGCGCTGGTCAGCGTGTAGGTGTTGTTGTTCTGGTAGGCGGCGGCGATCTGCGGCGGCACGCTGTCCGGATAGTTCGCCCCGCCGACGCCGACGCCGAAGTACCAGCCCGTGTCCGCGGCGTGTGCGCTAGCAACGCCGGCAGCCAGCAGGAACAAACCCGTACTCATCGCACCCCATTGTATACTTTTCATGAAACTTCCCTCTGATTTGGATTCACGTGTTGAGATTCACGTGTCGAGACTCGTGTGTTGCGTACACGCTGCCGGATCGGCGGCGCCTCATGGACATGTCGCGTTGGCGGCCGTGCCGCCGTCGACCACGCACGGCGCGAGCGAACGCATCGGATAGGCGGCGCTGTAGTTCGCCAGCACGCCGGGTGTGGCGTTGGCATTGACGTAGTTGATTGCTTCGAAGCCGATCGCCGGCAGGCCCTGCAGCTGCACACCCTCGTGCGATGCGCGCAGCAGGCGCGGCACGCCTGAATACTCGCTGCCGAAATTCAGGTGCGCCACGCCGACGCTGTAGTCGGACGGCACGCTCAACGAGAGCGGATGTGCTGCGCCGAGCGCCGGCGAGACCGTCGGCGGCGTCTGGCCCCTCGGCATGAACATTACAACTTGTGTTTCGTACGGCAGCACCGGTGGCGGCGGTTGCGGCGGCGGCGGGTCGATGCCGGAGGGCCCGAACAGGTCCCTGCCGCCGCTGCGCTTGTAGACGTGCAGCGCCACGATCGTCTCGGAGCTGCCAGGCAACGATTCACCGAACAATTCGCTGAACGGGGCGATCGCCGGGCCGTTCGTGACGATGGCCGGATCGACGTAGAAGTGCTTGGTCGGGAACGTGATCACCCAGTCGGTCTGCGCGCCTTCGCTTGCCGATACGTCGTAGTCGCTGATGACCTCGCTTGCCGCGAGCAGTGCGCTGGCGGCGTCGACGGCTTGTGCGGGCGGATAGCCCAGCGTGACGATCGAGCCATCGACCGGCACGTACGCGTTCACCAGGCCATTCGCACCTGCGCTCGCATTGCGCAGGTCGGGCGGTATCTGTCCGGAAGAAGTATACATTACCTGATTGTATACACCGTCCAGCGCGGTGGCGGTGGTGGCGTAGTAGGTGCCGATCGGCACGTCGACGATAGCCATGCTGCCGGACAGGCCGCCGCCGGGCGGCAGCAGGTCGCCGGCCGGCAGGTCGCCAGTGGCCACCCTGGCGCAGGCCGGCGGCACGCCGTTGACCGGCGCGATCGCGTCGCGCGTTGCGCCGATCAGTTGCGCCATCTCGACGATCTCGAAGTAGCCTTCACGCGTGCGCGTGTCGTCGGTCGGGCCAGTATCGGCGCCCAGGCCGATGTAGGCATAGTTGAGAAACGGCTGATACGGCCGTCCGTCCGGCAGCTTGTTGTTGCTGCTGAAAGCCGGCGACGTGCAGAAATTGTCGTTCAGCAGGATCGCGCCACCCGTGCCGCTCAGGCCCGCGTCGTCGAGCGAAAACAGCGCGCTGGTCCAGCTGCTCTGTGCGGCGATGAATACATTGAAGTCGAGCACTTCGCGGCCGTCGTAGGCTTCGCGGAAACGCACGCGCACGACTTTTGCCGCCGCAGTCAGATTGGACACGCTGATCAGCGTCTGCTGATGGCGATTGACGGTGTAGTACGGAAACAGCAGCACCTGGCCGGTGCCGCGCGGATTGAGCGTCATTGCCGGCGCAGCCTGCGCACAGAGGATTCCGACCGACAGGCATAGTGTGGAAAGAAGTTTCATCATTCGTCCTTGTCTGATTGTGGGATGCGGTCCGGTGCGCCGAAGCTCACGCATTCGCGTCGGTGCACTCCGCAGCCTGCTGGCTGAAGGCATGCTGTTCAAACGCATGCGCCAGCGCCAGCGGCGGCTGAATCCGCCACTTGCCGTGCGCGCCGAACGCCTTGGTTGCATGCGCGCGCAGCAGGGCGGGTACCTGCTTCCAGGAAAAAACGTATTGCGCGGCGATGCGCGTGCCGCACAGGCAGCCGGCAGTGACGTGCTCGGCATGCACCTGCCAGTCCATGCGTTCGCCGCAATTGCGACACAGAACTTCCTGCATGTGGGCTTTCCTTGAACTGGGTGACTTGTGCGCATGAAGACGACCGAGCGCGGGCTTTCCCCCAACTTGCGGGTGAGCTGCGGGCCAGGCGCCGGCAGGCAGGCGCCAAATCATTCCCCGGCGTCGGGCGCTGTGCTATGTTCGCGCCGTCCACGGGCGGCCGCGGCGCAGTTTCTCTCGATCGCGCAGCCCGCAAACGAACCTTCGACGGTGCACGACATGAGCGAACAGTTGCATGGCTGGATCGGTTCGCCGGCGACGGCGACGAGCCTGCGTGCGCTGTCGAAAGCGCTGCTGATCTCGTTGTTCGTGCATGCCGCGCTGCTCGGCGTGTTCTGGAAGATCCTGTCGGCAAGCCCGCCGCCGCTGCCGCGCGAGGTGCGTGTGGAATTGTCCACAAATGCAATTCCGGCAAGCGCCGCAGCGGCGCAGACGACGCCGCCACCGGTCCCGGAGCGCGCCGAACGCAAGAGCGCCGGGCGCGCCGATCGAATCCCGCCGCGCGCGCAAGCAAGCAACGCGCAAGCCATTGCGCCGGCGCCGCTGGCCGCCGGCACGCCGACTTCGGATCCTGCCGCGCCGGCGGAAGTCGCGATCGAGGGCGAGCAACAGCAGGCGCAGGCGAATGCGCCGGCAGTGCCGATCGATCTGCGCGTGCTGGATTGGCTGGCGCAATATCGCAGCTATCCGCTGGCGGCACGTCGCGCCGGCATCGAGGGGGTGGTGCAACTGCGCGTGACCTTGCTGCCGGATGGCCGGCTCGTCGATGTGCGTGTCGAACACAGCTCCGGTCATGCGCTGCTCGATCGCGCCGCACTCGATCTGTTGACGCGCGCGGCGCGCCTGCCGGAAGAATTCGGCAGCACGCGCACCGAGCAGATCGAATTGCAGCTGCCGATCGTCTATCGAATGCGTACATGACGGCGACGCAAGGCGCTGCCGGCGAGGATGAGCGAATTGCCGCCGGCGCATATGCCGACAACTACACAGACCTGACGCGGTTCCTGCGGCGCCTGTGCGGCGATGCGGCGCTGGCCGAGGATCTGGCTCAGGAAGCCGGCATGCGCCTGGTGGCAGCGGCGCGGCGCGAACGCATCGACAATCCGCGCGCTTTCCTTTTCCATGCGGCCGCCAACCTGGCGCGCGATAACCTGCGCCATCGCATCGTCGCGCAGCAGCATGCCGATGCGCAGCCGGAATTCGAGGCGACTCCCGGCACCGATCATGTCGCGGCAATTCATCAGGAAGTGACGCTGGTCGCCAAGGCCATTGCGGAGCTGCCGCCGCGGGCACGTACCGTGCTGCAACTGGCGCGCATCGAAGGCTATTCGCAAAAGGAAATCGCCGCGCAAATGGGCATCACGCCGAAAACCGTGGAGAACCACCTGACGCGCGCCCTGGCGCAACTGACCGTGCGCCTGCGCGGGCGAGGCCGCCAATGACGGCATGTTTTCAGCTCGCCCGAGCAGCGCGCGGTTGCAGTTGCAGCGCGGGCTGTCTGCATTACGCTTGGGGGAATGCGCCGCGTGGCTCGTCTCCGGGTAGAGGCAACCATGACTGAGACGATCAGGACAGACATTCGCGCCATCGACGAGGTGGCGGCGCAATGGCACGCGCAGCTGCTGCTCGGCCGGCTTTCGCCGGAGGATGAGCAACGCCTGGATGCCTGGCTGGCCGAGGATCTGCGCCATCGCCTGGCCTATGCGGAAGTCGCGGCCGCCGGCTATGCATTGGAGCAAGCCTCGCCCAAGGTCGAAAAAGTTGCGGTCCGCAAGGAAATTGCGCGGCGCTGGCCAGTCTGGGCGGGCGCAGCGCTGGCACCGGTGCTGCTGCTGGTTGCCGTGCTCTGGACTCCGCACGCCTTGCAAGACCTGCGCAGCGATGCGCACACCGTGGCCGGCGCGTTGCGCACGCAGCACCTGCCCGACGGTTCGGTGCTGCAACTGGACACCGACACGGCAGTGCGGCTGCCATTCACGCCGGAGCAGCGCGACATCGAATTGCTGCGCGGCGAACTGGCCATCGAAGTGGCCAAGGATCCGGCGCATCCGTTGCGCGTGCATTGCGCCGGCATCGAAGCGCGCGCCGTCGGCACGCACTTCATCGTCGCGCGGCGCGCCGACGAAATCGAAGTCGGTGTCACCGAAGGTGTCGTTGCGGTCAGCGGCGGCGATCATTCCGCGCCGACGCTGGTGCAGGCAGGCCAGCGCGTGCGTGTCGACGCGCGCAACGGCGAGATTCGCAGCGAGCCGTTGCCGGCCACGAGTTATGGTTGGACACGCGGCGTGCTGAGCTTCGATCACGTGCCGGTGCAGCAGGCCGTAGCCGAAATCGCGCGCTATCTGCCGGAGCACGTGACGCTTCGG
>Ga0207641_10006160_pt1 | contig 10152 bp, 9 predicted proteins | sample KBSSwiS62_FD_184306 | JGI IMG/M metagenome (GOLD analysis project Ga0207641, IMG submission 184306) | Switchgrass rhizosphere microbial communities from Kellogg Biological Station, Michigan, USA - KBS Switchgrass S6-2 (SPAdes) (version 2) | ecosystem: Host-associated > Plants > Roots >... | reverse complement strand
CATGATTTGCGTAGTCTTTATTACGCATGTTTATGAAACCGTCTTTCTTGTGAAAGAATCTGAAACTGAAATGCTCCGCGCAGAACAATTAGAGAGAGCCCGTACGGAAGCTGCCCTGCAGGCGCTGAAAAACCAGATAGACCCGCATTTTATCTTTAATTCGCTCAATACATTATCCTACCTGATTGAAGAACAACCGGCAAAGGCAAAATTGTTTAATGATAGCCTGGCCGATGTGTACCGGTATATACTGCAAAATAAAACGCGTGACCTGGTTTTATTACAGGAAGAATTTGACTTTTTGCAGGATTATTTTTCCCTGCTAAAGATTCGTTTTGAAGATGCATTGCAGCTTCATGTAAATATTGAATCTATATTATTGGACAAATACCTTGTGATGCCAATTTCACTGCAGGTATTGATGGAAAACGCAACCAAGCACAATGAATTTTCTGCCGGCAATCCTTTGGTAATTACAATAAACTTTTCGGAAGACAGCCTGGTTTTTTATAATGAAATCAGGAAGAAAGCCTTGAGAAAACCGTCTTCCAGGATCGGCCTGCAAAATCTTGATGAGAGATATAAGCTTGTTACCGGTAAAAGAATAACCATAGAAGAAACAGCCAATGCGTTCCGGGTAGTATTGCCCGTCTTAAAAAATTGAGTGAGTATGCATGTAATTATTATTGAAGATGAAAAACCCGCAGCCGAAAAATTGCAAAAGGCCATCCGCCAGGCCAGCAACACCATTGTTATTCAGGCCGTGTTACCAACAGTTCAGGCAGCAACAAGCTGGCTGCAGCAATATCCTCATCCGGATCTGATTTTTATGGATATAGAACTTTCAGACGGACTTTCATTTTCCATTTTGGAAAGGACATCGGTGAGTTGCCCTGTTATATTTATCACCGCATTTGATGAATACTGGCAGGAAGCTTTCGAACACAATGGAATTGATTATTTACTGAAACCCGTAAAACAGGAGAAGCTGGAGGCGTCCTTGCAGAAATTTGATAAGCTCAAAGATTTTTTCAGCGCCAACCTTCTGCAATTACAGCAATGGCGGCAGGAAAAGGATAGGCAGTACAGGAAACGGTTCCTTGTTAAAAAAGGCATGGACTATATTGCCATTAGAACAGAAGACATTGCGTATTTCTATGCTACCCATAAATTGGTGTGTATGGTTGACAGGAACGGTCAGAAATTTATTCTTGATAAGTCGCTATCCGATTTAGAAAAAGAAACAGATCCCGCACAGTTTTACCGCCTGAACCGGAAATTCCTGGTGAGTGTGCACGCTATAAAGAAGATCAGGTCCTACCCGAAAAGCAAATTATTAATTGAACTTGTTCCGGGCATGGATGAAGAGATAATAGTAAGCCAGGAAAATGCGAATGCTTTTAAAGAGTGGGTGGACAATTAAGAACAGCAGTTGTTTAGATAAATTATTGGCTGCTATTTTTTTCTAACCATCGTAAGAATAGTTGCAATTCCCACGTGCTCATCTTTATCATCCAGTATTTCCACGTACCATTTTACAATACCCCTGGGTATATCGGTTGCTTCTTTTTGTTCCTGTTCGGTTTTTTCTTTACAGGTGAACCTTATATAAATAGTAGTACCGGGGTAAACAGGCTTTGTAAATCGTAATTCCTCAATACCATAATTCAATAATACCGGTCCTTTATTGCTTCCATCAACAAACAGGCCGGCCGCAGCACTTAATATAAAATATCCATGCGCTACCTGTTGTTCAAACATAGTAGCGTTAAAATCAGTTGTTTTTAGATGCGCATAAAAATGGTCGCCGCTCAGGGCCGCAAAACGATCAATGTCTTCGGAAGTAACCGTTCGTTTGAGGGTAATAATTTGGTCTCCTATACCGAGCTCTTCAAAATATTTTTTAAATGGATGAATAGTTGTTGCATGGCCTTTTGCATACGGTTGGTATACATTGGTGATAGCAGTGAGTGTAGTGGGCGATCCCTGTACCGCCACGCGTTGCATATAGTGTTTTACGCCACGCAACCCGCCCATTTCTTCCCCACCACCCGCACGGCCAGGGCCGCCGTGGACCAGGAGGGGCAGCGGTGATCCGTGACCGGTACTTTCCTTTGCGCAATCCTTATTCAGTACCAATATTCTTCCGTGGTGGGTGGCCGCCTGCAACACATATTGCCTGGCAATAACATCGCTGCCGGTAACAATAGATGAACACAAAGATCCTTTTCCTTTTTTGCTTAGTGCCACTGCCTCTTCCATATTTTTATAAGGCATCAGGGTGCTTACGGGTCCAAAGGCTTCAACATTGTGTACTTCTTCCGATGTAAAAGGTTGATCATTCAATAATAACAGCGGACTTATAAATGCACCTTTTTTGGCATCGGCATCGGTAAGCTCAACGCTGTCAAGACTGCCGTACACAATTTGAGATGCGGCCAGCAGTTTTTGCACCTGCATTTTTACTTCTTCTCTTTGCGATTGTCCGGCCAGGGATCCCATCTTCACTTTTTCATTGAGCGGGTTGCCGATAACTGTCCTTGCCAGTTCATTACTGATTGCTTTCCATGCATCTTCTATTTTATTTTCAGGAACAAAAATGCGCCGTATGGCAGTGCATTTTTGACCCGCTTTCACAGTCATTTCCCTTTTTACTTCTTTAATGAAAATATCCCATTCAGGTTGGTCTGGCCTTACATCATCACCCAGCACAATGCAATTCAATGAATCTGCTTCCATGGTAAAAGGCACGCTTTCCCGCAGCAGGTTTTTATTTGATTTCAGCAATAAGCCGGTCGAAGCGGAGCCCGTAAAAGTTACCACATCCTGCGATTGAACATGATCCAGCAGGTCGCCTGCGCTTCCACAGATCAATTGCAGCGCGCCCGCGGGCAAAATATTACTCGCTATAATTTCCCTTACCACGGCTTCTGTTAAATAGGAAGTGACGGAAGCTGGTTTTACAATAGCTGGCATGCCGGCGAGCAGGTTCACAGCAATTTTTTCCAGCATGCCCCATACAGGGAAATTAAATGCATTGATATGTACGGCCACCCCCTCTTTTGGTACCAGTATATGCTGGCCCATAAAGCTATTGCCCTTGCTGAGGTTATGGCCTTCGCCGTCGAGACAAAAAAATGAATCAGGGAATTTTCTGCGGAGCGACGCGTTTGCGAATAAATTTCCGATGCCGCCTTCTATGTCAATCCAGCTATCCACACGTGTAGCACCGGTTTGGTAACTGATAGTATAAAATTTTTCCTTGTGTTGGGTGAGATGGAGGGCCAGCGCGCGCAACATCCTTCCCCGTTCAGGAAATGTCATTTTGCGCAAGGCAGGATTGCCGGTGCTTCTGCCATATTGCAATATATCAGCGAAATTCAATCCCTTTGTAGTAGCACTGCCAATGGCATCACCGTTAACAGCATTATATAATAGTTGCCCCTCGCCATCACCTGTAATCCAGTTTCCGTGCACATAGTTTCCCAGTTTATTCATATTGCAGGCATTTAATAATGAAAGCATTCTTCCAGAGCAGATTTTTGTACAATACTTTTATTAACCGGCTTGGTTCTGAATACTTTTTCTATCGGTGTCCATTGGCATTCATTCGCATTTTCTATTCGCGTTCATTCGTGTTATAAAATTACTTGAAAGAAAAATAAATGATTATGCGAATTTCATCAGGCCTGTGCTACTTTTGCAAAACCGCTTCAATACTTGTGCATTATGTGGAAACAATTAACAGCAGCGCTGATGATACTGGCTTTTACCAGCAGTATCTTTTGCCAGACTGTTATTTTGCTGGATTACTATGCCAACAAAACTGCCTATGCACAAAACTGCATTAATAAAGCAAGACCTAAAATGCATTGCAATGGTAAATGCCAGGTGATGAAAAAACTGGAACAGGAAGAAAAGAATAGCCGCGATAACCAGGAAAGAAGAGCAGATAATAAAACCGAACTGATTTTCGCCGATTCTTTTTGTCGCTCCAGTTTAATTCCATTGCCTTCTATTCCGCAACTCCCTGTTCCCAACGAGGTACTAAAAACGGTTGACAGAAGCTATCCCCTGCTCCGTCCACCACTCGCAGCTTAATTTCTGTGTTAATATGTTATTACTTATTGCTATCCCGTGGCAATAAGCATCTCATCGTGTATTGTTCCATCTTAAAATGAAAGTATGAAGAAGTTGTTTCTTGCAGCTATTACAACCCTGTTGTTTTTTGCCACCCAAGCCTGCGAAATCTGCGGCTGCGGCGTTGGTAATTATTATATCGGCATATTGCCGCAATTCAATCACAGCTTTTTTGGCGTGCGTTATCAATATAGAAAATTTAATACCCGCCTGACAAGTGACCCCGCACAGTTCAGCCGGGACCAGTATCAGACCATTGAATTCTGGGGAGGCTGGAATATTGGTAAAAAATGGCAGTTACTGGCTTTTGTTCCCTATAGCCTGAGCCACCAGATTTCTGATGAAGGCACCAGCAATAAAAATGGTGTAGGTGATATTGCGGTGCTGGCCAACTATAAGATATTCGACCTTGCTTCCACCGGCAGACACAAAAGACTTATTACCCAGCAATTGTGGGTAGGTGCCGGTATTAAAGCGGGTACCGGTAAATTCAATATTGATCCAACCGATCCCGATGTAGCAGCTGCTGCCAATTCGCAGATCGGGTCGGGCAGTACCGATTTTATAGTGAATGCCATGTATAATATCCGCATTGATAAGTTCGGCGTTAATACCAGCGCCAATTATAAAATCAATACAACCAATAGCAGTGAATACCGGTTCGGAAATAAGTTTACTGCCAGCAGTTTTGGTTTTTATGTGATTCCTGTGAAAAAGAAAACCATTGCTCCCAATATTGGGGTACTGTACGAGTACGCAGCGCTGAACCGGTTACAAAAAGCGGCAGTGCCGGAAACGGGCGGCTATCTTGCACTGGCTTCTGCCGGTATTGAATTCGGATTCGGAAAGATCAGTGCAGGCGGTAATATCCAGGCACCCATGTCTCAAAATTTTGCCAGCGGTCAAACACAATCTAAATTAAGAGGGATGTTGCATGTTACGTTCTCATTATAAATAGAGCGGGCTTGCAAAAACTCACCCCTGCCTCACTTTGCGAGGCTTCCCCTCTCTGCAAGGCGGAGAGGGGTGTCATGCGTAGCATGACGGGGTGAGTTTCTGCCGGTGCCAGATCATATTATCTATAAAAAAGCCGCTTACAGGTAAGCGGCATGCAGTTGGTTTTGTAATGATATTTTTCATCAGGCAGCTTGCTTTTTTTCTATGGCTTCGCGCAGCAGTTCAAAAATTTCATCCACATTTCCTTCACCTTTTACCTTCACCACTTTTCCGAATTGCTGGTAATAATCTGCTACCGCCGAAGTCTTGCTGTGGTATTCAGTTATTCTTGCGCGAATAACATCTTCCTTGCTGTCGTCGCTGCGGCCGCTGGTGAGGCCACGGTTCAACAGGCGTTTCACCAATTCTTCTTCGCTTACGTCCAGCGCCAGAACCACATTAATGGCCGCATCGTATTGCGCCAGCAAGGCATCCAGTGCTTCCGACTGGGCTTTTGTTCTCGGAAAGCCGTCAAATAAAAATCCCTTGGCCTGCGGGTTGGCCGCAAGCGCAGATTGAATCATTCCGATAACCACTTCATCGGGCACCAACTGGCCCTGGTCCATAAACTTTTTTGCCTCCAGGCCCAGCACGGTTTGGTTAGCAATCTCGCTGCGCAAAAGGTCACCGGTAGAAAGATGTTTTAATCCAAACCTCGTCATTAATTTTTCCGATTGCGTGCCCTTTCCGCTTCCAGGCGGACCAAATAGAATTAAATTGAACATATTGCTTGCTTAAGCTTTGGAGAACAACAAATATAAAGGAACAGCCTTAAAATTCCTTTAACAATTTTACCCACTCCCAGGCTGAAAGATTGTTAAAACAAGGGGTCTGTCAGTGATACGACAAACCGCCCAAACCATTGAAACGTAGATTTGTTAGATAAAGGGAGACATGACAAAATTAATCCGGTGGATACTAATATTGCTTTTACCAGTGTTGTTTGAACACTGCAATGATTCACATTCATCCCCCACAAAAAAAATGACAAGTATGGATAATATGAAAAAGAAAAACCCTGTTTTTTCTAAAACCGACAGCAGCCCGGTAAATATGAGCAATGAAGAATGGAGAAAAATATTGCCGGCAGATGTATACCGCATTGCCAGGGAAAAAGGTACAGAACGGCCCTGGACCAGTCCATACGAGACCTCCAAAGAAATTGGCACCTATTATTGTGCGGTCTGCGGCAATCCGCTTTTCAGGAGCGATACCAAATTTGAAAGCGGCTGCGGATGGCCCAGTTTTTACGAGCCCGTGAGCAAGAGCAGCATTATCTACAGCCCCGACAATTCTCTGGGAATGAAAAGAACGGAGGTGGAATGCGGACGGTGCAAATCGCACCTGGGCCATGTATTTGAAGACGGCCCGCCACCCACCGGCTTGCGTTACTGTATCAACGGGGTTGTGCTGGATTTTGAAAAAGCGCAGGATGCCGAAAAGAAATACAATGAAAATCTGCCGGACAAATAGAGAAGCCGCAGATTCGCAGATGATGGTTTGTCATCTGCGAATCTGTGGCTATACATTCGAATCTTTCCGTTTGCCTATTAAGATTTCTTCATATCAATATTGAGAGTAATTTCAACTTCTTTTCCCACCACAGCGCCGCCTGTTTCTGTTGCTGCATTCCATTTTAAGTTATAATCAAAACGGTTAATGGTGGTTTTGGCTTTAAAGCCGGCATGCGTGCCACCCATTGCGGCCGACGTTACCGTTCCGCCATAGTTGACATCAAAGGTTACGGGTTTGGTAATGTCGCGTATGGTAAGATCACCAGCCAGGGAATACTTGTTGTTGCCAAGTGATTTAAATGATTTGCTGACAAATTTTATTTGCGGAAATTTTTCAGCATTGAAAAAATCATCTGATTTCAAATGCTTATCCCGGTTTTCATTGTCGGTATTAATAGAGTTTACGTCCGCGGCAAATACAATGGAAGCATCTGTAAAATCGGGTTTGGAAGCCGTCATGCTGCCATCGAACGATTTAAAACTTCCGTCCACATCGGATACAACAAGGTGTGATACCGAAAAGCGAACGTTGCTGTGGGCCTTATCAACCACCCATTTGGCGGGTGCCTGGACTGGTTTCATAACCGCCGGTTTCATTACCGGGGGAAAATCGCTGGGAGCACGCAAAACAAATGCTGAACTGGTTGCAAAGGCTGCGGTCACCGCCGCGAAAGAGAAAAAACTTTTCATATAAATCTTTTTTAATGTTTAAACATTGACAAAGATATACGATATTTTCATTTTGCCAACCAGGGGTTATCCAATTTAACATTTCCGCAAAACGAAGAACTGATTGAATCATGTGTCATAACTAACTTTTGCCGCTGCTGGCCGTAACAGTATTTTTGCATGAAGTACGAAATACATGAATGAATTAAAACTATCGCAACTCTCTGCAACATTGGTTGGATCGGAAATCGTAAAGCTGGGTGGAGAGATTCGGGAGAAAATCCGGCGGGGAGAAAAAATATACAATTTCACTGTGGGTGATTTTGACCCGGCTATTTTTCCGATACCAAAACAACTGGAAGATGAGATTGTGGATGCTTACCGGAAACATTTTACCAATTACCCGGCGGCGGAGGGTAATCTTGACCTGCGTGAATCCATTAGCCAATTTATCAGCGAGCGGCAGCAATTAAACTATGCGCCCACCGAAATCCTGGTAGCGAGCGGTGGACGGCCATTGATCTATTCATTGTTTCGCGCCATTTGTGATCAGGGTGATAAGGTAATTTATGCGGTTCCTTCCTGGAATAATAACCACTATGCCAATTTTGCCGGGGCAGAGCATATTGTAGTGGAAGCTACAAAAGAAAATAATTTCATGCCCACGGTAGCACAGCTTAGCCCGCACATCAAAGGCGCTACACTGCTTGCCTTGTGTTCACCGCAAAATCCTACCGGTACCACCTTCAGCAAGGAAGATTTGAAGAATATATGCGACCTGGTAGTATCAGAAAATAAACAGCGCGGCGATCATGAAAAGAAATTGTATGTAATGTACGACCAGATGTATTCCCTGCTCACTTATGGTAAAATAGTTCATTATAATCCTGTCTCGCTGAACCCTGCGATGCGGCGTTACACTATTTTTATTGATGCTATCAGCAAGGTCTTTGCCGCTACCGGTGTACGGGTAGGATGGTCGGTTGGGCCTTCGGAAATTATCGATAAAATGAAATCGTTTATGACCCATCTGGGATCATGGGCGCCCATGGCCGAGCAAAAGGCGGTAGCGCGCTATTTGCAGCAGTCGGATAATATAAATGAATACCTGGCGGGATTTAAAAAGGAGCTGGAAATCCGGCTCCATAGCCTTTATAATGGCATACAGGAATTAAAAGCAGAGGGTCACCCGGTTGATGCTGTTTCGCCGCAAGGGGCTATTTACCTAACTGTTCAATTTAATTTCAGCGGTAAAAAAACCAGCGACGGTAAAGTATTGGAGAAGCAAGCGGATGTAACAGCCTACTTGTTGAACGAAGCCAAACTGGCCGTGGTACCTTTTTATGCATTCGGCGCAGCGGCCAGTTCCAGTTGGTACCGGCTAAGCGTGGGAACCTGTAAAAAAGAAGATATCGGCCCTGTAATCGGACAATTGCGGCAGGCACTCAATAAACTAAATTAAAAGCAAAAGCCCCTGCAAAGGGGCTTTAATATTTTTGGCGCAACGTTATTGAAGGGAGATGAATTAATTCTTATTACATACGAACTGGAAGGGCTTCAGTTCCGGCTGATGGATCACCTGCACAATCTTTTTCCGGTTATCAACTATTTTATGCTTTGTTATATCAAAAACTTCGTGTGCGGTACAAAAACTATCTACTGTTTCCAGTTGAAACAACAAAGAATTGAGTTTTTCAAGTTCCAACTCAATCTGATACTGGTTCATAGATTCATCTTTCACCAGGACAAGCAAATCCCTGTTAGTAGCTTTCATGTCTTATTAGATTTTAATATCCAACATACCCCTTGTGTATTCCACAACCACAACCTTTTCCCGATACACGGCGCTCACTGTTACAAGAAATTGCCAGTATCGCGACCATCATCATTAATAAGAATAACAAACTATGGTTTCTATTTTTCATGGTTTGGAATTTCTAAATTAAACTATTTTGCTTACAAAATAGTATTTCCGATACACTCAAATTTAAAATATTAACATTATCTATACCGGTCATCATACAGTGCTGATAGCCCCGCTGGACTGGGGTTTGGGTCATGCCAGCCGCTGCGTGCCCCTGATCGAAAAACTCCTAAATGCTGGTTTTAAAGTAATTATGGCAGCGGAACGGGATCAGAAAATACTATTGAAAACGGCCTTTCCAGAACTCGAAATAGTAGATTTGGCGGGCTATCGGCTGCGATATGGTTCAACAAAACGGGGAACCATCCTAAAAATTATTTTACAAATCCCTAAAATGTTGATAGCAATCAACAGGGAAAATAAGTGGTTGCAGAACTACATTAAAGAGAAACACTTAGATGTTGTTATCAGCGATAATAGGTTTGGTTTGTACCATGACAGTACAATAAATGTTTTTATTACTCATCAGTTGCGGATAAAAACCTCCTTTGGAAACAGGGCAGATGGGTTGCTGCAAAAATTAAATTACCGTTATATTAACCGCTTCCATTATTGTTGGATACCTGATGCTGAGGGCGGAACAAATCTTGGCGGCGAACTATCCCATCCTGCTAAAAAGCCACGATGTGAAGTCATGTATACCGGGCGGCTTTCAGCAATAAAAAGGCAGGAAATACCGGTTACTAATAAATTACTGATTTTACTTTCAGGTCCCGAGCCGCAACGGACCATACTCCAGGATATTTTGATTGCCCAGCTGGTTGATTATGCTTTCCCGGCCATATTGGTCAGGGGTTTGCCTTCAGCAACCGATACCCTTTCTTTATCTTCTCTCATAACTGTATACAATTATCTTCCTGCGCCGCAACTTCAACAGATTATCAATGAATCGGAAATTGTTATCTGCCG
>Ga0207641_10006158_pt1 | contig 10152 bp, 10 predicted proteins | sample KBSSwiS62_FD_184306 | JGI IMG/M metagenome (GOLD analysis project Ga0207641, IMG submission 184306) | Switchgrass rhizosphere microbial communities from Kellogg Biological Station, Michigan, USA - KBS Switchgrass S6-2 (SPAdes) (version 2) | ecosystem: Host-associated > Plants > Roots >... | reverse complement strand
CAGAATGTTCTTGGTGTCGTATTCAAACTCGACCCACGATCCGCGGTACGGAATAATCTTTCCAAGGAAATACGAGCGGTTATTCGCCGACTCAAAGAACACGCCCGGCGAACGGTGCAACTGGCTGACAATGACCCGCTCGGTGCCGTTGATGATAAACGTGCCGTTCTCCGTCATCAGCGGAATGTCGCCGTAGAAAACCTCCTGTTCCTTGATGTCGCGAATGGTTTTCGCGCCGGTGTCAGGGTCTTTGTCATAGATCGTCAGGCGAATCGTGACCTTCAGCGGCGCGGAGTACGTCATGCCGCGCTCCTGGCACTCATTCACGTCGTACTTCAATTGCATGGCGACCGGGTCGCCGCACTTGTTGCAAAATGTCGGCGTGTTCTTGTTGAACGTGCCGCACTTGTGGCAAATCACGTCGCCGGTCTGGTACGGATTGGTGACCACGCTGGCGCCGCAATTCCGGCAAGTTGCGCGCAGGTGGTGCAACCCCTTCAGGTTGCCGCACTTGCACTCCCAGTTGCCGATCGCGTAGTCCACGAACTCCAGCTGCGACATTTCGCGGAAGTCCTTGATCGGAAACACGGAGGTGAACACGGACTGAAGCCCGGCGTCTTCGCGCTCGCTCGGCAGCAAATCCATCTGCAGAAAGCGCTGGTACGACTTCATCTGGACTTCAATCAGGTTGGGAATCTGAATCGCGCTCTGGATTTTCGCGAAATCCAGCCGATGCCGTTCCCGTACGTGCTGATTGGTGTTAGACATGTCTACCTCGTAGAATTTCGGGCGAATACAGTTGCCGCACAAACAGACGAATAGCCGTCGCGCTCATCGACTTGCCCGAAGTCATCAAGCACACGGCTATGTGGCACACCGCCACACGCGGTCCCCAAGGGACGATTCACTTTGTAGAAATACCCAGCCTCGACGTGCGTAAGAGAATTCCTTTGGTGCAGCGCCTCGCGCGCGATCCGCGCTTCCCGCCAGAAGGGCCGCACCGCCATCCAATTTCAGCCCCAACCGCTTGAGTTCAGAGTTTATAAGTACAAACTCTGAAACCCTCCCGCCGAATGCGGCCACAGATGCCCTAGATAGTTGGATGCATCCGCAGCCGCCAAATCACATCCGCCTCGCGGCGGTCGGTTACTTGACTTCGACCTTGGCGCCCGCTTCTTCGAACTTCTTCTTGATCGCCGCAGCTTCGTCCTTGCTCACGCCTTCCTTCACAGTCTTCGGCGCGCCATCGACGAGGTCCTTGGCTTCCTTGAGTCCGAGGCTGGTGACTTCACGGACAGCCTTGATGACGTTGATCTTGTTGCCGCCCACGTCAGTGAGAACCACGGTGAATTCCGTCTTCTCTTCCACGGGAGCCGCTGCGGCCGCACCGCCACCGCCGCCAGCCGCCACCACCGTGGCCGCCGCCGCCGAGACGCCGAACGCATCTTCCAGTTTCTTAACCAGGTCCGACGCTTCCAACAGCGTCAGGCCCTTGATTTCTTCCAGGATCGTTTCCACTTTCGACATGACAGCTTGTTCTCCTCTCAAGAACGTTTAGATTTCTTCTCGCCGGCTTGGCTGCGGGCCTTGCCGGCTGAAACTTCTTACGAACCGAACCCTTTATGAAGCAAACTTGTTGGCCTTGATCGCTTCGTTGACCGTCACCGCCAGGTTGCGCGGCAGCGCATGCAACGCGCTCGCTATCCGCTGCGCTGGAGCGTTCAGCAGGAACATCAGCTTGCTGATCAACTCTTCCTTCGATGGCAGGTTGGCCAGTTGCTGAATTTCCGAAATGCTAATGACCCGGCCTTCCACCAGGCCCAACTTGAATTGAAACGCCGGAACGTCCTTAGCCACTTTGGTCAGCGCCTTCGCGAGCGCGACTGGATCCGCCGCCGTGTAAGCAATGGAGTTCGTACCGCTTAGGTTCTTCAACAAATCCTGCGCGGGTGTTCCCTGTCCGGCGCGTTCCGCCAGTGTGTTTTTGACGACCTTGTACTTGCCGCCCGCCGCCTGCACCGCGCGGCGCAGCTTGGTGTCGTCCTCGACGGTGATGCCCTGGAAGGTCGACAAGATAACGGTCGAAACCCTCGCGAGCTCGGTTTTCAGTTTGTCCAGATCCTGCTGCTTTTCACTGCGCTTTTTCATGATCCCGTTTTCCTCTGTGTCCAGCTTAGGCCGCGGCCGCGTGCGTCTCTGCTTCGTCCAGGTCAATCGTGATTCCTGGTCCCATCGTCGAGGTCAGCGTAATCTTCTTTACATACTTGCCCTTGGCCGCCGCTGGCTTGGCCTTCAACACTGCGCCGATCAGCGCATGCGCATTCTCGGCCAGCTTTGGCCCGTCAAACTGAATTTTGCCGATTGGGCAGTGCACGATTCCCGCTTTATCCACACGAAATTCCACTTTGCCCGCTTTGGTTTCGCGAATTGCTTTCGCCACATCCGCGGTCACCGTTCCGGTCTTCGGATTCGGCATCAAGCCGCGCGGTCCCAGCACTTTTCCGAGTCGACCCGCCGACTTCATCATGTCCGGCGTGGCGATTACGGCGTCGTAATCCGTCCAGCCTTCCATGATTTTCTGCACCATGTCGTCGCCGCCCACAAAATCCGCGCCGGCATCCTGCGCTTCACGTTGCTTCTCCCCACCGGCCAGCACCAGCACGCGCACCGCCTTGCCCAATCCGTGCGGCAAAACCACCGTTCCCCGAACTACCTGATCCGAATGCTTTGGATCCACGCCCAGATTGATTGCCAGTTCCACCGTTTCGTTAAACTTGGTGTGATGCGTCTTCTTGATCAACTCCGACGCTTCTACCAGTTTGTAGGGGCGTGCTTCCACTTTCTTGCGCGCATTCTCCACATTTTTTCCAGCTTGCTTCGCCATGCGTTCTACCTTTTTACCGATCCCCTCGCGCCTCTTACTCCTCAGGCTTCCACGACTTCCAGACCCATGTTCTTCGCCGTGCCTGACACCGTGCGAATCGCCGAGTCCAGATTGGTGGTGTTGAGATCGACAAGCTTGATTTTCGCGATTTCCTCGACCTGCTTCTTGGTAACCTTACCGACTTTGTTGCGGTTCGGCTCCGGAGAACCTTTGGCAATCCCCGCCGCGCGCAGCAACAGCACCGAAGCTGGCGGAGTTTTGAGGATGAACGTGAAGGTACGGTCCGTATAAACCGTTACCAGGACAGGGAAAATCATTCCGTCCGCTTCCTTCGCGGTCTTCGCGTTGAACTGTTTGCAAAAATCCATGATGTTCAGTCCATGAGGGCCCAGCGCGGTGCCGACCGGCGGCGCCGGCGTAGCTTTGCCTGCGGGCAATTGCAATTTGATCGTTGTCTGTATCTTCTTTGGCGGCATGTTCCTTATTCCTTAATCCGAAATTTCTTAGCTCAGTTTTTCAACCGAGGCAAAATCCAGTTCCACCGGTGTCGAACGCCCGAAAATCGTCACCGACACCTTTAACCGGCTGTGGTCGTTGTCAATTTCTTCTACCGTGCCATTAAAGTTCGCAAACGGCCCGTCCACGATGCGCACCTGCTCGTTGCGTTCGTAAACCACCTTCGGCTTGGGCCGATCCTGCGGGGTGTGCACGCGGTTGATGATGGCGTCCACTTCCGCATCGGAAAGCGGCGAAGGCGCCGTAGCCGAACCCACGAAGCCCGTTACCCGCGGCGTATTGCGCACGATATGCCAAGTGTTTTCGTCCAGGTCCATTTCCACCAGCACATAACCCGGATAGGACATTCGCGACGACACCACTTTCTTTCCGCCTCGCACTTCCACCACGTCTTCCATCGGGATCAAAACCCGCCCGATTTTGTCCTGCAGGCTGAAGGCGGCCACACGGCTCTCCAGGCTTTCTTTCACCTTCTTCTCAAAGCCCGAATAGGTGTGAATGATGTACCACTGCATGCTCATGGATCGCTGGTCCTCTTAAGCGTTACGCGCCAAATCGCTTCAACAAATACCCCACTGCCCGTGCCGCACCCTGCTCCACAAAGTACAAATACACCGCGAAGAACGCTACGGTCGCCAGCACCACGCCGGTCGTCGCAATCACGTCGTCCCGGGTCGGCCAGGTGACCTTCTTCATCTCCACGCGCGTTTCTTGCAGAAACGTCTTGGTGTTCTGAATCGTGCCCGCAACCCGCTGCGGAAGCTGCGAACCTGCTCCGCCCTGTGTCTCTTCGTTCATTTTTGCCGCCTGCGTTGCCATACTTCCCTTTCCTACTCGCGCGAATCGTTCTTTACTTTGGACCAAGGTTTGTAAAACAAAACCTGGAACTCGTCGCGCCACTGCAATTTCTGGCAGGGGAGGAGGGATTCGAACCCCCATACCCGGTTTTGGAGACCGGAGTCCTAACCGTTGGACGACTCCCCTAAGATCAAACCGGTCGGTCCTGCCCCCCGGAAGCTTTACTTCACTTCCTTGTGCGCCGTGTGCTTCCGGCACGTGTTGCAAAACTTCTTCGTCTCCAAACGGTCCGAGTGTTTCTTCTTATTTTTTGTTGTCGTGTAGTTGCGGTTTTTGCAATCCCCGCACTGCAACGTAATGATTTCGCGCATTGATCCGATTCCTTCTTAAAACCTTTTGTTTAGAACTTCCGACTACTCAATAATCTCCGTGACCGCTCCCGCGCCGACCGTGTGGCCGCCTTCGCGAATCGCGAACCGCAAGCCCTTTTCCAGCGCCACCGGCGTGATCAACGATACTTCGCAGCTCACGTTGTCTCCCGGCATCACCATTTCCACGCCTTCTTTCAGCTTCACATCGCCCGTTACGTCCGTCGTCCGAAAGTAAAACTGCGGCCGGTACCCCGTAAAGAACGGCGTGTGCCGCCCACCTTCTTCCTTCGTCAATACGTACGCTTCCGCCTTGAACTTCGTGTGCGGCGTGATCGACGCCGGCTTGCATACCACCTGCCCGCGCTCCACATCTTCTTTTTCCGTCCCGCGCAGCAGCAACCCAACGTTGTCCCCCGCTATCCCTTCATCCAGCAGCTTGCGGAACATTTCCACGCCCGTCACAATCTTCTTCTGCGTCGCTCGGAAACCTACGATCTCGATTTCCTCGCCCACCTTCACCTTGCCGCGTTCGATTCTGCCCGTTACCACCGTGCCGCGTCCCGAAATCGAAAAAATATCTTCAATCGGCATGGCAAACGGCTTGTCCACATCGCGCACGGGCAGCGGAACGTTCTTGTCCACCGCTTCCATCAACTCATCAATCTTGCCTTCCCACTTGGCGTCGCCGTTCAGCGCCTGCAACGCGCTGCCACGCACGATCGCAATGGTGTCGCCAGGAAACTGGTAGCTCTTCAAAAGTTCGCGTACTTCCAGTTCCACCAGTTCCAATAGTTCCGGGTCTTCCACCATGTCGCACTTGTTCAGAAAAACCACGATCGCCGGTACACCGACCTGTCGCGCCAAAAGAATATGTTCCCGCGTCTGCGGCATCGGTCCATCTGTCGCCGCCACCACCAGTATCGCGCCGTCCATCTGCGCCGCGCCGGTAATCATGTTCTTGATGTAGTCCGCATGTCCCGGGCAGTCCATGTGCGCGTAGTGCCGGTTCGGCGTTTCATACTCCACGTGCGAAACCGCAATCGTAATACCGCGCTCGCGCTCTTCCGGCGCATTATCAATCGAATCGAAGGCGCGAAACTGTACCTTGGGGTTGTGCTTACTCAATACCTTGGTGATCGCCGCCGTCAATGTCGTCTTGCCATGGTCAATGTGTCCTATCGTCCCTATGTTCACGTGCGGCTTACTGCGCTCGAATTTCTCCTTGGCCATTCCCTCTGCTCCTCGTTGTTTCAGAGCTCGCGAACTAAAAGCCCTGAAACACTGATCGAATTCGTGCAAATCAAACTTCTACCGCTAAATCCGTTACTTTTCTCCGCGCGCCTTCTTGATGACTTCCTCCGCCAGATTGCTCGGCAACTCCGCGTAGTGCGAAAAGTGCATGGTGAACGTCGCGCGCCCCTGCGTGCGGCTGCGCAAATCCGTCGCATAACCGAACATCTGTGCCAGCGGCACTTCCACGCGAATCACGTTGCTGCCCGCGCGGTTTTCCGTACCCTGAATCGCGGAACGCCGCGAGTTCAAATCGCCAAACACCGCGGCCATGTATTCTTCCGGAACCACTACTTCCACTTTCATGATCGGTTCCAGCAAAACCGGCTTGGCTTTTGCGCAAGCTTCCTTGTAAGCCATGGACCCGGCAATCTTGAACGCCATTTCGTTCGAGTCCACATCGTGGTAGCTGCCGTCGGTCAGCACTACCGCCACATCCACAGTCGGAAATCCCGCCAGAATGCCCGTGTCGAGCGCTTCCCGAATGCCCGCCTCGATCGGAGGAATAAACTCACGTGGAATCGATCCGCCTACAATCTTGTCAATGAACAGAAACCGGTGTTCCTTGTCGAATTTCCATTTTCCCGGATTGCTGCTCGCCGTGATCTGTTTGGCCAGCGCATCCAGATCGTCAGTGGACATCTCCGCCATGTTTTCGTGCTGCGAACTCGGCAGCGGATGCAGCTCAATCACCGCATGGCCGTACTGCCCCTTACCGCCGGTCTGCTTGATGTACTTGCCTTCCGCTTCGGCCTTCCGGCGAATCGTTTCGCGGTACGCCACCTGCGGCCGGCCCACATTGGCCTGCACGTTGTACTCACGCAGCATGCGGTCCACGATAATTTCCAGGTGCAGTTCGCCCATTCCGGAAATTAGCGTTTGGCCGGTATCGGGCTCGGTCGAAACGCGGAACGTCGGATCTTCTTGCGCCAACCGCTGCAGCGCTACGCCCAACCGGTCTTGGTCCGCTTTCGTCTTCGGCTCAATCGCCACCGAAATCACTGGCGCTGGGAATTCGATCGATTCCAGAATCACTTGCTTGTTTTCATCGCACAGCGTGTCGCCGGTGTTCACGCTCTTCAGCCCGACCACCGCGCAAATATCGCCGGCGTACACTTCTTCAATTTCTTCGCGCTTGTTGGCATGCATCTGCAGCAAGCGACTGATGCGCTCGCGCGAACGCTTACCAGAGTTGTACACATAGCTGCCCGATTTCAGCACACCCGAATACACGCGAATGTAGGTCACGTGCCCGACGAACGGGTCGGACATAATCTTGAACGCCAGCGCGGCAAATGGTTGATCATCCGCGGCGCGCCGCAAAACCGTTTTGTCGTCCTCTGGATTCACGCCTTCCACAGGAGGCACATCGGTCGGCGACGGCAAAAAATCAATCACCGCATCGAGCAGCGGCTGGATACCCTTGTTCTTAAACGCTGACCCCGCCAGCACCGGCACAATCTTCAGCGCCAGCGTCGATTTACGAATCGACTTGCGCATCTCTTCAAGCGACAGCGTGCCTTCGGTCAAATACTTGTCCAACACTTCGTCGTCGTGCTCGGCGATATACTCCACAACTTTACTGCGGTGCTCGTCGTAGAACGCCTTGTCAATCGCCGAACCCTTCAGCGCCGCAGCCACGTCCGGCCGCGAATCCACAAATGCTTTGTCCCACAGCTTTTCTACTTCAAAAATTTCGTATTTCGCGCCCAGCGTCTCTTCCAGCCACACCACAACCTTTTGTTCGAGGAAATCAATAATTCCGATGAAATTATCTTCGCGACCGAGAGGAAACTGCAGGGGAACGGGGTGGGCACCGAGGCGCTGGCGAATCGTCCGCACGACGTGGTCAAAATCCGCGCCCATGCGGTCCATCTTGTTCACGAAACAAATGCGCGGCACCCGATACTTGTCGGCCTGCCGCCAAACCGTTTCCGACTGCGGCTGCACGCCCGCCACGCTGTCGAACACGCAAACCGCGCCGTCCAGTACACGCAGCGAACGTTCTACTTCTACCGTAAAGTCCACGTGGCCCGGCGTATCAATAATATTGACGCGATATTTCTTGTCGTACCGCATCCACGAAGCAGTTGTAGCCGCCGACGTAATCGTAATTCCGCGCTCGCGCTCCTGCTCCATCCAGTCCATGGTGGCCGTGCCTTCATCCACCGAACCGATCTTGTAGGTCACACCCGTATAGAACAGGATCCGCTCGGTCGACGTCGTCTTTCCGGCGTCAATGTGCGCCATGATCCCGATGTTGCGCGTGTCTTCGAGTTTGCATGCCCTGCCCATAGTCGGTTGCCCGGCCCTTTTTTCTCCCCGCGTTGCTACTGCTTCACTCACAGCTCACCAATACCTTCTTTTCCGTCTTTTTGTAGCACCGGGCTTCAGCCCGGCATTTCCTCAACAGCATGCCGCGCTAAAGGCGGCGCTACATTCAAACCCTTACCAGCGATAGTGCGCGAACGCCTTGTTCGCTTCCGCCATGCGGTGCACGTCTTCTTTCTTTTTGATCGCTCCGCCGCGCGCATTGGCTGCGTCAATCAGTTCGTCCGCCAGCTTGTCGGTCATGGTCTTGCCCGCGCGTTCCCGCGAATACTGCAGCAGCCAGCGAATCGCCAGCGATTGCCGCCGGAACGGATTCACTTCCACCGGAACCTGGTAGTTCGCGCCGCCCACGCGCCGCGTCTTCACTTCCAGCACCGGCTTAACGTTTTCCACGGCCTTCTTGAACAGTTTCAGCGCGTCATCGTTCGTCTTTTTCGCCATCTGGTCCATCGCGCCGTAAAACACCCGCTGCGCCGTGCTCTTCTTCCCGTCCCACATCATCGAGCAGATGAACTTCTCAACCAGGTCGTTGCCGTAAACCGGATCGACTTCCTGCTTGCGGCGGCTGACGAGTCCTTTGCGTGGCATTGCTTCTAGCTCCTAAATTTTCCAGCTCTGCTTACTTCTTCGCTTTTCGAATTTCGTGTTTCGCTTTTCCGCTCTTCCAATTTCCAGTTTCTGCTACTTCGCTGCTCCAGCCTTCGGCCGCTTCGCTCCATACTTCGAGCGCCCCTGCTTGCGATTCTCGACTCCGGCAGCGTCCAGCGTCCCGCGCACGATGTGGTATCGCACTCCCGGCAGATCCTTCACACGGCCACCGCGCACCAGCACGATCGAGTGCTCCTGCAGGTTGTGACCGATTCCCGGAATGTACGTCGTCACTTCGATCGAATTCGTCAAACGCACGCGCGCCACTTTGCGCAGCGCAGAGTTCGGCTTCTTCGGCGTCTGCGTGTACACGCGGATGCACACACCACGCTTTTCCGGACAGCCCGCCAAAGCAGGCGACTTCGTCTTGGTGCGAATTCCTTCGCGTCCCATTCGAACCAGTTGCGAAAATGTCGGCACAGTTCCCTCTTTAAGCGGGGGTTCGAAAACACAAAGAACCCGCAATTGCGCACACAGTTCTCGACGCCGCTCGCTTTGCGCGCAGACAACTCTAGCGAGCGCACACACTACGCTGAAAGGTGCACTGCGAATCCGGAGAGACCAGCAAGAAGCTCCGCACGCACTCCAGAAGGCAGAACTACGCTTCTGGCTTCGATTCGGAGAGGCTTACTCGGCTTTTGCGGGACTGGCGTCCCATATCCGGCCGCTCCTCGCTTCCATTCCGTCTTGCTCTGTTCCGGAAGCGAAGATCCTTCCAACTGCTTACTGCTGCGGGACACAACTACCATGTCCCGCTACTACTAGGCTTGTGATACCCTAACGAAACACAGAGTATAGAGAAGAAATTTCGACGTGTCAAATTTCTTTGCAACGCCTTGAGGAAAAACCGCTCGCAAACCGCCACTTTGGCATGCGTTGTGCCGAAGCCATGCAAGCTGCCGCTGTCGGGCAGATGCCACCCCGAAGGGCCGCGCGCTACCTCCCCCCGTCGCGAGCACTCCCGCTCTTGCTAAACCCGGACCTTAAACCCGGCTCTCGGTCCGGCTACCTGACAGTCAGGTAGAACCTTGTATCTTACTGAACACAATAGTCTTACTGCTTCTTTGGCTCCGCGCCCAGCTCGCCATAAGGCCAGATATTGAACGCCTTCAACTCCTCATATTCACCCTTATCCCGCAGCATTTTCGCCGTCCGCTCCGCCGGCCATGGCTCTGCGAATCGGTCCGGCCGATCCGCGATCCAGTACGCCGTCAGCGCCATTAGCGTCGCATTCTGCGTCAGAACGTCCGGTTTTTGCGCCTCCAACGCGTCCGCTGCCGAATGGTGCGTGTACTTGTAGTCCGCGGTGTCCTG
>Ga0207641_10006152_pt1 | contig 10156 bp, 8 predicted proteins | sample KBSSwiS62_FD_184306 | JGI IMG/M metagenome (GOLD analysis project Ga0207641, IMG submission 184306) | Switchgrass rhizosphere microbial communities from Kellogg Biological Station, Michigan, USA - KBS Switchgrass S6-2 (SPAdes) (version 2) | ecosystem: Host-associated > Plants > Roots >... | reverse complement strand
CGAGACGAAGCCAGTCATCATACGAGACGGGGGTATCATGCGCTTCTCCACCACTTTGCTCCGCAGCCAGTTGCTGGCCGCGACGGCTGCGGCAATCGCCCTTTCCGCTCCAGCCCGCGCTCAGGAGGCGGCCGAGGAAGCGCCCGGGGACACCATCACCGTGAACGGCCAGCGTCAGGCCTACATCGGCACAACTCCGCTCAAGATCCTGCCGCAAGTCGTGCAGACGCTGGATTCGACGATGTTGAAGGACGCCGGCCTGACCAAGCTGCAGACCGCTCTCGACTACGTGGCCGGCGTTTCACGGCAGAACAACTTCGGCGGTCTGTTCGACAGCTATGCCATTCGCGGCTTCGCGGGCGACGAGCAGCAGTCGAGCAACTATCTCCTGAACGGCTTCAACGCATCGCGCGGTTACGGCGGCGCTCGCGACTCCTCGAACATCGAGCGCATCGAAGTCATCAAGGGGCCGACGTCCGCCCTGTTCGGCCGCGGCGATCCGGGCGGCGCCGTCAATATTGTGACCAAGAAGCCCTACTTCAGCAAAGGCGCGAATTTCGAAGCCTCTGCTGGCAGCTACAAGACCTATCGCGGCCAGGGCGATATTAACATGCCGGTCAGCGACAGCCTCGCCGTCCGCGTGACCGGAGCCTATGAGGAAGGCGATAGCTATCGCGACTACGTTCATCACACGATGATCACGGTATCGCCCTCGATCCTGTGGAACATCGACGATACGACCAGTCTATCCTACGATTTCGAGTTCACTCGTCAGAAAGTCCCCTTCGATCGCGGGATCGTGGCGATAAACGGGGACCTCCGGCGAGTGTCGCGTCACACATTCCTGGGTGAACCTGGTGATGGCGACATAACGACCAAATCATACAACAACCAGGCGCAGCTTCAGCACAATTTCGACGACAACTGGACCGTTCTGCTGGGCGCCGCGTACCGCACCTCCTCTTTCGTGGGCTACGGCAGCGAAGCGGAGAATGTCGCAAGCCGCCAGAAGCTCAATTTCGATGGCCAGACGCTCTCGCGCCGCCGCATCTTCCGCGATTATAGCACCACCGATTTGACCGTCCGCGCCGAAGTGAGCGGCAAGGTCAATATGCTAGGCGTCACCCACAATCTGCAGATCGGCGCGGATTGGAACTACTTCACACTTCCCACCCTGCAGAGCCGCTTTCGTCCTCCTCCGATCGCGCAGCAGACGACGCTCGCTGCCGGTCACGCAATCAACGTCTTCAATCCCGTCTATGGCGATCTGCCGGCGCTAAGCCCGTTGATCAACAGCCGGGAATCCGATGAAGCGGCCGGCATCTACATCCAGGACATGATCGACATCGCCGATTGGCTGAAGCTCCGCGTTGGCGGGCGCTACGACAATTTCGAGCAGCATGTCTTCAACCGCCTGACGGCCAAGTCGACTTATCAGCACAAGACCTCGTTCAGCCCGCAAGTCGGCGTCAGCCTCATTCCCACGAGCGGCCTGACCCTCTATGCGAGTTACGGTCGAGGCTTCCGCCCGAACATCGGCAGCGACTTCAACAACAACGCCTTCGCACCGGAGAGGACGACAGCCTACGAAGTCGGCGGCAAGTATTCTGCCTTCGGAGATCGACTGCTCGCCACGCTTGCGCTGTTCAGCATGAAGAAGACCAACGTGCTGACCGCCGATCCGGCCAATGCAGGCTTCTCGCTCGCCCTGGGCGCGGCGAAGAGCAAGGGTGTCGAAGCGTCTGTCACGGGCAAGCTACCCGCCGGCTTCCGTGTCGATCTCAACTACGCCTATATCGACGCCGAGAACGCCAAGGACACGATCGACCCCAATTTCGGCTATTCGCTGTTGAAGGGAGATCCCCTGATCAACATCGCCAAGCATAGCGCCAGCGCCCTTGTCTTCAAGGATTTCAGCATCCTCGATATGACCGGCAATGTCGGCGTGGGCCTGAACTATGTGGGCAAGCGCCTTGGCGAGACCGGATACAAGTTCCCGAACGGCGCGTTCTTCATGCTACCCAGCTACACCACGACACGCGTAACCGCCTCTATATCGCCGAGTGAACATTTGCGGATCGCAGGCGAAGTGACGAACGTGTTCGACGTCCATTACTTCCCGAGCTCCTATTCACGCGTTTGGGTAATGCCGGGCGCTCCACGGCAGTTCATGGTTCGCCTCGGCTATACCTATTAGGTCTGTAGCCCGGATGCCGCGTTGACCATGGCGCGGCATCGTGTCGAACTTAAGTTTCCGTGTGAATACCTAAGAAAGAGGTAGCCTGCCACTCGACACCGACCTCCGTGAACAGGCGAGGACCGCGTTAGACGTCAGCTGGCCCCCCATCTAACGTTAGACGTCAGCTGGCCTCCCATCTACCCCCCTTGGAGAGTCCGATCGTACCGTTGTTGGCCATGCGGATTTGGCGTCGGCAGGAACGGCAGTCCTGCCCTGTCGATGCTCGCCTGCTCTGATCGAGGTTCCATGTCGCTAGGTTTTCCGTCGTCCGGGCGCAGCTATCCCGTCGCTGGGTGTCGCTCGTGCAAGATCAGACGGCACATGTTGTAGGCGATGTTGACGAGGCCGATCTCTGCCCGGCCCGCTCGATGCCGACGGTGCGGATGAACAAGCCCATCCGGTCCTTCTGTTGCGGTCAAGCGCCAAAGCTAAGCTTCTTCTCGTCTCCGCCATAACGGAACGGTGAAGGGAATCGAATTGAAACCCTAATTATTTGACTTAACGCTGATTTATGACGTGAATCGCAAATCGGACCATCAATGGTGCCCACGTCAAGCAAAAGAAAACGGGTTCGGTTCTGAGGGGCGGAATCCAATCGCCATATTCGACCGAGTCGCAGGCCTTTGTCCCGCTCATTTGTGCGCGGCCGAACGGCTTTCATTGCCCTCTGCGGAGGTTGAGCAAAGAAGACGTCACGCTTCATCCTGACCATTTTTTCCTGCGTAGCGATCAGTCGCACGAATGAGTTGATCAAGGATACCGGGTTCGGAGAATGCATGGCCCGCGCCCTCAATCAGATGGAATTCCGCTTCGGGCCACGCTTTGTGCAGAGCCCAGGCATATCGCGCGGGGCAAGGCATGTCATAACGGCCGTGAACTATTGTGCCGGAAATCTCGCGCAGACTGCTCACGCCGTGCAGCAATTGTTCGGGCGCGAGCCAGCAATCGTTGACGAAATAATGGGTCTCAAGTCGGGCGAACGCGAGAGCGAAATGGCCGTCGTCATGCTGCGCGGTCATAGCTGGATCGGGCAACAACGTGATCGTCTGCCCCTCAAACAGGCTCCAGGCCCGTGCAGCGGCAATCTGTTCCTCCTGGGTGCCGGACGTCAGGCGGCGATGATAGGCACTGAGCAGGTTACCCCGCTCGGCTTCGGGGATCGGCTCCACGAAACGCTCATACTTATCCGGGAATAGTTCGGACACGCCGAACTGGTAGAACCAGTCGAGCTCCGGCCTGGTACACATATAGATGCCACGCAGGACCAGCTGACTGACACGGCGGGCATGCGTCTGCGCGTAAACCAACGCGAGCGTCGAGCCCCAGGAGCCGCCAAAGACCAGCCATTGCTCTGCACCGACAAGTTCGCGCAGCCGCTCGATGTCCGCCACCAGATGCCAGGTGGTGTTGGCCTCCAGACCGGCATGCGGGGTCGAGTTGCCGCATCCGCGCTGGTCGAACAGCAGCACGTCGTAAAGCGCCGGATCGAACAGGCGCCGATGCGTCGGAGAAATGCCGCCCCCCGGGCCGCCGTGGAGGAACACCGCTGGCTTGGCTCCGGGGGTGCCACACCGTTCGTAATAAATGGAGTGGTCGTCGCCGACGTCGAGTGTGCCGGTCGCATAGGGTTCGATGGGTGGATATAAACTACGCAGCATTCCTTCTTCTTGGGAGATTTCGGTTACGAAGTGAAGGGCGCCGCTAGGCCGCCATAGAGGCACACGCTGTGTCCCGTTATCATGGCATCGAAGCTCTGGAATCGCCCAGCTGATGAGGGATTTGCTGATGAGGGATTTTCAGATGGAATACCTTGTCCTTGTTACCTCGGGATAATGCGGCTGCATCACTGGACTTGTCGATCGGTAGACGGCAATCATGAGTATCATTGCCATAATCATGAATTCGACCACCGGTCATGCCATTCAGAAGATGAAGTTTGAAAGAATGCCCAAGCCCTGAGTCACGTTCCATCTGGAGATCGGAGAGCAGGTCACGACTGACCGCGTCGATGTCGGCAAGCCACCACCTGGCAAGTTCATTTCACCCGTCGAAGTTTGGGTAACGCCGAAGAGCTAAGGCTGTGGCCAGGCTGCAATTTCGAGACATTTCGATCGGATGTGTGTTGCTTGTTGTTGTTCGTGACCATTGTCGCCGCCATTGCTGCCGTTCAGCGATCTCGATCGGAGCCCTCATAGCCGCCGGTCGTTCACCTCTCTCCTGACCCGCAGCTTGACGCTTCAGGCAGATGATGTTGGAAGGCGGACGTGAGCGACAGCCCCCCTGATACCGATACCGTGGCGCCCGCAGAAAGCACATGCGAGCAGCGCGCCGCCGAAGCCGCAGCAATCCGACGGCGCTGGATCACGCTCGGAGAAGCGCTCGCGGTGATCGCGGTCGTTATTTCCGGGCTCACACTCTTCAACAGCTGGAGCGAGCGCAGCGACAGCGCCGCGGCCAAGCAGGTCGAAGCACAGCAACACTCGGCCCAGGCAAGGACTCTGGTCCTTGGTGTTGCGAGCGCGCGCGATGACAAGCTCGTTCTCAGGCCCGGCAAAGCCGAGCAGTTGATCCAAAGCCAGACGGTTGTGTTCCCGACCTCGCTCGGTGCCGCGCCCGCCGAGACCACCGGTGAGCCGAGGATTGAAGCCGACTGGTTTGCCAGCGCGCTGAAGAAGGCGCGCAACGCGGCCGGCCTTCCCGACGAAAGCCGGGGTGACGAACGGCTCCCGGTGGCGATCACCACGCGGTTTCTGGTCGATGGTAAGGCCTACGAGGACATAGCTCTCTACGACATCGGCTACAGCGTGACAGGGAAGCTGCTGTTGGGCCATACCGTCGCCCTGCGGGGGCTCTCGCTCGTCTCTCGAGCGAGACCTGCTGATGCGCAGATGATGCTCAACACGCGCTGGAGCAAGCTTTTGAAGCACGGGCCCAACGATCGCAAATAGCGGGGACGGTCTTTAGCCGCCGCCAAAGGCGACGTTCAAGTTCCAAAGCGGCTCGTCGAAATTCGCCGTTCGTTCACATGGATTTTCACGACCGCCAACGACGGCCTCATGCTTGCGGCCTTTTGTCGTCGCGGGCATGGTCCGGTCATGCCCAGGCCCTACGATCCCTACGCCTACATCATCCGAATGGACGCCCGGATCGTGGGCGTCGAGCCTGCGATCACCCGCACGCTGGAGCTGCCCAAAGACCTTAATTTCGCGCAGCTTCATGAGGTAATTCAGGCAGCCTTCGGATGGACCGACAGCCACCTGCACCAGTTCCATGTCGAGGGTCTGACCATCGGTGCGCCGAGGCCATTGAGGAGAATGCCTATGGCCCACGGGTGTTTGAGGCGACCGACGTCCAGCTAAAGGATCTTTCATTCCCCTACGGGGTCGATGCGACCCTCACCATTACCTATCAATATGACTTTGGCGATGACTGGCAACACAAGCTGGTGCTGCGCCGCGCAGAGATTGAGGATGACGTCAAATACCCCCGCTGCGTCGCCGGCGATCGGGCAGGTCCGCCAGAAGATGTAGGCGGATACCCCGGCTATGCCGACTTCTTGGAGGCATGGCTCGACCCTATGCATGAAGAAAACAAGCAGTGCGACGCTGGGCGGGCAAGAAGTTCAATCCGGAGCGCTTCGATCTCGATGCGACCAACAAAGCCATCGCCAAAGCCGTGCGCGCTTGCCGAGGCGACTACCGGCGAAGGCAAATCTGAGCCAGCGTCAAGACCGCCGTCCTGGCCCTATCTTTTGGAGGATCTCCGCCCTTCAATCCAGACGTTGGCGCGCTCAGGTCGAAACGTCCGAACTTGCCATTCGTTAATCAGGTGGCGGAGATGCACCGTCTCAAGGTGAGCGTGGAAGCAGTAGCTTGACATGCAAATTGCACCAAGTACTTTGCACTGCAAAGTGAGGTTTCCGGATGCGCGATATCGATGATGCCCTGTCCGACATCGCCGGTATTCGCGCGCAACTGGCGTCCAGCACACGCTTCCATGGCCTTGCCCCGGCGGCTATCGCGGGAAGCGGCGCCTTTGCGTTCCTGGCGGCCGTGGCGCAAACCTTGTGGCCCGAACGCCTTTCGAATGATCCGGCGCGCTATGTCGCGGTTTGGGTGAGCGTTGCTGTTGCATCTGCCGCCCTGATCCTGGTGGAGGGGCTTGCCCGCGTCGGACGAATGCATGGCGCGATGGCATCTACGATGGTGGTTGGCACGGCACGCCAGATGGCGCCGTTCGGTGTTGCGGGCGCTGGCATCACCCTCATCCTCTATGACTCCGCCCCGGGCAGCGTGTGGATCTTGCCGGGCTTGTGGCAAATCCTGATCGCGCTGATCGGTTTTACCTCCCTGGCAAACTTGCCAAAGGCCATCGTCTGGCCGGCCGGCTGGTACTTTGTTTGTGGCTTGGCCGTGCTCAAGCTTGCCTGCGGGGGAGCGCCACTGTCACCGTGGATGATGGGCTTTCCCTTCTCGCTCGGGCAGGCCACGGTTGCCCTCATTCTCCATCGCGATACGGAGCGCCGCCATGCCCGGTTCTGACCGCAAAGCGCCCTATGCCTACGCCGGACTGGATCGGGTCTTTCATGAAAAAGCCCGCCTGGGGATCGCCACGTCGCTGGCCGGACATGCCTATGGGCTGGGCTTTTCCGATCTGAAAGCCTTGTGCGGCCTGACCGACGGCAATCTCAGCCGCCATCTCCAGGTGCTGGAAGAAGCAGGCTTTGTCGCGCTCGACAAGGGCTATGTGGGCAAGCGGCCGCATACCCTTTGCCGCCTGACCGATCTCGGTCGGGAGCAGTTCATGGCCTATCTGGCCGAGTTGGAGCGTGTGCTGCGCCAAGCTGCGCGCGCGACGGCGGGGCGCAGCGTCGATGACCTGAAAACAAGCCCACAAGCAGGTTGATATTTTTTGCTCGGAGACTTTGCAATGCAAAGTAGTTTACAAGACACTGCAAGCCCGCCGCTCATTTCATTCGGCAAAGCAAGGCTCCGCAGCATCGGTTTTGCGCTGCACGGCATTCGTGCGCTAGTCCGCCATGAAGCCAATGCCCGCATCCACCTTGCCGCCAGCGTGGCCGTGGTCCTCGCGGGCCTGGTGCTGCGGTGCGGCCTTGACGAATGGCGTTGGCTGGTTCTGGCCATGGCAATGGTCTGGATCGCGGAGGCTTTCAACACCGCCATCGAAGTGCTTTGCAACCTGGCCCAGCCGGATTTTCACCCTCAGGTTAAGCTGATCAAAGACCTGGCAGCAGGCGCAGTCTTGCTGGCGGCCATGGCGGCAACCCTGATCGGAACGAGCGTGGCCTGGCCGCATCTGGTGGGTGGTGGCGCATGAAGGTGAAATTCATCCTCCCCGCGCTGACCGAGGCCAAAAGCCCGTTGTGGCGCCCGATCAAGTATTCGCTCTTTCCCCCGCTGGGCCTTGCCACGCTGGCCGCGTTCCTCGCGCCGGAAGACGAAGCCGAACTGGTTGATGATCATGTCGAGCCGCTCAGTACCGATGACCGGCCCGATCTGGTCGTGATCCAGGTCTACATCACCAATGCATATCGCGCTTATGCGCTGGCCGATCACTACCGCGCGAAAGGGTGTCGGGTGGTCTTGGGCGGCTTGCACGTCACCTCCCTGCCCGACGAAGCGGCTCCGCATGCCGACACGATCTTTCTGGGCCCCGGCGAGCAGACCTTCCCGCAATTCCTGCGCGATCTGCGCGATGGATGCCCGAAACCCCGCTATGTTTCCACGCAGGGGCGGACCTTGCATGGCCTGCCCCCTGTGCGGCGTGACCTGATCAAGCGGGATCGCTATCTCGTCCCCAATTCGATCGTGGTGACGCGCGGCTGCCCGCAGCATTGCGATTTCTGCTATAAGGACGCCTTCTTCACCGGCGGCCGCTCGTTTTATGCGCAGCGCATCGACGAAGCGCTGGCGGAAATCGAACGGCTGCCCGGTCGGCACCTGTATTTTCTCGACGATCATCTGCTGGGTGACCGGCGCTTTGCCGCTGGCCTGTTCGAAGGGATGCGCGGCATGGGGCGCCTGTTTCAGGGGGCAGCCACCGTCGATTCCATCCTGCGCGGCGATCTGATCGAACAGGCTGCCGAAGCAGGCTTGCGCAGCCTGTTCGTCGGCTTCGAAACCTTCAGCCCGCGCAATCTGGCCGACAGCAACAAGAAGCAGAACCTGGCCCGCGACTATGCCGCCGTGGCGCAGCGGCTCAACGATCTGGGGATCATGATCAACGGCTCTTTCGTGTTCGGCATGGATGACGACGACGCCGATGTGTTTGACCGCACGGTCGATTGGGCCGTCAGGCACGGCATCACCACGTCCACCTTCCATATCCAGACGCCTTACCCCGGCACCCGCCTGCATCAGCAATTGTCGGCGCAAGGACGCATCCTGATCCACGACTGGGATCTCTATGACACCCGGCACGTGGTCTATCGTCCGGCCAAGCTGACGGCGGAACAGCTCAAGCTGGGGTACGACCGGGCCTATCGCCAGTTCTATTCATGGCGCAACATCATGGGCAGCGCGCTGACGCACGACAGCATGAAGCACCGGGTGAAGCATTTCGCCTACGCGGCGGGCTGGAAGAAGTTCGAACCGCTGTGGGATCTGGCGATCAACGCCAAGCGACTGGGTACGATGACGCCGGTTCTCGAAGCGGTTCTGTCAAAGGTGACGCCGCGTAAAACGAAACCACAGCAACCCCTTACCTTCGCGCCAAAGCCAGAACTCTCTTAAGCAACTTCGCTGTGGAATGCTGTGGTCGGTGCTGGGTGTAATGGCTGCTGGATGCGACAAGCCTCCATCCGCCGAGAGAGCCGCCGTTCACTCCTTCCTCGACCGATGTCGAAACCGGTCGTGCAGTCATGTTATTTCAGAGCTCGAAGCCGACTCGCCGGGTTGCATCGCGCCTGTGAAAGATCGCCTGCCATCAGTTAGGCCTGTTTCTTCTATGGCCATGCCGGCCTTTGGAGTAAGGCTGCAGCACTCTGGGGCGATGGGACTCACAATGTTTGCCGCTTTTTCGGGAATTGGCCTGTTTCTCGCCATCATTTTCCTGGTACTCGCGCTCAAGTCCTTCGGCATCAACCAAGAATACCAGCGTGGAGTTCTGTTCCGCCTCGGCCGGATCAAGATCACTAAGGGGCCGGGTCTCTATTGGCTAGTCCCGCTGATCGAGCGCGTTATAAAGGTTGATCTGCGTACGATCACCTCTGCGCTCGACACCCAAGAGACGGTGACTCGCGACGGTGTCGCCGTTCGCGTCAACGCCGTGCTGTGGTTTCGCGCGGTCGATCCAGTCAAGGTGATCACTTCGGTGGTGAACTGGCAAGGTGCCGTCGTGCAGGCGGCCGAGACCGGTCTGCGAGACGCAATCGGGCAAAGTGACCTCGATCAGATTCTCAAAGACCGAACAACGATCAACGCCCGGCTCCTGGAGTTGCTCGGCCAGACGTGCGAACAGTGGGGCGTTACTGTCGATGCGGTGGAGATCAAAGATCTCGACATCCCCGAACAGATGCAGCGGGCGATCGCGCGAGAGGCCGAAGCCATCCGCGAGAAGCGGGCGCGAATTATCAAGGCCGAAGGCGAAAAGGAAGCATCGCAGACGCTTGCCGACGCAGCAAAGATCATCGCAGAGGTACCCGGCGCGCTCGAATTGCGTCGGCTGCAAACATTGAGCGAAATCGGCGTTGAGCACAATTCCACCATCATCGCCATGTTCCCAACTGAGATACTCGAGGCTGCCCGGCGGATCGGTACAACTGCATAATTCGCCAACATTTCTGCCGTTGGGCGCCTCAAGACAACTAACTGAGAGCTGCCCTCCGTTCATCGAGCTATCGTGAGAAAGCTGCCGACGGGCTTTTGAAGAAAGCCGTAGTTCTTTGCTCTGCTCTTG
>Ga0207641_10006150_pt1 | contig 10158 bp, 11 predicted proteins | sample KBSSwiS62_FD_184306 | JGI IMG/M metagenome (GOLD analysis project Ga0207641, IMG submission 184306) | Switchgrass rhizosphere microbial communities from Kellogg Biological Station, Michigan, USA - KBS Switchgrass S6-2 (SPAdes) (version 2) | ecosystem: Host-associated > Plants > Roots >... | reverse complement strand
GTCCCAAACCCAAGTCAATTCGGCCAGGGTACAAGCCGCTCAACATGGAAAAAGATTCGTATACCTTGAGCGGACTATAATGCGGCAACATGATTCCGCCGCTGCCGACGCGAATGCGAGACGTGGCGGCTGCCACCGGACCAATCATCACTTCCGGGCTGTTGCAAGCAAGGCCGGGCGTACCGTGATGTTCGGCGAGCCAGTAGCGATGGTAGCCCAAGCGATCGGCCAAACGCGCCAAATCCAACGTGTTGCGGAGAGCGTCGCCCGCGGTGGAACCGGCGGGGATGGGCGATTGATCCAGGACGCTCAGGCGAAATGCCACAGTTCTTGGATGCCTTCACAATTGCAGACGGCTCACGGTAATGGCGCCCCGGAAGCACAAATCAGTGTCGCGCCCCGGAGTGCGCGGACGAGCCTGGTAGGAGCCGGCAAAACGCAGGGCGTCACCCTCGCGATGGAAACGCACATCGAGCGGCTGGTTATCGGGATCGCAAATCACCGTTGCAGCCAGATCACCGTTCTGCGTGTGCGGAAGATTCACGTTTAAATAATTCTTGGGCGAGCAGCCTTGCGCAAGCAACTGCGCCAGTATAGGCCGCGCGAGTTCGCGCGAGCGATTCCAATCGAGCGGCATGCCCCTCTGGATGTACTGCGAAATGGCGATAGCCGGCTTGCCGAGGAACGCCGCTTCACGAGCTGCGGCGACGGTGCCGGACGTAAACAGATCCGAGCCCAGATTTCCGCCGTGATTGATTCCCGAAAATACCCAATCGATATCCTGAAAGACTGCGGTGAGCGCGACTCGAACACAATCGGCGGGGGTTCCGGCGAGCGTGAACTCGCGTGGCGCGATCTCGGCCAGCAGAAGCGACGAATCTTCCGTGACGCGGTGGCCGGCGGCCGAATGGGGATCGCGCGGAGCGACCATGTATACATCGCCCAGCTCGGCTGCCACTGACTTGAGGACCGCCAAGCCCGGTGCATCCCAGCCATCATCGTTGGTTACCAGGATGCGCAGCGAAGCCATATCTACTATCTTGTCAAATAGCGGCGGGCTACTGTCCTTCGACGATCTTTGAATCGCTCTGAAACTTTCGATAGTCGCTGTAGCGAATGTCGTACTCGCCGCGCAGGACTTTTAGCAGAGCCAAACGCGCCTCGAAGCGCACGAGCATACCCGACGGCAACCAGACTTCATCGTTGACGCGCGTCTGCTCGAAGTGCATGCCGCTGCCGGGCGCGACGCGCAACAGCCCGAAACCGACCGAGATCGTGCTCAGCACATCGGCGTCTACCTTGACCCAGTGGTACGTTTCCTGCTCGATCCAGATGGTGGCGCGCACTTTCGCGAAATCTTTGGCCCGCGAATGAAGGGCGCGATATTCAGGTTTAGGCTGAGCTTCAATCACCCATGCGGGCTGGTTGCTCACGGTGTCGGTCTTGACCAGACGGAAGGTGAAAGCATCGGGAATTTCGCGAATGAACGCACGCTCTTCGGTACGCTCCTTTTGATAGCGCGCTTGCTCGGCGGGAGATTCATGCTGGCGCTTGGCGAGTTCGTTATCCAGCTTGGCTTGCTCGCGGCCCTCCTCGCGGGCGGACAATGGCTTGTCATTGCGCGCGGTGAGGCGTTCATAGGGACGGCCGGCCAAAATCAGTATTTCATTGGTTTCGCTGCGGACCTTCGCGGCGGCGCCATTGCGCGCATATTGACGGAATTCGGAGCGCTCCTGGTAAGTGTAGTTTTTGCGGCTCTCAAAGTCAGTCCAATCGCGTTCGACGGAGCGGCGGACGATCTCGACCGGATCGGGCGCGGGCTCCTGCGCCAGTGCGCTCTGCGCGACCAACAAAGTTACACCGATAATGCTACGCGCTAACAACCCGTGAGATTACCGGCTGAGCCGGAAAAGTGATGGTGAATTCCGCGCCGCGCCCGTTTCGATTGGTGGCGCGCACCTTACCAGCCTCCTGCTTGACTATACTCTCCACGACATGGAGGCCGAGGCCGCCCAAAGCCTTGGTGGAAACGCGCGGATCAAAGATTACCGCCAGCAACTCCGGCGCGATCCCGGAACCTTCGTCGGCCACCACGATTTGAATTTCGTCATGCCGGCGCCGGGCATGGACGAAAATCGTTCCTCCCTGCGGCATGGCCTGCACTGCGTTACAGAACAAATTGATGAGAACACGCTCCCATGCCCAGGCATGCCGCAGAACCAGGCCGGGCTCGAAGCGGCACTCGAATTGAATCTTGGGGCCAAGCCGCGACATCACCGAATCTTCCACCAGCGTCCGGGCATTCTCCAGCACCGTTTCAAACGGCGCCGAAGGCTGATCGATGGGCTGCATGCTTTGCGTGATTTCGCGGCCGCGCTCGACGCTGCGAAAGATCGCCGCGGACAGGTGCCCCCAGCGTGGATCATTCGAAAGCGAATCGGCGGCGTCCATCAGAGTCTGGAACACATTATTCAGATCGTGGATCATTCCGGGAAGCGCGAGATCTAAAAGAGGGTCCATGGACTAATGGGCGATTTCCCGCAGTGTACTAAAAAACTCGGGGAAGGACACGCCTGCCGATTCCGCGCCTTGAATGGTGCAGGGGCCGTCCGCGGCGAGTGCAGCCACGGAGAAGGCCATCGCGATGCGGTGATCGCCGACAGAATCGATTTCAGCGGCGTGAAAGTTTTGGCCTCCAGGAATATGAAAACCGTCGGGCGTGGTTTCAATGGACACGCCCATGCGCTTCAAATTAGATTCGATGGCGGCAATACGGTCGGTTTCCTTGACCCGCAATTCGCCCGCGTCGCGGACCACCAGACCGCCTTCGCTAGCGGCGCCCAGAATGGAGAGCGCGGGAATCTCGTCGATCAGCGCGGCGGTCAGTGCGCCTTCAATCACGCCGCCTTTAATCTTCGAAGCCCGGATGCGGAGGCTGCCGATTAATTCACCGCCGCTTTGTTTGACATCGATGACTTTTATGGTTGCGCCCACACTCGTCAAAAAATCCAGCAGCGCAGAGCGCGTGGGGTTCAGCCCGACGTTGTGGATCACTAAGCTGGCCTCGGGCATCAGCAGCGCGGCTACCAGGAAGAACGTCGCCGACGACAGATCGCCGGGGACCACCAGTTCGCGGCCCGTGAGCCGTGCGCCGGCCGTCAGCTTAATTACGCGCTGGTGAACTTCGATCTCGGCGCCGAATTCCGCAAGGGCGATTTCGGTGTGATCGCGGGTTCGCACCGGCTCGCGGACGATAGTGTCTCCCTCGGCGAAGAGTCCTCCTAACAGCACGCAGCTTTTCACTTGCGCACTGGCCATGGGCAGCGTGTAGTCTATGCCACGCAGATGCCGCCCGTGGATGGTGAGCGGCGGAAAACTCCCGCTGCGCCCGGAAATCTTGTGGCCTTCGATATGCGCGCCCATATCGGCCAGCGGGCGGATGATGCGATCCATGGGCCGCACGGAGAGCGATTCGTCACCGCCGATACGGGTGTTGAAAGGCTGCGCCGCCAGGATTCCTGAGAGCATGCGTATCGTCGAGCCGGAATTGCCGGCGTCCAGTTGCCCGGCCGGTTCGCGCAGCGCTCCCCCATGGATGATGACTTTGCCATCGCTGCGTTCCACTCGCGCGCCCAGCGCCGCCATGCAGCCAAGCGTCGACTGGCAATCCGCGCCCGTCGAATAATTGTGAATCGTGGTGACCCCTTCGGCGATGCCTCCCAACATTCCGTAGCGGTGGGAAATGGATTTGTCGCCGGGCAGTGTAATGACGCCCTCAATGGACTTTGCGGGCGAAACGGTTTCGTTCATGAACTTTTAAGTGTAGCGGTTCGGTGTGGAATTCTGGAGGCGGCTGGTCAGATCCTAGCGGAACATATCCTTCAGGAAAGCCGCGCGATCGGGCCCTTGCCTGGGTTCCTCTTTGGCGAGGGAGCGGTTGTCATTTTCCTGCGCTCGTCCTCCACGCCCCCGATAGGCGGTGATCATCCAGCGCAAGCCTTCATAAGTGCGCCAGTAGATATTTTCGCGGACCACATCGTTGCGCAGGCTGAGAATTTCGCGGCGTGCGAAGCGCCGTAGCTTGCTGCCATGAAGCGGAAGCGCGGCGTTAGTGAATTGCAGGGAACTGGCGGGGGCCGCGCACTCGTTCACTTGCAGGATGGCGATGCGGGTATCCGTCCGCATGGAATCGCCGGTGGCGTTCCGCGTAAACGTGGGAATTTCGAAACGCTCCGGGGTGTCCAGGACGCTCGCGCAGGAGGTGAACAACAGATCGTTTACCACCTTGTCGCGTTCATCGTCCACGTTCTCGGCGATCTTATGCGTCAGTGCCGATCCCCGGCGCCAAAACGCAAAGTCGATGTCATGAGTGGCGGCGCCAATCCATACCTGCCGGCCGTTCCAGGTTTCGAGTTGCTTCCAGATCCGGATGTGGTGACGCTTGGAAAGGTCGTTAAAACTTTTTTGCCACGACATGTCGGCTTTTTGGTCCTCCACCAGCAGGTCGGACATGGGAGCAGTGCTGTCCCCGTGCCCGTCGGCGACAGCGCGGATGCTGCGGATATGTGTGCGCATGGAAGCTTGCTGCGGTTCGATCCATCCCGCGGCTTCAAAGGCGGTGGCGATATCGTCGCGGGAACCGATGAACATCACATTCGTGAGATCCGATGGGCGGTTGGAATAAGCTGCGTAAGTGCGCATGGGCACCGCCGCCAGCAGTGCGTCCATTCGCGCGCGGTCGTCGCCGGTCAACGACGGCGCTGATGCCTGCTGCGGTTCCGGCGCCAGCATGGGGCCCGTCAAGGCCAACGTGAGTTCGACCCCGGCGGGATAGTAGATCTCAGGCTCGGGCACCTGCACGAGAAGCGTCTTCACCGCCCACACTGCCAGCGCGGCATGGATATCCCAGGTGATCGCTGTTCGGATGTAGCCGCCGGTGCGATATGACAAACTGCCGGTGGGGCGGAACCCGCGAATGCCGCCGTCGCGCGTCAGGCGTTCACGGCCGTTGTCGACCTCCTGCACTCGGGCGGGGAGAGAAAAGTGCTGCCCATCCGGCGTGGCGATGCTGGAGAAGTCCAGATCGAAACCGGCCAGTTCGTGAACCAACCCAAAGCCCACCTTCTGCACCGATTTCAGCTTCCCTGTTACCAGGCTTCCTGCGGAAAAAACGATTTCTCCGTTGGAAACTACGGGAGCGATCAAGACGGCATCGACGGGGTCTCCTGTACGGCTCGCGTAAGACGAGATAGGAGTGGTCAACCGGATGTGTAGTTGGGCGCCAGGTGGCAGCTGGCGGGTTGCTAGCAGATTGAGTGCTAGCAGCGCATAGGCGAAACTCATGAAGAGCGGCTCATGACGATCGATCTATCATATGCATTTATGTGGCCGCCGTGGGGACCCCTTCAATTCCGTCAAATCTAGAACCCGCCCCGCCTTAGTACTGTCTCGGAGCCTAATGAATTTCTAGGGCTTTACCGATACATTCCTAGAGGCTATCTCGCACCATGGCGGTTGTTAAACGCGCGCCGAAAGAAGTGAGCTCCATGCTCGTGGAGCAACATCTTCCGCGATGGGACAACGCACTCGAAGATGCCGCGCAAGTTTCGACCATCCTGATCGTCGATGATCTGGACCTGAACCGGCGCCTTTTGAAAGCCATTCTAAAAACCGAGCCCTATCGCATTCTGGAAGCGAAGCGGCCCTCGCTGGCGTTAAAGATGCTGGAAAGCGAGAAGGTCGATCTGGTGGTAATGGATATGGTCATGCCCGGAATGAGCGGGCCGGACTTCTGCCGTGCGTTGAAAGCGGACCGCCACACCCAGCTCATCCCCCTGCTGGTGATCACGGGCGTACAGGGAACACAAAATGAGATCGCCGGCATCGAATCCGGCGCCGACGAATTTTTGGTGAAGCCACTACAGCCTTCGGTAGTGCGAACGCGGGTCCGCGGGATGCTGCGCAGTAAGGCGCTCATCGATTCGCTTGACGAGGCCGAGACCATCCTCTTCGCTTTGGCGAAGGCGGTGGAGGCGCGCGACAACTATACCGGAATGCATTGTGAGCGGCTGGCAGCTTATAGCGTCCGGCTGGGGCAAGCGCTGGGGCTTTCCCGGGCGGACCAACTGGCGCTCTACCGTGGCGGCTACCTGCATGACATCGGCAAGGTAGGAATACCCGACTCGATTCTATTCAATAAGGGCATGCTGAGCGCCGAAGAGTGGCAGGTGATGCGCATGCATACCATTCGCGGCGAGGAAATTTGCCGGCCTATGAAAACCCTGGCGCCGGTTCTGCCCATCATCCGCAGCCATCACGAGCGGTGGGATGGTTCAGGCTATCCCGACGGGCTGCAGGGTGAGGAGATCCCACTGCTGGCGCGCGTTCTGCAGGTGGCCGATATTTATGACGCGCTCACTACTGCGCGCTCTTATAAGCCGGCGTTTTCCCACAGCTACGCGCTCGAGATCATGCTCGAAGAATCACAGCGGGGATGGCGCGACCCTGAACTCATTCCACTATTTGCCGAGATGGAGACGCAGACCAGTGTCAGCCGGGAGGTCGTTTGGACGGCCGATGTTTCGATGCAAGAGTCTCTCCATAATATGCGGCGCCAACTGAGCACGTGAGTGTAATATCATGACAGATGTTGTCACACGAGTTGTCGAATTAGCTACGAATCCGGCTTCGATTAGGACTCGACAGAGAAGAGTGCAGACCTCTACTCGACGGTCCCGCAGCTTGGAGCGCTGCTGGGCTGCCTTACCAATTGTTCCAGTGGTCGCCCGCTCGGCGAAGCCCGCTGGAGCCCTATTAACCGCGGCCGATTTTTTCAGGTCGCGATTCGATGGCCCCGTGAGGTTCGGCTGATGATGTACATGAAGCTGGTAACCGAAGGCATAAAGCATCATTTATCGGCGACCTATCAATCCGCGGGTGATTCTCTGACTCTGTGCGGATGCGTGGTGACACGCCCGCATAGCTGGAAGCAGATCCGCAGCCTGGAAGGCGATGAGTGCGAACAGTGTGCGTCCCTGGCATTTAGCGGTAGTGCAGCCATACCCGAACGGGCTTCGGCGCCGCGCTGAAAGGAGCGCACTTCACTGATTGGGCCCCCCAGCGCGCGACGTATAATAAGACGTGGCACGGGGCTGGGAAAGCAAATCGGTCGAAGCGCAGATCGAGTCGGCGAGCCACCGCCGGGGCGAGGGCAAGCCCAGGCTCACCCAGGAACAATTGGAAGCGCAGCGAAAGCGTGAAAGTTTGCTGCTGCATCGCACCCGGGTCCTGTCCGACCTCCAAAAATGCAGCGATGAACGCTATCGCAAGACTTTAAGCGATGGTCTCGCCTTCCTGGAGCAACAGCTTGGAGCATTAGGCTGGAGCCGCTAAGCGCGCTGCTTTCCGGGGCCCGCTGGCGTCGCAATTTTCGCCGCCAGGCACGGGAACCCAGACTTTCGACAGCCGTGCTAGAGTTAAGGCGTAGTTTGTCAGTTCGCTGATACAGGCATCTTTAGCATTGTCCGGTCCGCCGCCCATTGTCCGATCCTGCCCGTGATTCGCTGTTCTGCAACTGCAGAAGGAAGTTCATAATGAAAAACATTTTTGTAGGAAATCTCAGCTTCGGTGCAACCGAGGATGCGATTCGCTCCATATTTGAAGCGTACGGTACCGTCGATCGCGTAAGTGTGGTGACCGATAGGGATACTGGACAGGCCCGCGGCTTCGGGTTCGTCGAAATGGCCAACAATGCCGAAGGCGACCGGGCGATTGCCGAGCTAAACGGCAGGGAGCTTGACGGGCGCGCGCTGAACGTCAACGAAGCGCGTCCTAAAGAGGATCGTGGATTCGGCGGCGGCGGCGGTGGTGGCCGCGGCAAAGGCGGCGGCGGTGGTTTTGGCGGTCAGCGCCGCAACAATCGCTACTAATCGAGATCGAAGTTCGAGATCGGAAGCAGGGCAGCGTCCTCGGGATGCTGCCCTTTTTCTATTGGCGTGACCAGGGGAGGTCACCTGGATGCAAAACGGTCAGTCGTCCAACGAACTCGCGCGGCGTGTTCCGTGCTCCGCGGTGAAGAGGACCAGCGTTATCCAAAGAGCGTCGGCTAGAAACAGGTGAAGGAGCTGTACCGGAAGCGGAGCCTGCAGAATTATGCTCGAGGCCCCTACGGCGAATTGGGCGGCGAAGAGTGCGAGCAGCCAGCCAGCTAACGCGCGCAGCCGAACCGTGCGTCGCGCGCGATACTCCGGCAGCGCGACCAGCGCCACCACAAACCCTGTGGCAACGGCAAGGAATGGATGGATAATTCGCAAGCGAATTAAGAAGTTGGCTGTGGATGAAAAATCGTTGCGCATGCCTTCGATCAAAGTGTGGGAAGGGAACAGGGTGTCCCCCAGAGCGGTAATCGCTCCCGCGACCGCTACCAGGATCAGAGCGATCAGGGGACCAGCCATGGAGAGCGAGAATGGCCGTGCAACGGGCACCTCAGGCTGCGTGGCGAAGCGGGCGGCAAGAGCGAGCGAAGCCAGCAGCAGGAAGGTGTTGACCAAGTGGAGCGCGAGCGAATAGACGCGGCCTACCGATTCGTTTCCGGCGACGTGGCCGAGCAGAACCAGCGACGCTCCGAGCAGCGCTTCGGTGACAATAAATACCAACGACCAAGTGGCCCAGCGGCGAGCTGCGTGCCCGTGCGCGAAGAATTTTCGGGACTTGGCAAACATCACGGCGACCAGGACGAGAGCCACGCCGCTCATCACCCGGTGGGTAAGCTCGATAACGGTCGCGATTTGCGAGATTTTGGGTAAAACCTCACCGTTGCAGAGAGGCCAGTGTCCGCCACAGCCCGCTCCGGAGCCCGTGGCTCGCACCAGAGCGCCCCAAAGAATCACCGCGACGTTATAGGCGAGAACTCCCCAGCCGAGCGTGGCAAAGCGGCGTCGCTGGGTTGCAGGCAGGCTATCGGAGAAGGGTGGCGAAGCGGCGGCGCCGGGCGTACCCGCTATACCGTCGGCCACTGGGAGCCTGATGCTTCCTGGGAGCCTCATGCTTCCAGGATACTCGCTAGGCCAGCGCAAGCTTAACGGCGGAGATCTCGGATGCCAGCGCGCGTTCGGCGGCGTCGGCAGTGACGGGCTTGGAAAACAAGAAGCCTTGTCCGGTCTCGCAGCCGAGTTTAAGCAACGTGGCGCACTGTTCCTCTTCCTGGACGCCTTCGGCAACCACGGTCATGTGCAGGCTGCCGGCGAGGCTAAGGATGGTTTCGACGATGGCGCAGCTCTCCGTGTCCACGTTCAGACGCTGGATGAAGGAGCGGTCGATCTTGAGGGAATCGAACTGCAGCGTGCGCAGGCAGCTAAGCGAGGAATAGCCGGTGCCGAAATCGTCCAGTTTAAGACCGACGTGCAGGGAGCGAAGCCCCGACAGGATTGTCTGGACCGAATCAAGCTCCGGTATGAGCGCACTCTCGGTAATTTCCAGGTTCAACGTCTCCGGCGGAATTCCGGTTTCGGCCAGCACGCCTTCCACGGCTTCGGCAAGTTGCCTGCCTGCCAATTGTTTGACGGAGACATTTACATTCATCGACAACGGAGCCGCGCGAGGAAACCTCGTCTGCCAGATTTTGAGCTGGGTTGACGCCTGGCGCAGAACCCAATTTCCCAAGGGGATGATCAGGCCGGTATCTTCTGCAATAGGAATGAAATCCAGCGGCTGGATCAGGCCGTATTGGGGGTGGAGCCAGCGCACTAGAGCTTCGAAGCCGACCGCGCAACGAGTCCGGAGATCTACGATCGGTTGATAGAACACTTGCATCTGGTTCCGTTCCAGCGCCTGATGGAGGTCGATAGCCATGGCCATGCGGACATGAGCGCGGCGGCGCAGCTGCGGGTTAAATGTCTCCCAACGGTTGCGGCCTTCCCGGCGCGCCTCGAACATGGCCACTCTCGCGTCACGCAAGAGTTCGGCGGGACGTGTGTCCGGGTTGGAGCCGAAGGCGATTCCCGCACAGGCACTCACGGAAATCTGAGAACTGTCGAACACGAGAGGCCGCGAGAGACAGGTCAGGAGTGTTCTCGCGAGCGCTTCCGCTTGCTCCACCGGCGCCGGCTCCAGCAGAAAAGCGAATTCGTCGGCTCCCACGCGTGCCAGCACGGGAGCGGG
>Ga0207641_10006139_pt1 | contig 10164 bp, 8 predicted proteins | sample KBSSwiS62_FD_184306 | JGI IMG/M metagenome (GOLD analysis project Ga0207641, IMG submission 184306) | Switchgrass rhizosphere microbial communities from Kellogg Biological Station, Michigan, USA - KBS Switchgrass S6-2 (SPAdes) (version 2) | ecosystem: Host-associated > Plants > Roots >... | reverse complement strand
CGCGGTTCGACGACCCCTCTTTCTGGGCCGAGATAGCCCGGATCTGCGAGGAGGCGAAGATGGACGCGCTGTTCATGGCGGACGGTCTCGGCATCACCGACTCCTTCGGCGGCTCCTTCGACGTGTCGCTGCGCGAGGGAATGCACGTGCCGGTGATCGACCCCGGCCTGGTCGCCGCCTCGGTCGCGATCGCGACCACCCATCTCGGCCTGGCCGTGACCGCGGCGAGCACGTTCGACCCGCCGTTCTCGCACGCTCGCCGGATGGCGACCCTCGACCACCTCACCAATGGCCGCGCCGGCTGGAACGTCGTGACCGGCTTCATCAAGAACGGTGAGGACAACTACGGGGTCCCATCGGCGTCCTCGAGCGCGCAGCGTTACGACACCACCGAGGAGTTCATGGATGTCTGCTACAAGCTCTGGGAGGGTTCGTGGGAGGACGACGCGGTGGTCGGCGACCGGGAGACCGGCGTCTACATTGACCCCGCGAAGGTCCACAAGATCAACCACGTCAGTGAACACTACGTGTGCTCCGGTCCTGCGCTGTGGCACCCGAGTGTGCAGCGCACGCCGCTGATCTTCCAGGCCGGCATGTCCGACCGCGGCCGGCTCTTCGCGGCCAAGCACGCCGAGGTCGTCTTCGCCGCCAGCGGTGCCGACCCGGAGATCTACAGGACCCTGACCAAGGATCTGCGCGCCAAGGCGGCCGGTTTCGGTCGCAGCCGCGAGGACATGAAGCTGCTCGGCATCGCGGCCATCGTGACCGGCGAGGACGACGCCGCGGCCGAGGCGAAGATGACCACCTACGAGCGGTGGACGCGGCCGGAGGGTTACCTCGCGCACATCAACGCCCTCAACGGCTTCAACCCGCTGGTCCACGACCGCGGAGAGCTTCTCCTCGAAGCTTTGAAGTCCGACGGCTTCAAGCGCGACGACTTCACGGCCTACATCCCGCACCCGGACATCACCGTCGGTGACTACATGGACATGTTCAAGGTGTTGCGCAACGGGCCAGGCACCTTCGTCGGCAGTCCCCAGAAGGTCGCCGACAAGCTCGAGGCTTACATGGAGCGGTTCGACCTGGACGGGTTCCTGCTGCGGTCCCTCATGTACCCCCACAGCATCCGTGACTTCCGGGACTACATCGTCCCCGAGTTGCAGCGCCGCGGAATCTACCGCACGGAGTACGAGGGTTCGACACTGCGCGAGAACATCTTCGGGACGGGACGCAAGCGCATCTCGGAGAACCACCACGCCGCGTCGTTCCGGCTGACGCCGGCGCTGGTCTGAAAGTCCGCCTGAAAACAGCTTCCTGCAGTGCCTGCGCACAGCGTCGTTCGTGGGTGATCACATCATTTCTTCGCCCCGCAAAGGAACAGCGTCAGATGCGTATTCTCCTCAAGGCCGCAGCTGTGGCCGCGGCCGCCGGCATGGTCGCCGCCTGCGGTGCCCCGTCGGGCACGTCGCAGGCGCCCTCCTCGCCGTCAGCGCGCCCGGGCGCGACGACTGGCGCAACCTGGAATCCGACGGATTGGGACACCTCCAAGCTGTGCGGTACCAAGCGGATCAAGATCGGTGTCGAGGATGGCCTCAACAACACGTGGCGCAAGACCGCGCTGGAGGTCCTCAAGGTCCAGATCGCCAAGTGTCCCAATATCGACCCGAAGATCGAGTACGCGTCGGCCAACGGCAATCCGCAGCAGGTCTCGACCGACATCAACTCGATGGTGTCCAAGGGCGTCAACATCCTGATCGTCCTGCCGGACTTCGGTGACTCCGAGCTGCCCGCCCTGCGTGCGGCCACCAAGGCCGGCGTCACCGTGATCCCCTACTACGGCTCGATCGGGGGCACGGCGGGCACCGACTACACCGCCAACGTCTACCTCAACACCTACGGCATCGGTCAGAGGATCGCGGACTGGTTCGGCAAGAACGTCCCCAGTGGCAACGTCGCGGTCATCGGCGACGTGGCTACCTCAACGTCTGCCAAGGACCTCTATGACGGCGTCAAGGCCGGTCTTGCCGGCTATCCGAGCCTGAAGCTGGTCGGCGACTCGTTCCTGGTCGGAAACTACGACCCGCAGACGATTCAGAAGGTCACCACCGGCGCGATCCAGAAGTACGGCAACATCACCGCCATCGCGACGGCTGGCTGCGTCCCGTTCTACGTCGCGCCGTTCACCGCCGCCGGGGTCAAACTGCCCGCTGTGGGCTGCTCGGCGGGCGTGAACTTCACCTACTGCGACTACGACAAGCTGTCCGGAACCGCGAAGTACCCGCTCGCGACGTGGGAGAACACCACCCAGGTCATCGCGGCCGCGCTGCGCCATGGTCTGGCGTCCTACAACGGCATCACCTGGAACGAGCCAACCGCGATCGTGCCACAGCAGGCCGTCGACACGGTCGGTGGCAAGCCGGCACTGACCTGTGACCCGAGTCTGCCGGCTGACGCCGACCTGACCAGCGGACTGACCACCGACCAGCTCACTGCTGCGCTGAAGTGACGCTGGAGGTCGTGGATCATGCTAGAAGCAGCGAAGGGTGTCGTGGCTGAGACAGCCACCGCGGGTTCGTGGACCCAGACGACTCCGACGGGCTACCGCCTCCAGCTCACCGGTGTCAGCAAGTCCTTCGGGGCGGTGCGCGCGCTCTCGGACGTCACGCTCGAAGTACCGGCAGGCCAGATCCACGGCCTCGTCGGTGAGAACGGGGCGGGCAAGTCCACCCTGATGGCCGTCGCGTCGGGCGCCCTGGTGCCCGACGCGGGCCAGGCCGTCGTGGACGGCCGCGACATACGAGGCGATGCCGCGGCTGCTCGAGCGGCCGGCCTGGCCATCGTGCGCCAGCACCCGGCTCTCCTGCCGGACCTGACCGTCGCCGACAACCTGCTGCTCGGCCTGCCGGCCAGCATGCGGCCGCGGGTAACGGAGTCGGTCGCCTGGGCGCGCACGTGCCTCGGCGCGTGGGACGACCGGCCCGACATCGACCCGCGGATGCGCGCCGAGGCGCTCAACGCCGAGCAGCAGTTCATCGTCGAGCTGGCGCGTGCCCTCTGCCAGGCTCCGGCGGTGCTGCTGCTCGACGAACCCTCGGAGCATCTGAAGGCCGAGGACGTCGACCGGCTCTTCCGGGTCATCCGTGAGCTGGCCGCGGGTGGCACCGCGGTCGTCTACATCTCCCACCGGGTCAGAGAGGTCCGGCAGATCTCCGACCGCGTCACGGTCCTGCGCAACGGGGTCAACCGGGGCACCCGCGAGACCGCGGACCTCGACGAGGCCCGGATCATCGAGCTCATCATCGGACGGTCTCTGGACGCCCAGTACCCGGCGAAGCAGTCACGGGACCGCAGCCTGGTGGGCCGCCCGGCGGTACTCGAGGCCTACGACCTGAGCGGGGAGGGGTTCTCCGGTGCCTCGCTGATCATCGAGCCCGGCGAGGTCGTCGGTCTCGCCGGCATCGACGGCAACGGGCAGGCCCAGTTCGCCCGAGCCCTCGCCGGCCTGCAGAGGTTCACCGGCCAGGTGAAGCTCAGCGGGTATGACGCGCGGCTCTCGAACCCGGTCGCCGCCGTGAACGCGGGCATCGCTTACGTCCCCGCCGACCGCCACCGCGAGGGCATCTTCCCCGACCTGTCGGTCCGGGAGAACGTGATGATCCGCAGCGTCCGAGCCGCCGCCCGCTTCGGTTTCGTCTCCCCGAGCCTGGAACGGGAGAAGAGCACCGAGATCCTGAAGCGCTATGCCGTCAAGGCCGCGTCGCCCGACGCCCCCGTTACCTCACTCTCCGGTGGCAACCAGCAGAAGGTCGTGATGGGCGGCGCGCTGGCCGGCGCGCCCCGGCTGCTGATCGCCGATCAGCCGGCCCAGGGTGTCGACGTCGGCGCCAAGGTCGAGATCTACAACCAGCTGCGTACCGTCGCGGCGACCGGTGCTGGCGTGCTCATGCTCTCATCGGACAACAGCGAGCTCGCCGGCGTCTGCGACCGGGTGGTGGTGATGTCACGCGGCCAGATCGTCGCCGAGATCGCCGGCGAGGAGCTCTCCGAGGAGACCATCACCAACGCCGTGCTGCGCGCCTCCTCGACCCGTGACCACGGCACGGCGGCACCGCGGCGATTCAGAAGGATCCTTGACCACGACAGCGCGCCGGTGCCGGTCCTGCTCGCCCTGATCATCATCCTGGCAGTCATCGCCCAGCTCAGCGACAGCACCTACCTGCACACCCGCAACATCAGCCTGGTGTTGGGGCTCGGGGCCATCCTCGCGGTGGCCGCCACCGGTCAGGGACTGGTGCTGATGCACGGCGGATTCGATCTGAGTATCGGCCCGCTCATGTCGATCGCTCCTGTGATCGCCTCCTACTACCTGATCGGGGCAGGCTACGGCTACGACCTCGCAGGCTGGGCGTTCATCGCGCTCGCCACCCTGGTCGTGGGGCTGGGCAACTGGCTGCTGGGGGCGGTGCTCAAGCTCAACCCGATGCTGGCCAGCCTCGGGATGTGGACCCTGCTCGACGCGATCGCACTGATCCTGCGGCCCCAGGCCGGCGGCCTGATCTCCAACTCGGTCGTCGATCGGATCTCCCGGTCCTTCGGACCGATCCCCTGCACCCTCATCGTCGCCGTCGTGGTGGCCGCGGGCCTGGAGCTGTGGCGGACCCGCACCTTCGGGGGCAAGGCACTCCAGGCTGTCGGCAGCGACCGCGCGGCCGCGCACACCCTGGGCATCAGCGCGTTCAAGGCGTCGCTGATCGCCTACGTCGCCTCCGCGCTGCTCGCCGGGCTCGCCGGGGTGATGCTGATCGGCCAGACCGGGACCGGCGACCCGACGGCGGGCGAGAGTTACGTGCTCACCAGCATCGCTGCCGCCGTGGTCGGTGGCGTCGCACTCACCGGCGGCCGGGGGAGCTTCACCGGCGTGCTGTGCGCCGCTGTCCTGCTCGTCCAGGTCCAGACCGCCACCCCCTACCTGGGGCTGAGCCCCGGCTGGCAGCAGATCCTCGTCGCCGTCGTGACCATCGTCGCGGTCTGCGTCTACTCGCTCGCTCGCCGCCGGCCGGCCCGCTGACCAGGCCCCGCCAAGAAGGGATGCGGAGGAACATGAGCGGCAAGTCCACGCCCCGCGGCATCGCGCGCTGGGTCATCGCGTCGCCCTACAAATGGGTCTGGGTCGCGGCCGCCGTGATGTATGTCGTCATGCTGATCGCCACGCCGAACGCCGCGACGGGACGCTCGCTGGCCAACATGATGCCCTACTTCGGCATGCTCGCCGTGGCGACGCTGGGCCAGGCGGTGGTTGTCATGCAGCGCGGCTTCGACTTCTCCCTCGCCGGGATCATCGTGCTCTCCGGCCTTGTCGTCGCCAAGCTCACCGACAGCGGTATGGCCCCGGTCCCGGCCGTTGTAGTCGCGCTTGTCGCAGGTGTCCTGGCCGGCGCCCTCAACGGTCTGCTGATCTCCTGGCTGGCTCTCACTCCGCTGGTGGCCACCCTGGCCTCCAACGGCCTGTTCCTGGGGCTTGCCTACCTGGTCTCCAACGGGCAGCAGATCATGATCCCGGGCAGTCTGAAGACTTTCGCCACCAGCCGCGTCGGGGGGATCGCGACCAGTTTCTGGATCGCCCTTGGCGTGGTCCTGGTACTGCTCGTGATGATCCGGCTCACGACCTTCGGGCGCCGGTTCGTCGCCACCGGCTCCAACCCCGACGCCGCCCGCGCCGCCGGGCTGCCGGTGACCCTGGCGCTGGTCAGCGCCTACAGCCTCGCCGGTCTCCTGTTCGGCATCACCGGTGTCCTCATCGCCGGCAACATCGGCACGGGCACCTCCGCGGCCGGCGGCACGTACCTGATGTCCTCGATCTCGGCCCTCCTGGTCGCCGGCGCCGCCGTCAGCGGCACCCGGATCAGCCTCATCGCCGCGGTCATCGGAGCCCTGTTCATGACCATGTTGTCGCAGTTCATTCTCGCGCTGGGCGCCTCCGCGGCTGTCCAGGGCCTCATTCAGGGCCTCGTGCTGCTCGTCGCCGTCGCCTACCCCAGCATCCGGCTCCCCAGACGCCGGCTGCGTGTCGCCCTGCCACCGCCGCGCGGCCCGCACCTCACCGCACCGTGACGGCCGGACAACCGATAAGGAAGCAGACATGAACGCCCTCGTCACCAGCCCCAACAGGCTCAAGCTGGGCCTGTTCGGTACCAACGGCGGAGCCACCCTCACCCGTGTCCCCGAAGTGTGGCGCCCCCGCTGGGACCAGATCGTCGAAGTCGCGAAGATCGCCGACCAGGCCGGTCTGGAGGCATCGCTCGGCTACGTTCGCTGGAAGGGCTACATCCCCGGCATGCCCGAAGCCGGCGTCGGCTACGTCGTCGACCCCTTTACCTGGGCCGCGGGGCTCAGCCAGGTCACCTCCTACACCACCCACATCGCCACCGTGCACGGCTGTGTGATGCACCCGGTGCTCGCCGCCAAGCAATGCACCACCATCGACCTGATCTCCGGTGGCCGCTTCGCCCTCAATCTCGTCGGCGGCTGGAACGCGATCGAGCTGGACATGTTCGGCGTTGGCCTCCGCGAGCACGAGGCCCGATACAACGAACTCGAGGAATGGGTGCAGATCCTCACGAGGCTGTGGACCGAGAAGGAGGAGTTCGACTTCAAGGGCGACTTCTACGACGTCAAGGGCGGCCTCTCCCGGCCCCGGCCGGTGCAGAAGCCCTATCCACCGATCATCAACGCGGGCGCTTCGCCTCGAGGCCTCGACTTTTCCACTACCTATGCCGACGTCTGCTTCGTCGTACCCAACGCCATCGGCATGGACGCCAAGGCCAAGGTCGCCGAGTACAAGGACGCCGCTCGCGCCAAGGGCCACGAGGTCCAGGTCTGGACCTACTGCGCCGTCGTTCAGCGCGACTCGCGCGAGGAAGCCGAGGAGTACCTCGACTACTTCACCGGGCCGATGGCCGAGAACGAGCTGCTCGACGCATGGCAGGCGGCGGCCCTGGCCTCCGTCGACCGGAACAGCATCTCCAAGGAGTCCATCCTCGCGATGCGGCAGCGCTTCGCCGCCGGATCCGGCGGACCCATCCTCGTCGGCACCGCCTCCGACGTCGCCGACCAGATGGCGGAGATGAGCGAGATCGGCATCGACGGCATCCTGCTGACCTGGCCCGACTTCGCCGACGGTGTCAAGCGTCTGGTCGCACCCGGCAGCGTGCTGACCGAGCTGGAGAAGCGCGGCCTGCGCGAGCCGTTCGAAGGCGTACAGGCATGACCACGATGACGATCGACCCTCGCAAGTTCCGCGACGCGCTCAGCCACTTCCCCTCGGGCATCACGATCATCTCCGGCACCGAGGGCGACGAACCGGTCGGCTTCACCTGCCAGTCCTTCTACAGCGTCTCGGTCGACCCGCCGCTGGTCTCCTTCTCCGTCATGAAGACCTCGAACAGCTACCCCCGCATCAGGCCGAGCGGACGCTTCTGCGTGAACGTCCTCGCCCACGGCCAACAGGCCCTCGCCAACCAGTTCGCCCGCAGCGGCACCGACAAGTGGGCCGGCGTCAGGTGGCATCCCACCCAGCTTGGCAACCCGGTGATCATCGACACCGTCATGTGGCTGGACTGCATCGCCTGGGCCGAGCACGACGTCGGCGACCACCTGATCGTCATCGGACAGGTCACCGAGATGAGCGACCCCGACTGGCACAAGGGGGACCCGCTGCTGTTCTTCCAAGGTGCCTACCGGCAGCTCCAGCACTGAGCCCCGCTGCGCCCAACCGAGGGGAACTCCCATGAAGGCTGTTGCCGTCGTCGGCAACCCCAAACTGGCGTCGCGGACCGCCGACGCCGCCCAGATCCTCGCCCACGCGCTGGGCGCGGACCCGGTCGAGCTCATCGAGCTTGCCCCGCTCGGAACAGGCCTGCTCGGCTGGGGCGACCCCGCCGTCGCCGCGGCCAAGCAGAAGGTAAAGGACGCCGACCTGGCCGTCATCGCCTCACCGACGTTCAAGGCGACCTACAGCGGGCTGCTCAAACTCTTCCTCGACCAGTTCGAGGGGCAGGCCGGCATGGCCGGACTCACTGTCGTACCGCTGATGCTCGGCGCTGGCGAGGCGCATGCCCTGGCGCCAGACCTGCTACTCAAACCGGTGCTTGTCGAGCTCGGGGCGACCTGCCCGACCGCGGGGCTTTATCTCCTCGACAGCGACTACGCCGAAGGCACCCGACTCCAGGGCTGGCTGGAGCACTGGGCCGACGTCATACGCCGCTCGGTGGGTGCGGTGGCGTCCACGAGCTGATCGCCGACGTCGCGCCGGCGCGCTGATCACTCTGCAGCGTCGCTCGCGCGGCGACCGGGCGGACAGCGATTCCAGGCCCCCCGGCCGAGCCCCAGCGCGTAGGCGCCCAGTCTCACGTAGGCGTTGACGCGGAACAGACCCAGGCCGGTACCTGCAGTTGCGCGGTGGCGGACCACAGGGTTTTGGGATCGGGGCGAAGAATGAGTGGGCCCCACCACCTGATAGTGATCTGGCCCCTCAGCCGCCCCGGCGCGGGCGATGTCCGAGCGGCCGAGTATCAGAAGCGAACGCGACTCAGGCCGCCAGGCTCCGCCGTCGAGGTCACGACCGCCGAGCGTGGTTCAAGGCGATACACGTTCCACGGTGGCGGTCCTTGCGACGGTGCGTTGAACGGGGCCGTGATGCCCGAGCCGCTCTCGTCGGGTTCGGCCGGCCAACCCTGGTCTGCCCACGCCTTCGCAAGACGCGCCACAGCGCCCGGCTCGGTCACTCGTACCGCGTCACCCTCAACGACCACGTCCGCGCCGTCGATCGACACGGCAACCGAGCACCGCGGATCGCGCTCGACATTGCGCCCCTTCCGCGTGCCCGCGCCCGTCTGGAACCAAAATGTGCCGTCGACCCACAGGGCACCCACCGCGGTCAGATGCGGGCCGCCGTCCTCGTTTACCGTCGACAGCCAGGTCGTCCGGGAGTTGATCGCGCCCTGAGCTGGCGCCGACCCCACGTTGAGCTTCGCAACGATCGCGGCCCAGTCGACGGGCGGCAACCCGTCCGCCGCACCCAGATTGATGATTTCCATCAAGCGTCCCTTCCCTTGTGCACGGACGACAGTGCGCGGAACGCGCAGCGGGTTGTCGTCGCGCAATTCGGGTGGAAGCAGTGCTTCGGGGGTGCTCTGGTGGACAACCGGGCGCAGCCAACGCTCGATCGCCGTTGCGCCGACGGACGTGGAGGTCGAGGTTGTCGCCGGGTAGGGACCGCCGTGGTGCTGGGCGGCGGCGACGGCGACGCCGGTGGGCCAGGCGTTGACGACGACGCGGCCGGCGAGTTCGGTCAGCCGCGGTAGCAGCCGCGCAGCTGCCGGGTCCTGGTGTGGTCTGGTCGGGCCACCGCTGTTGTCGCGGTGGTGTGTGGCCCGAGTCGACATGGTCGGGATGGCGGTCTGCAGGGTGGCGGTGAGGCTGCCGGGCAGCCGCGCGAGGACGGCGTCGACCTCGTCGTCCGTGGCGTACCGGGCGATGGTGGTGGTCGGGCCGAAGTTCTCTTCGAGCAGCAGGTCGCACGGGCCTGGGTGGGCCCGGGAAGTGCTACGCGGGCTGCTGCTCGCCTGGGGACATGAGCATCAGGTCGACGACGCCGCGGTCGTGGTGTCCGAGCTGGTGACCAACGCGGTGCAGCACGCTGGCGAGCGCGGGCAGCTGCGGCTCGTGCTGGGAGTCACCGGTGAGGTCCTGCGCCTGGAGCTCGCCCACGCCAACTTCGGCGTCCGCCTGTTCGCGGACCCGGAGCGGCTCACCGCGACCTGGCGTTATCTGGTCGTGCTGATCACCGCCGTCGCCGAGGCAGAGCCCGGCGGGGCGGGTCACCTCGTCGCGGACCACCACGAGCGACTCCTTCGCTGGCTCCAGCAAGCCGTCGCGGGAGTCATGGTGATCTCGTCACCAGGGGTCTGACGGCCGGCGAGGTTCCGGCACACCGTGCCGAGGCGCCGCGCACCTAGCTGTCGCTACCGGGATGCGGGGTTGGGAGCGCCGTTGTGGGTGGGAGTGCCGTTTCCACTCGGTTGCGTCCGCCTTCTTTGGCCCGGTAGAGCGCCATGTCGGCGAGTTCGACGAGGGTTGTCGGGTTGTCGTGAGGAGTGAGGGTGG
>Ga0207641_10006135_pt1 | contig 10169 bp, 9 predicted proteins | sample KBSSwiS62_FD_184306 | JGI IMG/M metagenome (GOLD analysis project Ga0207641, IMG submission 184306) | Switchgrass rhizosphere microbial communities from Kellogg Biological Station, Michigan, USA - KBS Switchgrass S6-2 (SPAdes) (version 2) | ecosystem: Host-associated > Plants > Roots >... | reverse complement strand
CTTGAAACAAACTCCGCCCTCAACTCGGGCAAATAAGTAGATTCCTGCTGCACACGTCCAGAGGCCTAGCGCTTTTTGACAGTTGTGCTGTTCAACGATTGAACGTAGTTTCACGTCCAATCCGTGGGATTGCTTCCGCGAGTCGAAGTGCTGGAAAGGCGCTAGAGCGCAAGGTCTGAGGGCACGAATCCGGAAGGCGCGGCAAAGGATTGTCTCCAATCCAGATAGCACTTCCTGGCGGCCAGCTTGAAGGGAGTCACCGTCTTTTCTAACTCAACGAGTTTCGTTTGCGCCTGGGAAAGTTCTGCGGCCGAGCCGACACCGTACCATTAAATAGTCTGCTAGTTTTGACAGTTTTCAATCGCCATCTTCGAGAGCGCAATAAATGCGATCAAAATTGGAGGAACTGTGCTCGATCGCATACGTTGGGCCTCCAGCCGCGCACTCTTTCCGCTCTTGGTTTTGCTGCTCCTACTGGCGACATTCGCACTTTCTCCTACCATGCGCGGACAAGGATTGCAGGTCGGCGGCGGCTATACTCACGTATCCGGAAACAACGGAACCGATGGCTTCGACGTTCGCGGCGCGTGGTTCTTCACAAAGCGAGTATCTATTGCCGCTGACTACGACTCCACCTGGGATTCGACCACACTCGGAACCTTTACCTTCACCGACACCGGGGCCATTGGAGTGGACAGTCATCTGCAGAACGTTCTTTTTGGACCTCGCATTTTCTTCGCGACCAAATGGACCGACAAGCACCGGCTGAATCCGTTCGGCGAAGCGCAGTTTGGTGTATCGCACCTCAATCAAAAGGTCACCCTGCAAAACCAGCCGAGTGTTTCCGCGTCGGACACCGCATTTTCCTGGCTATTGGGCGGAGGCGTCGACTACAGGCTCACCTCGCACTTTTCGGCTCGCGGCAATCTGGACTTTCTGCGGACACATTTCGCTAATCAAGGACAGAGCCATTTGCGGCTGGTGCTCGGCATCGACTACAGGTTCCGGGCACAGACCGAGCCAACTCCTCCACCGACTCCCAATCGCCCGCCGTCCGTATCTTGCTCCGGCAACCCAACTACGGTGTATGCGGGCTCGGGTGATAGCGTCGCCGTACGGGCCGATGCCAACGATCCTGACAACGATACGCTTACATATGCCTGGACTGCGACCGGAGGAACCGTTGAGGGCGCCGGTCCGCAAGCGCGGTGGAACTCCGCCGGGCTCGCGGTCGGCGTGTACTCCGTGACCGCCCGTGTCGACGATGGTAGGGGCGGCACCACGACGTGCGCGGTGGGTATCCATGTGGCTTCGCGCCCCAACCACCCGCCCACTATCAGCTGCTCCGTAAGTCCAAGCACAGTTCATCCGGGCGATCGGGTGCACATCGTGGCAACAGCCAGTGATCCTGACAGCGATCCGCTTACTTTTGTCTGGCATTCGAGTGTCGGCCAGATCACCGGGTCTGGCGCTGAGGTTGACCTGGACACAACCGGCGTATCTCCCTCGCGATACGAGGTGACAGGCCAGGTGGACGATGGACGCGGCGGCACGGCGAATTGCCAGGCCGAATTCAATTTGGAAACTCCCCCGCCCCCGGCCGTAGAGGCCAAGCTGGCCATCCGGAGCATCTACTTTCCGACGGGCCTGCCTTCCCGCGCTCGGCCGAACGCGGGGCTGTTGGAGAGCCAGCAAAGGACTCTCACATCGCTGGCCAGCGACTACAAGGAATACCTTGCCAGCCGGCCCAATGCGCACCTGGTCTTAGAAGGGCATGCCGATTCACGTGGTCCGGCGGAATCCAATCAACGTGTTTCCGAGCGCCGAGTCGAGGCCACGAGGCGATTCCTAATCGGACTTGGTATTCCGGAAGCGAATCTGGAGACGAAGTCGTTCGGGGAAGAGCAAGCCATGACCTCAGAGCAGGTGAGAGACCTGGTCGTACAGCATCCCAACTTGAGCCAAGGACAAAAAGACAAAATCATGAAGAATCTGCGGACGGTGACACTGGCGCAAAACCGACGCGTGGACATTACCTTGAGCAGCACTGGGCAGCAGTCGGTTCGCCAGTTCCCATTCAACGCAGAAGATGCCTTTACGCTGTTGAGCTCGGAATCAGGAGCAAAGCCAGCAGCCAAGAAAAAGCCGTAGCGGTTAGTCGCTTCGAATAGTTTGCCCTAGGATTGGGAGAAGCGGCGCGACAGCGTGAAATCCGTTTGCGCCAACTGCCATGCCTCAGACTGGATCAACAACTTTTATCTCCAGTTCGATGGTGTGGTGGATCTGGGCAATGAGAAATTCTTTAAGCCTGCGAAGGAATTGATGACCAAACTTCAGCAGGCCGGAAAGATCACCAACACTCCTTTCGACGCGCCGATCAAATGGACCTACTACGAGTTGTGGCACCACCAGGGACGCCGGGCGCGCATGGGAGCCTCCATGAGCGGACCGGATTACGTGCAGTGGCATGGCTTCTATGAAATCGCCAGGATTTTCTATGCCGGATTTCTGCCGGAAGCCGAGCACCTTATGCCAGGGGTAACGGCGAGCATTAAAGAGAGTAGTTACAACCAGTGGATGAAGGGCCTGTCCCCGGAGCAGCGTCAGAAAATTCGGGAGTTCTACCGGCAGCGCTACGAGCAGCCGCCGGAGTAAGCATTAAAGTATCGGAAAACTCGCCGGCCTGTCGTTTGGATAATTTGTTTCAAGCCAGACTGGCCACAAAGAACAGCGGCGCATTTGTTTGCTCGTCGCATTTTTTATTCGCCCGCCTGAAGGCATGCACACTATCTGTCTCCATCACATAAACTCTCGCTGTACCCTTCAGCGCGAAAGCAAGCACGATTGCCAAAACTGCAGCCAGCAAACTTACGAGGCCCCTATGTCAGCCGACTGATTGATTGCACGAAGAAAGCCGAGGTTTTTGCGCCCGCGCTCCTAGGATGGCACGTTCAACTCCCCGCCGTCCCTACCTTCCACCCTTATTCGCTGCGGCCAAATTTCCTCCCCCCTCCAGCGCCGCCACCAAGTCCTTAGATCCCGATCCCCAGCGCGAGATCGTTTTGATCGCCTGCGTGAACGGCATTTGAGAGAGTCGAGGCCCTGCGTCAGTGGTGCACTGCACACCCAAGCTCGCTCTGAACCTGCGGAGCCGAGTCGATAGAAGAATTGATAGGACTCATCCCGGCGCACCTTTGGCGGCAGACGAATGCCGTCGCTACTCGGAGTCACTCCACGCACGCAGATCGCTATGAAATCCCGAATAAACCAAAGATGGCTTGGACTGCCACTGAAATCGGCCCTGCCATTTCGGCAACTGTCTTAGCCGCTTCAATCAAGCCCTCACCAGTCACTCTGAGAATGCTTGGACGTGGTTTGTCAACGGTAGCCTCAGAAACAAGCGTCTCTAAGTCTCTCGCTGCGGCTTGCGCTTCGCTCGGTCCCAGCTTTTCAGCCAGCTTTCCCACCGCTAACGTGAGTTACTTCAGAGTCCGCTGTTTCTCGTCTGACAGATCTGACTTCTCCACTTTGTTGAAACTGCTCTGAATCCTTCCAAAAGTTTCGATTCGCCCTACCATGCCCTTGACGAGCGAGGAGATGGTGCGGATCTTCTCCGCCTGTGATGCTTGGTGCGCCATTGTTCCATCATCAGCAAAGAAGAACTTACTGCGGCTCAAAACGCTGGTGCTCCTTATGCGTTACTCGGGCATGCGCATCTCGGACACAGTCACGATGACAATTGACAGACTCGATGGCAAACGGCTTTTTCTCTACACGCAAAAAACGGGCGTACCCGTGTACACCGTGCTGCCTGATTCGGTTGTGAAAGCACTAGAAGCAACTCCGCGTGTCACAACGAAACACTATTTCTGGACTGGCGAGGGAAACGTAGAAAGCATTGTGCGCAGTTGGCAGGCGCGCCTCAAGAAACTATTTGATCTCGCGGGAGTGCCGAAGGGCCAGGGCAACGCCATTTCACACCGCTTTCGCGACACGTTTGTGGTGGAGCTGCTTCTCGCTGGCGTGCCGATCGAGCGCGTCTCAATTCTCCTGGGGCATCAGAGTGTCCACATCACAGAGCGGCATTACAACCCGTGGGTACGCTCACGGCAGGAGCAACTTGAGGCCGATGTTGCGAGCGCCTGGAAGCAAGACCCGGTTTTGAAACAGGAAAATTTCGGTACAAATCAGGTACACTTCACGAAGGGACCGGTTAACTAGATGAAAATAAAGGCGAAAAACTGGTGCCCGGGGTGGGAGTCGAACCCACATGAGGAAAAATCCCCGGAGGATTTTAAGTCCTCAGCGTCTGCCATTCCGCCACCCGGGCGACTGGCAGAACAAATCTAACGAACATAAAGACTTACTGCAACACCGCTGCCGCCGACGGGCCGGCAGGAACAAATCGCGGGGAGCGCGGGCGCGTCCAGCGTCGCTGGTCACTGCTACGCCCGGATTCGTTACAACGGCGTGGATGATATCGCCGGAGTGGCTTGCCAGGATTGCGCGATGGAGTGGCTGTTGACCCTGGCTGTTGACCCTGGTTCACCAAAGTCATGGTTCCTGTGCAATCCGAGTTCAAGGTATATGTGTACCCGTGCGAGGAAGCCAGACCAGCGGAATCTGGCGTGACATGCACACACCCTTCCTGCTCGAAGATTGCGATCAAATGAGCAGTGCCGGCAGATCTTGGCACGCATCTGGTTCTCCATTTCCGGTGGACACGCGTAGCCAGCGGGGGGATCTCGCATCAGGGATCGCGGCCTACCTGATTCGCTGTAGAGGCGCGTTAGGGAAACAAAACCGGCGAACTGTATGATTCGCGGTATGTGCGGCGACCGTCGGCAAATGGTGTTATTTGCTGCGATGCGTGCACCCAAGCGAGCACATGAAATCAGTCAGAAACGATTGCGTTGTTTGACGGTCACCTGGAGCGCAGCGCTTTGCGGATACTTAATGTTAATCGGCTGCGGGGGTGGCTCTCACCACACGGCGCAACAAGGGCCGATGCGCGCGCCCGTGCGAGAGGTTGTAGGCAGTGACACAAATCCCACGGAGCAAATGGAAGTGATCACGCTGCCCGAGGGATACACGATTCCAGTTCGCATCACGGATGAAATCAATTCCAAGCATGCGCATACCGGCGAGATGTATTCCGGCAGCGTCGATCCATCGGTGCTGGTCAATGACGTAGTGGTGATTCCACGGGGAACGGAAGCGCACCTCCGGATGAATCATCTAAAGAAGGGCGGGCACGTTCACGGCAATGCCAAAGTGAGCCTGGAATTGGTGAGCCTGATCATCAACGGACGCAGGCTGGAAGTTGAGTCCAACGAGCTTACGAAAAAGAAAGGCGCGGCGGAGACCAAAGGCGAAGCAGTGGTGAAGAAGGCGCCGAGTGGCGCGGATTCGATAGCCGGCCAACCGGTAGGCGCCGCGCTGCCGGTAATCGCGGCATTTTCGGCGGCGAAGGTACAAGTGAAGCCAGGCAGTCGAGTCGAGTTCAGGCTCGAAGCTCCGTTCACGTTCCGCAAGGCGCCTGTAACCGCCGGACTTTACCTCCCGCAGCAATAGTTCATCTCCCGCATCAATAGGTCCATCTCGCGCCGCAGTAAGGCGGAGCGAGCCGCGAGTCCTGTAGCGCGTGCCTGCCTGGAAGCCGCCGTAAAGGGGAAGAAAATGTGGTTGGGTGCTGGGCACAGCAGGACTGCGGTGCTCTTGCGCTTTGCGCGGCGAACCTGTATATAACCCTTACTCTTGCACCATTTTTCTGCAGGAAAGGTCTGTCCCAAAATAGAGGCCGAGCGCGCTGCAGCGAGCCCTAGAGGGAAACTATCGCTACGGGCGGGCCTGGAGACCGGATGGATAAGATTGTCATAAGCCCCAATGAAATCACTGAGATAAAGGAAACACCGGACCAGCCGACGCGGATCGAATCAAAGCTGCCGCCGGCGATTCCGTGGTGGGCGCGGATCTCGGTTGGGGTGCTGGTGTTGTGCCTGCCGCTGCTGTGCTTGATCACCATCATATTAAGGGTGGCGTTCCGGGGACAGACGCCGCGGATCCGGCATGCCTGGACGGGGTTCCTGACGACGCTGTTGATCATCAGCGGCTTTTTGACTTCGGGACTTGCGGTGGTGGCGTTTTCGTTGGGGCCGCTGCCGTCGATCGCGGGAATGGCTACGGGATTGGCGGAGTTGGATGAGCGGACGGACTTCCCGACGCTGCCCGCGGCGAAAGACCTGGGCGGGGCGGACGCTTCAAGCGAATTGAAACCGCTGGTGGCGGTGATTTCGCCGACCGCACAATCACTCTTCAGTAAGCGCGAAGTGCTTTCCAACAGTTTTGGCGCGGGCATGTTGCTGGAAGCCAACGATCAAGGCTATTTGTTTGCGACGGCTCGGCACGTGATTGGCGTGGGCGTGTGGGGACTGAAAGACAAGCACCGCGCGATGCTATCGCTGCGCTCCGGGATCTGGGCGGGCGCCGAAGTGGTGGCGCGGCACTCCAATCTTGACCTGGTCTTGATCTGGATTCCGCGGCACTCCGGGCATGGGGAATTTGTGCAGCCAATCGCTCAACCTAAAGAGGGCGAAACGATTTATGTGATTGGGCACCCGGAGGGTTTGAAGTACACGCTGAGCACCGGAATTATTTCGCGGATGGAAAATAGCACGTTGCAGATTTCGGCACCGGTAAGTCCGGGCAACAGCGGCGGGCCGGTGTATGACCAGCAGGGGAATTTGCTGGGCGTGGTGAGCTCTACACTAGACAAGAGTTACCAGCCGAACGCGGAAAACCTGAACTTCGCGGTGTCGGCGCAGGCGCTGCTGAAGGATAGCGACTGGGAATTCGCGAAAAACGGCAAGGAATATCTGGTGGACTATCTTAAAAAGCTGACGCAACAGCAAGACAAGACGAAGAAATAGGCCGCATAGACTTTCTGTATTTCGGACGTATTTCAGAACGCAATTGGGAAGGGCGGGGACAGGACCCAGAGAAATGGCAACCATCAACGTGACGGTGTACGACTCGACGGAGAACAAGCGCGTGCCGGTAGAATTACCGGATGATGCACCGTGCAACAAGATAATCGTGGTGCTGGTACAAAAATTGCGGTTGCCGACGAACGGGCCGGACGGAGCGCCGCTCAGCTATAAATTCCATCACAAGAATTCGGGTAAGCAGATTCAGGATTCGCAAACGTTGGGAGAGGCTGGAGTGAAGGATGGAGACATCCTGCGGCTGCAGCCGGAAATTACGGCGGGTTGAGGATGACACCGCCGGCTTCGGTGCGAATCGGCAAAGAAGAAGTGCACGAGGACCGGTTCAGCCGGTTCCGGCTGATTCCATGGTGGGACCAGAAGAAATTGCAGGCAGCGCGCGTGCTGGTGATTGGCGCGGGAGCCCTGGGCAACGAAATCCTGAAAAATCTGGCGCTGCTGGGGTTCGAACGGATCGTGGTGGTAGATCTGGACCGCATCGAAGAGTCGAATCTATCGCGGGCAATTCTGTTCAGCAGTGAAGACGTGGGATCGTTCAAGGCGGAGGCGGCGGCGCGGAGTTTGCGAAGGATTGCGCCGCAGGCTCGAGTGCGGCCGCTGGTTGCGAATGTGGTGCAGAACTGCGGACTGGGCTTGTTCGCGTGGAGCGATGTAATTATTGCCGGGCTGGACAATCGCGAAGCGCGGCTGTGGATTAACCGCGGCGCATGGAAGATGAACCGGCCGTGGATTGACGGCGCAATTGAAGGCATCAACGGCGTGGCGCGGGCTTTTGTGGCAGGCGCGGCGCCGTGTTATGAGTGCACGCTCGGAGAAACCGACTGGAAGCTTCTGGAGCAGCGCATGTCTTGCAATCTGCTGCTGCGCGAAGAACTTACCGAAGGCAAAGTGGCGACAACGCCGACGATTTCTTCGGTGATTGCGGGGATCGAGGTGCAGGAAGCGGTCAAGCTGCTGCACGAAATGCCAACGCTGGCGAGCAGCGGATTTGTGTTTGAGGGGCTGAATCACACTTCGTACAAAGTGGAGTACACGGCGAATCCGGATTGTATGAGCCACTTTACGTTTGCGGACGTGAAGGAATTGTCGCAGAAATCGAGCGAGCTGACGCTAGAAGATTTGCGTCAACGTGGAGCGATGGATTTGGGCGCTGCGGACGCGGTGGTGGAATTCAGCCGGGACATCGTGCACGAACTGGAATGCCCGCAGTGTAGTGGCAAGGAAGAGCGCTTTGCACCGGTGGGGAGCATTCGCTATCGAGAAGGTCGCTGCCCACGGGATGGGCAGATGCGGGTGGTGAAGACCATTCACAGCTATTCGGGAAGTGAAAGTTTTGGCAGGCGAACTTTGGACCAGATTGGCTTGCCACTTTATGACGTGTTCAGCGTGCGTTCGGCGGAGGCAGAAAAAGCTTTCTTGATCGCGGGAGACCGGAACGAGGTGCTGGGACCGGAGCTATAGCCGGCCAGCGGAGAGATTCCTCGCTCTGCTCGGAATGACAAATCGCGATTTTTCGCAAACGAAAGAAATGGGAAAACGCAAACGAGAGCAGCAACCGCGGGTAACCATCGAAGGCGAAGTGCTGCGCCAGATTCGCCAGCACGCGCGTTCGAACAGCAAGACCGAAGTGTGCGGCGTGTTGATCGGCGAGGAAAACGGCAGCGGGATGAACATCACCGCGCGCATTGCGGGATTGAATGCGGCGCAGGCGGGAACTTATGTAACGTTCACGCAGGACACGTGGGAGCACATTTACAAAATTAAGGACAAGGAATACCCCGACGCGCGGATTGTCGGCTGGTATCACTCGCATCCAGGTTTCGGTGTTTTTCTTTCCGACCACGACACATTTATTCACAAGAATTTTTTCTCGGCGCCCTTGCAGGTTGCGTGGGTGTACGACCCACATAGCGACGAAGAGGGCTGCTTCGGGTGGTCCGGCGAACGGCTGGAGCGCCTGGAAGAAATCCGCGTGAAAGATGACAAAGGTGGTGAAGAGGCCGGAGAAACGGGTAAGCCCGAGCCAGTCGGCGGCATTGAAGACGATGAAGAGATGGTCAAAGAAAAAGAAGGTGGATCGGAAGTGGGGCCGCCGGCTTGGCTGGGCTGGGTCATCACGGTTTGCTCGCACATTCTGCTGATGGCCCTGGCGTTTGTGGCGGCCTGGATACTATTTCCTCGGCTTATACCGGTCTACTTTTTCATCGATCCGTACAAAGGAGTGGTTATTCCGGCGCCGGCTGGGACGCACTTGAATTCGAACGACACGCTGAGCATTCCGGGATTCAGCGACATTCCTGTATTGCACCCAGAGCAGCTTCCCTTGCCCAAGGCTCCCTCAAACATGCCTGGAGCAAATGGACCAGGCAAAGACGCCCCACCCGCCAATCCGCCGCAACAGGCAGAACCAAAGGGCGGCAACAGCAAGGATTCGAAGGACCAGAAGGATCAAAATGTCCCCAGAAAATAGCGACAAGACGATCAAAATAACGCTGGATGATCTGGCGAATGTCTCCGCGCCGGAGTTGGAGACGGTCGCGCCTGCGTCGCAGGGTGGCAGCGCTAAGAGTTACGGGTCGATCAATGAACCAGCGGATCCAGCGACGCAAGTGGCTGAAGAAAAAGGCAGCATTCTGCTGCAAGCGTGGTTTTACCTGGGGCTGGCGGGACTCATCGGGGCGCTGATCGGCTGGGGAGTGTGCGAGCCGTGGTTCGTGGACAGCCCTACGGGCGGGCATTTTTGGGCGGATCTTCTAATGATCCCGGCGATTGTGGGCTTGCTATGCCTGGGATTCGGCGTGGCTGAAAGCATCGTCGAGCGGTCTGTGAAAAAGGCGCTGATTCGAGCAGCGATCTGTATGCCGCTGGGTGCAGTGCTGGGCGTCGTTTTTGAATTCATTGCGAACATAATTTATTCCATTGGAATAAGCATTTGCGTGCAGATGGGAGCGCAAACCAATCACAACCCCGCTTTGTGGGTCGCGAGAGGTATCGCGTGGATGGTGTTTGGAGCGGCGGGTGGCGTGGTGTACGGAACCGCGGGAATGTCCGGCAAGAAGGTGCTCTATGGCGTGCTGGGAGGAGTTTTGGGCGCTGGGCTGGGCGGCATATTGTTTGACCCGATTGCGATTGCGACGCACGGTGGCGCGGTCAGCCGCGCAGTGG
>Ga0207641_10006134_pt1 | contig 10169 bp, 4 predicted proteins | sample KBSSwiS62_FD_184306 | JGI IMG/M metagenome (GOLD analysis project Ga0207641, IMG submission 184306) | Switchgrass rhizosphere microbial communities from Kellogg Biological Station, Michigan, USA - KBS Switchgrass S6-2 (SPAdes) (version 2) | ecosystem: Host-associated > Plants > Roots >... | reverse complement strand
TGCCCGCTCGATCGTCAGGTCCGCCGGGACGAGGTCAAGGACGTCGAGCCGTTCGCGGCTCGCGTGGTAGCTGGCCGCCCGTCTGGCCGCCTCACTGAGCTGGACGCCGACGGCGCAGACGAACAGGTGGTTCTCCTCGACCGGCCGGCCCGAGGCGGGCAGCGTGTCCAGCCGGCGCAACCGACCTCGCAGGCGCACCCCGTTGACCAGCAGGCCGACGACGACCAGGATCGGCGCCCACCAGAGTAAGGTCGTCAAGCCAGTAGTTTCTCGATGTGCGAGGCACCGGTCGCGACGCCGCCGGCCAGGGTGAACTCGGTGCGCAGCCGCTCGGCGGCCGCCCGGATCTCCGGGTCGTCCAGGACCGCCGCGACGGCGGCGGCGACGCCGGCCGCGTTCACCCGGCCGAACCGGACCCGCACCCCGGCGCCGGCCCTGGTGACCTGCTCGGAGATCACCGGCTGGTCGTCGCGGACCGGCGCGACCACCAGCGGGACCCCCCGGGACAGGGCCTCGCAGACGGTGTTGTTGCCGCCGTGGCAGACCACGGCCGCCAGCCGGTCCATCAGCTCCAGCTGCGGTACCGAGGGGCGCACGAGCACGTCCGCCGGCGCCGCGGCGGCCAGGTCGTCGACGATGCCGGGCGGCGCGACGACGATGGCCTGCGCCCGGTCGGCCATCCCCGCGAGCGCCTCCGTCGCGACGCGCAGGAACCGCCCGCCGGCCTCCCGGGTGACCGTGCCGAGTGAGACGAGCACCTGGGCACGGGCCGGGTCCAGCCAGGTCCAGGGAAAGTCGGCCGGCGGCTGGCGCAGACCGGCACCCGAGCCGATGAACTCGGTCCGCGGGGGCAGTTCCGCGACCGCTTCGGGGGTGCGCAACAGCCCGGTCACCGAGCAGACGAGGGTGAGCTGGTCGGAGAACCGCAGGTCACCGCGCGCGGCCTCGGCGACCGGCACGCCCGCGGCGAGCTGGAACTCGCGCAGCTGGTCGACGACCCACTGGCCGACGGCGGCCATGACCCCGTAGGGGTTGTCGAACTCGGCCGACGTCGTCGCGAGCGTCACCCAGGGCAGCCGCTCGCGGCGGGCGAGCAGCGCTCCGCCGACGGCCTGCTGGTCCACGACGACGACGTCGGGGCGCAGCCGTGCGACGACGGGCTCGAGGTCCCGGGCCATCGAGGCGCCCAGCGGGAGCAGGAAGTCCTCCCACAGGAACTTGAAGGAGCCGGTGCCCCGCTGGCGGCGCGACTTCTCCTCGACCTCGGCCTGCTGCTCGGCGGTGATGTCCTCGGGCAGCTTGACCAGCCGCAGCGGCGCGGGCACCAACGGCCCGGCGACGCTCGCGTGACCCGCGACCGAGACCTCATGGCCACGGTCGGCTAGCTCGCCGGCGATCCCGACGGCCGGGTATATATGCCCGGCCAGCGGCGGGACGACGAACAGGATGCGACCCACTCCTGATCACTCCCCGGAGATTCGGCCTCGGCCCGAGGCGCTGGAACGGGGCCAGGCACCAGGATGCCGCATCACCACGCCACGTCCATCGTGGGTTCGGCCATGGTTCGTGTTCCTTGTCCATTTATGCGTCGACTTGCCAAGGTCGGGCCTGCTTGCCAACGGCGATGGACAAGGTTCATTCTTCGCTCGGCGCCATCCCGGTGGAGCCACCCGCGTCGGCCGAGACCGCGGACCCCGCCAGTCGAGACGCGCCAGCCGGCACCGAGGTTGCGGAGGCGCCCGCCGGCACGGCCGCCGCGGCCGCCCCCTGGGACCAGCCGGCGGCCGCGCGGCGCTCCGCGTTGAGGTCGGCCGGCACCGTGCGCGAGAGCACCCAGTCGGCCAGCTCGAACTTCTTGCCTTCCCGCATCTCGTAGGCGGGCATCGGCTCCTCGCGGTGCAACACCCACCAGCGCAGCAGGTGGCGCAGGTACTCCGCGGCCTCGCGCAGCACCATGTGGGTGTGGTGCTCCAAGACCACCAGGGTGCAGTCCGGCACCAGCCGGGCGAGGCCCTCGCCCTGCTCGATGATCTCCGAGTTCCCGCCGTAGATGGCGAGCACCGGCATCGGGAGGGTACGCAGGCCGTCCGGCGACATCGGCTTCGTCGCGAGCATGTCCTCGGCGACTGTGGTGTCGCGCAGCAGCGCCTGCGCCGAGCGCATGATCCGCCCGACGGCGCGCCCCGCGCTGAACTCCAGCCATTCCTCGACCTCGTCGTCGGAGATGGCGGCCAGCACCTGGGTCAGCGAGCGGGCCATCTCCTCGCCGAGGCCGTCGATGCGGAACGGCGGCTCGATCAGGCTGAGGCTCGCGACCCGTTCGGGGTGCTCGACCCCGTAGGCCAGCGCGAGCGTCGCGCCGTAGCTGTTGCCGACCAGGTGTACCGGCCGGTCGATGCCCAACTCGGCCAGCAGCGCCGTGAGGTCGGCCATCGCCGTCTCGATGCCGTAGCCGCTGGGTGTGCGCTCACTTTTGCCGTGTCCGCGAAGGTCGTAACAGACGACCTCGCAGCCGGCGTCGGCCATCGCGTTGCCGAGCGAGAAATAGAAGCTCGCCAGGTTGTCGATCACCATGCCATGGAGCATGACGACGACGGGTGCGTCGGGACGCGCGCCGCCTGCCGGCGCGAGCCGCTGGACGTGCAGCCGCACGCCGTTCGCTACGACCTCAGCCACGGTCGGCCCCCTTTCGCGACGTGCCGGCGCGGCCCGTCGATATTCTCCGCCCCACTTTGGCCTTGTCCGCGCAAAACCCGGGGGTTCTTTCATTCGCCAGGAATACCGGGCTCCGCGCGGGCAATGTCCTCGGTATTACCAGGCCCGCCGGACCGCCCGGCCAACGGCCTGCGATCACGCGCCGTCGCCGGCCCGCAGCGACTCTGCGATGAACCGGACGACCTCCCCGACCTGCATGTTGATCACCTTGTCGACATCCATCTCGGCGAGGAACCCGACGAAGTCGACCTTGTCGCCATAGGCGGCCCGCATCTGGTCGGCGAGGGTCACGAACTCGATGCTCTCCAGCTCGAGATCCTCGTTGAACGAGGTGTCCATGGTGATCTCCATGTCCACCACGTACTCCTCGCCGATCACCTCCCGCAGCATGGCGGCGACCTCGTCGAGGACCCGCGCCTGGGCGGCGTCCAGCGCCGGGTCAGCGGGGCGGAGGGTGTCCTGAATGGTCATGTCGGCTGCGCTCCTTCGTGAGAGTGCTCAGGTTTCGCGTGACGCGGCGTCTTCGACGGGCGTCGGGTCGGACCGCCGTGCTGGGGGCAGCGCCGGGTCCGCGGCCGCCACGTGCGGCGGCTCGGTGCCCTGGCCGGATTCAGCCGGGCCGGATAACCCCCGAGGCAGCCGGGCACGGGCGGCCCGTTCGACCGAAGGTGAGGTCCAGGCAACGATGTGGTCACCTACCCGGACAGCAGCGCCCCCGCGGGTCTCGTGCCGTACACGACCCATCCCGTCGACCGTACGCAGCGCCACCCAGCGTCGGTGCGGGTAACCGGTCACACTCGGGTCGTCGCCGTTCGAGGACGCCGTCGACTCGGAGTAGTCAGCGAGCACGGTGACTCGCATCAGCAGCGGCGGCTCGGCCCGCGCGGACTCGGCCGGGCGCGGCGGCGGCGACTTGATGCCGTCGGCGGTCACCTGGTCCGGCCCGAGGATCTCCGCGGCCGGCGGCTCGACCACGAGGCCCAGCTCGGCGGCGAGGTCCGCGCCGAAGTCGGTCGCGCCGGTTCCCACGGGGACGACGAGGTCGACGACGTAGCGACGCGGGCGGCCCTGCAACCCGGTGCCGTCCGCCTTGGCCACGGCCTCCTTCGCCGCCCAGATCCGGGCGAACCAGGCGGCCTCCGCCAGCGCGGCCGCCTCCGTCCTGGTTGACGCCGACCCGGCTGGCGCCGTCTGATCGGCCGAGTCGTCGCCGACGCCAGGTCCGCTCGCGGCCGGGGCGTCGTCGTCAGCCGGCGCCTCGGGAGCGCGGATGGCCTCGCTGCCGCGGGCCGGGTCGGCGGCACCGCCGGCCAGCGCGGCGAGCAGCCGGCGCTCGGCCGGGGCAAGCCCGGCCGCGTAGACGCCGGGGGCGCGTACCGCGATTGCCTCCAGGTCGATGCCGACGTCGCCCTCGTCATCGACGAGCGCGACCGCGAGGTCCACCTTGTGCGCGATAGAAAGGTTGGGCAGCGGGCCGGTCGGGATGCCCGGCCGGCTGGGCACGCGAGTGATCGTCGGCCGCCCGGACGGGTCGTTGTCGACGACGACCTCGATGCCCCAGACGGGCCCCGCGCCACGGGCCCACAGCCAGCGACGGACCGCGTCGGACGCGGCGATCCGGCCGAGCAGCCACTCCCGGGCGGCGCGCGGGTTCTTACCCGCGAGCACCTTGCGGCGATCGGCGTCCAGGAAGTGCCGGACGACCAGTTCGCGGGACGCGATGTCGCGCCAGTAATCCGGGACGACCACCCAGCCGTCCGGGCGTGGCTCCGCGACCGTGTTGCGCTCCGGGTCCCGCATCAGCAGCCACAGCCAGGCGTTCGCGGTGAACCGGCGGTCGGTCCAGCCGATGACCTCGCACCAGACGGTGCCGTCCGCGGCCCGGACCTCCAGGTCGGCGGTGACCGTCTTGGCGGCAATGTCGCGGATCCGGGTCACGCAGGTCAGCCGGTCGCCCGGCGCCGGGTCCGGCCCGTAGAAGCGCATCTCGCCGACCGCCTGCGGCAGCAGCAGCGAGTCGACGTCGAGGTACTGGGTGGCCCAGTAGCCGTAGAGCTGGCCGATCGCGTCGAGCAGGGCGCCGGGGGCGCCGGTGACGACCAGCTGGCCACGGGCACCCAGCGGCGCGATCGCGTCGACGTGGGTGATGCCCTGGTAGCTCGGGCCGTGGAACATCCACCGGCCCCCGTACAGCTCGGCCGCCTGATGCGGCGAGGGGACCTCGTCGGGTAGCCGGCCCTCGGGCGCCAGGTCGACGCTGACCACCGTGCGCGCCGGGGTCGCCGGGTAGGCGTCGCCGAAGACGACGGTGACCCGCGCGTAGCCGTCCATCGAGACCCGGACCGCGCCGTCGGGCAGCTCGGTGCAGGCGATGGTCACCTCGACCGGCGGCTCGATCGCGACCCAGCGCAGCGCCCGGACGTCCCGGACCCCGACAACGACCCGGCCCGGGACGAGCGCCCGCGCCTCGTCGATCATCATCTGCAGGATCGCCGTCATGGGCATGACGGGGAACCGGTCCGACAGGTCCTGCCAGCCAGGTGGCTGCCGGTAGAAACAGTGGTCGATGACGTGCGGCAGGTCGGCCAGCGACAGCGTCCGGCGCGCGGTGGTCGTGATCGGACCGGTTCCACCGGCGGCGGGCACCCCGGCCGGCGGTCCTGGCGGCCGCGGTGGCCGCCCCGGGGGTGCGGCCGGCAGCGCGGCCGCCGGCGCCGGCGACGTCACGGGGCGCCGCGGCGTCCCGACCGGGAGCACGGGTGGCCGCGCCAGCACCGAGACGGGCGCCGCCGGCGCGCGCCGCTGGTCCCAGGTGGCTCGGACGTCCGCGAGCACGGCGGCCGTCTCGGCGAGCGCGAGCCCAAGCTCCGCCAGCACCGGGTGCCCGGTCGGCTCGCCGGTGCCCGCGGCGATCGCCGCGACGAGGTCGGCGTCCACCGGCGGGCCGGCGAGGTCCGACCCGCGGCGCTGGTCCGGCGGCCCGATCACCGGCACCGCCGGACGGGCGGGCCGCGCGGGCGCGGCCTGGCCCGGCGCGCCGGCGACGGCGGACGTCGGCTCGCCGAGCAGCGCGGGAGCCTGCGGGCCCAGCCGGATCATCGGCGAACCCAGCCTGAGCAGCACCGGCCGGCCGCCGCGCCGCGGCACGCTCTGGGGGCGAGCCTCGCCCGCCGCCGGACTCGCCGGCGTCGCACTCGCCGCCGGCCCAGCACTCGCCGCACGATGGCGGCAGGGCAGCAGGTCCAGGCGCGGGGCGCCGCCCTGGGCCCATACCGCGGCAGCGACGCGTCGCAGCTGGTCGAGGCCCGTGCGCTTGGGGCTGTTGGAGATAACGGTCAGGTGGTCGGTCGTCCCGGCCGTCGCGAGCGTGTCGTCGACGAAGCCGGCGACGCTGCCGACGCCGACCTGGACGAACACCCGCGCGCCTTCGGCGTGCAGCCGCTCGGTGAGCTGGCGGAACCGGACCGGCTCGAGCAGGTGCCGGGTGGCCAGCTCCCGGATCTCGGCCGAGTCATCCGGGTAGGGCGCGACCGAGGTCGCCGACCAGACCGGGACCAGCGGGCGCCGCAGCGGCATCGTGGCCAGCGACGCGGCCGCCTGGCCGAGGTAGGGCCGCAGGAACGGCGAGTGGAACCCGGAACGGAACGGGAGCACCTGCCCCAGGACGCCCTGGGCGCGCAGCCGGGCCAGCGCCTCGGTGACACTCGCCTCCCGGCCGCAGATGACCGACTGGTGCGGGCAGTTGTCGTGCGACACGACGACGTCCGGCAGCCCCGCGATCGCCTCGCCGGCGAGCTCGACGCCACAGCCGAGCGCGCCGAAGCAGACTCCCGGCACCTCGACCGATCCGGGGTCGAAGCCCTGGATGAAGGCGTCGGCGAAGTCGGTCGGGATCATGCCGGCCGAGATCATCGCGTTCCACTCGCCGATGCTGTGCCCACCGACCAGGTCGGGGACGATCCCGAGTCTGCGCAGGGCCACGTCGAGTACCCGGCCGACCTCGATGCTGGCCCGGCCGTGCCCGCCGAGCACCTCGGTCTCACCGAGGTCCGGCAGCGGCAGGCCGAAGTGCGCGCAGACATCGTCGATCCGCGGGGTGAAGTTGTCCTCCAACCCGCAGAACAGGAACGCGAGCCGTCCCGCGCCCGGGCCGAGCAGCGGGGCGGTGCTGAACCACAGGTCGTTGCGGCCGCGCCACGGCGTGCCCCGGGCGACGATCGTGCGCGCGAGCGCGAGCCGGCGCGGCGTCGGCGCGACCAGCGCGAGCCGGTAGGGCCCGCCGGCCGGCGGGCTGGCCGCGTCGTCGCGGGCCAGCAGTTCCTCGTCGGGGGCGGCGAGCTGGGCGGCGAGCTCAGCCGCGGTGGCCGCGGCGAACAGCAGCACCGGCTCAGTGCCTCTGCTTCGCTCCGTCGGCCGCGAGCTACGGCCCCGTACTCGTTCCTCGCACGGGACGACCTCCCAGATCTGCTTCGCAGATCCGGCAGGGACCCCGTCCGCTCGCCTCCTCCTGCGCTCAGCGGTCGGCGACGAAGCAGGAGCCGACACAGCGAGCGCCGGGGCCGGGAACGTGCCGGCCGGTGACGGCGACGGGCGGTCGGGCGCCTCCTCCAGCACGGCGTGCGCGTTGATGCCGCCGAAGCCGAAGGCGTTCACCCCGGCCCGCCGGGGCCCGCCGCCCGCGGGCTCCCCCCAGGGCGTCGCGGCAAGCACCGGGGCGAACCGGGTGCCGTCGAAGGCGGAATGCGGGTCGTCGCAGTGCAGGGTCGGCGGCAGCATGCCGTGGCGCAGCGCCAGCGTGGCCTTGATCAGGCCGGCGGCGCCGGCGGCTGGCATCGTGTGCCCGATCATCGACTTGACCGAGCCGAGGCCGATCAACGGGCCTGCGCCGGCCGGGCCGAAGATCTCAGCCATGCTGGCGAGCTCGGCGGCGTCGCCGGTCGGGGTCGCGGTGCCGTGGGCCTCGATCAGCCCGACGGCGCCGGGGGCGCGCGGATCGAGCCCCGCGTCGGCCCAGGCCCGCCGGACGGCGAGCGCCTGGCCCTGCGAGGCGGTCGCCATCAGGGACGACGTCCGACCGTCGCTGGCCATCCCGGTGCCGCGCACGACGGCGTGGACCGGGTCGCCGGCCGCCAGCGCGTCGGACAGCCGGCGCAGCACGAGCATGCCGATGCCCTCGCCGATCAGCACCCCGTCGGCGGCCTTGTCGAACGGCCGGATCCGCTGGGACGGGGACAGTGCCCGCAGCATCGCGAACGTCGACCAGAAGGTCGGCTCGTGCACGATGTGCGCGCCGCCGACGATCATCGTGTCCGCCCGGCCGAGGCGCAGCTCGCGGACTCCGGAGTCGACGGCGACCAGCGACGACGCGCAGGCGGCGTCGACGGTGTAGGCGGGGCCGCGCAGGTCGAGCCGGTTGGCGATCCGGGAGGCGGCCAGGTTCGGGACCAGGCCGATCGCCGCCTCCGGCCGCTCCGGGCCTAGCTTGGCGACGAACGCGTCGTGGACCCGCTCGACCGCCTCGTCGGGCAGGTCGGGCAGCACCTCGCGCAGCGTCACCGCGACCTGGCGGGCGGTCTTGACCCGCTGCTCGATCCGGGCGAACGCCGGGCCGAAGTAGCCGCCGCGGCCGAGCACGACGCCGACGCGCTCGCGGTCGGTCAGCCGGTCGGCCCCGCCGCCGTCGGCGATCGCCTCGGCCGCGAGCCGCAGCGCGAGCAGCTGGTCGGGCTCGGCCCACTCGACCGCGAGCGGCATGATGCCGAACTCGGTCGGGTCGAACGTCGCCAGCTCGTCGACGAAGCCGCCGCGCCGGGTGTAGAGCCGGTCGGCCCGCGGGGTGCCGGGCGGCGGGGTGGCCGCCGCGTCGGGCCGGTAGAACTCGTCGTCCCAGCGGCCGGGCGGCGCCTCGCGGATCGCGTCGACGCCGCCGACGATGTTCGCCCAGAACGCCTCGACGCCGTCGGCGCCCGGGTACAGCGCCGCCATGCCAACGATCGCGATCGGCTCGCCGCCCGGGTTCCTCGGGTCATCAGCCATGGAAGGCATCCGCCTCCCCGCACATATAGACGACCTGGGCGGGGCCAGGGGTCCCGGCCGCCGGGCCGGTCAGCGGGGCCGACAGCTCGCGCAGCAGCGCCGAGACGCCCTCGGCCGGCTCGATCAGACCGATGCCGCGCCGGGCGTACTCCCGCTCCAGCTCGGCGGAGACCATGCCGCCGCCGTCGGCGCGCCAGGGGCCCCAGTCGACGCTGACGACGCGACCCGCGACGTCCCGCGGACCCGCCGAACCAGGCGTTCCGGCCCGGAACACGCCAGCGTAGGCATGGGCGAGCGTGTCGAGGGTGTCGTTGGCGGCGGCGTAGTCGACCTGGCCGCGGTTGCCGAACACGCCGGCGACGCTGCCGAACAGAACGACGAAGCCGGGGACGGCCGGGGCCGCGCCGTCAGTTCTGACGGGGACACGGTCACCGCGCAGCGCGCCGAGCAGCGCGCGGGCCCCGTCGACCTTGGTGGCGTACACCCGGGCGAACGACTCGGGGGTCTTGTCGCGCAGCAACCGGTCCTCGAGCACACCGGCACCGTGCACCACGCCGTCCAGCCGGCCGTGCCTGGCGTAGATCTCGGCGACGACGGACCGCACCGCCGCGCCGTCGCGGACGTCGAGGGCGTGGTAGCGGACGCTGGCCGCGGTGCGGCCGAGCTCGGCGAGCGTGGCGCGGACCTCGCGCTCGGCGAGCAGCCGGGCGAGCCGGGCCTCGATCTCGGCCGGCCTGCGCATGCCGGTCGCGATCAGAGCCCGCCGCAGCGCCGGGGCGTCAAGGGCGCCCGCCGTCGCCGGATCCTCGGGGGCCGCGGGCGGCGGGGTGCGCCCGATCAGCTCGACGTGCGCCCCGGACCGGCGGGCGATCTCCAGCGCGAGCTGGGCGGTGATCCCGCGGGCGCCGCCGGTCAGCAGCACCACGGAGTCCGGCCCGAGCCCGGCCACCGGATGGGCGTCGGCCGCCAGGTCCAGCTCGGCGGCGGTGACCCGCAGGGCCGAGCGGACGCCGTCGCGGTGGCCGACGACCAGCGGGGCATCCGGGGTGAGCATCTCGACGAGCAGCGACTCGGCGATCCGGCGCGGCGCTTCCTTCGGGTCGACGTCGACGACCTGGACGGCGACGTCCGTCAGCTCCTGGGCGAGCGTACGGCCGAGCCCGGCCAGGCCGGCGCCGGCGATCCGCCCCGGTTCAGCGCCGCGCACCTTCGGGTCGGCCTCGCCCGCGGCCGGGCCGCCGCGCGTGGCGCGGTGGCCGAAGTCGCCGCCGAGGCCGCTGGCGAGCACCAGCCGGCGGGTGTTCCCGAGAACGGCCGCCTTCAGCGCGGCGAACGCGCCGGGCAGCTCGGCCGCGGAGCCGGCGGCGCCGTCCAGCGCCGCGACCCAGAGCAGTCTGTCAGCCGCGGTTCCGCTGGAA
>Ga0207641_10006131_pt1 | contig 10173 bp, 10 predicted proteins | sample KBSSwiS62_FD_184306 | JGI IMG/M metagenome (GOLD analysis project Ga0207641, IMG submission 184306) | Switchgrass rhizosphere microbial communities from Kellogg Biological Station, Michigan, USA - KBS Switchgrass S6-2 (SPAdes) (version 2) | ecosystem: Host-associated > Plants > Roots >... | reverse complement strand
ATGCCGACGCCGATTCAATGCTCACGACACTAAAGTCCTGGTACGGCGACCGTGGCGCATACCAGTACGCCCAGATCTATTCCCAGTGGGGCGATATTCCCAAGGCACTCGCATGGCTCGAAAAGGCGCTGCACCTGCACGACTCAGGTTGGCCGCGCTGAAAACCGACGAGTTGTTGGACCCCTTGCGCGGCGAGCCGCGCTTCCAGGCGATTCAGCGCACCCTCAAATTTCCGCCCTGACACCTTGAGCGATGCCAGTCCAGGTCCAGCGACGTGGAGCGGCACGATCAGGAGCAGCGTCCTGAGCATGCCGGGGCTGGAGCCACGAGACCGGGCAGTCCGGAGACTCGGACTTCCTGCGGCAAGCGGCCACGGTGTAGCACTGCAACCTGCGCGTCGCGGGCCCTGGCATTTGCGGCCATGATGGCGGCGAACTGAAATGGGTCACTCTCGGTGGAGGCAGTGGAGCTCAAGAATGCCCAGGCGCTGACTGCGGTGAGCACCGTGGCGCAGGCCGCGGCGCTGAAACGGCTCAGTCGGACAGCTCGAATACTCATGTCAGGATCTCCTGTAGGTTAAGGTAGTCGGAAGCAAAAATACCTACCGTGCAGTGGGAGATCTTTAAGGACTTCTTAGGAACTCGTGAAGTCGAATACCTTAGACGCGCCTGGTCAGATCCTTGTGAACTGGGATGGCTGCGAGCCTGGGCGCGCGGGAAAACGCATGCGCGGCCAGAATTGCGTTCCAGGAGTAACTGGTGAAGGCTGTCCGGTGCTCCAACAACTCGGCGGTGCACCGCTGTAGCGATGAGCGCAGCGAATCGATCTCGTCATGCACTCCAACGAGCAGCCGGAAATAAATGGTGGCTACAGCGACGCAGGCGGAGTGAAACGCCATGTAATACGGCCGGTGATGGCCGAGCACAGCGGAATGCGCGTTGAAGTGACTACCTGGAGCACGAGTGAACAAGCCAACCGTCATGTCAGCCAGGGTGAGGTTCATGTGCACCATTTCGTGAACGACAAATTCGGCGATGTCAATTGAGGTGAGTTCGCAGGATGGCACGAGCCAGGCAATTCCGAGCAGATTCGAGGCACTGCCGCCGCCGAACTCGCCGCTGGGCCAACAGAGGATGTCGGTGATCAACAGATCGCACAGGTCGCATAAGGGTGGATGCCGAATGCGCAGCACGAGCAGCCCATGTTGCGTGTGTTTTATTGCAACCGTCCGCGACTCGTTGCTGTAGCGCGATGCAGGGACCGAGTTGTCGACCAATCCTTTGGCTCGCGCGATCCTCAGAATGGGCCCGCCTGCGACGATGCGTGGGTGGCTGGTAGTGTTAAGGGGCGCGCCACTTATTTTCGTGAGAGCCCGGACATATTCGCGCTTGAGCGAATCAATGGTCGGTACTTGGTTTCTCACGGCCGCCGTCAACAGCGCCACGCGACGCACTGTATCGTTCAAATCCAGGTAGAAGAAGGGAGCCTGCGCTCTGCGCCCGAGTGCCGCAGAATTCATGACTCGACGTCGATCGGGCACGGCCACGGGCTGGGTGACCTGTTTCGCGGAAACTTACCTGCTGGGAGTCTTGGCTCGCGCACTCAATTTGTGTGGCCGCCTGAATCCAGGTCCACTGCGGAACCTGTTGCAGTCGACCAAAAACGTCCGCAGGTTTTCCTTGACCCTGGCGACATCCTTTGCAACAACCTCCAATTCCTTGAGGGCAGCCTCTCCACGGCTCTTCAGGTCTTCACTGCGTTTCTTTTTCTTTGCCATGACTGCGTCCCCTGTTTTCGCTCCGAACCTACATCAGCAGTGCAGCAGGAGCAACCTTGGCGCCATGCAACTTTTGCTGCTTCGCGACAGCGCAAACCCTGAGCTGAGCCTGAGCGTTGCGAAGGGACATCGATGAGCCTGAATCTGCTCTGGGTCATACCCGCTAAAAGCTGGAGGTTGCGGACCGTGGTCTCCAGCCGTCCGTTGCCGGTTCTGCGTCAACCTTGTGGCATCCGACGGTCGAGCGCACGTCGTCGAACTACGTAGCGTCAACCGTCCATAGTCGGCGACTCATGGCGCCGGCAAAGTTAGCGTCCGTCCATTCGCGGTGATAGGAAACCGGGTATTCAAATGTATACGCTTCGTGTCAAAATTGGACACGCACGCGATGACTATAGACGTACCACTGATTCACGAAGCCAGCTCGAACCAACTTGAACTCACAAAGCATCAAGAGAATGAATGTTTGCCAGGGATTGCAATGCCTGCCCAGAGAAGCCCCCGCTGAGGCTGCAATTACTGGCGATAATCTTTGTTGGAGTTACGTTGTATTTTGGACTCGCAGTACACACTCCAACCCCTGGACCACTACCATGACCCATAACGGAAGAAGCGGCATGAAATCAGACGATGCGCTGGAGGACACGTTGGATTTCCGGGAGATCATCGAATCGCTGCTCAAATCTCGTCCGGATTTGGCGGATCCCGACAAGCTCGATCTCTTCGAGAAGACCTTGCATCGTCAACTCGCAATACGGGGCTCGACCCCTGAGGGTGCTCAGGCGCGAGCGATGGACGCAATCGCCGCAGCCGAACGCGTGCGCGCGCGAAAGTTCGTGTCATTCGCCACAACTGTCGGTGGCGGCGGCGCAGTCGCGATGATTACCTCCATTCTCGCGCCAGGAGCGCCGTTGCCCGTTATCGTCGGCATGGGGTTTGTCGGACTGGTGGCAACCATGTTTGGTGCGCCGAGGCTCGACAGATGGGCAGAAAGAAGGCAGAAAGGCCGGCGGCGCTTGCCAGCCTGACAAACCAACGTGTTTTGTTATCGGCGGGAGCGTTTCGACAGGTCGGTGAGAACCCGCTCGCAAACCTCCAGTGTCGGACACTCACAACGGAAGCTCGCCTTGAGCAATCCCTCCATGGCTTCGATGCGCACTTTCTCGGCTTCGAGTTCCGCGAGCTTGCGTTCGGCCAGGGCCCGCCAGCGCGCGGCTGGTGGTGTTTGCCGAGCGAATCCCGATATGAATTCGCGCGTCTCGGCGATGGAGAAGCCGGAGCTCACCGCAAGTTTGATGAGCTCGAGGCGCCCGACCGCGTCGAGGCCGTAGCGGCGCCGCTTTGAAAGGCGTGCCGGCGGTGGTAGCAGTGCCGCCTTCTCATAGAAGCGAATGGTCGAGGGGCGAAGACCGGTGCGGCGCGCTACTTCGCCAATCAGCATTCCAGGCATAGGCGTGCTCCACGCTTGACTTAAACTGCACTTTAACAACTAGCCTGCGGCGAGCCAATTTGGACCACCCGCGGGGTGACTACAATGTCCGGGTTCCTGAAAGCGCTGGTCATGTTCGCCGCGCTGGCGGCAGGTTCGCCGTTCGCCCGAGCCGACGCCGATGCCGATGCCCGTGTCGGTGCCGATGCCCGTGCCGGTGCCAGCATCTCGGCCCTCATCGCAGATGCCATCGCTGATCCGGCGAGACCGTCGGATCAGGTGGCAAGGGACGCGGATCGCAAGCCGGCGGGAGTGGCGGCTTTCTCTGGCTTGAGGCCGGGCGCGCGGGTCGCTGACTTCATGTCCGGTGGCGGTTACTTTACGCGCATCTTCAGCCGCATCGTTGGCCCATCCGGCCGCGTGTACGCGTTCCTGCCTGACGAGCAGCTCGCACATTGCAGGGCGGAAGAAGTCGCCGGGACGCGCGCGATCGAACACCAGGCAGCCTCTGAGCAAAAGCCGGCCTTTGAACACAAGCGAGCCTCTGAGCACAGGCTAGCCTTTGCAAACGTCTCCGTTCTAACCGGCCCCGCGAATGACTTTCGTGCGCCAGAGCCGCTCGACCTGGTCTTCACATCGCAGAACTACCACGATCTGCACGATAAATTCATGCGGCCAACCGATGCGGCAGTGTTCAACAGGGCTGTATTCAACGCACTGAAGCCAGGCGGCGCATTCGTCATCATTGACCACGCCGCACAGCCGGGATCAGGCCTCCGCGATACCGACATACTCCACCGCATCGACCCGGCTTCGATCATCCGGGAGGTACAGGCGGCCGGCTTCGTCCTCGAAGCGCAAAGCGATCTACTGCGCAACCCAGCCGACAACCACATGCTAATGGTCTTCGCTCCCGAGGTCCGCGGCCATACCGACCAGGTGTTCCTGCGGTTCCGTAAGCCATTGGAAGTTCTCTCGCCGTCACTGCACCCCGAAGGCCAGTAGCACGTTGCCCGGCGAGTCCGAGACGACGCCGTATCCAGAGCCCACGAACAGCATGCCACCAACAACCGTGGGTCCGGCTGAGGCGATCGATCCTCCGTGTGCGGGTACAGAGTTGACGGTATCGAAGGTCCGAGCGGTGTCGAAGGTCCATAGTGAGCTCCCATCGCGGGTCGAGAGTGCCCACAAGCGGCCGTCGGTTCCAGCAACGAACAAGACTCCCGGAATCACGGTCACCGCGGCCAAGTGCGTCACCTTATTTTCAGGGGTAGCGTTGAGCGGCGTGTACCACTGCCGTTGGCCATCGACGAGCCGCACGGCGGCAGCTCCGCCAGCGCTCGAACCAACATAGACATAGCGATCGTCCAGCGCTCCACCCCAGACTGCTCCGCGGAGCCCAATTCCGTTGGGAGACGGAGCATTCGCCGATGAGCCACTCTCCGGGTTTACGCGCCAGACTTGCTCACCTTGCTTGTCCGCGTCGAGCGCCAGGATCTCGCCGGGTTTGGTGCCAAACACGATCAGTGTCTTGCCGCCGGCAACGTTCTCGAGCATCGGTGACATCGGAATGTCCCAATCAGGACCTACGACCTGGGGGCAGTTCTCAGTGCGGCCGGTCCCCTCGCATCCAACGATGAACGAGTCATTCTTGTATACCTGTTGAGACCACAACAGTTTGCCCGTGCCCAATTCCAAGGCCAATATCGCATCGCTCGTCGGCGGGGCCGGGTAGGTCGAAGCATCTCCCGTACCGACGTACAGGACATGGCGCTTGGCATCGACGGTGGGGGTATTCCAGACAGGCACTCCCGCGGGCGCCCACAGTTGCACTCCGCGAGAGTTCTTGTGGGTGGGTTGAGGCCGCTCTGCAATCGTGTAGGTCTTCCAAATCAGTTTGCCGGTGCCCGCGTCCAATGCGCTCACACTGCCGACAGCCGTGCAACATGGATAGTCCGGGGAGCGCGCCTGGAAACCCTCCCATGCAGAGATAGGAACGTATAACCGTCCCAGATGCAGCGCCGGCGCCGCGGTTATACGTGTAGCGAAATTATCCTCGACGTGCGTTTTCCAAATCTCGCTTCCGTTCTGCGCGTCGATGGCGTAGGCAGTCGCCTTCAGGTCACCAAAGAACACCGTGAGGCGGACTCTTCCGCCGGCCTTGATCGATCCAACCGTCATTGCGTTGCGAACACCGGCGCCAGTGCGGTAGGACCAGTAGACGCAACCCGAGGCCGCGTCGAGTGAGTAAACGTATCCTGTATCCGTGCCGACAAAAACACGACCCGCAACCACGGTCGGTTGACCATAGGCCGATGTACCGCCCGGAAAGCCGAAAGCCCATTTGAGTTTCAGATGCGGGACCGACGCGACCGTCATTCCAGCGGCCACCCCGGACTGAAAGCGTGTGTTTTGGGGTCCGTTGCCCCAGCCATTCCAGTTGGCTTGGCCGATGGCGCGCACAGGTGGATTGCTGGGACATCGATTGGGCATTGTGGCCGCATCGCCAGCTTGAGCAGACCCGAGAAGCTGACCCGCCAGAGATTCCGATACTCGACGCCGATCCTCCTCGCTCAACGTATCCCCAACCGACTTCATGACGCCGGTTGTCAGTGCCGTGTAGATTCGCTCCGCGGACATGGCCCTCAGCGTCGCCGGAGCGGGAGCGCGCTCGTACGCTGGATTGCCATGGCAAGCCACACAGTGCTGTTGAAAAACGGCAAATCCGAGCTCGGTGCCCCGGCGCTCTACGGCGGCGCTGGCGGGACGTATTGCCAAAGCAGGCATTGCAAGACAAAACAGCGCGCAGAGCGCCGCATTTCGCGTCGGAACAGTCACACGAGTCCCCCCTCGCTGCAGGTTCCCATCCTGCATCAATCAAGGAGCGCGCGCAGCGCCTGTTGACCGGTTATCGACCACTAAAGTTGAGAGCCGCCGCCGCACAGCCTCACCGCCGGCCGTTACCTCGAGTGCTGCGCCGTACTGTGGGTAAACACCTGGGGCACCTCCTGCCCGAGGAGCTTCTTACGCACAAAATCAATATGCTCGCGCAGGATGTAGACCTGCTCAGCATGCGACCCCGGCATGCGGCGCGAAATAACCGACTTCTCGATGGCCTCGAGCTGCTCGAGAAGCTCCGCGCGTCGCTCAGTGGACAGTGTCCCCAAAGCCTGCCGCTCGAGCTCCATCAACTCGCCGTAGCGCCGGTGGATACGGCTGTCGATGCGCCAGCGATACAACAACGGCACATAACGCAGACTGGGGACGATGACCACAAACAGCGGCACGATGACGATCAACAGGCGGCTCAACAGGCTTGCCAGCCAGAATGGCAGGTAGCGATAGATGAAGCTTCGGTCACCGGACTTGTAATACCGCGCCGCCTCCGAGCTGAGCGGAAATGTATGAATCGACGCATTGGGGAATTGCCCGGCCGTCTGCAGAGGCGATGCACGGCCATGTACCTGGGTCGCGGCTTCTATGAGCAGATCGCACAGCGCGGGGTGCAGGTTGGAATGGGCCACCAGTTCCACAGTCGGGGCAAGCAGGCTGATATCGGCAGGCGGAAGGTTCTCGCCGAGGTCGAACGTACCCGCCGGTATGGTCAGTTTGCTCAAGTAGGAAAACCGGCGCACATAGGCGCTCGCCTGCGGAAAATCAAATAACCGGATGCCATCGGCATGTAACATCTCGCGGATGGTGGTCGGGGAGGCCGAGTCCCCGGTCAGGAAGATTGCATCCACCTGCTTGTGCAACAGCGCCGCCCGGGCCGCCTCACCTTCCAGGTCCGACAACACCGTCGAGCCGTGCGGCTCAATCTCATTGGCCTTCAACAACGCCAACGCCAAGTAGCGGGTACCACTACCCTCCGCGCCGATGGCAATGCGATGCGCGCTCAGCTCCGACAGCCTCTGCAGCGGCTGTGGGCTGCGGTAAAAGATGAGCAGCGGCTGATAAAACATGCCGCCCAGTGATTCGAGATCCTCCGTATCGGCATTGGACGTCAGTCCCGCCTGGACCAGAGCGATATCGATGTGGGATTTGGGATCGGTCAGCCGATTGAGATTCTCGAGCGATCCCGCGGACGGGACTACTTTCAACTGCACGCCGCTGCGAGCGAGTATCGCGCTGTAGCGCTGCGCAATGGTGTCGAAGCTACTGCCCTTCGGACCACTGCTGATTGTGAGCGTGTGTGGTGGCGCCGATTTGACGAAATGCAGCGCGGCCCACACGAGCACGACACACACGAGCACTGCGGGCCCGACTGATTGAATGAAGGCCCACCATGAAATAGTGCTCACTTTCGTGGGCATGAAAACGGAAACCTTGTTGTTCAATCCCATCTACTCGCGCTGGCGTGCCACCCACCTGTACATTACCGCAACGGTGATCGCAAAGACGAGCGTACCTAACACCAGGGCACCGCTGTCGGCGAAGCTGTCGCCGACGAGCGCCAGCGGGAAGTCCTTGCCGGAGAAGGCAACCAGCCCGGCGATCAACACCCCAATGAGACCCTCACCGACAATCAATCCGGAGGCGAACAGAACGCCCAGCTGTTTGATCTTCGCCGGGTTCGCACGCCGTTCGGCGCGCCGATCGAAATACCAGGCCACCACGGAACCGATGGTAACCATCAGTGTGCTTTGCGTGGGCAGGTAGATGCCCAGGCCGACCGCGAGCGGCGCGCAATGGGCAAGCGTGAAACGCCGCAGCAGCATGTCAATAATGATTAGAGCCACGCCGATCCCCGCGCCGATCTCGAGCAGGCTCCAGTCCACGTTGTTTTCCAGCACGCCTTGCGCGAGAGCCGACATCAACCCGGCCTGCGGCGCCGGCAGTGCATGCTCGCGATGAGGTCCCGGCGCGCCGGCAAATCCATAGGCGCGATTCAGTAAATCCAGGACGGGCGGAATGACCACGGCTCCGGCAATGACACCGATGATGAGCGCAACCTGCTGCTTCCAGGGAGTCGCGCCGACCAGTTGGCCGGTTTTCAGATCCTGCAGGTTGTTGTTGGCGATGCAGGCAACCGAAAATATGATCGACGTTACGAACAGCGCAAAGGCCACCAGGGCATGCTCGCCCCCAGCCGGCAGGTTTGAGCGGATACCGAATACCAGCAGGAGCGAGGCGCCGATCACGGCCAGGATGCCGATACCCGACAACGGGCTGTTGGAAGCGCCGATCAGCCCGGCCATGTAGCCGCAGACCGAGGACACGAAGAAGCTCATCACCACGATGTAAATCAACCCACAGATCACCAGGGTCGTCATGTGGCCGCTCAGTACGCCGTTGGAGTCGAAGCTTGCGAGCAGCACAGCAATCGGCACCAGGCAGACCAACATGATGAGGCCGATGATGGGAATGGGAATGTCCCGATCAGTACTGGGGGAAGCCTGCTGATTGCCGCCGCGGCGAGCCCGTGATGCTGCGAGTGTTGAAAGCAGTCCGCCGTATACCGGTTTGAGCAACTTGGCGAGCGTCCACAAGGAAGCCACCATGATTGTGCCGGCGCCGACAAAGCGGACCTGGTGAGCCCACACGTCATGAGCGAGCACGGCCGCCGCGGCGTCGCCGCCGGTCAGCGCGGAATAGTGCGGCACACCCCAGAGCCACGCGATGAGTGCGCCAACAAACAGCGCAAGACCGACCCATAGCCCGATCAGATGCCCTATACCGAACAGTGCGAACGAAAAGAGCAGGTCGAAACCGCTGACCGCGCCGCGCGTGCCAATACGGAAGTAGGAGATCAGATCGCTCGCAAATATGCGGGTAGCGATCACGAGTGCAAACGCTGCCGAGACGATCGAGCCCCAAACAACGGCTCGCAGTCCCGCGCGGGAGTCCTCTACGGCATCCGCTTTGGCCTCGGTGCCACCGCCGACCTTCAGAACCTCGGCGCACGCGACCCCTTCCGGATAGGGCAGATCGGATTGCGTGACCAGAGCGCGGCGCAGGGGGATGGAATACACCACGCCCAATATCCCCCCCAGGGCACATATCAACGTGGAATCCCAATACGGAAACCCAGTCCACCAACCGACGATCACCAGACCGGGCATCACGAAGATGATGGCCGAGAGCGTTCCGGCCGCCGAGGCGACCGTCTGCACAATATTGTTTTCCTGGATCGTCATCCCCTTGAAGCCACGCAGTATGGCCATCGAGATGACAGCGGCCGGGATCGATGTGGAGAAGGTCAGTCCCGCCTTGAGCCCGAAGAATACATTGGCGGCCGTGAATATCAGTGTGATCAGTACCCCGAGAATCAATCCCCGCAGGGTCAACTCCCGCTCTTGCGCCGGCTGTGTCGTCATAAAGCGCCCTCGCCCCCGGTTGATGTTGTTAGCGCCCCTTGCCGATCAACAGGATACCGCATTTCCGCGGCCGCACGCCCTTGAGCGCAAGAATCGGAATGCGCGTTTCGGGGCGCCTTGTAAGCTCGTTGGCCTCATCTGCAGCACATCATATAGAGAGGCCCGCCGTGCTCACGCTCCACGATTACCTGCCCTCACAGAACGGCTGGAAAATCCGGGTTTTGTTCGGCTTGCTCAAGATTTCTTACAACAGCCGCCTGGTGTCGATCTTCGAGGGCGAGAGCCACACCCCTGACTTCCTGGCTCTCAACCCGGCCGGCGCCGTTCCCGTACTGGAGCTCGAGGACGGTCGCGCGCTCGCCGAATCCAATGCGATCCTGGCTTATCTTGCGGAAGGGACACCTTTTCTGCCTGCGGACCGCTTTCAACGCGCGAAGGTCATGCAGTGGCTGTGCTTTGAGCAATATCACATCGAGCCGGTCATTGGCTCTCTGCGCTTCTGGACTTTAACCGGACGGCTCGAACGCTACCAAGGTCTGGTCGCTGCAAAGCGCGAAGCCGGTGCTCGCACGCTCGCCGCGATGAACCTTGGCCTGGCAGATTCGCAGTTTCTCGCCGGGAGCAACTTCTCGATCGCGGATATCGCAGCA
>Ga0207641_10006129_pt1 | contig 10175 bp, 8 predicted proteins | sample KBSSwiS62_FD_184306 | JGI IMG/M metagenome (GOLD analysis project Ga0207641, IMG submission 184306) | Switchgrass rhizosphere microbial communities from Kellogg Biological Station, Michigan, USA - KBS Switchgrass S6-2 (SPAdes) (version 2) | ecosystem: Host-associated > Plants > Roots >... | reverse complement strand
CGAACCAGGCGCGCGCCTGCGCGGCGTTCTCCGCGAGCTCGATCGTGTGGCCTTCGTCGGCGAGGATCTCCGACAGCAGCGCCCGAATCCCCAGTTCGTCGTCGACGACAAGAATGGTGGCCATGAACTCTCAGTGCAGCCGCGACGTGGCGACCGCCTCGTTCGCAGCGACGCGGACCGTCGCTGCGAGTTTCGAAAATGATAGCGAAACCTGGGCCCCGCGCGCGCCGCTCGGCGCCGCGTCGCCCGTGCCTTCGCCGGCGGCGCCGAGATTGGCGATCCGCACGCGCGCGCCGTGCTCGTCGGCGATCTTCTTGACCACCGCGAGGCCGAGGCCGGTGCCCTTCTTCTTGGTCGTGACGTAAGGCTCGAAGGCGCGCTTCAGCACCTTCTCGGAAAAGCCCGGGCCATTGTCGACGACGAGGAGGCGCACCGCGCGAGCTTCGCCGCTCTCGTTCCTGACCGCTTCGGTGACGATGCGGACGCGCCCGTCGGCCTGCTCGGCGACGGCGTCGAGCGCGTTCTGGACCAGGTTGTGGATCACCTGGCGCAGCTGCGTGCCGTCGCCGACGATCTCGGGCAGCGCCGGCGCCAGCTCGGCGTGCAGCCGCCCCGACTCCTGCGCCGCGCCGTACAGGCCGAGCACCTCGACGACGAGGGCATTGACGTCGATCGCATCGAAGCTCGACGCCGGCAGCCGCGCGTAGTCGCGGAACTCGTTGACGAGCGCCTTCATCGCCTGCACCTGGTTGACGATCGTCGTCACCGAGCGGTCGAGCATTCCCTGGTCGGCGCCCTCGAGCTTGCCGCCGAGCTTTTGCTGCAGCCGCTCGGCCGAGAGCTGGATCGGCGTCAGCGGGTTCTTGATCTCGTGCGCGAGCCGGCGCGCGACCTCGCTCCAGGCCTCGACGCGCTGCGCCGAGACGAGCTCGGTGATGTCGTCGAAGACCATCAGGCGCGCGCCTTGCGGCATCGCCGCGCCGCGCACGAGCAGGGTGATCGAGTCGCGCTCGCGCCCGTCGGCGGTGGCGGCGAACTGCAGCTCGAACGAATCCTGCCAGTGGTCGCGCTCGCCGGCCTCGGGGCTCTCGGCGTGCAGCTCGAAGCGCTGCCACACCGCCTGGGCGAAGCCGCCGAGGCCCGCGACCTCGTCGAGGCGCCTGCCCTTGTAGGCCGAGAGCGGCAGCTTGAGGATCCGCGTCGCGCCCGGGTTGACGGTGTCGATCGCGCCGTTCCGATCAAAGACGATGACGCCTGCGGTCAAGTTGTCGAGGATTGTCTGCAGGTTGGCGCGCGCGCCTTCGACCTGGACGACGCTCCTGTGGACGAGCTCGCGCGCGTCGGAGAGCTGCGTCGTCATCTCGGCGAACGATCGCGTCAGCCCGCCGAGCTCGTCGCGCGACTTGAACACCGCCTTCGAGCTGAAGTCGCCGCGCGCGACCTGCGCGACGCCTTCGGCGAGGAGCAGCAAAGGCTGGGCGAGCTGGTTGCTGAGCGCGATCGCCAGCAGCAGCGCGCCGAAGACGGCGAGGACGAGGGCGAGCGTGAGCGTGCCGATGTACATCTTGCGCAGGCCCGAGCGGGCGAGCGCGCGCTGCTGGTACTCGCGGTACGCGTTGGTGACGGCGAGCGCATTGGCGGCCAGGCCGGGCGCGATCGACTGCGTGACGACGAGGAACCGCTCCTGCTCGCCGAGCGCGAAGTTGGTGCTCGGGATCAGCGCGACGGCGCGCACGCGGGCCGACGCGCCGGCCGCCGCTGCCGCCGCCGCCGTTCCCTCCTCGTCGAGCCCTTCGGCCTGGCTGACGACGCGCTGGGCGCGCGCCTGGCGCAGCATCTGCGGCGGGACGCGCTCGGGCATCAGCCCGGAGGTCGTGCTGCCGGTCGCGAGCAGCGTCTGGCCGGAGCCGCCGACCACCGCGATCTCGCGCGCCGAGAGCTGCTCGCGCAGGCGCTCGAGCGAGAGCGGCTCGGCCGACGACGCGCTCTCGCCGAGCCGCTCTGCCGCCAGGCGCGTCTTGGTCGCGAGGTCGCTGACGATCGCGTCGATCGTGCCGCGGCCGAGGTTGAGGCCGGCGTCGAGCGCGCCTTCGACCTTGACGTCGAACCAGGTCTCGATCGAGCGCGAGACGAACTGGTAGCTGACCGCGTAGATCAGCACGCCGGGCAGGATGCCGACCAGGGCGAAGATCGCCGCCAGCTTGAGCAGCAGGCGGCTGCCGAACCGGCCGCGCGAGACGCGCCAGAGCATGCGAACGCCGGCGATGACGATGACCGCGACCAGGGCGCTCGCGAGCGCGACGTTGACCCAGAACAGCCAGACGTAGTGGCGCTCGTACAGGGCCGGGTTGCTGGTCGCGATGCCGAGCAGGAACGCGAGCACGAGGCCGGCGCCAAGGGCGGCGAGGGTCGAGACGATCCAGGCCCAGCGGCTGCGCCGGGGAAGCGGCGGAGGCTCGGGGCCGCCGGCCCCGAGGCGCGGTTCGTCGTTCATCAGGCGATGCGCTGGGTGCGCTTGACCGACAGCTGCCAGTCGGGATTGCCGGCGATGCCGATCTGCATCGGCCGCGGCAACAGGTTGATGTCGAGCCGGTAGACGAACTCGAGGTAGTGGCGGCCGTCGTCGAGCTGGGCCGCTTCGGCGACCTTCCAGCGCACGCTGCGGCTGGTCGCGGCGATCGCCTCCTCGCGGGTCGGATAGTTCTGGCTCAGGCCGCCGACGGTGGTGACGCGGTAGGTCGACGTCAGCGGCTGATAGACGATCTTCCAGACCTTGGTCGCGTGCGCGACCCGACGGTCGCGCCAATACCAGCGGTCGCGGTAGATCTCGGCCTCGGCGACGAAGAAGAGCGGCACCGACTTGGCGAGCGCGTCCTCGGGGCCCTTGCCGAGCTCGAAATTGACCGAATAGCCGAGGAAGACGCCGTCTTCGTCGCGGACGACCTCGAAGCTGGTGAGCTCCCCCTCGGCCGCCCCTGCCGGCTGGCCGGCGGCGCCGGCGAACCAGAGGCCGGGAAACCAGGCGCGTGACGCCGCGATGCCGAGCGCGCGAAGCACGCTGCGGCGGCGCAACGAGCCGTGCGGCGGCAACGAGGTCATCAGAGGGCGGTCTTGGGCTTGGACGCGAGCTTCTCGATCAGGGCGAGGAAAAAACCGTCCGCCGCCCCCGAAAAACCGGGCGACAACGGCGTCTTGTCATTGTCGGGCAGCGGCAGGAGCTGACCCGGGGAAGGCGGGCCGGCGGCAAGGGCGGCATCGCCCGCTCGTTGCAAAAAAGCGTCGATCTGCGCCGAACCTTCCTGCCTGAACACCGAACAGGTGACGTAGAGCAGACGCCCGCCCGGCGCGAGCAGCGGCCAGAGCGCGTCGAGGAGGCGCACCTGCGTCGCTGCCAGCGCGGCCAGGTCGCTCGGCCGGCGCAGCCAGCGCACGTCGGGGTGGCGCCGCACGATCCCCGAGGCGCTGCACGGCGCATCGAGAAGGATCGCCGCGAACGGCCGGCCGTCCCACCAGCGCGCCGGCGTGGCGGCGTCGGCGGCGCTTGTCTCGGCATGCAACCCGAGGCGGGCGAGCGTCGCGTCGACCCGCGCGAGCCGCGCCGGGTCGCGGTCGATGGCCAGCAGGTCGAGGTCGGCGAGCTCGAGCAGGTGCGCGGTCTTGCCGCCGGGGGCGGCGCACGCGTCGAGGACGCGCGCGCCGGGCGCGAGCGGCTCGGCGAGGAGCAGCGGCGCGGCGCGCTGCGCGTTGGCGTCCTGGACCGACACCAAGCCGTCGGCGAAGCCCGGAAGTTGCGTCACCGGCACCGGCTGGGCGAGCGAGATCGCGGCGCCGCCGAGCGCGACCGCCTCAATCCCGCTCGCAGCGAGCGCGTCGAGGTACGCCGCCGCAGTCGTGCGCCGCACGTTGACCCGCAAGGTCATCGGCGGATGGACGTTGTCGGCTTCGGCGATCGCCTGCCAGCGGTCGGGCCAGTCGGCGCGCAAGCGGTCGAGCCACCAGACCGGATGGTTGAAGCGCGCCAGAGGATCGGCGAGCGCCGCAGCGACGATCGCCTCGCGCTCGCGCCCGAAGCGGCGCAGGACGGCGTTGACGAAGCCGGCGCTGCGCGGCGCCCGCCGCGTCGTCGCCGCGACGGCCTGGTCGACCAGCGTGTGCTCGGCGTACGGCGGATCGCCGGGCGGCCAGAGCAGCGCCAGCGCCACGAGCAGGAGCGCGTCGACCTCCGGAGGCGGCGCTTTCGGCGCGAGCCGGCGCCGCACCACCTCGGCGGCGCCGAGCCAGCGCAAGGCATGGAAGGCGAGCGCCTGCGTCCCCGGCCGCGCCGGCGCCGGACAGCGCGCGAGGGCGTCGTTGAGCGACTGGCCCGCGCGCACCGCGCCGACCGCGTCGGCGGCGTGACCGAGCAGGCGCGCCAGCGGCAGCGCGGCGGTCGATGCGGGAGCGGTCACCGGCCGAGTCTAGGACTGTCACCGCCCTCCGCCCTTCGCGGGCTCGGCCGAGCGGCTCGTAGGCCCCCGACGCACGAAGGCGGGGGCGACTGCGGTACGCTCCCGTCCCCGACATCCGCGAGCCCGCCATGGCCGGCGAAAAGCCCACCCCGATCTTTCGCAGCGAGACCGACCTCGCCCGCCTGCCGGCGTCGGACCGGATCCGCTATCGCCTGATCGGCGCCGACTGCCGCTATCACGCCAACGACAACATCGCCGACTTCATCGAGGACGGCGAGCTCGACGAGCTGCGCGCCGAGGTCGAGGCGCAGATGCAGGGTGTGCTGCGCGCGCTCGTCATCGACACCGAGAGCGACCACAACACCAACGACACCGCCAAGCGCGTCGCCAAGATGTTCCTGACCGAAGTCTTCAAGGGCCGCTACACGGCGCCGCCTTCGGTGACCGAGTTCCCCAACATCTCGCGCCTCAACGAGCTGATGATCGTCGGCCCGGTGACGGTGCGAAGCGCGTGCTCGCATCACCTCTGCCCGATCCTGGGCAAGGTCTGGATCGGCCTGCTGCCGAACGAGCACTCGAACCTGATCGGCCTGTCGAAGTACGTCCGCATCTGCGAATGGATCATGAGCCGGCCGCAGATCCAGGAAGAGGCGGTGACGATGCTCGCCAACGAGCTGCAGGACCGGGTCAAGCCCGACGGCCTGGCGATCGTCATGGAGGCCGATCACTTCTGCATGCACTGGCGCGGCGTCAAGGACGACCTGGCGATGATGACCAACAGCGTCATGCGTGGCGCGTTCCTGAAGGACGCCAACCTGCGCCGCGAGTTTCTCTCGCTGCTCGCCAAGAAGGTCGCCTAGGGCGCGTTGATACCGGGAGCCGACGATGCTGGTCCGACTGATGTACGCGAGCCGCGCCGGCGATTCGGTGAACGCCGACGCGCTGGCGGCGATCCTGAAGCGCTCGAAGGAGCACAACCCCAAGGTCGGCGTGACCGGCGTGCTGTGCTTCTGCACCAGCGCGCACATCTTCCTGCAGGTGCTCGAAGGCGGCCGCAACGCGGTGAGCGCGCTCTACAACCGGATCTCGCAGGATCCGCGCCACTACGACGTCGCCCTGCTCAGCTACGAGGAGATCGGCGAGCGCAGCTTCTCGCACTGGTCGATGGGCCAGGTCAACATGAGCCGGCTCAATCCGGCGCTGGTCCTCAAGTATTCCGAGGGCACCCAGCTCGACCCGTACGCGGTCTCGGGCCAGGCGTCGCTGGCGCTGTTCAACGAGCTCGTCGCGACGGCGTCGATCGGCGTCCAGGTCTAGCAGTCGAGGCGGGTCGCACCGGCCGCGACCGGCGGCTTGGCCGGCGGCGGCGGCGACACCTTGCCGGCGAGGCCGGGCTTCGGCAACGGCTGCGGCGCCGCCTTGGGGTCGTTCGGGCCCGACAGGGGCTTCGTGCAGTCGGCGCTGCTCGCCGTCGGCTTCGGCCGCGCCGCGGCGCGGGCCGCGGCCGATCCGCCCTGCAGCGCCGAGCGCTGGCCGGTCGCGTTCGACATCACCGGCGTGCCCAGCTGCAGCGAATCGCTGCCGCCGGGCGTACCGGTATCGACCCCGCCGGGAATCTGCGAGGTCTGCGAAGGCGTGGGCGGCAGGCGCGGCGGCGGCTTGGCGGTCTGCGCCGGCGCGGAGTGAACGCAGGCGGCGAGCGCCGCCGACAACACCGCGCGACGAAAGGCAACGGATCGATTCACGGTGAGCTCCTGGCAGCCGGTACAGGAGTGTGCCCCACGCCGGCCGCCGCAGGTCCGGCGCGGCGTGGCGCGCCTCGCCCCGCGGTCGACGTCGTGGCGCCGGTCAGACGCTCTTCTTGGCCGCCGGCCTGGCGGCAGTCTTGGCGTCGGCCTTGCGGACCGCCGTGACCTTGCGCGCCGGCGCCTTCTTCGCCGGCGCGGCGTCGACGGCAGTCACTGCGGCCGCCGGCTTGGCCGCGGCCGCGGCCTTGGCCCCGGCCGCAGGCTTGGTCGCTGCCGAAGCCTTCTTCGCCGCCGGCTTTCGCTCCGGCCGCGGCTCGAACGCGAACACGACCTTGTTCTCCTTCGCATCCCAGGCCAGCCGCGCCTTGAACTTGCGTCTGGTCTTGTTGGAGACGAAGCCGTCGAGCAGGTCGGTCGCGCCCGTGGTCAGCAGCTTGGTCATCTGCTCGCGAGCGACCGGCTGCTGCAGGATCACCTTGCCGCTCTTGAAGTCGCACGACGGCGCCGGCCCGACCGAGTGCTCGCACACGTAGTTGGTGCCGAACTCGTAGACCTTGCCCCGCGTCTTCGGACACGCGCCGAGGCTTTCCTGCTCGCCGAAGTCGACCGGCTCGCCCGACTCGCCTTCGCGCCTCGCGTCCTCGCCGAAATCGAACTCGAGCTTCCAGTTGCCGGCCTCGTCGTCGCGGACGAGCTTGAGCTCGGCGGTGAACGGCCAGCCCGCCTTCGAGCGGAAGCCCTCGAGCGGGCCGATCCGCTTGTCGCGCAGGAACGCCTCGACCTCGGCCAGCTCGAACGCGCGCCCACCCGGGATCTTGCTCATCGAGAAGCCGCACGGCTCGCTCTTGCCCGGGATGCCGGTGCAAGCGTAGCGGCGGTAGTTCTCCTTGATCACGCCGCCGCAGTTCGGGCACGGCACGGCGAGGGTCGCGTAGTCGCCGGGGATCGTGTCGCGGTCGTATTCCTTCGCCTTCTTGACGATGCGCTCGGCCATCTCGGCGATCCGCTTCATGAAGGTCGAGCGCTCGAGGTGGCCCTTTTCCATCTCGGCGAGCTGGTATTCCCAGTTGCCGGTCAGCTCGGGCTTGGTCAGGTCCTCGATGTCGAGGCCGCGCAGCAGCGTCATCAGCTGGAACGCCTTTGCCCCGGGCACCAGCTCGCGGCCTTCGCGGTGGATGTACTTCTCGTAGATCAGCCCTTCGATGATCGCGGCGCGCGTTGCCGGCGTGCCGAGGCCCTTTTCCTGCATCGCCTCGCGCAGCTCGTCGTCGTCGATCAGCTTGCCGGCGCCTTCCATCGCCGAGAGCAGCGTCGCTTCCGTGTAGCGCGCCGGCGGCTTGGTCTTGAGCGCCTTGACGTCGACGCTTTCGGTGCGCGCCAGCTCGTCCGTGGCGACCGCGACCAGGTTCGCGTCGTCCTCCTGCGCCTCGCGGCCGTAGACGGCGAGCCAGCCCGGCTTGACCATGACCTTGCCGTTGGTCTGGAACTTGTACTCCTTGCCTGCCTTGGCGACGGTCGAGATCCGCGTCGTCACCATGAACTCGGCGGGCGGGAAGAAGACGGCGAGGAAGCGCTTGGCGACCATGTCGTAGAGCTTGGCCTCGATCTCCGACAGGCTCTTCGGCGGCAACAGGGTCGGGATGATCGCGAAGTGATCGGAGACCTTGGCGTTGTCGAAGATCTTCTTCGACGGCTTGACGTAGTTCTCCTTCAGCGCCGTCCTGGCATGGACGGCGAGCGGGCGCAGCGGCCCGGGCAGGGTCTCCTTGCCGATCATCTCGATCGTCTGGCGCGCGACCGCGACGTAGTCCTCGGGCAGCGCGCGGCTATCGGTGCGCGGGTAGGTGAGGACCTTGTGCTTCTCGTAGAGCGCCTGCGCGATCGAGAGCGTCGTCCGCGCCGAGAAGCCGAAGCGCGAGTTGGCCTCGCGCTGCAGGCTGGTCAGGTCGTAGAGCAGCGGCGCCGCCTGCGTGCTCGGCTTGGCCTCTTCCGTCACGCTCGCCGGCTCGCCCTGCACCGCCTCGGCGATCGCGAAGGCGGCGGCCTCGTTCCAGAGCCGGTCCGAGCGCAGCTCGGCATCGTCGGGGTTCTTCTTCCACGCCGGGTCGAACCACTTGCCCTCGTATTCGCCGGCGCTCACCGCGAGAGTCGCGCGCACCTCCCAGTAGTCGCGCGAGACGTGCTTGCGGATCTGCTCCTCGCGCTCGACCATGATCGACAGCGTCGGCGTCTGCACCCGGCCGACCGTCGTCAGGAAAAAGCCGCCGTCGCGCGAGTTGAACGCGGTCATCGCCCGCGTTCCGTTGATGCCGACCAGCCAGTCGGCCTCGGAGCGGCTGCGCGCCGCCTCGGCGAGGCCGCGCAGCTCCTGGTCGGAGCGCAGGTGCGCGAAGCCGTCGCGGATCGCCGCCGGCGTCATGCTCTGCAGCCAGAGGCGCTTGACCGGGTGCTTCGACTTCGCGTGCTGCTGGATCAAGCGAAAGATCAGCTCGCCCTCGCGGCCCGCGTCGCAGGCGTTGATGAGCTCGCTCACGTCCTTTCGCTTGACCAGGCGGACGATCGCGTTGAGGCGCGTCTTGGTCTTGTCGAGCGGCGCCAGGTCGAAGTGCGGCGGGATCACGGGCAGGTGGGCGAAGCTCCACTTGCCGCGCTTGACGTCGTATTCCTCCGGCGCCTTGATCTCGAGCAAGTGGCCCACCGCCGAGGTGACGATGTAGCGCTCGCTCTCGAAGTACTCGTCGTGCTTTTCGAACTTGCCCGCGTCCGGCGTGAGAGCGCGGACGATGTCCTGCGCCACCGAGGGCTTCTCTGCAATGATCAGTGCTTTGCTCATTCGTCTCGTCGTCGTTCTCGGGTTGGCGCCATCAAGAGAGACGGCATCCCTACAATCCGTGCTCCTCGCGCGCACGTGCACGCGCGCGCACCCATGAATTCAATGTACCCAAAGAAAGCGTCTCCTCTGAAAAGCCCTGCCCAGACCCAGCCCACCGTCACTGCGCCGCCGCGCGGTCGCCGCATCCAGGTGCGCCGTTCGGGCGTCCACGGCAAGGGCGTGTTCGCCATCCAGCCGATCGCCGAGGGCGAGTCGATCATCGAATACACCGGCAAGGTGATCACCTGGAAGCAAGCGCGGAAGCTGCCGCCGCACAACCCCGACGAGCCCAACCACACGTTCTTCTTCCACATCGACAACAAGCACGTCATCGACGGCAACGACGGCGGCAACGCCGCGAAGTGGATCAACCACGCCTGCGGCCCGAACTGCGAAGCCGACGAGACCGACGACGGCCGCGTCTTCATCAAGGCGCTGCGCGACATCGAGCCAGGCGAGGAGCTCAACTACGACTACGGCCTGATCCTCGAAGGCAAGCAGAACAAGAAGGTCGAGAAGGAGTTCGCGTGCCATTGCGGCACGCCCGAGTGCCGCGGCACGATGCTCGCGGCCAGGAAGAAAAAGAAGAAGAATAAAAAGAACAAGAAGAACAAGTGAACGCTTCCGGCGACCCGGCTCCCGAGCGAGTCGCCGAGACCGGCTCGACCAACGACGACCTGCTCGCGCGAGTCCGGGCCGCGGCCGCCTCGGGCGCAACGGCGTTCGCACCCTGCCTCCTCGTCGCCGACCGGCAGCGCGCCGGCCGCGGTCGCCACGGCCGGCACTGGCACGCGACGCCCGCCGCCTCGCTCACGTTCTCGATCGCTTGGACAAGCCCGCGCAGCGATCTCTCCGGTCTCTCGCTCGCGGTCGGCTGCGCCCTCGCCGACGCGATCGACGTGCCCGGGCGACCTTGGCGAATCGGCCTGAAGTGGCCGAACGATCTCTGGCTCGTCGATGCGCCAAGCGCCGGCGTCGACAATCTCGGTTCGCCCCGGGATCCATTCGCGGCACGACCGGAAGGCCGCAAGCTCGCCGGCATCCTCGTCGAGACCGCGCCGCTCGGCCGCGGCCGCGTCGCCGTCATCGGCGTCGGCATCAACATCC
>Ga0207641_10006122_pt1 | contig 10181 bp, 11 predicted proteins | sample KBSSwiS62_FD_184306 | JGI IMG/M metagenome (GOLD analysis project Ga0207641, IMG submission 184306) | Switchgrass rhizosphere microbial communities from Kellogg Biological Station, Michigan, USA - KBS Switchgrass S6-2 (SPAdes) (version 2) | ecosystem: Host-associated > Plants > Roots >... | reverse complement strand
ACCGCTAGCATAGAAGAGAGTGTCGTGCCCAGTAACAATATCATAAGCTTTTTCATTAGGACTGATCCGTCCAGTTAGTAATCGTTCCTCCCAGTTTGTCGAATTAGGAGGCAGATAGTCATAAATACCATTGGCATTTGTTCCAGCTACCAATACATTATTGTTTCCTGCTATAGTAGTGAGATTTGCACTTAGATCTGAAAGACCATTGCTGAAAAATAACCACCTGTTCTTGTTAACAGGATCTAATTTATAAACTGAATTACCTAAAGTAGCCACATACAAGTCTCCTTTAAATTCACAGAAATCAGAAATATCTGGATATAATAAACCAGTACTGATATTTTGCCAGGTTAAGCCTCCATCAGGGCTTTTGAAAACACCAGATGGAGCAGATGCTGCATATAATTCATTTTTGTAAATTATTATATTGTTGATCAATGGAGGACCTGGAATAGCAGCTGTTGAATCCCATGTTTGTCCCTCATCCTTGCTCACGTAAATTTTTCTTTTTCCACCTGCATAAAGTATATTGTCTTTATGGTAGACAGTGAAAATATCAGAAGAAGGTAATTGTTGAACTCTTGTCCATTGAGAAAATGAAATAGAAAAGTATAAGACTAAGACCAGTGTAAATATAAGTTTCATTATTTTTTTAGTTAGAAGCATTAAACGGAATTGTGCTGTTTCATTCAGCACAATTCCGTTTTTGATTTATAAAAGAGTACGGTTAAAAAATGTTTAGGCTGTATGGATCCATTTTTTGAATACAGGAGCAGTTTCCTGGCTGATAATAATAAAATGCTGATCATTCAATGCACCCGGGTTCATATCCACTCTCAGCTTTACTTTTTCATAGGTCCTGAAACTTTTGACATGGTTGATATTGATAAGATATTGCCTGTTGGCACGGAAAAAAATGTTATTGTCAAGTTCATCCTCCAATGAGGAGAGAGTCCCTTCTACAATGTATTTTTTACCCGACTGATCAATGACATATACAATTTTATTTTCTGTATAAAAAAGAACAATGTTGTCAAGCAGCATAAAAATATTTTCAATCCCCTTTTTTACTATCAATCTTGTTCTTTTCTTTCTTTCAGGAATATGTATCATCTTAACCAAAGCTGGTTCCCTGGTTCCGGAATAATTTGTGAACATCCTTTCCGGAGTTTTTCCCATCTCGCTTTCGCTTGCTTTTTTGTTCTCAACTAGTAATGTGTTTAGCATGATATTAGGTTTCTGATTTTAAGATTCAAACAGGAATCAGCCAGCAGCGCACAAAAAATGTCTATATGATCATCATCCTGTTTTAAAAAAAAATCATTGAAAATTAAAGTTCACTATTTTAAAAGTTTCACCAGGTTCAAAGGAATCCAGGTGCCACGAATTGCCAACGTTTTCTATCGAGTAATAAAAGTCAACTTTCAGTAGTGAAGGGTCATTGCCAGGTACATATTTTTCTACGACTAACTTTTGTGCCAGTTGTGGAATATCTTTTATTTGCATTGGAGCCAGCACCGAATCCCAAAGGACTTCATCTGTTGCTTTTTGTATCGATATTTTAAACGTAATAATATTGTTATCGTGTGAAAAATCTTTGTCAGTATAAAGATCAAATTGAACTAGCCTGGGAACATTAGGGTGAACAGGCATATCCCCTGACATATATTTTTTACATGACGTTCCAATCATAATGATCGAAATAATTAAAATTGATAAAACAGATTTTTTTTTCATTTTTTTAGGTTAAGAAAAATTGAGAAAAGCAGACACTGGTACCAGGTTAAAAACGATCAACTCCGGGAACTTTTATCAGTGTCTTTTTTAGTGTCTTCGAAGCGATAACCCATTTCCAGCATTGTATCTCGTATGCCTTCCGATAGTGCTTCTGAAAAAAGTGTCTTAAACGTTTTACGTTTTTTGAAGGAATGCACAATAAAAAGCATTATCCTTTTCATAGTTAGTTTTTTTCATTATGCTTACTGAACGATCACCAATGGATTCATCGGTTTAAAAACGCCATCAGGATTATTGCTCCATACCCATGCATGCAGTGTCCACCAACCGGTATTAAGAGTGTTTTCATCCCACACATCATCACTTCCTGTAAATCCTTCGGGGGCTACATGGAGTGGCAGAGAACTCATTGGTACTGCATATTCTACCGCAACAAGCTCGAAATTGCCATTATCCTTTTTATTATAAACAAGGATCGCTGGCTTCTTCATATCAAACACCGGGCTGACCAATGGAGCTTTCAAAAAATGATAACCCATATTTGGCATTACTACTATAGGGTCTTTACCATAATTATCTACAAAGGCGTTATTGATGTTCTGATATTTAGCAGTTGCTGCTTTAACTTGCTGAAGTTCCAATAGTGTTTGTGGATCAAGACCACTATAGTTGCTAAATAATTCTGCATCCGGTTTCCCGTTGTTACTTGTCACTTGCTCTGTATTATCAGCCTGCGGCTTGCCAGCTTCATATTTTTTACATGACGTAAATAGGAATGTGGTAAACAATATCACCATGTAAAGAGGCAATGCATTCCATCTGCTGTAATTAACTTGTGAGTTCATAAAATTTTTGATTGGGCGATCTGTCGCACTAAATAAATTTTTCATTTTGATTTTGTTTTTTTTGGTTTGTATAAATTGTTTGTTATTGACCTTGTTTCACCTTTTCTACTCTAATTGGAATCAATCCATGTGCTTCTTTATGCGTATTGATCAATGCTGTTGAATCTGGAGCCTGTGCCAAACACATAACAGTTCCTTTTTTTTCATCAACCCAATAGTTGATAAGATTCACGCCATATTTTGCTTGTACTGCAAGATCTTTTTGATGTGCACCGGCTACATCAGCGGCAGTAACTTTTCCCGCACCTAATTCGTGTATATCGAGATAGAGATTATTTTTCCCTTTCATAACTGCTTCCTGGCCTTCAGTTACCTGGTAAAAATCTCCTGGCAAAAGCCCATGTGCTTCTGCATGCGTTTTGCGGATCGCTGCTGTATTGTCAGACGTAGAAAGACAATACACATCCCCCTTGGCTTCATCAAACCAGTATTTCAGGATAGTGACGCCATATTTTTTTTCTACGGCTAAATCTTTTTTGTGAGCCTCTTCCACATCTTTGGCAGTAACTTTTCCGGCGCCAAGATGATGCACATCGATATACATATTCTTTTGCGACTCTATATTAGATTTCCCCGTTTGCGCAGACAGGTGAAATGAAAAGAGGTTTATAACTACAAATGCGGTAAGAACAAAACGAAGTTTCATAATAAGAGATTTTAGTTTAGTAATTAAAAGTTGAATTCACCTGCAAAACAACTTTCATTTACGGTGACAGGCTTAAGGATTCTTCCCTATTTTAGAATTCACCATTCCTTATTTTAAATGGGAGTTATAGGGTGAGTATGGCTTTGAAATTGACTGCAAGAAAAAAATGTTAAAACTTTTAAGATATCCTGTAGCTTATTTCATTGACCTACGATTGAAATAATTCTGTAGCATCTTTATTTATCATGTTTAGGATTAGTAAAGAATATCGAAGAGAATTATATATTTTTTTATGAGACTGATAATTGAAAAGGACAGATTTATTTTAAGTATAAGTATCGGAGGTGTGGGAACTTCTATGCTCCCGTTAATATCTTCTGATAACCGCTTATCATATTTTCCTGCCTTCGCGGATTATTGCGATAAAAAGAAACAGGGAGTTACGAAAGCTATTAAAGCAAAGCAAAATAATATAATAAAAAGGTATCACGAGAAAATGTGAAATTGAGTTTAACCTGAACGCAACCATCTGTTGCAGTGAAGCGTTTAAGGGGTTTTCCCTATTTTACGACTAACCATTACTTATTTTTAGACTATGAATAATGAGCTAATTGAAAGAGCCGATTTTTTGAACTCGTTGCAAACAAAGTTTGAAGGTGTTACCGAAGGCGAAGGCCATTGCATATTACTTAGCGGCGAAGCGGGTATCGGCAAAACTTCATTGATCAAATCTTTTTACAATGGAAAGAAAGACAATTGTAAAATTTACCAGGGAACTTGTGATGCATTATTTACTCCACGTCCACTGGCGCCGATATATGATATTATCTGGCAGATCCAGAAGGATACAAAAGAAAATGAATTGCATAATGTGGACAGGTCTTTACTATTCAACCAACTCTTTAATGGGTTAGAACAACAAAAAAAACCTGTCATTATTATTATTGAGGACATACATTGGGCTGATGAAGCAACGCTTGACTTCATAAAATTTTTTGCAAGACGTATCAGTCGTATACATTGTCTTTTCATTCTTTCTTATCGTAATAACGAGATCCTGGATAATCATCCTTTAAGAAATGTGCTTGGACAATTGCCTTCGGATTCCTTAACCCGGCTGCAGTTACAGCCTTTATCAAGACATGCCGTAGAAAAAATGGCGGAAGAGAGAGGCTATAAAGGAGAAGATGTGTTTAGCATTTCTGGTGGCAACCCATTTTACATAACTGAGATACTGGCAAGTTATAGTCCCGGTGTTCCTGATAATATTAAAGATGCTATACTATCTGTTTATCACCGGCAAGAGAAAGGAACGAAAAATGCGTGGGAGATTTGTTCTGTAATTCCGGAAGGATTAGAAATTAACCGGTTTGCTAAAATTAAGGACAGCTGGGATGAAGGAATGGATCATTGCTTTGCCCTGCAGATCATCATCGTCAAAAACAATAGAGTAGTTTTTAAACATGAATTGTACAGGCGAACAATTGAAGGATCACTTTCTCCATTTAAGCGCATTGCACTAAATAAAAAAATGCTCGAGCTTTTTTTAGAATCTTTTGAAGCTGAAGGAGAAATTGAGCGGATCGTGCACTATGCAAAGAATGCAAACGAAAACAAACTGGTTGTAAAATATGCGCCAATAGCAGCGAGGCAAGCAGCATGTGTTGGTGCCCATATTGAAGCTTCTAAATTATTTCTTACGGCAATTGAATATTCTGACGGAAATGATGAAGATCAAATGGTGGAATTTTATGAATCCTACGCATATGAGTGTTATCTCACCAACCAGACAAAAGATGCTATTATATACCAGGGCAAGGCACTAAAGATCTGGCAGAAAAAAAATGAAGCTGAACGGGCGGGAAATAGTTTACGATTTCTTTCAAGGCTATGGTGGTTTGATGGTAACAGGCAAGAAGCTGAAAAATATGGTAAACAGGCGGTCGAAATTTTAGTATCACGGCCGGCCTCAAAAGCAAAGGCAATGGCCTATAGTAATATGTCTCAGTTAAAAATGCTTTCCGATGATAAGGCTGAATCTGTAGAGTGGGGAAACAAAGCAATTGAAATGGCTAAAGAAATGGGGGATGATGAAATTCTTAGCCATGCAATGAATAATGTGGGGAGTATGTTATGGAAGGTTAATTTTTTGGATGAGAGTGGCAAAAAAATGTTGTTCGAAAGTCTGGATATTGCTTTAAAGAATTCTTTTCATGAACATGCTGCGAGATCGTACTCAAATATCGCAAGCATTTATTTGCTTTTTAAAGAATATGAATTAGCAAAGCAGGTTTTAGAAGAGGGTATTAACTATTGTGAAGAAAGAAATCTCGACGCGTCCAAAAATTATAAGCTATACGCAAAAGCCAGGATATTTTTGGAAACTGGCGATTGGCAACGAGCGGTTGCGATCCTGGAAAACCTGGTTTCAAATCCAAGCCAGGTAGGTTCAGTTAAGATATCAGCATTAACGGCTCTGGCTATCATCAAAATAAGAAAGGGGGAAGAGGACGCCTTGATTTATTTAAATGAAGCAAAACAACTTGCATTAAAGACAAGAGAACATCACCGTATTATACCGGTAATGATAGCTGAATTAGAGTATGAATGGCTTACAGGGAAGCAACGAATCACTGAAGAGGAATTAAAACTATCTAATGAGCTCATCCAAAGAGTTGAGAATATTTTTATAAACAGTGAGTTTTCATTTTGGTTACAAAAGGTGAGGAAAAAAAATCTGGATTTGCCTGAATTGTATGAGCCCTATGAACTTTTAAAAGAGGGAAAGAGCACATTGGCAGCTGCGTTTTGGGAGGCAAAGGGTTGCCCGTTTGAAAAAGCACTCGCATTATTTACGGGAAACGAAGATGACATGAAGAATGCTCTTTTAATTTTTCAACAAATAGGAGCAGATGCAGTGTATGAAAAAATAAAAATGGAGATGCGAGCCGTTGGTATAAAAAAAATCCCAAGAGGGTTAAGAGAAAGCACAAAAGCCAATCCTGCCCAGCTAACTAATCGCGAACTTGATGTTCTGAACTTGTTACAAAAGGGAATTCAAAATAAAGAAATTGCAGGGGCTCTTTTTATTTCTCCGAAAACTGCAGATCATCACATTTCTAATATTTTATTTAAGTTGGATGTGAAATCCCGTGCAATGGCGGTTACCGAAGCTGTCCGTTTGGGCATTCTAAAATAGGGAAGAATCGAATTTTAATTGGGTGTGGGCCCTTATACAGTTTTAGAATTGTTAAGGTAGCTTTATAGCACACAAAATTTTATAAAATGAAAAAATTTATTGTTGAGCGGAAACTGCCAGGTGCAGGAAACATGACAGTTGAGGAGTTGCAAGCCATTTCAAAAACTTCTAACGCCGTTATTACAATTTTAGGCAAACCATATAAATGGATACAATCATTTGTCACCGATGACAAAATTTATTGCATTCACGAAGCGGAAAGTGAGGATGCCATTCGTGAGCATGCCAAATGTGGAAATTTTCCCGTCCATAAAATTGAGGAGATTAAAGCTGTTTTTGACCCTACCACAGCTGAAATGGACAATTAATTCAAAGCTGCAGCTTATTCTTTCACCTTGATAAAACTTACTACCCGGCAACTTGCCGGGTTTTTATTTTATATAAAATAGGTAAGCTTTCAAACTTAAATAGGGAATAACTCTGTCATTAAAGAAGCCAGGAGATCTCAATTTTGTGATATCAAAATATCATAAAAAGAAAATTTATTAAACAAAAAAAATAAAACAAAAAAAATGAAAAAGAATCTCATTGCATTGGCAATTGTTAGTATTACCGCCCTGGCAGGAATGAGTGGCGCAAATGCTCAAATCGCATCAAACAGTAGCGCACTTGAATATCAAATGAATACTGGTAAGACAGAAAATTCTATGAAAGAACTGCAGGTGATCAGCCCCAGGGCATTAAGGGATTTCGCGTACACACATAAAAATGTTACAGGTGAAAGCTGGACGAAGCTGAAAGATGGCTTTTCTGTTAAATTTAATTCAGAAGGTGTAAGAACAACGATTTACTATGATAGAAAGGGTAACTGGGCTGGGAGTATAAAAATTTATGGCGAAGAAAAGATGCTTCGTGACCTAAGACATGTTGTCAAAAGCACTTATTATGATTATAACATTGTCTTTGCACAAGAAATAGAAACAGCCGACTCGGAAGGTGTACCTACATATGTTGTTTGTGTAGATGATAAGACGAAAATCAAAATGATCAGGATCCGTGATGGCGAAATGAGCGAGTGGAAGGAATTTACAAAGGCCAATTAACAGGCTTCTCATTTCTATAGTTAACCACTATTATTAAAGAATATTTATTGGCTAAGTATGAATGCTGCAATCGAAAAAGTGTTTTCAGGTTTTCTGTCTGGCGAAGAGTTGAGATTAGCTATTCAAGGTTGTGTTTTGAATGATAGATTGAGTCAGAAAAAGATATATACTTCTTTCTACAATTACGCAAAGTCGATATGCAGCATTTATTCAGCCAATTACGAAGATTCAGTTGAAATAATAAACGATGGCTTTTTGAAGGTTTTCAAAGAGATATATCGCTATCAGCCAGCGTATGCAGATCATATTCTCTCATTCAAAGGTTGGTTGCGGAAAATAATGTTATATACTTCGATCGATCATTTTAGAAAAAATAATAAGCATCGCTTTACAAAGGAATTGGATAGTGAAGTTGGTTGGTTACCTGCAGCAGATGAAGATGCACTTGATAGGATCTCACATAAGGAGATTTTAAGATCAATGCAAAAATTAACTCCAGGATACAGGATCATTTTCAATCTTTTCATAATTGAGAATTTTTCTCATGAGGAAATATCAAAGCGGCTCGGAATTTCAATTGGTACCTCCAAGTCAAATTTGGCAAGAGGAAGGAAACAATTACAAAAAATATTGCTTAAGCAAAACCAGCTAACACTATCTAAAGAGATAAGGAGGACCAATTATTCGGAAAAATTTATATCAGAAGATGAAGAGGAGGAGAATCTGTGTCAGAATATCTCTCTTGCATAGGGAAAATATTTTTTAACTATACAATAAAAAATAATGAACCGCTTTTTTATGATTTTGACTCTGTCAATTCTGATTGTCGGTAATATTAATTGTAAAAAAAATGAAGGAAATCTACTTACGACAGATTCATTGCTACATGAAAAAAAATGGCTAGTCACTACAGTTGCAGGTAGTGGGTTAGCCTACTTTGCAGATGGTCCTAATTTAACGGCGGAATTCAGAGCCCCCCTGGATGTAGCTGTTGATGAAGATGGAGCTATCTATGTCACGGATGCAATAAATCATCGTATCCGAAAAATACTCCAGGACCGGGTCTCTACTTTTGCAGGTATCGGCATCCAGGATACCACCAGCGGAAACTCTAGCACCGCCGGATTTGCTTTTCCCAGTTATCTCGTATTTGATAAGCTTAGAAATTTATACACATTAGATATCGAGGATCCACGTGTACGCAAAATATCATCTTCCCGCTTTGTATCGGTTGTTGCAGGATCTGTAGTTGCAGGATTTGCAGATGGAAGAGCGGATACAGCCAAATTTGGCAAAGAGTGTTTAGGTCTTGCTATCGACGAACACGGAAATATTTATGTATTGGATTGGAAAAACAGACGTCTTCGTAAGATCAGTACTGATGGTAATGTTACTACCATTGCCGGCAACGGTAGTACAGGATCTGTTAACGGCAATCCGGATATTGCACAGTTCATGGACCCTGCAGGACTAGCTATTGATAAACAGGGAAATTTATTTGTAGGAGATCGCAATGTTATTCGCAAAGTCACTCCGGCAGGATTTGTTTCCACTTTTGTAGGCAAGGACTCAATAGGGTACAGAGATGGTTCTGATAAAGAAGCTCTTTTTTCGGGGATTCAGGATATGGTAATAGATGACCAGGGAAATATTTATGCAACTGATGAAAATCGTATTCGTAAAATAACACCACAAGGAGTAGTCTCAACTATAGCTGGAAGTACAGCGGGATATAAGGATGGTGATGGAGTTTCCGCAAAATTTAATGACCCTGTAGGTTTAGGAATAGACGGCCAGGGAAATATATATGTAGCCGACGACCATAACAACCGCATTCGCAAAATAAGTTATCAATAAGAATAGATTATTAAAATATATTATAGAAAGAAATTAACTACTAATATGAATACCCTGGCAAAAGTAAATAACTCAGTTGTTACTGTACCACTGATAAATGTTATAAGTGATGCTTTTACAAAAGGGATTATAAAAGTGCGACCTCAACGAATGAAGAAAGCAATCGTTTCAACAATAGCAGGGGATGGTTCATCAGGTTTTCTTGATGGTCCCGCAGTAACATCAAAATTTAGGTCTCCTCTGGATTTAGCTGTTTTGCCGGACGGAACAATTTATGTTGCAGATGCATTTAATAGCTGTATAAGAAAAATAAAGAATGGAATAGTAACCACGTTTGCTGGTAATGGAAATGCAAATATTAAAAATGGCAACGGCCCCAATGCCAGATTTAAAATACCAAGCAGACTTACATTGGACGATGCAGGGAATCTATACATTTTAGATGCAGCTGATTCTCATATTCGGAAAATAACTGCTTCTGCAGATGTTTCCATTTACGCAGGTTCAAATTGTTTCGGATTCAAAGATGGTGAAGCAAAGGCTGCGCAGTTTGGACAAAGTTTCGGTATTGTACACGATCTGCAGGGAAATATTTATGTCGCCGATTCACAAAACGACTGTATCCGCAAAATTTCTTTTCACGGTGGGGTTACAACAATAGCTGGTGGCAGCGTAAAACAATTTCAATTTGTAACGGGAATTGCAATTAACAAACAAGGTGATTTATTTGT
>Ga0207641_10006120_pt1 | contig 10185 bp, 8 predicted proteins | sample KBSSwiS62_FD_184306 | JGI IMG/M metagenome (GOLD analysis project Ga0207641, IMG submission 184306) | Switchgrass rhizosphere microbial communities from Kellogg Biological Station, Michigan, USA - KBS Switchgrass S6-2 (SPAdes) (version 2) | ecosystem: Host-associated > Plants > Roots >... | reverse complement strand
CCCAATCTGATCTTCGGGCCCTGCAGGTCGGCGAGGATTCCGACGGCGTGGCCGGAGTCCGCACTGGCCTCACGCACCCGCCGGTACACCGAGGCGTGCTGCTCGTGTGTTCCATGCGAGAAGTTCAGGCGCGCGATGTCCATTCCGGCGTCAACGAGGGCACGCACCCGCTCAGGGGAGTTGGTGGCCGGTCCCAACGTACAGACAATCTTGGCTCTTCTTGGCACGCCTCAAAGCCTAGAAAATGATCGTCGGGGTTTGGACGCCGGGCCATCCAGAAGTGTCGGCGGGTCGCGCCGCGCGGCCGGCGCCGGGTAGGCACTCCCGACGTTCCGGACATGCCGCAAGCGGTGCGCCACAGCGCTGGAGGGCGTACGGTCAACTCACCGGCGCCCGCCGGAAGTTCCCTGTCAGATCGGCGACACCTCGCCGCGCCCAGAAGCGCCAGGGAACGCAAAGGCTGAGCACAGCAAGGGAAACTGGGCGACGCTGCCCACAGGGTCCCTTCCTCGACGACGTGCGGAGGTAGGGATGACACAGCGGCTCACGGTCTCCCGGAGCGGGGCATGAGCAACAATCCGGCCATTCACCGCCACCCCTCGGGCGACGTTGACATTGCCGTCCCGCAGGACGAACCCGAGCCGTGGCTGGACTGGTCCACGACGGGTTCGCAGAGCGGCGCCGGCGACATTTCCGGCACCGCTGCCACTACGGAATAACGAGACGCGACCGTCCTTATTCTGGGCGGGTGGTGCCGAACCGCGCCTTCGGCCCCGGCCCGCGCTACTCCCGGCCCGGATGGACGCGGCCCGCGGTGCCATGCGTGAGCGGCAATTACGGGTCCTGAATTCGTCTCGCCCGGCCGCCGCGGCGACCGGCCCTCGGGCATCCGGGTCCCATGGCCCACCACCGCCGGTGGACCGGTCACGGGCCGGGCCCGCCAGGGCTACGCCGCCGCGCCGGCCGGCGAGTCGGCGCCGAGCTGGGTGGCGAACTGGGTGCGGTACAGCTCGGCGTAGAGGCCGTCCCGCGCGAGCAGCTCGGCGTGCCGTCCCTCCTCGACGATCCGCCCGCCGGCCACGACGAGGATGCGGTCGGCGTCGCGGATCGTGGACAGCCGGTGGGCGATGACCAGCGCGGTCCGCCCCTGAAGCGCGGCGGCGAGCGCATGCTGGACGGCGACCTCCGACTCGCTGTCCAGGTGGGCGGTGGCCTCGTCGAGCACGACGACGCTCGGCTCCTTCACCAGCAGCCTGGCTATCGCCAGCCGCTGCTTCTCACCGCCGGACAGCCGGTAGCCACGCTCGCCGACGACCGTGTCCAGGCCGTCGGGAAGCGACCGGACAAGCGCCCCGATCTGCGCGGCGTCCAGCGCCGCCCACATCCGCTCGTCGTCGGCGTCCGCGCGGGCGTAGGCCAGGTTCGCCCGGATCGTGTCGTGGAACAGGTGCGCGTCCTGGGTGACGACGCCGATCGCCGCGCGCAGCGACGCGAGCGTCAGACCTCGGACATCCTGGTCCGCGACCCGGACCGTGCCCTCGAGCACGTCGTAGATCCGCGGCACGAGCTGGCTGATCGTGGTCTTGCCCGCGCCGGACGGGCCGACCAGCGCGACCAGTTCGCCGGGATCGACGCGGAACGTCACGTCATGCAGCACCGGCGCCGGGACGCGGGTGTCGAGCACCGCGACGGACTCCAGCGAGGCCAGGGAGACCTCGCTGGCCGCCGGGTAGCGGAAGCCGACGTGCTCGAACTCAACGGCGACCCCGCCGGGCGGCGCGACCAGCGGGGTCGCGTCCGGCCGGTCGGCGATCGCGGGCTTCAGGTCGAGCACCTCGAAGACCCGCTCGAAGGACACCAGTGCGGTCATCACGTCGACGTGCACGTTGGACAACTGGGTGAGCGGCCCGTACAGCCGGGTCAGGTAGGCGGTCAGCGCGACGATCGTGCCGACGGCGATCTCATCCTCGGCCGCGTACCGGCCGCCGAGCCCGTAGACGACGGCCGTCGCCAGCGAGGCGACCAGCGTCAACGACGCGAAGAACACCCGCCCGTACATCGCCTGGGTGACGCCGATGTCCCGGACCCGGCCGGCCTGCCGGCGGAACGTCGTGACCTCCTGGGCCGGGTCGCCGTACAGCTTGGCCAGCAGCGCCCCGGCAACGTTGAACCGCTCGGTCATCGTCGTGTTCATCTCGGCGTTCAGCCCGTAGCTCTCCCGGGTGAGCGAGGCCAGCCGCGGCGCGAGCAGCCTGGCCGGCACGACGAACACGGGCACCAGCACCAGCGCGATCAGCGTCACCTGCCAGGACAGGGTGAACATCGCGGCCAGCACGAAACCGACGGTGAGGATGTTGGATAGCACCGCCGACAGCGTGTTGGTGAAGGCGGACTGGGCGCCGAGCACGTCGTTGTTCAGCCGGGTGATCAGGGCGCCGGTCTGCGTGCGGCTGAAGAAGGCCAGCGGCTGGCGCTGCACGTGGTCGAAGACCTGGGAGCGCATGTCGAAGATCAGGCCCTCGCCGATCCGGACCGACAGCCAGCGCGACAGCAGCGACAGCCCAGCGTCCACCAGCGCGAGGACCGCGAGCAGGCCGGCGAGCGCCTCCACGAGGCCGACCCGGTGCCGGCTGATGCCGTCGTCGATGATCGCCTTGTAGATCAGCGGGAGCACCGTGCCCAGGGCAGCGTCGAGCACGACGACGAGCAGGAACGTGAGGAGGAGCCGCCGGTAGGGCCGGGCGAAGGCGATGATCCGCGGGATCGTCCCGGGCCGCAGCTTCTGCCGGGCCACCGACCGGTCGCGCTGGTAGCTGCGCATCGTTGTCCAGGCGCCCTGCCCGGTCGGGGGTGTCATCCGGCCTCAGCGTCCTCTCGGTCTCAGCGCCCTTCGGTCAACGCCCTTTCGGTCGTTGTGTTACTCGACTGTAAGGACACGGACGCCACCCAGAATTCCCCTGCGCCGACCGCGGGCGGCGCGGCGGTGGCCGGGCCGCCCGGGCGTCAGTACCACCGCTGCCACTCCGTCGGCTGCGTACTCCGGGCTCGCGCTCACGACCTCCGAAATCGCCGACCTCCCAGATCACGACCTCCCAGATCGACTTCGTCGATCCGGCAGGGACCCCGTTCGTCGATCCGGCAGGGACCCCGTTCGTCGATCCGGCAGGGACCCCGTTCGCCGATCCGGCAGGAACCCGTTCGCCGATTCCGCAGGAACCCCGTCGCTCCGGCGAGACCTCCGCACGCCGCCTCCTGCGTGTCAGCCGGCGGGGTGGCCGGCGAGGCAGCGGGCGAGCGCGGCGCGCTCGGCTGCGCGCTGGCCGTCGCGGCCGCGCGCGCCGGCGCCGCGCAGCAGCGCCTTCGTCTCGTTCGCGGCCGCCCGCGGCGTGGCCAGGACCGCGGCGACGAGATCCTCAACGGCCCGGTCGAGATCGGCAGCGGGTACGACCCGCTGGGCGATGCCGGCGGCGAGCGCCTCGGTGGCGGTGAGCCGGCGCCCGGTCAGGCACAGGTCGAGCGCCGTCGGATAGCCCAACAGGCCGACGAGCGGGCCGGTCGCGCCGAGGCCGGGTACCAGACCGTCCGCGGTCTCGGGCAGCGCGAGGGTGGTGGCATCGGTGACGACGCGCAGGTCGCACGACAGCGCCAGTTGCAGGCCCGCGCCGCTGGCCGGGCCCTCAACCACCGCGACGCTGACGAGGTCCGCGCGGTCGGACAGCCAGCCGAAGGCGGCCTGCCACGCGGAGACCTGCTCCTCGAGGGCGACGGTCCGTTCGACGGGCTGCGCCCGGGCGGGTGAGGCGGCTGGTTCGAGCCCGGCGGGTGTCGCCAGCGACCAGACGTCGCCGCGCAGCACGACGACCCGGATGGCGCCGGTCAGAATGCGGTCGACGTCCGCGAGCGCTGCCGCGACGGCCGGAAGGCTGCCCGCCGGGTCGGAGCCGACCGGAAAGCGCCCGGCGCGGGAGTGATGCGCAAAGGTCATCGTCGCTCGGGCGCCGGTGACCGTGAGTCCTAGACCGGCCGCCGCCATCCAGGCGGCGGCCGGCGTGGGCACTGTCAGGCGGTCTTCTTCTTGCTACCGCGCGTCGCCCCACCACGGCCCCGCAGGGTCGTTCCGGACTCGGACAGGATCCGATGCACGAAGCCGTACGACCGGCCCGACGACTCGGCGAGGAGTCGGATGCTCTGCCCGGACTCGTACTTCTTGCGAAGCTCGGCGGCCAGCTTGTCACGCTCCGCGCCGGTGATCCGGGTTCCTTTCCTAAGCTCGGCCAACGTGGCCCCCTCCGTGTCGATGATCTGCGAACCGATCTTCACTCAGCTTCGGGAAACGCGCCACTCGAAGCACATGTGATCCATCACACGCGATCAGTGGCCCCCGGCGTCCCCGCGAGCCCAACGTTCCCCCACACCGCCCCAGCTCAGGAGGGCGCGACGGCGGCCGGGACCTTCGATCTGCCCGGCCTGCCGGCGCGGCCATCCCGTCGCGCCGAACTGTCTGGATCAACGTCACGACGCCAGTCTCCCCAATCACACGTGCGGTTCCTAACAGCGGACGCGGCGCGTCGCCGGCCGAACAGGGGCTGGTCCGCGGTAGCCCAACGTGTTCGATCCGGGCGTCGAGGACCACACCGGGCCGACGGAGGGCCGCCCCGGCCGCGTCGTCCGGCCCCCCACGGCCGGGCCGAGCCCGGCGTCCCGGCGCTTGCGCGGTGCCGACCGGGCGGATCGCCCGGCCAGTCGTTACCGTGCTGGTGTGATCGCGGTACGGGCCTCGTCGGATGAGCACCGCTGACACGGCGTCCCGGGCCGAAACCACGTGGAAGGCCGCGGGACGAGTGTGGCGGCGGGCGCGGCGCGACGAGCGGCCGGCGGGCGGGCCGGCGGCGCTGCCCGGGCGCGGCCAGCCGGGCGAGCTGGCGTTGTGGGCGGTGCTCACGGGGGCGCTCGTGGGCGCCACCGCGCTGTTGGCCGCAATCGGGGTGCGCTTCACCGACGACGGTTCGGACGCGCTGCCGCTGGCCTGGCCACCGCGGCTGACGCCGATCACCGCGCTCGCCCCGGCGCTCGCGGCGGGCACGCTCACGTCGCTCGGCCTGCTCGGCCGGCGGGCGGCGGGCCGGCCACCGCCGCCGTTCGGCCTGCTGACGGCGCTGGCCTACCTGGGCACTGTCGGGTGGTGGCTGGCGCTGGGCGCGGCGTCGCGCCCAGGCGAGCGGGTGCCCGACGCCCTGCTCGCGGCCGGAGCGAGCAGCCCCGGGCGGCTGCTGGACGCGGCGGCGGGCCAGCCGCCGGGGCCGGAGCTGCTGGTCTGGGCGCTGGGCCGGCTCGGGGTGCACGGCCGGCTGCCGGTCGGGGTGGCCTTCACCGTGCTCGGCGCGCTTGTCGTGCCGCTGGTCGCGGTAGCGGTGCGCTCGCTGTGTCACGCGCCGGCCGCGCGCCGACTTCTGCCGGCCCTGGTGTTCGCACCCTGGGCCTCGTTCGCGGTGGCGAGCCGGGACGCGGTGACCGCGGCGGTCGCGGCCGCCGCGGTGGCCGTCGGGGTGGTCGGCAGCGAGCGGGGCAGGCGGGCGTGGTGGGCGCTCGGCGCCGGCCTCCTGCTCGGCGTGGCGGGGCTGTTCGGCTACCCGGCGATCTGGCTCGGGGTGGCGGTGGCGGCTGCCTACTTCGTGCGGCGCCGGCCACTGCTCAACGTGATCACCGGGGTGGGCGCCCTGCTTCCGTTATTCGCGCTGCGGCTGGCGGGCTACTCGTGGCCGGACGGCCTGGCCCAGGCCGGCGGCGGGCTGTTCGACCACGCGGCGCTGACCTGGCTGGTGCCCGACCTGCTGGCCGTGCCGCTGTGCTGCGGGCCGGTGCTGGCGCGCGCGGCCCGGCGGATCTCGATGACCCCGGGCTGGCCGTTCCTGGTCGGCGCCGGAGCCGCCGCGCTGTTCGCCGTGCTCGACGGCCTCGCCGACGGCGGGGTGCAGGCGAGCTGGCTGCCGTTGTTCCCGTGGCTGCTGGTCCCCGCGCTCGCGCCGCGGCCCCGGCCGGCGCTGCCCGGCGACATCAGCAGCGCCGGCCAGATTCCCTACGGCCTGGTAGCGGCTGGCGCGGCCCTGGCCGTCGTCCTCGCGGCACTGGTCACGACCTGACACGCAGGAGGCGGCGTGCGGAGGTCTCGCCGGAGCGCCGGGGTCCCTGCGGGATCGACGAACGGGGTCCCTGCCGGATCGACGAAGTCGATCTGGGAGGTCGCGATCTCGGAGGTCGTGATTTCCGAGGTCGTGAGGGCGAGGCCGGAGCACGCAGCCGACGCAGTGGCAGCGGTGGTCCTGAGCCTGTCAGCCCCGCCCCGTCGTGCGCCCGCGCGGCGCCGTCAGGCGGGGACCGGTGTCCTGGGGATGTCGGGTTCCAGGTAGATCCGACAGGTGAACGGGACCGCCGCGCGCAGCGCGCGCTCGGCCGCGTCGATCGCGGCGGCGAGCTCGGCCGCCGTCAGCCCCGGGTCGACGCCGATCTTCGCGGCGACCAGCAGTTCATCCGGCCCGAGGTGCAGGGTCCGCATGTGGATCACCGAGGTGACCGCGGCCGTGGACGCGAGCGCCGACCGGATCGCGGCGACGACGCCCGGGGTCGCTGCCTCACCGACGAGCATCCCGTAGCTCTCGACGGCCACGACAACGGCCACACACAGCAGCAGCACGCCGATCGCGAGGGTGCCGGCCGCGTCCCACACCGGGTCGTCGAGCAGCGCCGTCAGCCCGACGCCGGCCAGCGCGAACACGAGGCCGATGAGGGCCGCGAAGTCCTCCAGCAGCACCACCGGCAGCTCCGGCGCCCGGGCGTCCCGGATGAAGCGCCACCAGGTGGCCGTGCCCTTGTGGTGGCGGGACTCGCCGATCGCCGTGCGGAACGAGAAGCCCTCCAGGCCGATCGCAATCACGAGGATCACGATCGCGATCAGCGGCGACTCCAGCTCATGCGGGTGGCGCAGCTTCTCGACGCCCTCGTAGACGGAGAACAGCCCGCCGACGCTGAACAGCACGATGCCGACGAGGAACCCGGCGATGTACCTGGACCGGCCGTGGCCGAACGGGTGGTCCTCGTCGGCCGGCCGGACGGACTGCCGCTGGCCGAGCAGCAGAAGCGCCTGGTTGCCCGAGTCGGCCACCGAGTGGATCGACTCGGCGAGCATCGACGACGACCTGGTGAACAGGAACGCGACGAACTTCGCCAGCGCGATCCCCAGGTTCGCGGCCAGCGCGGCCAGCACCGCCTTCGTCCCGCCGCCAGCACTCACCCGGACCGTCTCCCCTCACCCGCCGCGCCGGCCATCCCGGCGACTCCCCCGAAGACCACGAACACGCCGTCCGACCATTTCTACAGCCAAGTAGTGGATGACCGGACAGGCAGGGCCGGCCGACCGCCTAGGCGAGGGCGATGAGCTCCAGGAGGTCGGGGGACCAGATGTCCTCGACGCCGTCGGGCAGCATGAGGACCTTGTCCGGGTTCAGGGCCTCGACGGCGCCGGGGTCGTGGGTGACGAGCACGACCGACCCGGTGTACGTCGTCAGCGCCGCGAGGATCTCCTCGCGCGACGCCGGGTCGAGGTTGTTCGTCGGCTCGTCGAGCAGCAGCACGTTCGCCGACGAGCAGACCAGCCCGGCGAGCGCGAGACGGGTCTTCTCACCGCCGGACAGCGTCCCGGCGAGCTGGTCCACGGTGTCCCCGCTGAACAGGAACGCGCCGAGGATGCGGCGCAGCTCCACCTCGGAGGTGTCCGGCGCGGCGGAGCGCATGTTGTCCAGCAGCGACCGGTCGTGGTCGAGGGTCTCGTGCTCCTGGGCGTAGTAGCCGAGACGCAGCCCGTGGCCCGGGTTCACCTCGCCGGTGTCCGCCGCCTCGACGCCGGCGAGGATCCGCAGCAGCGTCGTCTTGCCGGCGCCGTTGAGGCCGAGCACGACGACCCGGGTGCCACGGTCGATCGCCAGGTCCACGTCGGTGAAGACCTCCAGCGACCCGTACGACTTCGACAGGCCCTCGGCGGTCAGCGGGGTCCGCCCGCAGGGCGCCGGGGTCGGGAAGCGCAGCTTCGCGACCTTGTCGGCGACCCTGGTCTCGGCCAGCCCCGCGGCCAGCCGGTCGGCGCGCCGGTCCATCTGGTGGGCGGCCCTGGCCTTCGTCGCCTTGGCGCGCATCTTGTCGGCCTGGGCCTTCAGCGCGTCGATCTTCTTCTCCGCGTTGGCGCGCTCCCGTTTGCGTCGCTTCTCGTCCTGCTCGCGCTGCGTCAGGTACGTCTTCCAGCCGACGTTGTAGACGTCGAGGGCCGCGCGGTTGGCATCCAGGTGGAAGACCTTGTTGACGGACCGCTCGAGCAGGTCGACGTCGTGGCTGATCACGATCAGGCCGCCAGTATGCGCGCGCAGGAAGTCGCGCAGCCAGACGATCGAGTCGGCGTCGAGGTGGTTGGTCGGCTCGTCGAGCAGCAGGGTCGCGTCGGCGTTGCCGGCGCCGGCGAACAGGATGCGGGCGAGCTCGACGCGGCGGCGCTGGCCGCCGGACAGGGTGCCGATCTGCTGGGCGAGCACCCGGTCGGGCAGGCCGAGCGACGAGCAGATCCGGGCCGCCTCCGCCTCGGCCGCGTAGCCGCCGAGGACACCGAAACGCTCCTCCAGCCGGCCGTAGCGGCGGACCGCCCGGTCGCGGGCGGCGTCGTCGGCGAGCTCCGCCATCTCGATCTGCAGCTTGTCCAGCTCGCGCAGGATCTCGTCGAGGCCGCGGGCGGACAGCACCCGGTCGCGGGCGGTGTCGGTCAGGTCACCGCTGCGCGGGTCCTGCGGCAGGTAGCCGACGTCGCCGCGCACGTCGACCTTGCCGGCGAACGGCAGCGTCTCGCGGGCGAGGGTCCGCAGCAGCGTGGTCTTGCCCGCGCCGTTGCGGCCGACGAGGCCGATCCGGTCGCCGGGCTGCACGCGGAACGACACCGGCTCGATCAGCGTCCGGGCGCCTGCCCGCAGCTCCAGCTCGGTAGCGATGATCATGGGGAAGGAACGCCTCTCGGGACGCAGGTCGGACGCGACCGTCCGAGCGGCCGCCTCGCGTGGGCAGGTGACGACGTCGCGGACACCCGCGACGCCCGCCTCACTCCAGCTGGGCGAGGTGGTCCATCAGATGTCCGAGGTTCACGTCACTCCGAGATCATCGCCCGATCAGCCCGCCGGCTCCCGGGCCCCCGCGCGGCCCTCCCAGGGTACGTGCCGCCGCGCGGCGGCACGATCGCCGACCGTGGCGGACCCCGTCACACCGCCTTAGCTGAGCCGGGTGACGTTGACCGTGACGCCGAGGGACGACGAGGTTCCGCCGGAATAGAGACCGCGCATCGGCGGGACGTCGTCGTAGTCGCGGCCCCGCGCGACGACGACGTGCCGCTCCCCAGCGGCGACCGCGTTCGTCGGGTCGAAGCCCCACCACTCGCCGAACCAGCCCTCCACCCAGGCGTGGCTCTGGCCCTCGACGGTCTCGCCGATCGCGGCGTCGGCGTTCGGGTGCAGGTACCCGGAGACGTAGCGGCCCGGCATGCCGGCGGCGCGCATGAGCACCAGCGCGAGGTGCGCGAAGTCCTGGCAGACGCCTTCACCCTGCCGCCACGCGTCGACGGCGGACGTGTGCACGTCGGTCGTCCCGGACCGGTAGGCCAGGCGCTCGCGCACCCAGTCGCCGACGGCGAGAACGAAGTCCGCCGCGTCGTGGGTAGCGGCGAGCTCCAGGCCCGCGGCCACCAGCTCCGGGTGGTCCGGGGTGTAGCGGGCCGGGCGCAGGAACTCGACGTACCGGTCGGCGACGTCGTCGCGGCGCAGCCCGTCCCAGCTCGGCGGCTCGGGGCGCGCCGGCTCGGACGCGGTGCGCACCAGCGAGCGGCCGGTGACGACCAGCTCGGTGTGCGGCGCGTGGATGTCGAACGCGGTGACCTGGCTACCCCAGTAGTCCCAGTAGCGGTAGAGGGTGGCAGCCGGCTCGGTGCGCACCGTCGCCTCCAGCGTCACCTGCCCGCCCCCGGTCTGCGGGATGATCCGCGCCTCGTTGTACGACGACAGCACCGGCGACGCATACCGATACCCCGTAGAGTGCTCGACTCGCATCTGCCAGCTCACCCCGACACCACCCCGACCTCACTTCTCGTCCACCCCAACGCGAGGG
>Ga0207641_10006119_pt1 | contig 10187 bp, 9 predicted proteins | sample KBSSwiS62_FD_184306 | JGI IMG/M metagenome (GOLD analysis project Ga0207641, IMG submission 184306) | Switchgrass rhizosphere microbial communities from Kellogg Biological Station, Michigan, USA - KBS Switchgrass S6-2 (SPAdes) (version 2) | ecosystem: Host-associated > Plants > Roots >... | reverse complement strand
GTGCCATTGAAGGTACTAGCTCCCGCCTTGAAACTGATCGCGCTGCCGTCGACCTTGCCATTCACGAGGGGAGCGGGAGCGTCGGTGCCGCCCGTGAAGCTCATTCCTGTACCCTCCACGCTGCCGCTTAAGCTGCCGCCTTCCTGCTTGAACGAGTAAATCGAATCTCCGCTGCCGAGGAACCACATCTTCGAAGCTCCATCAGAAACCGGCCTCCAAAGCCCGGTGATACCCTCTCCCTTCGGGACCTCTCGTTCCCAAGCCGCCACTTGCGGCCGCAGGCTTACCGCCTTTGTTCCAATCGTGACCTCGGCGGCAGCCAGCCCAGGCGAGCTCGCGTTCACTGTGATCACTCCGCCCTTCTTTGTTGATTGCACGATTGCCATGCAATATCCGCAGAACGCCTTCCGCGATGCGCCCTTATCCGAGGCCTGATCCGTCGGATCGCCATTGCCTACTCCAATCAACTTCCCTTCACCTGACACCTTGAACGTCACATCGTTGTCGGTGACCGGCACCACCCGATCTTGCGCATCGCGAACTTCCACGGCGAACATGGCCACATCCTCGCCGTCGGCCGAAACTTCCCGCCGATCCGCCAATAACACGAGCCTGGCCGCGGGCCCTGTGGTCTCGCGCTTCTTGGTCATTACGACTTTGCCGTTCTTGTAACCGCGCGCTTCGATCGTACCCTGCACATATTTCACCACCCAGGCGACATGAGAATCTTTGGGCATGTCTTTGGTTCCCAGGCTCTGCCCGTTGTGCAGCAATTCCACTTTGTCCAGGTTGGAGTACACCCACACCGCAATTCGTTTGCCCTCCATGCCCGGCCAATTCCAATGGGGAAACAGATGAAGCACCGGCTCCTTCCTCCACCAGGCCTTGTAGTAGTAGAACGAGTCCTTGGGAAAACCGCAGGTGTCGATGATTCCATACTGCGAGCTGATGTTTGGCCAACCATTCGGCGAGGGCTCGCCACGGTAGTCGAACCCAGTCCAGACGAACCCTCCAGAGAGCCATGGCTGCGCATTGCAGAACTTCCACCAGCCTTCCGCCGAGGCGCGCCCGGTGGTCGTATACGGGTCGTACGAAGCCACAAATCCCTTCGACGCGTCGGTCAGGTAAATGCCGCGGGTGCCCACCGCGCTCACGGTCTCGGTGCCCATCACCGGCTTCGCAGGATTCTTCTTGTGAAACTCCTCTGCCTGCGGGTCCATATAGTTGTAGCCAGCGACATCGCAAACGGCTAGTCCGCCAGCGGTCCCAATTGCGCCCGTCGGTGCAATCGATACCGGCCTTGATCCATCCAGCTGGTTGGCCAGTTCCTTCATCGCGCTCAGGATCGACAGTCCTTTGTCGGTATTGGCCTGCCCTTCCTCGTTGCCCATCGACCACATGAACACACTAGGCCGATTGCGATCTCGCCGCAGAAGATTGGCGAATTGGTTCAGGCCTTCGGGGTTCGACGACATCATGCGCGTCTCATCGAACACCAGCATGCCTAACTCATCGCAGGCGTCGAGCAATTCCGCGGTGGGCGGATTGTGCGATGTGCGCAGCGCATTGCATCCCATTTCCTGGAGTTTGCGTACCCGGTAGTACTGCACCGCGTCGGGGAGGGCGGCGCCGATTCCAGCATGGTCCTGGTGATTGCACGTGCCCATGAGCTTTACAGCGCTTCCATTGAGAAGGAGCCCCTTTTCGGCATCGAAGCTTACGGTACGAATCCCGAAGCGCGTCTCGTAGCGATCGACCACTCGGTTTTCGGTCTGCAATTCCGTGACTAGCCGATAGAGATTCCGTTCTTCGAGCGACCACAGCATTGGCTTGCTCACGGTTATGTTCTGCGGAAAGGCCTCTTTCTCGCCGCTAGCAATCGACTGCGCCGCACTTTTCACACCTCCAACCGTGTCTCCGGATGGGCTCAGAAGGGTCGAAATTACGCGGATCGTCTGCGCTGTCTTGTCCTGATTGCGCACTTCGGTGGAGATCGAAAGGCTCGCCGCTCCGTTCTTGACATCCGATTGGATGAATGTGCCCCATTGCGGCACGTGAACTGGGCTGGTCTTCACCAGCCAAACGTGACGGTAGATCCCCGCCCCCTCGTAGAACCAGCCATCGCTTGAGGTCGCATCCACGCGCACCAGCAAAACGTTGCGGCCGCCCACGCTCGCGAAATCAGTCAGATCGAAGCCGAACGGATCGTACCCCCCGCTGTGTCGACCGATGTAGAAGTTGTTGAAGATCACCATGCTTTCGCGATAGGCGCCGTCAAACTCTACAGTGATCCGCTTGCCTCTGTCTTCAGCTGGAATCTCGAATACCCGTCGATACCAACCCACACTGGTCGCCGGATAGGTCTTGCCGATTGGGTAAAAACCCTTGGCCATCAGGGCAGGATCGTTTTGGAACGGCAATTCGATGGCCCAATCATGCGGCAAATCCAGCTGACGCCAGGCGCTGTCATCAAACGCAAGCCCGCCCGCCGGCACGAAATTGCCGGTCTTTTGAAAATTTCCCGTAAAGCCGAAGTCCTTGGCAGGATCGTTGGCATGGCCCAAATGAAATCGCCAGCCGAAATCGAGAAGCAGTCGTTCCCTTCCTGCCTTTTTGGCTTCATCGTTTCCCGTGCCCAGCAGAGGCTCGAAGGATGGCTCTCCCGCTGAGGGCATCTCGATCGCGCCGGCAATCGGACCCATGCCATGCACCGCGGCCGCAGCCGCCGGACCGATCACGCCAGCCTTCAGAACGTCTCGCCGTGAAAACTTCTTCATGGAGCCTCCCGCAACGGGTCTTCCGTGTCTTGCCAAACGTGAAGTTATACGCCCGATCTCAGTTCAATCGCAAGCTGAGCAGGGTGTTATTTCAGTCGACGAAACGGGAGGGACTGCTGGGAGAAGGAGAGTACTCTCGTGAAAGCTTCATGCCATCGATTGGCTCGATCTGGCCGGGCAGGATTTCTTTAGGAACCTAGGATGTTGATCGCTCACGCGGCAACCGCGACGATCGAGAGCCTGGCAGGGCCGCGACTGACTGCAGCAGAACATCCAATCCTGAACCAGGAGGAGGGTCCGCGCTTGAAGTGAAATCCCTTGCTTGCGTGCACGCTCAGGTCGTCCTTAAAAGGAAACCTCGAGCCCAGCAACCGCCCCACTTTGGCTAAGGTTAAGTCCGATTCGATTGCCCTTTGAGTTGATATTTAACCGCGAAGCCAACTGATAACCTCCCTGAAAGTTCAAGTGTCGGTTCAGCGCGACACCCACGGTTCCGTAGGAAGAAATGAAATTGCCATATCCGAAAAAGTACATGCCCAAGAGATTGCCTGAAACGAACAATCGACGTGAGCCAGGAATTAAGTAGTAACGAAAATCGGGACCGGCGACCGGCAAGGGAGCGCGAATTGTAGACGACGAGGACTGGGCTGAGTGAGGCGTTCCGTTAAAAGTCTGTGCGGCCGCGTTCAGGCTTCCGCGGATGTAAAACAAGTCGAGCTGCGCCACGATGGCAAGATACCCTCTCCTTCGCCGGATGATGTCATATTGATAGCCTGGAGTAATAGCATAAGTTTCCAATTTGCCTCTAGCCACCAAGCCTGCTTGAAACGTCTGTCCCTCAAATTCCACAGTTCGACTCAGTGCGAGTTCCCTGGTGCTCCTAATGGGAAGGAGCCCGAAGTAGAGGTGATTCTTTCGGGTAAATCTCCACTCCACCCTCATCGTACCGGTATTGTAGGAACGGAGATCGATGTCCCTTTGAAGATCCAACCTGCCCTCAGTTCCGGTGCCGTGGAAACTGCCCGATGGTTGTGAATAGAACCAAAAACCATTAAAGCGGATGGTATGCGCATCGAGGTCTTCCCCTTCTCCTGCATGTAAGAATGGACCAGCGATTGCAAAAAACATAACTAACGAGAGGCCGCGGCGGACAACCAAGGACTGCTTGTGCGCTTTTTTGTAAGTTTGGGTGACCTTCATCTAAATAAATCCAATCAATGGAGAGCATCTGTACCTGGGTAACCGCATCCGCCTCGACATCGCGACATGCGATGGGAAGGACCGGATAGGGTTGGAAAGAAACCGGGGGGAAGAGTTGCCTTTGGTCTTGCGGGTGAGCCTTTTGCAGTGCCAGAACTGGCAGAATGCCTAGCAGCGGCAATATCGAGATCAGGTCTCGCTGTAAGGGATGCACCGTCTTTCTGTTTGGCGCGGTTGCTCATGCGGTCTAGCTGCCGCCGCAGTTAGCGTTCACCTATCATCAAGGTGCGGGGACTCACCCCGCCACTGTAAGGATTACCGTAGGGCCAGCATTTTTGTCGCATATGCTTCAGGTTGTGAGTCACTGCAGTTGCCACCACGGATGACTTCTAGAACTAGCGATGTGCGGACTTAACAGTCCCTAGCAGCCGGGCACGTCAATCCTGACAGTTCACCTACGCTATTTTGGAAGTTCTAATTCGCATCGAGGATGAATGTTGTGCATACGAACGCCAAACGAAATTTCCTCGCCTCCGATGAAGCACACCCTCCGCGGATTCGGTCAGAGCTATTTACCGGGTTGGGTGATGCCTCGGTGTCAGAGATCGTCCGGAAAGCGAAGCTTAAGCATTTTCCTGCAAAAGCAAACGTCATCACAAAAGGAACCAAGCCCGACAATCTATTCGTGCTGCACCGGGGACGTGTGCGGTCCTACATCGTGACGGAGGAAGGCTCAGAGATTTTGCTTGTCTGGGTAGTCCCCGGTATGGCACTTGGGTTGGTGTCTTTGTTACAAGACCCGCCACCGTATATGGTAAACGCCACGACGGTTTCTGAATGCGAGTTCCTGGTTTGGGATCAGGATACGGTTCACAGGCTGGTGAATTTCTATCCTCGGCTCGCCGAAAACGGGTTTCGTGTGGCTCTCAGACACCTGGGGGCATACATGAAGCGTCATGCCAGCATCGTCACCAAATCTGCCGAGGCCCGCCTTTCAAACAAGCTTGTGGAGTTAGCCCGTCATGCCGGTGTGGTTTCGCGTTCGGGAATTTCCATCGACATCACGAATGAACAACTCAGTTCTCTCTCCGACATCAGCCTGTTTACTGCAAGCCGACTCCTCTCCAAATGGGAACAAGAGGGAAGGCTTTCTAAGTATCGGGGCCGGGTCACCGTGCTCGATCCACAGTCCTTTCTAACCTATTAAAGAGGCCGGGAGCCTGTTGCAATCAGTTCCTTGGACGGCACCGCTGCCCGAGAGGGTCCCTGCTTGGTGCTGCTCGTCCAGCGCACAGACAGAGCGCTTGAATAAGGGATGGCCGCCGATCCGTGACCGTTTCCACTCCTCTAGTGCTGAACCGCAGCCTCGTACACGATGATTTGCGCGGCAGGCTTGCCGTGCTCTTCTTGCTCAGGGGTGTAAACGCGATGGGTTTCGGGATCAACAGCTAGGCTGTGGACGGCATACTCGACCTTGAAGTCCTCGATCTTGGAATAGCGATTGACATCGTCTTGGTGAAAGATGGAGAGAGCGCCGCTATAGCATGCGACGTAGATACGTCCCAGACCGGGGTCGAACTTAATGACATCGGCACCCTTCGACATGGGAAGAAACGCAATCGCCCTGCGTCTATCAAGATCAAAAACCGTCATCAGGTCGTTTCCCTCGCAGGAGAGAAACACCCGATGGTGTTCCGGATCGATCGCCATCCCGTGATTTCCTTCACAGCGTCCAACAGGATACTTCGCTATCACTTGGTCCGTCGCGGGATCAATGACTGCAAGCAGGTTTTGATCCTGCAAGTTAACGTACACCTTCCGTGCAACCGGATCATACTGCGGCATTCCCGTCTCACTGTCGAAGTGCAGGGTCTTGATGATTGTGTCGCTTCTGACGTCGACAACAGCTTCGGCCTTGCCGCGTTCGTCTGAAACATACAGTTTGTGAAACGGCCCTGCGTAGGCGCTGCCATCCGGTTTACGATCGGTGGGCAGTTTCTTGATTACCTTCATCTGGCGAAGATCGACAACTCCGATCGTGTTATCTCCAGAATTCGAGGTATAAACTTTTTTCAGCTCTGGGACGTACTCCACGCCTTCGACACCCGGTGTGTCAGCAATGGTTGCGATCGTCTTGTTGCTGCGAAGGTCAACGATGTAGGTCTGCCCTGCTGCCAGATGGGCAGAGATCAGATAGTGATCGTCGGGGTCGATGGTCAGGTAGTCGAACCGCTTTCCCGAAGGCCCGGGCACGTCGAATTCGGCGACTTTTTTGAGGCTTTGTGCTTCCACTGTTTCCACCAATAAAACCACGGCCAGCGTGCACCCAATCATTCGTTTCATCGCGCAACCCTCCCGTGCAAAATGAGACCAGCCATTCCTGCAAGCAGAATCATGACTGGCTCCGGAACCTTTCTTGTCAGCATCAACACGGCCAGCGCTATAACTCCGATCGAGACCGTCGCAACGTCAATGAGAGATCGACGTGCCAGGATGTAGGCGGCCCCAGCTATTGCGCCGACGGCAGCGGCGGTTACCCCCTGCACGAAGCACTTCACCTGCTGGTTCTGGGCAAAGCGACGATAGTATGGCGCGCATAACAAGATGATGAAATACGGAGGCGCAAAAACTGCGAACGCCGCCAGGATCGCACCCAGGGTTCCTGCAACCAGATAGCCGATAAATGCGGCGGTGATAACCACGGGTCCAGGAGTGATCATCGCTACCGCGACCGCATCCACGAACTGCTGTTCCGTGAGCCAGTGAAACTTGGTAACCACGCCCCCGTACAGAAAAGGTACGATCGCCAAGCCACTGCCGAACACGAACGCACCGGCTTTCAAGAAGAATAGGAATAGACCGGCAAGGGTTCGGCCGCCAGCCGTGCCAAACACTCCCAGGAACAACGGATTCAGGCTTTTCAAGAACACCATGGATCGATGGTTGCCGGACAAAGGCGGTGCATTGATGAACATGGCAACGAAACCGGACGTGACGAAGAGCCAAACCATTTCTGACTGTGTCCAGGCGGTCGAGATGGCTAAGACCCCAAAAATGATCCAGAGAACCCAGTCCTTGCCGAGCGTCGTGCGAACTAGTTTGATTGCACTTCTCACGATGATGGCGATAACCGCTGCCCCGATTCCATAGAACATTCCTTGAATCCATGGCAGGCTGCCGAAATGGACGTACAGGGCGGCGACGATGACAGCCATTACGAACGACGGCAGAACAAATGCTAAACCGACCGCCGTTGTTCCAAGGAACCCGGCCCGGAGCCAGCCGATGTACATGGCGAGCTGAGCAGCCAAAGGCCCGGGTGAGAGCTGTGAAAAGGCAAGGCCCTCCAGATAGTCTGCACGTGAAACCCAGCGGCGTCTCTCCACCAGGTCTCTTTGCATGTATCCGGCCAGTGCGATCGGGCCTCCAAAGCCCCAGGTGCCCAGGCGCAGAAAGTAAAGCAGCAAATCTCGCAGGGTGAACGAAACGGTTTCAGCATCCCCGGTTGCTGGTTGCGACTTGGCTGGGTGACTCATTAACTAGCTCAAACCAGGTTGGGTTAGAACTTTAACAGGGCGAATCTACCACACCGTAGCTTAGCAAGACTCGAAACTCTGCGGCTGAAAACGCGATCGCATGCGGTCGGGTTGTTGAATGCCATTCATTGGGTGCGGCGCGGTTGCGCGTCATTGCGGCCTTCTGTTGACTTACCCCGCTTGATTCCCTACGATTTCAAGCCTGCGAATGGCGACGTGGTCGACAATGCGCGCATGAAAACTCCCGGTAATTATTATCAAACGCCTTCAACCGTCCATGAACCTGCCGACCAAGCACGGTTTCCGCGGAATCACGTTCGTTATCCCTTCCGGGTCAAGCCGATCGAGTGGTTGAACGCGCTGCATGTGCGGATGGGTCGCAGTCCATTGTCGATCGAGAAGGCAGTTTGCGAGGCTTATGACAGCGCGGCCCCAGACGATGCGCAGCTAGGAACACCCGAAGAATTGAGCCGGCTGCGAGCCCTCGTGAGTGCTCTGGCCCGTGGTATAGACGACAACCCCTATTTGCTCGGCATCGGTCGTGTGCTGGTGAAAAAATTGTTGACCGATCGCCTGAAGGCCCGCGGCGAGGTATTGAGGCACTTTGCCGCGAACAAGTCCCTTATTGAAGCTCGCGGCAGAGTGCGCGCCCCACTGATCATAACCGGCCTACCCAGAACCGGAAGCACCCTGCTGCAGCGTCTTCTGGCGGAAGATCCAGATGCCCGTTCGCCTTTCACCTTTGAAATGGAGAGTCCCTTACCTCCTCTAGGAGAGGGCCAGGACCCCATGGCGGATTCCCGCATCGCGGAAGCCAATGACGTATTGCAGGTCTTGTCTCGCGCCGCGCCCGGTTTTCTTGAGAGATTCAGTGAATCTCACCTGTGGAGCGCCACAGAGTGCGAGGAGTCTTACATATACATGCTGGCGCACAACGGGTTGTTGGTGCTCGACGCACCCAACGCGGGCGAAACCTACACACGGGCGTTTGCAGAATTCCCGTACCACGGACCTGTACTTCGTTACGAGCGCCTATTCTTCACATTGCTCGATGCCTATCGGCCTGCGAGGTCCCACTGGATTCTCAAAGCCCCAAGCTACGCTCCTGCATTTCCCCAGGTTCTTCGGGAATACCCGGACGCAAAAATTGTAGTTACTCACCGCAATCCGCTCATCTGTCTGCCTTCCGTGTGTCGTTTGTTGGAATCCTGGTGCATCGCGTTCACTCGAGATGGCTCGTTCGACAAATTTCGTTTTGCGAAGTTGGTGTCAGCACTTCTCGTCCCATGCTTTTCCGTGCCTTTTGAATATCGTCGGGCTGATCCGTCTGGAACCCGCCAAGTCTTCGACTGCATGTACGACGAGCTATTCTCCGATCCGATCGCCATGGTGAAGCGAATTTACCATTGGTTTGATCTGGAGGTTTCCCCAAGCTTTGAGCAACGGATGCGCAGTTATCTCGACAACAATCGTCAAGGCAAATACGGTCGGCATAGATACTCACTCGAAGAGTATGCGATCAATCCACAGGAGTTCCTGCAAGAGCATTCCGCATACATGAACCACTACGGATTCACGGCTGAAGGAGTACGCGAGCGAAAACGCGCGGCGAGCCTGTAGCAGATGGACGGGCGAATGCAACTCTTGCTCCCACCTTTGAACGGTGCGCACCCCACGCTCAAGGTAGGCTGCTATTTCTTCCCAGGAATTTAAAACGCTTGCCGCGTTATTTGGATCGTGGCGCGTTATGGCGCACCTCATGAAGACCCAAGTGAGCTAGATTCACTCTAAAGCTCAAGAAAGTATGGCTCACGACTCGCCCCCTCGGCGAGATTCCTGCGGGATGGCTGGTGGAAATGTCTTTTACCAAACACATCGAAGAACTCTGCCTGGCTGTAAGCCGGGAACAGGATCCTCAGAAGCTTTTGTCGCTGGTAGATGAGCTGAACAAAGAACTGGATCGTACGACGGAAGCTCTGCCCAAAGATACAACCCTGATTTGCGAGAGTTCCATCCCGCGTTAAGGCATGAACCTCAGCTCTCGATTTTCGCGGCGACTGGCGCAACCTGAGGTCCTAATAAACCGTCCAAAATCCTGTGAGCGGGGAATGTGGCGAGACATTAGCTCACTGCTTCTGCCCATTGCCTACCCTGCTCACCTACCTCTCTGATTTCCCTTCTATCTCCAGCCAGAGGAGACCCAGGTCGGCACTTGCGCTTCCCTTTCCCTTCCACTCCAGATCATTTTTTTCGTTTTTGACAAGATCGTCAGGCGACAGAACCGTAACTAAACAACTTAGTCATATACCGGTCTTTACACCTTTCCGAGCAGAAGTGTACGGCCAGCGGATGAACTGCCTGCGCGTTGGCCCAAATGGAAAGAATGTTCACTTCCCGCCGTGCGGACACTGCGCCAAGGCTCTCCGCAGCCATTCCCAGAATCCAGTCCTGTTCGGGTTTCTTCAGCTTCCTACAAGTATCACAAGTGAAGACGATCATTGGTTGACTCCGCGGGTTAGATGCTCCTAGTGAACAGAGCGTTCAAACCACCAGCAACGCGTAAAAGGCAGCAAGCAACCTCGGGCCAAGCTCCCGGCAACGCGCTGAAAAACAAGGGAAACGAAGGTCATCCAATGACAATGGTTACTTCGGCAAAAAAACCTGGGGGAAGGGG
>Ga0207641_10006113_pt1 | contig 10190 bp, 9 predicted proteins | sample KBSSwiS62_FD_184306 | JGI IMG/M metagenome (GOLD analysis project Ga0207641, IMG submission 184306) | Switchgrass rhizosphere microbial communities from Kellogg Biological Station, Michigan, USA - KBS Switchgrass S6-2 (SPAdes) (version 2) | ecosystem: Host-associated > Plants > Roots >... | reverse complement strand
CCGCATCCCGCGAGAAGCGAGACGGCTGCGACACCACAAAACATCCAACCGCGTTCGATCATCGTCGGACCCTCGGTCTCGGACGGAACGATGTTAACAGGTGGTCCCCGAGCCTCGAGCCATGGTGGGTGCTCGCTGTCACGAGATGCGTCGTGCCGTGCCGCCGGGCGCGCGCAGTAGAACGTGAACGTCGTTGCTTTACCTTCTGGGCAGACTTGAGCTATGGTGCGCGCCGTGAACCGTTCGACGCGCAAAAGCACCGGCAAAAAAGGACGCCAAGGCAAGGCGCTCTCGGTGCGCGCGCGCTGACAAAGCTCGAACCGCGTAGCAATCAAGAGAGGCCTCGCCGGACACCGACGGGGCCTTTTCGTTTATGGAGAATCGCTCAATGGTCGCCAAGAAGCTTTCGAATCCCGTGGTCGCCGTCGTTGGCGCGACCGGCGCCGTCGGCGTCGAGCTGATCCGCTGCCTCGAGCAGCGCAAATTTCCGCTTTCGCAGCTCCGGCTGTTCGCATCCGCGCGCTCGGCCGGCAAGTCGCTCGATTTCCGCGGCAAGCCGCTGCAAGTCGAGGAGCTCACCGACAAAAGCTTCGCAGGCGTGCAAATCGGGCTCTTTTCGGCCGGCAGCGCGACGACGAAGAAGTTTGCGAAGGCGGCCCTCGACGCTGGCACGATCATCGTCGACAACTCGTCCGCGTATCGGATGGATCCGACCGTGCCGCTCGTCGTGCCCGAGATCAACCCGGAGAAGATCGCGACCCACAAGGGAATCATCGCGAACCCGAATTGCTCGGCGATCATCTCGATTACGCCGCTGTGGCCGATCCATCGACAGAATCGGATCAAGCGGCTGATCATCTCGACGTATCAGGCCGCTTCCGGCGCCGGCGCAGCCGCGATGGAGGAGCTCCGCGAGTCGACGCGTGCGTACCTCGACGGCAAGAAGTTCACGCCGAAGGTGCTGCCGCATCCTTACGCGTTCAACGCGTTCAGCCACAACACGAAGATCGATCCCGCGACGCTGCACAACGAGGAAGAGACGAAGGTCATCAACGAGACGCGCAAGATCTTCGGCGATTCGGAGCTAGCGATCGGCGTGACCTGTATCCGGATCCCGGTGCTGCGCGCTCACTGCGTGTCGGTCACGTTCGAGTGCGAAAAGCCGACCTCGCCGAACGAGGTGCGCGAAATCCTATCCGCGGCGCCGGGCGTGAAAGTCGTCGATGACGTCGAGCACAACTACTTTCCGATGCCGGTCGACGCATCCGGCCAGGACGACATCCTGGTCGGCCGCATCCGCCGCGATCTCAGCGACTCGACAGGACGATCGATCTCGATCTTCTCGGCCGGCGACCAGCTGCTCAAAGGTGCGGCGTTGAACGCGGTGCAGATCGCGGAGCGGCTGCTCGGTTAGCGCGCCAAGTCTTGCGCGGCGCCGATGAATTGCCCGTCGTGGGCGCGAACGATGTCGTCCTGGGTTCTGTCTTCGTCCAACTGGGTTCCGGTGCCACCATCGGGTCCCATGCTATAGAGGTCGAAGTCGGTATTGAGCGGCCGCGAATTTCGATCGTGGCGGACGTCGCCGTTCTTGGCCGTCGCGACGTTGACGTACCGATAGGGCTGACCCCACGGATCGACGAACCCGTTCAAGCCGGCCTCGGCGAGCGTCTCTGGAAACTTCCGAGTATTCGACTGCCAGCGATAGAGCTGCACGCTGATCGTTCCGATATCGCCGATCGCGCGCGCGGCTCGCGCACGATTCTCGTACGAGTTGACGCCCGAAACGCTGACGGACGCGACGATGGCTACGACGCCAATCGCGCAGACGAATTCCATCAACGCAATGCCTCGCGAACGACGCATGCATTCACCTCACAAACGATTTGAATGCAGCTTAGCGACCTCGGCGCGAAGGTGCCGTGTCGGCAATCACGATGGTCCAAGTGAATGACGACTACGCGACGCTTGTCACACGCGCCGCGTGACATATTCGTCGCGGGACAGTCAGCGTGTGAAGTTCGTTGGGCTCCGCGATGCATCGCGCGTGCATGCGCCCGATCTTAGGTTGAATCGACGCGTTGCTACGCCGCGTCTTTTGTTCAATGCGTTCGTGCGACGCGGTACACCGTGCTCTTCGCGACTGCGAAGTTGAACAGCATCGCGGCGAGACCGCCGATCGCCACGGGAACGAACGGAAACGCAGCGAGCGCGGGCGCGAAATGTAGGCACAGGCCGTAGATCCCGAAGTTCACGATCGCGCCCGCGAGTTGAATGGCCCAATACGCGGCGTACTCGACTCGGCCGTCGCGCCCGCCGGTGCCGCGAAAAGCGTAACGACGATTCAGCCACCACGTCGCGGTGACCGCGAGTGGGAACGACACGAATCGGCCCTCCCAAGGTCCCCACCCGAGCCACCGCACGAGAAGAGTCACCACGCCCGCGTCGATGATGAAGCCGACAGTCGCGGCCGCGACGAACAGTGCGAACGATTTGCGCAGTCCGAGCGGGCTGCTCTCGTAGCGCGCGTTCACCTGGACGGCGCGAGCTTGCGAGGCGCGAGTGAGTCCATGGTCGGACCTGGGTCGAAACAGCTAGGCGAATGGTACTCGACCAAGCGGTTTGCGGCGGTGATCGCGGTGCTCGTTGCGGAGGGTTCACGATGGCACTCGCCTTGCATTGCGGAGTGCTCACATCCACGGAGGAGCCATGGCAGAGGACAACCAGCGCGAGAACCAGGGCGAGGGCAATCGCGAAGCGGATCGGCGTTACCGGAAGGGAGTTCGAAAAACGGTCGCCAGCACGACCGAGGAAGAGCGCGAGCAAAAGGCGCGCGATTTGACGCAGGAGGAGCGCGAGGCCGCCGAGCGCGCGGAGGAAGAGGGCAAGTCCCACGCGAAGCAGTAGCGCGGATGCGCGATTCCAGACTTTGGAATCGGGGGTCGAAATATCGTGCTCGCCGCAGACTCATTCGCTCGGGCGTAGTAAGCGGAGCCGGGCACGGAACTTGCTCCTGAAGCTACATGGAATACAGCGGCAATATTGCGTTTTGGATCGTGCTCGCGGTCGGGATCGTGCTCCTGATCTTCAGCAGCGCGCTGATCTTTGTCGATGCGGCGCGTCGCGGCAACCGGCGGTTCAAATGGGGTCGCTCACCGCGGCCTCCCGCCAAGTTGTGAAGGTTCGGGCGCGCTGTCGCTGAACAGAGCGTCGGGCGCTTCGGGCGGTGTGTCGGCGTCGAAACCTTCGGCGCCGTCGAGTCGTTCTTTCGACGCGCTGATCACGAAACATTCGTTCTCGCTGTCGAGCGCGAGCGCGGTGACCGGCACCGCGAAATGCTTCGTCGCTTGGCCCAGCGGTGTCCCGAACGCGAGCACCGCGTATTGCACGCGAGACGAATCCAGATCGAGCATCAAATCCTCGATCGTGCCGAGCTTGTTCCCTTGCCGATCGTAGATCTCATTGCCTTGGAGCTCGCGTGCGGACAATAGCGTCGACATGGCTGCACTCCTCTCGTTGGGGCCGATCACTGGGGAGCAAGTTCTATGCCACTGCCGCAACCGTTAACAGTGCGCTGAGCGATCGCCAGAGGCGAGTCCGCGAGAGAGATCCGGAGCCAGAGCGTTCGGCCCGAGCGGCTACTTCCGCAGCGCGCCGGTCACGCCCTCGGGCGAGCAGTTGAAAGGCTGAATCGAGAGGTCGGATGCAGCGTATTCGTAGGTAGCCCGGTCGAAGGGCCGAGTGAAGAACTCGGGGTCGGCGAGATCGATCTCGACGACGAGCCGCTGGCGCGCCGCGTCGACGTGCAGCCGCTCGACCGACGTCAGCGCGGCGGAGTGCAGCAAGCCTTTAGTCGGCTGGCCCGGTTGCTCGACGTATTGGTTCAGCACGCCGGCGGAATAGCTCGCGGTCTCGATCACGAGCGTATCGCCCTCGAAGTGGCCGATCGAATGGCCGAGCGACGTGCGCGGGCCGTCCTTGGGGTGCTCCTTCGTGTCCATGTGCACGATGCGGCGCACGTCCATCCACTCGTGGTGCAGGAGGATGTCCGATCCTTGCTTCACGATCTCGAGCGGCGTGCCGGGCGCACCCCACACACGGCGGATCGCGACGGGATCGCAACGGAACGTCGGATCGTCCTTGAACGGATCGTACGCGGCCACGGCTTTCTGGCCCGCCGGTGTGAGCGATTGAATCATCGGCTGCGGGCCACTCGTGCTGCGATTCGGTATCGGCGCCAGCAGCCAGGTTCCGAAGACGTCCTTCCGAGTCGGCAGGGCTGCGACCGCGCGCGCCTGTGCCCCCGTCGGGCCGTTCACATCGAGCACGCGGCCGTCGGCGAGCTCGACGTGATCGAAGAAGCACATATATTCGCTGTGCCGTGACAGCGATCCCTGCACGCGGACCTGAGTGCCGACTTTGAGCATCTCGGGCGTGATCCCGTTGCGCGTGAGCTGCGTTACGCCGTGCGACTCGCAGACATACTCCTGCGTCTTGCCGTTCTCATCGATCGCGGATACGTGCAGATAGCTGTGCGGGTTGCGCGCCTCGAATTCCGTGATCGTGCCCGAGATGCTGATCGGTTTGCTCGCGTCGAAGTGTGGCGCGAAGCTGTGGTGCGCTCGGGCGGTGAGTGTCGAAAGCGCCGCCGCCGCGACGACGACGTGCGCAGCCAGTGTGCGAGTGCGCATCCCATTCCTCCTGTTCGCGAGCGCGGCCCTTCTAGAGGCCCGGTCCGAAAAGTATCACGAGCGGAGACGGTCACCCCGCCACCCTCGCGGTCGCCGATCTAGTCGTGCCGCGATGATAGCCAAAGCGAGGCCGAGCACGAACTCGAGGCCCGTGGCGCCGCCGCCGCCGGTCGAGCCGCCGACCGCTTTGACGGTCACGGTCCGAGTCGCGGGTGTCGCAGCGTTGCCCGAGGTGTCCTTCACGTTGTAGGTGACGGTGTAGGTGCCGACTTGGGCGGTGTTCACGGGATTCGTCGTCACGATCTTGGTGGTCAGGTTTCCATCGAGGGCGTCGGCCGCGGTTGCGCCCGCGTCGGTGTAGGTATCCCCGACGTTCACCGTCATGTCTGCGGAGCCGACGAGCGTGATCGTCGGCGGCGTGAGGTCTCCGCCGCCGAGGTTCCCAGCGCCGTCGTTCCAGAAGACCGCGATGCCGCTCGGGCCAGCGAGCGCGACGTCGAGCCGATCGTCGGCGCTGAACTTACCCGTCGCGACCGCGAGCGCGCCGGCCACGCCGACCTGTTGCGGGAAGAGATTGAACGTGCCGCTCGAGTTGCCTGAGTTGGCATAGACCTGATGCGCGCCCGTCTTGTTGACGACGATCACGTCGATGCTGCCGTTCAAGTCGATGTCGGCCGCGGCGACCGCGGAGTTGAGCGACGCGCCGAGCTGATCGGAGAGGAAGAAGCTGCCGCTCGTCGCGGAAGTGTTGAGCCAGACCTCGCCGCTCGGAGTCGCGGGCAGCGTGGACGTGTCGCGCCCGAAGATGAGATCGGCGCGCTTGTCGCCATTGAGATCCGCGGCGGTGACCGACGTCGTGGGCCCGGTCGGCAGCGTGAGCTCGAGGGTGAAGGCGCCGGCGGTGTTGCGGTAGACCGCCGCATCGCCGCTCGCGTTGGCAAGCACGAGCTCCGGCAGCGCATCGCCGAAGAGATCGACGAGCACGGCGCCGCGGCTGCTGGCGGTGCCGAGCTTCGCGGCGAGCTCGAAGACACCCGAGCCGCGGTTCAGGTACACGCTCGTCGGCCCGTTGTTCGCGAACACGAGATCGGGCAACGCGTCGCCGTTCACGTCGCCCACCGCTACCCCGTAGCTGTCTTCCGCCGGGTCGCCGACGTTGGCGCCGGTGAACGACGCTTGACCGGCGTTCATATAGATCCGATTCGGGGAGCCCGCGGCTGCGGCCGTCACGACATCGAGATTGTGATCGGAGTTGAAGTCCGCGACCGCGATTGCGCGGCTCGGCGAAGGATCGAGCGTGATCGGCGTGCTCGCGAGCATCCGCCGGCTCGCGTTTGCGGGATCCGGGATGCTGAGGAACACCACAGTGCCTTGGGCCGCTCCGGTCGCGACTGCGAGGTCCGCGATACCGTCGGCGTTGAAGTCCCCGGCCGCGATCCCGCGCGCGTCGACGCCCGAAATGGTCTGCGCGGGGCCGCTGCTCACGCGTTGCGCGACGCTGAGCGCCGTCGTGGTGGTGTCGTTCGCCGGCGTCTCGTCGATCGGTGTGGGGCCGGTGACCGCCACCTTCGCGCTAGCGAACACGTCGCCCGCGATGTTGCCGTGCCCCGTCAGAGCCAGGTTGCGTGTCATGCCGCCCGCGACGGCCTGGAGCGTGCACGAGAGCTGCGTCGTGCTGCCGACGATGCTGAACGTGCAGCCCGGATCGGAAGGCGCGTCGAACTGGAACGGCACCTCGCCGGCGAACGTCGCCGTGAGCGTGACGCCAGAAACGTCGACGGCCGATGTGTTGTTCTTGATCGCGAAAGTCCAGGTTGCAGCCGCGCCGAGCGCGGCGGGGTTCGGCGCGGCGCTGAGCGCAAGCGCGAGATCGACGCGTGGGGCGCGCGCGATCGTGATGGTGACCGTCGCGGTGTTGCTGTTGAGAGTCCCGTCGCTCGCGTGGTAAGTGAAAGCGTCGGAGCCGTTGTAGCCCTGGACCGGCGTATACGAGAACGCGCCGCTCGCGTTCATGACCAGCGTGCCGTGGGCCGGGTTCGTGTTGATACCCACGGTCATTGGGTTACCGTCGCGATCGGTATCGTTCGCGAGCACCCCTTTCGCCGCGTCGACGACGAGTGCGACGTCCTCGGTGGTGCTGTAGGTGTCGTCGGCCGCGGCAGGCGCGTGGTTGATCGGCGAGACCGTGATGCTCACCGTCGCAAAGTTGCTGCCCAAAGTGCCATCGCTTGCCCGGTACGTGAAGGCATCGGGGCCGCTGTAATCCGTGGTCGGAGTGTAGGTGAACGATCCGTTCGGGCTCAGAACGAGCGTGCCGTGGCTCGGGTTCGCGCCGAGAATGGTCGTCAGCGAGTCGTTGTCCGGATCGGAGTCGTTCGCGAGCACGCCCTTGGCCGGTACGATGAGCGGTGCATCCTCGTTCGTCGTGTACGCGTCGTTGGCCGCAATCGGCGGGCTGTTGACGGTGGTGACTGTGATCGACACGGTCGCCGTGTTGCTCGTGAGAGAGCCGTCGCTCGCGCGGTACGTGAAGGCGTCCGAACCCGTGTAACCCGAGGCCGGGGTGTAGGTGAACGAGCCATTGGAGGTAATGGTGAGAGTCCCGTGAGCCGGATTGGACGCGAGGGCAGTCGTCAACGGATTGCCGTCGGGGTCCGAGTCGTTCGCGAGAACTCCGCTTGCAGCGTTCACCGACAGCGGCGTGTTTCTCGGTGTGCTGTATGAATCGTTCACCGCAACCGGTGCGCTGTTCACCGGCGTGACGGTGATCGAAACCGTCGCCGTGTTGCTGTTCGTAGCGCCGTCGTTCGCGCGATAGGTGAAGGTATCGGGACCGGTGTAGTTCGCTGCCGGAGTGTATGTGAATGCGCCTGTCGGGCTCAGCACGACAGTGCCGTGCTGGGGATTCGACGCGAGCGCCGCCGTCAGATTTGGGCTGTCGGGATCGGTATCGTTCGTGAGCACGCCTTTGGCGGCCACAACGAGCGGCGTTCCCCTTGGTGTGCTGTACGAGTCGTTGACGGCGACCGGCGGGTCGTTGACGGCCGTGACGGTGATCGTGACCGATGCCGTGTTGCTCGTGAGAGAGCCGTCGCTCGCCTGGTAGGTGAAAGAGTCGGGGCCGGAATAGTTCGCGACGGGAGTGTATGTGAACGAGCCGGTGGCACTGAGCGTGAGCGTTCCGTGCGAGACGTTGCCGCTGAGGGTAGCGGTGATCGGATCTCCGTTCGAGTCCGTATCGTTTTTCAGAACGCCGTTGCTCGAGCTGACGTTGAGTGTCGTGTCCTCGGCAGTGCTGTAGCTGTCGTTGACGGCAACGGGCGCGACATTGGGCGAGGTGACGGTGATCGTCGCCGTCGCCGTATTGCTATTGCTCGAAGCGTCGCGTGCGCGGTATTGGAAGTTGTCGGTGCCGGTAAAATCGCCAGTCGGAGTGTAGGTGAACGAGCCGTTCGCGTTCAGAGCGAGCGTGCCGTGGGTCGGCGCGCGCACGAGCTGGGCGGTGATGGGGTCCTTATCCGGATCGGAGTCGTTCGCGAGCACTCCGTTCGCTGCGGTCGTCACGAGCGCCGTACCGCGCGTCGTCGAATAGGTATCGTCGACGGCCTTGGGCGCCGCCGCGTAAGCGGGCACCGCCCAAGCCGCTAATAAGGCGCCCGCCGCCAAAACGAGCGTCGAAACTCGGAGGCTCAAGGCGCGCGCTTCTGCCGGCGCTTTGCGCAACTCCCGCATCCGCAGGACCCCTGTTGTTACTAATGGCGTTGGCGACGATGTTGCGGTGGCTTCTTAAGTCAACCACCCTTCAGCTTCGCTGCCTTCCGACTGCTCTCTGCAAGAGCTGCGCCGGGCGCCGTTGTTTTCATCCGTGTAGGCGGATTCTGCCAAATTAGCTTGGGTAATGACGAGGCCCCCACATTATGTAGCCTTGCACGATTCGTGTATCGCCTTCCCGAAAGCGCTCCGTGGCGCAAAAATTGCTTCACGATTTTCGAAATAGAGAGATCGAGGAGACGGATGCCAAGGGCGAGGAAGCGCGCGGCAGGCCAACGCCCGTCTCCGCGAGCCCGCGGCGCTCGCATTGGCATCTCGGGATGGCGCTACGAGCCGTGGCGCGGCGACTTCTATCCACCGGGGTTACCGCAGCACCAGGAGCTCGCGTTCGCCGCCGAGCGTTTCGACTCGATTGAGCTCAACGGCAGTTTCTATTCGCTCCAGCGTCCGGAAAGCTACCAGCGCTGGTATGCGTCGGTCCCACCCGGGTTTCTCTTTGCGATCAAGGGTTCTCGTTACATCACGCACATGCTTCGCCTTCGAGGCGTCGAGAGCGCGCTCGCGAACCTGCTTGCGTCCGGCGTGTTCGCGTTGCGCGAGAAGATCGGCCCCTTCCTTTGGCAACTGCCGCCGACGATGGCGTTCGACGCCAACCGGCTCACCAGCTTCTTCGAGCTACTGCCGCGCACCGCGGAGGAGGCCGCGGAGCGCGCACGCCTTCACGACGCGCGCGTCGACGGGCGGACGATACTCGATGTCGATCCGCGAAGCAGGTTCAGACATGCGCTCGAAGTTCGCCATGAGAGCTTCGTGACGCCGGCGTTCGTCGAGTTGCTGCGCAAGCACGAGATCGCGCTCGTCGTAGCCGATACGGCCGGAAAGTGGCCTCTGCTCGAGGACCTCACCGCCGACTTCGTGTACGTGAGACTGCACGGCGACGCGAAGCTCTATGAGAGTGGCTATACGAGCGCGGCGCTCGATGCCTGGGCCGAAAAAATAGACGCGTGGCTCGACGGACGAGAGCCGAGGAACGCGCGGACGATCGGCGCAACACCCGCCGCGCCGCGTCCTCAACGCGACGTGTTCGTCTATTTCGACAACGACATAAAAGTGCGCGCGCCGTACGACGCGATGTCGCTCTCGGGAAAGCTCGCGAAGCGCCGGTTGCCGGCGCGCCGCGTTGCCGCGGTTTCAGCTCGAGAAGCGGCTGCGTCCAGGCGTCGCGGGTGAATCGCTGCCGAGGGACCGTTTGCGCAGCCGCGGTCTATGTGTCGAGGAAAGCATGGCGCACATCGACGGCGCTGCGAAGCTCGGACAACGACGTATTCGGCAACACTTTGAGCTCGATCGGTCGTCGATGAGGGCGAGGACGGCGGGATAGTCGATGCCGCTCGAGCTATGGCACGCGGCGTTATGCGCGAAGCCTTCTTGCGCAATTCGTGCAAGCACTTCGTCGTGCACTTCGCGCGCGACGTGCTCAGCGCCCTGTGGCCGCGTCCCGGCGACGCGTGGCATGTAAGTTGCTGTCGCTAGATCAAGTTTGCACGACTCGTCAGGATGACGGCAGAAGTAATCCGCACGATCGGTGTCCGCGATCTCGACCTCGGCGCGAAGCGCGAGGCGCTCGCGCGCGAATGGCTGGTGACCAACGGTCTCGGCGGCTATGCGTCGGGAACGATCGGCGGCGCGCCCGCGCGCCGCTACCACGCATTGCTCGTCGCCGGTTTGCCG
>Ga0207641_10006111_pt1 | contig 10193 bp, 8 predicted proteins | sample KBSSwiS62_FD_184306 | JGI IMG/M metagenome (GOLD analysis project Ga0207641, IMG submission 184306) | Switchgrass rhizosphere microbial communities from Kellogg Biological Station, Michigan, USA - KBS Switchgrass S6-2 (SPAdes) (version 2) | ecosystem: Host-associated > Plants > Roots >... | reverse complement strand
ACGTCAGCGCGTGAATACTCGCCAGAAGCGGCCGGAGTGGCCGCCGACTTGCGCGCTCGAATGGGTCCCGCCGAACCGGTGCTAGCGCGAATCGACCCGATTCTGGCAACGCCGATTCCGCTTTCGGATGATGAAGTCAGTGACCTTGTCGATTTCGTTCGTCACGGGCTCCTCGATCAGCGCGCGCGGCCGGAGAACCTGCGTAAGCTCATTCCGCGAGACCTCCCAAGCGGTTTTCCCGCGCTCGTGTTTCAGTAGGAGAAGCTACTGGAGGACGGGCGTTTACTGAATCAACCTTAAGTGTTGAGCCGATACAACGACATCGACATGCCGTTTGCGAAGACCGACGCGCAGCCGGTGTACCTGGAGCATGCAGGCGTTGCTCAAGCGCCATCAGAACGCCCCGATCATCTGGGCGCATGTCGGTCTCGGGCGAATCGTGCATCCGGTTCATTCACACCTGACGCCGACGATCAGGCTGTTTGTGTTTCGACCTCGGTGCGTGTCAGCGACGCTCGGAATACGACCTGAACAGAGCCAAACAGAATCACGTCGCGATCGCGGAGCAGTTGTGCTCCTCGCATCGGGTGCCCGCCTACGCTCGTTCCATTCTTACTCGCGAGATCTTCGAGCCGTGCCTCGTCGCCTGTGATCACGATGCGCGCATGGCGTCGGGACATCGTCGGCAAATCGATCCACACACTTGCTCCGGGGTCCCGGCCGATTATGTTTTCACCGTCGGCGAGCTCCACCCGAGCCTTTTCCAGGATCAACCAGCAGCTCAGACCCTCTTTCGTCGTCGTCACGTCTGCTGACGGGCGCTCGATGGTCTCGCCGCTGAACGCATACCCGAATCGCGGCACCGTTCTCACGAACCGTGGCCGGACTGCCTCGTCGCCGAGGGCGCGTCTGATCTCGTTGACCAGGGCAGCCAGGTTCGATTCTGCAACAAACGTCGACGGCCAGAGAGCGTCGAGCAGGTCCTTTTTCGACACTGCGTTGGGCCGTCGATCGATCAGGGCCGCCAGCAGCTCGAACGCCTTTGGAGAGAGGTGAACGTTGGTGCCTCGATGCAGAAGCTGGCGCGTGCCGGGCACAAGCTCGAATTCACCGAATTGAAGACTTAAGACCTGTCCCATCGAAATCCAATCAATCCCCAACCGAAACGGAAAGACGTACACGTTCCGGCCGCCCATATTACCCGCGTCCCATTCTCCGGACGACGCAGGAGGCCAGGATGAGAGCCACGACACGGATTCTTGTAATCGGCGTTTTGCTGAGTGGTGCAGTGAGTCGGGTTTCTGCAGACGCTTCCGACAGGCCGCAAGTGTGGTCGGTCAACTGCCACGCCGGGCAGTCGATCGCTCGCGCGGTGCAGCGCGCTGCCCCGGGCGACACGATCGTGGTGACCGGCACATGCCGGGAGCGTGTGGTCATCACCCAGTCGGTCAACCTGCAGGGACACGGAACGGCCGTCGTCGACGGAAGCGGAGCGGCACGGACACGGGCGACACTATCCGAGCTCGACGGCGTCATTGTCGTTGACGGCGCGACGGGAGTCGCGCTCACGGGCCTGACGGTGCGGAACGGTCGAAGCAACGGAATCGTTGCCACACGCGGCGCGGCCGTGATGGCGAAGGACGTGATTGCCGAGGGCAATACGCTCATGGGCATCTCAGTCTCTGACAACTCCATACTGGAGGCGGTCGACTCGGTGACGCGGTCAAACGGGGTCTCTGGATTCGACGTCTTCACCAGCTCGAGTCTGATTCTCAGCGGTTCGTTCACGACCAGTGACAACGGCGGCAGCGGCGGGGAGATCAACGGGCAGTCGATCGTAGAACTGCGTGGCGCGCAGGTCACGATCGCGAATAATCCGGCGTTCGGAATCATCGCCGGAAGCCAGAGCCAACTGGCGATCTTCGGGTTCGAGGCTGCCAGGGGAAGCACGCTGACCGTATCGGGAGCGGGAGCTGCCGGGATCGGCCTCGCGGGCGCCTCGAGCCTGACTCTGTTCAGTGACACCGTCGTCACGGCAGAGGGCAACAGCGTCGGCATCCTGGTCGCTGCAGGCGGCGAGGTGGACAGCCCGCCATTCTCGACGTCGCGGCTTCTCCTTCGTTCGAACGATGTGGGGATGAACGTCGTCGCGGGCGCGAAGGTCTTCGCGTACGCTGGGCTCGAGATTCACCACAACGGGATCGGCGTTCTGGTGGACGAAGCGAGCCTCCACCTCGAACCGGCATCTGGATTGCCGGCGTCGATCGCGGGGAACGACACCGACGTTCAGCTATTGTTCGGGACGCGATCGACGATCGAACACGTCACGGTGGGAACGGCACTGGCCTGTGAATCGAGCGTGTTGAGCCGCGGTACAGTGACCTGCCCGTAACAATTCTTGATGTCATCGCTCGACCGTGCACGCCGTTGCCCAACGGCTCCGCGGTCGCGCGCGGGAGACTTACGCCGGCGGGCCGATATGCTTGAGCAACGCGCCGAAACGAGGATCCGCGCGGAACTTCTGGCTCAGTGACCACGACGGCGGCATGTGCCCGATCACGGGCGGCTCCCAGGAGCGCGCGTCGACGGCTTTGTCGAGCCACTCGAAGGCGCGATCGCGGTCGTCGAGGCCGATGTGAGACGAACGCGATCGCCCAGGGCGAGGGGATCCGCTCACCTGCCAGGCGTTTGAGATCGTCGATCGCTTTCAACGCTTCGCGAACGTACCCGGCGCGTGCCAGCACATGCCCCTGCATCGAGATGATGTCGGGCCGCTCACTATCCAGCTCGCGCGCCTTGGCGGCTTCAATGACGGCACGCTCCGGCAGTCCTTTGCCGAGGTAGGTCAACGCGAGCATTGTTCGGGCGAAGGCGAAGCTGGGATTCAGGTCGATTGTCGCCTCCAGCTCGCGAATGGCTTCATCGAGACGGCCGGCAAACTGCAAGACGACCCCGAGATTCATGCGTGCATTTCCACGACAGGCTCGACGCTGGCGGCGGCGTCTCGGTCAGGATCGCGGCAGTGAGCGCCGCCCGGTTGTCGGCCCGGAACGGCCTCACCCCGGTCAGCATCTCGTACAACATCACGCCGAGCGCGAAGAGATCTGAGCGGGCGTCGGCTCGTTTTCCTTGCACCTGCTCCGGCGACATGTAGGGGAGCGTGCCGAGCATGGCGCCATCTTCGGTGGGCGCGATGCGCAGCGTCCTGGACGTGATCGACCGAGGCGTTTCGGAATCCTGCAGTCTCGCCAGCCCAAAGTCCATGAGCTTCACGCCGCTCGCCGTCAGCATGACATTGCTCGGTTTCAGGTCTCGGTGGATGACTCCTCGACTGTGGGCGGCGTCGAGCGCTTCGGCGATTTCAATTGCGATAGCTACGGCCCTCACAGCTGACAGGTGCCCCTTGTCCAACTCGTGCGCGAGCGTGGTCCCCTCGAGGAGCTCCATGACCAAGAACGGCACACCGTTCTCCTGACCGACGTCGTGGAGTGTGCAGATACGGGGATGATTCAGGCGTGAGACGGCTCGCGCTTCTTTCATGAGGCGGTCGACACGCGAGGCATCCAAAGACGATGCGGAGGCGATCACTTTCACCGCGACCTCGCGTCCAAGCCGCGTATCGCGCGCCCGGTAGACCTCGCTCATGCCACCGGCGCCAAGCAGGTCGAGTATTTCGTATGGTCCGAGGCGTGTCCGGGTGGTGAGAGACAAGCGACCTCCTCCGTGCTGCGAAGCGGAGTGCGATGGCGTGATTCGACGGTGACGGGCCTGGTGCCAGCCTGCCGGCGTCTGGCGCGTCACGCGCGCGCAGTGGCGCGACCCGCTGCGAAGCTAGAGGCGGGCCTTCAGGCCCGCCTGCGTCACCAGACCAGGGGCGCCGAAGGTTCCGCTATTGACTGAAATCGAACCGCGACAACGGCATTCCGATCGCGCCGGCTGGCGATCGGAATCAGTCCTGCGCTCGCGAGCTGCCGCATCTCGCCTTCGCTGAGGAAGCGCTCTCCACACGCCTGCATCTCTCGCTCACCGTTGTGTGTGAAGGTATACGCGGGTAAATCGTCAATCTCACGGTCCTCACCGAGCTGCATGTCCCAACCGCGCTCGGTGAAGCCGCGACCGATGAGCATCGCCAGGCCTATCGACGAATACCCCCATAGAAAATCATCGTGGACAGGCGGTCCGACGAACTCTTCGAATGTGAACGACTCAATCGGATCGCTCCGGCCGCCGTATGGCGCCCGCAACAAAATGCGTGGTGCCGCCAGCGCAATCCACGGCGCCGCTTCACTGTGGCGGAGCGCCCGCCAGCCCTCCAGGGCCGCGTCATCCCCGTCGGCGAGTTGAAGGTCTGCATCACCGAGCAGCGGACATCCGGCTTGCGATGCGACGAGGCCGAGTGCGGCGAGGAGACCGATATCGGTGGCCGACCGGCCGAAACGATCCAGCACGACGAACGCCGCCCAACCATGTTCGCCCGGCACGTTGCGCCAGCGATCGACGAGTGCTCGATAAAGTCCTGTCTTCGAGATCTCGCCTTTCGCTTCCGCGATATCGGTCAACAGTTCCGTTCGCGACACGTCGAACAGGTGCAACTGGAGATTTTCATCGAGCTCGAGTCGCGAGACCAGCCAGTGAACACCGCGCCATGTCGCTTCGAGCGACTGGAACGCCGCATGGTGAAGGAGCGAGCGCATCTGCTCGGCGATCGCGGAATCCACCGCCGCCACGAACGCCTGCGCCTGTGCGGAGGTGTCCTTCACGATATGCGGGGCGATGGCCTCACGGATGAAGGCGTCGAGCCCGCCCGTCGCTGCGGGGGCCACGTCACCGACAGGTGTCGTCGCCCGTGGCTCGGGAGCTTTTCCGAGCAGCCGATCTACGTCTTCATCGGCGTCCGGCGGAATCGCGCGCTTCTCCCGGAGGGCTTTGAAGACGTCGAGCCGTGCGTACAACCGATCCGGGTGGAAGTCGTCGATTTCATCGAAGCGGATCTCGACGGCCGGTAATGTCAATGCGGGCCGGAGCCGGCGCATGACGGCCTCGAGGGAGTCAACGTCGACCCGCAGCGTCGGCCGGTTCGCCAACGGCGGTCGATCCGCCACTGCGTCACCGCGGAAGTCACCGAGCACCAGCAGTCGCATTGGTTCGTCGCCGTCGCGGCGACGACGGGGACGTCCAAACCCGACGTCAAAGGTCAAACGCTCAGGCATCGATCGCTCCTGACCGGGGCAGTGGCAACAGCTTATCTTGCGATGGTGAAGCTTTGTGACGTTTCGATTCGCGCCGACGGCGCTTTGGTCGAGTTCGGCAAGGCAAACAGCGTCCAGATCATCACGCCAACGCCCGCGGTCAGGGTGACGCCGACGACAGTGAAGCCGTAGGCCCATAACACCCGCGTCCACGGCCATCTGAGCGGGTTGCGCCAGTTGCTGCCAAACGAGTTGTCGAGCAGCCGGAGAAAGTCGTCCGTGATTGGCTTCGGCTCGACGGCGTTCCACAACTCCCACAGCAACCAGACCGCGACACCGATCAGCATCAGGCCGCAGAGCGCCATGAAGGCCGCATCCAGTGCGCCGCCGCGATATAGGATGCGCTCACACGGTAACGTGACCGGGGGCGGTGCGTAGCAGTTGGTGAGATCCGACACGGCGACGATGCGTTTCGGAGAGGTCATGATGAGGGCTATGCCGACACTCGTGGTAATGCACACGAGCATCCCCATCCAGAGCTCCCACGCGGCGAGCCGGATCCATGCCTGCCTCGAGTTTGGTGGAATCGTCAGCGACCATGGCTTCCACGGGCTCATTTCCGGCAAGGGCAGTTGCGGCACGCGTTCCTCAGTCTTCGATTGTAATCACCTTGTTCGCTCCTTGCTCGCCCCATGGCGGCGGGTCACCATCGCCGACGCGAATCGTAATCACTGGAAATGGAGGGGTTTCCTCGGGCCACGGCGTCTGACAATCGGTCACGATGACGAGGAGATCGATGGGGCCACGTTTTCGATCGATGAACCAGCGCAGACCGGCGCCGATGTCCGTGCCACCGCCGCCGTACATCTCCAACTGCGCGGCATTGAACACCTTCTTCACATCGTGCACCACGACATCGCAACAGGCGACGACGACCTCCGTGCTGTAACCGAGCTGCCGTGTCAGTCCGCCGAGCTCGGCGACGGCTCTCGCCAATTGCGTGTCCTCCATGGATCCCGAGGTATCGATCAGAAAACCAGGTCGTGGCCGAGGCTGGTGAAACGACGGCATCAGGAACTCGCCATAGCACGCCTGCCGACGATGGGGTCGCTTGTACGTGCGGTCGTAGCGGCCAAGTGTGCTGTCGCGCAGCGCCTTGCGGACGGCGTGCCGGATGGTCGCCATGTAGTCCACCTTCGGCGCGAGAACCATGCTCGCCCATCGTCGCCAGCCGAGGGGAGCGTCGCCAGCATCGCCCGATCGATCGAGCAGGCGTTGGGCGACGTCGCGACGTACGAGCTGCGCCTTGACCGGGTCTACCCCGGGCACACCACCCGGACTGCCGTCGTCATCAGGCAGCTCCCAGGGACGTGGCTCGCCGTGAGCGCCGGAGCCGCAATCGATGTGAAATTCTGTGATGGGGTCTGACCCCTTCATATATAGCTGACGGTAGTAGGTCTCGGCGTTTTCGCCGGTGAGCAGTCCGTATTTGCCTGGCAGCGGAGGATCATCGGGGAGGGGCAACCCCTCCGCGGTGAGGTCGTCGTTGATCTCGCAGTCGGTGGCGGTGTTCCAGAGCGTCGGATTCTTCACTGCCGTCGCCTGCTTGCGTGCTTCATGCTCGCGCAAGAGATGACTGACTTCGTGGATCAGCACGGCCGCGTTTTCTTCCACCGAGTGCGCTGCCACCCACTCGTCGTTGTAGTAGAGCCGCCAGCGCGTGTCGACGGCCATGCTGGCAATCTGGTCGGTCTTGACCGGGATGAGAGTGAACAGCGCGGGCGCGAAGTACGCACGCTGATATGATGCGCGAACCCGCGCCGCCTGGAGTGCGCGCGAGTACCCGCCGCCACGACGATCGAGTCCTCGAATCAGTTCAGTGAGTCTGCTCAGCATGTGTCAGGTCCGGCTAACGCTACGTCATGAACTAATCCCGGGGCAGTACTTTGGCCAACTGCATCAGCTCGTAGAACGGCCGGCACTCGTCGGGCAGCTTGATCGTTCCTTCGGGTCGATTCCTTCGGTCGCACAGCGTGCGCGCGGCTGCGGTCGGGATGTCGGCGTTCTTGCGGCACGCGACACCGAGCGCGATCATCGCGGCCTGCCACCGCTCCGGCGTCTTGTTGTTCAGGACCGCGCCGACGAGCGACGAGCACACCGCGTAGGCGCGATCGATCCGATCGGGCAGCACGAGACTGCGCGGATCTTTCAGGATGTCCTCCGGATCGGGCAGGTTCAGTGTCTCGCGGTACTCGAGGAAGGGGAGCGCCTGATCGCCGACCAGACCGGCAAGCGCCGCATTCTGCAGCAGTCGATTCGCAGGTGACACGGCTTCGACGGCAGCCAGCAGGCGTGAAGCAAGATACCAGGTCCGGCCCGAAGGCCACGGGCCGCTGCGCCGTGCCGGATCGTCGGGCGGCGCCAGCCAGGCGCCGCGCCCTGCAGCTTTCACGTACGCCGCAATCGTTGTCCGCTGCCGATGGTGATGCGTGCGCAGGTAATCGGCCGGCAGCACCGGGAGATCACTGGGAGCGGGGAAGTCGCTGACCATCATCTCGCACCAGGTCTCATGATCCATGGGGAACTCGCCGTGCCACAGGCGATTCGCCATCGGTGCCTGGATCTCCTGTCCACCCGCCGCCCACTCAACGGCGTTACTCGCACATAGATAGACGACGCCTCCCTTGCCCGGTTCGTAGTCCGGCAACTGCAATTCCCCGCAGACATTCTCGGTGAGAAGACGCAGCATCGCCGCCTGCGTCGTTGGTGGTACGGTCGTCAGTTCGTCGAGAAAAATGACGACCATATAGCCCTCGTCGGCGAGGCGCTTGGCATCGCGCGCCCACGCCATTGGCAGGAGTCGGACGCCATCCGGCGTGGATACCGGAAAGCCGCCGAAGTCCTGCGGCTCACGAATGGACCCGATGAGGATGATGACCTTGCACTTGACGCCCGCGCGTGTGAATCCTGTCTCCAGGCTCTTGGTGAACTCGGTCTTGCCGACACCTGGGAAGCCGGTCATGTGCATCGGGATGCGCGCTTGCAAACCGATGGCAATCAACTGGACGAAGTGGCTGAACTGCATATGGTCGTGGCTGACACCTTCGTCGGTTAGACACCGCGAAATCGAAAACGGTCTAGCAGCGTGCCCAAAAATGCGTCAACGCCCAACCTCCAACTCCCAACTCCCAAAACAGCCCCGGTTCCCTGGGAGTTGGAAATTGGAAGTTGGGAGTTGACAGCCGTCGCTCACCAGAGCGGAGAGGAGTCGAACTACCGCAGAATCTGGGTGCTGCGATCGAATAGCGTCACCGTCGCACTGATTCGATAGTTCTCCGCCAGGTCCCAGTTGTGGAAGATACGGCCGTCGGGGGAGTTCTCGAACTGCATGAATGGCTTGAACAGCCGATCGAGCGTGGTCTCGCCGGCAGGGCAGTTCGCCACGCCAACGAACTCGTGCAGCGTCGCCGGTGTGCCATTGGCAAGCGTCGCGCCACCGGCGGGACGCAGCGCACCGGTGGTGATGAAACGGCCTGAGTTTTCCGGGGCAAGATTGCCGTTGGCCGCCTGCGTGCTCCAGAAGCCGATGCCGGAGGAATCGGCAAGCCCGCCGTTTCTGCTGACGGTCGTGACACGCAGCAAGGCGCAACCGGCAACATTCTGATCGCGCGCCATGACGACGCGATGAAACGCCGGCAGGTTGGATGATTGCGTGAGTTGCTCGGTGCAGTCGACGGAGGTGTCGTCAATCGGCGTGCACTGCGCGACGTTCAGCGTCAACGGTGATGTGGCTGCCTTGAGCACGGTGACGTCATCACGATCCTGGTCCACGACAGGACGCGCCGGCATCGCTGCGATCCGTCCGTACACAGCGACGTAGTATGCCGACGGAAACGCGTTCGGCCTCGCGCCGCCGCCGTACTGCCGCAGCGGCTCGGTGTTGCCGTACGTGGGGACGAAGACCTTGCCATTGGCGACGAGCGGCGGGTTGAACTTGGCGAAGAGTCCGACGCGATCGCGTTGAACGAACTGTTCGCTCGTCCATAGCGTCCGCGAGACGTCTTGTGCGTCGAGCGCAAGCAGGATCGCGAGCACGCCGCGCTGCTGGTTGGCGTCGCCGTTCAACGGCACGAGTGCCCACAGGATTCCGGTCCCTGCCTTGTTTCCGTTGGCCGACAACGTGAGCATGCCGCCGGGCATGCCGTCAGGCGGGCGGAATGCGCTCCGCTTTGGATTGGCCACGTTCTGCAATCTCCCCTGACTGAACGTGTACGCCTTCAACTGACTGTTTTCGCCCCACGCGTAGATACGTCCGCTCTCCGGTCCCTGCCAGAAGACCGGCGAGCCATGAATGTTGCCGTAATGATTCTGGCCGTCATGGAAGGCAACGTCGAAGGCCTTCACCTGCTGCACGATGTTCGTGTTCTGGCAATTGGCACCGGCCGCGCCCGTGTGCTTTCCCATGTTCGTGCGTGACAGCACATAGAGCACGCCTTCTTTGCCGCCGCCGACGATGCGCGAGGGAGTTCCGGGAAGGAGCACCGGACCTCCGGAGCCGAGGTCGAGATCGAGCTGGTTGAGGAACTGGAAATTGCACGGCGTGAAGAAGTCCTTCACGACGATCTGATTGCCTTCGAGTGCGAGCTTGACGACGCTGTTGCCGTAGTTCCCATTCGCGGCGTCGAAACTGCCGTTGCCGGTCATGAGGTAGACGTTGCCCGCGGCGTCTGCCGCGGGGCCCTGGCCCGACTGCCAGATCCCGCCGTCGCCACCCGATGGCGTCGAACTCCAGAACGCGCGCTGATCCAGCGTCTTCGCGTCGATCGCGAAGAGCGCCCCGCGATTGCCGTCGCCGCCGAACCCGACGTACAGAACGTCGTTGGACAGGAGTAGCGCGGCGCGCTGTTTGTGGACGCACGGATTGAACGCGCTCTGGTTGCGGCACGGGTTCGAGGGATCGGTCGATCCCACGCCAACGAGCTTTGGCGGCAGGCGGTGCGCGCC
>Ga0207641_10006110_pt1 | contig 10193 bp, 11 predicted proteins | sample KBSSwiS62_FD_184306 | JGI IMG/M metagenome (GOLD analysis project Ga0207641, IMG submission 184306) | Switchgrass rhizosphere microbial communities from Kellogg Biological Station, Michigan, USA - KBS Switchgrass S6-2 (SPAdes) (version 2) | ecosystem: Host-associated > Plants > Roots >... | reverse complement strand
CTGTCCGTCAGCCTTGACGTAACGGGCGTTCAGGTCGACCGTGCCGTAGAGGGTGACCGAGGACTGCGCCGACGCGACGCCGGCAAAAGCGCCCAGTACCGCGAGAGCGAGCAGAGATTTTTTCATTTGCAATTATTCCCTAGGTTGAACAAGAGGTCCCGATCGCCGACTACCCGCACTGAGCAGATCAGGCACGACCCCCTTTTACGAGAGTCGTGCGTATTGGACCAGAGGGGCCGCCCGAAGGCGGCCTCTAAGCTCTTGATGGCAGCTCGCGCTAGGCGAGCGTGCGATCAGAAGAAGTGACGAAGGCCGATTTCCCAGCCCTTCGAGTCGCCACCCACGTCGGTCAGACCGGCGGCGGTGGGCAGCGTGACGCGGGTGTCATCCTTGTTCTTCAGCCACGAACCCGTGGTGTACATCGCCGTCCGCTTGGAGATGTTGTACTGGAGCGTGACCTTGAACTGTTCGATCGTCTGGGTTCCGCTCGCAGTCGCGCACGTGAGACCCGTACAAGGAACGAGGAAGGGGGTGAATCCCTTGGCTTCGGCGCGGTCGTAGCCGACGTGGATTTCGGCCTGGCCGAACGGAATCACGCCGCTGATCGACGCCATTTGCTCCTTGAAGTCGGAGATCTTCTCCTCGTCGTACAGGCCCATGATCTTCATGAAGCCGAAGTCCCACGAGCCGCCGACGTTCCAGGTCTTCTGGGTATCGCCCGCCAGGACGACGATGGGCGCGCCGCCGGCCGGGTTGACCACGAAGGAGGTGCGCATCTTCGCTTCCGAATAAGCGCCTGCGACGTCGAACGGGCCCGCGGCGAAGCCGACGCGGCCGCCGATGTAGCGCGCCGGACGGTCGCCAGAGGTGCCGCCTTCCGAAGCGCCGGCCATGGCCTGGCCATAGAAGCCGCCCAGGTTGCCCGGCAGGAAGTAGCCGATCGTGTTGTCTTGACGGGTGCCGCCGTAGCCGTTGCGGACGTTGAGCGAGCTGCCGATGCCGTTCGTGCCGAACGCGTCGAAGATCGTCAGGTTCCAGAACGTCGGCGTGTAGTCGCGGCCGAGGCGAACTTCACCGAGGTTGGTAAACAGGCTGACGGTCGAACGGCGGTTGAAGAACTTGGAGTTCGTCGTGCCGGTGTCGGCGTTGACGCCGGCGAGCAGGTTGAAGCCGGCCTTGAGGCCGCCACCCAGATCCTCGACACCGCGGAAGCCCAGCTGGCTGCTGTTGATGCCGTCCTGGCTGAGCGTGAGGCGACGGTCCTGTCCGTCAGCCTTGACGTAACGGGCGTTCAGGTCGACCGTGCCGTAGAGGGTGACCGAGGACTGCGCCGACGCGACGCCGGCAAAAGCGCCCAGTACCGCGAGAGCGAGCAGAGATTTTTTCATTGCAGCTATCTCCTAGGTTGAACAAGAGGTCCCGATCACTGACTACCCGCACTGAGCAGATCAGGCACAACCCCCTTTTGCGGAAGTTGTGCGTATTGCACCAGAGGGGCCCGGCGATGCAAAGCCTTGCCAGGCAAAAAAAGCCTCTTATGTTGTCCGGGCACAACGTGAAAATTCGTGGGAACTTTTGCGCCTGAAAGCTATCCTCGAGCGCGCCATGGAACCAATTTCACTCAGTCCCGCCGACCGCTTGCTGGCCGGCCTCGACCAGGCGCGGCGGGCGCTTTCCAGCCCGCCGCGGGCGGCCCGTCCGAAGCCCATCCCGACCGAGGCCGACGCTCCGCTCGCGGACGCCGAGCGACGCGAGGCGGGCGCCTTGATGCGCGTCAACCACGTCGGCGAGGTGTGCGCCCAGGCGCTCTACAGCGCCCAGGCGTTGGCCACGCCCAACCCGGCGCTTCGCCGCCAGTTCACCGAAGCCGCGGCGGAGGAGACCGATCATCTGGCGTGGACGGCCGAGCGGCTGCGCGAACTCGGCGCCAGGCAAAGCGTGCTCAATCCGCTCTGGTACCTCGGCGCGTTCGGCATCGGCCTCGTCGCCGGCCGCCTGGGCGACAAGGTCAGCCTCGGCTTCATGGTGGAGACCGAGCGCCAGGTGGAGCATCACCTGGCGGGCCATCTCGAGCGGCTGCCCGAGAGCGATCTCGCGTCGCGCGCCATCGTCACGCAGATGAAAAGCGACGAAGCCGGGCATGCGATCGCCGCCGAGCGCGCCGGTGCCGCGCCCCTGCCTTGGCCCGCGCGGCTGGCGATGCGGCTTGCAGGCCGGGTCATGACCCGGACCGCGCACTATCTCTGAGCTCGAGCGGTCTCAGGCCGACGCTGCGGCATCGGCCGCGACGATCTCGTAGCTGGTGACGATCTCGGCCGTCTTGCCGAGCATGATCGTCGCCGAGCAGTATTTCTCGTGCGAAAGCGCGATCGCCCGCTCGACCGCGCTCGCCGCCAGGTTCACGCCGGTGACGACGAAGTGCATCTGGATCCGGGTGAACACCTTCGGGTCCTGTGGCGCCCGATCGGCCGTCACCTTGACGCGGCAGCCGCGCACGTCATGTCGGCCGCGGCGCAGGATCAGCACCACGTCGTAGGCAGTGCACGCACCGGTGCCGGCGAGGACCGTTTCCATCGGCCGCGGCGCGAGATTGCGGCCGCCACCATCGGGCGCGCCGTCCATCGTCAGCAGATGGCCGCTGCCGGTCTCGGCCGAGAACGCCATGCCGTTGGCCGGCATCCAATCGATCGTGCATTCCATCTCGACGGCTCCTCCGCGTGTTATTGCACTGCAACAAAAAAGACCCTAAACTCGTATCGAGCGGTTCGCGAACAGGCGGTTGTGCAGGACCGATTCGCACCGCACCGATTGTCTCCTCCACCTCCTCTACGGTGGATTCAGCCCAAGGCAGCAATGCCTTGGGCTTTTTTCTCGGCCGCACACGGACGGGCGCGCAACGCCGCCACGTATGATGCGGCGCCGCAATCGTCAGCCGCTGGGAGACACGACAAGGCATGGCGAATCCCCCCCGCAAGCCGGCGCCGAAGAAGGCGCCTTCCACCCGCAAGCCCGCGCTCGCCGGCTACCTGCAGAAGATCCTGACGGCGCGTGTCTACGACGTCGCCATCGAGTCGGCGCTCGACCCCGCGCCACGCCTTTCGGCCCGGCTCGGCAATCAGGTGCTGTTCAAGCGCGAGGACACGCAACCGGTGTTCAGCTTCAAGCTGCGCGGCGCCTACAACAAGATGGCGCACCTTTCGAAGGAGGCACTGGCGCGCGGCGTGATCTGCGCCTCGGCCGGCAACCATGCGCAGGGCGTGGCGCTCGCAGCGCGCGAGCTCGGCTGCAAGGCGCTCGTCGTCATGCCGACGACCACGCCCTCGCTCAAGGTCGCGGCCGTGCGCGCCCTCGGCGGCGAGGTCGTGCTGCGCGGCGATAGCTACTCCGACGCCTACGCCCACGCGCTCGAGCTCGAAGCCAAGCGCGGCCTCACCTTCGTGCATCCCTTCGACGACCCCGACGTGATCGCCGGCCAGGGAACGATCGCGATGGAGATCCTGCGCCAGCACCAGGGGCCGATCGACGCGATCTTCGTCGCCATCGGTGGCGGCGGCCTGGTCTCGGGCATCGCCGCATACGTCAAGGCGGTTCGGCCAGGGATCCGCATCGTCGGCGTGCAGATGAACGACTCGGACGCGATGCTGCGCTCGGTTCGTGCGGGACGGCGGATCGAGCTCGCCGACGTCGGCCTCTTCTCCGACGGCACCGCCGTGAAGAAGGTCGGCGTCGAAACCTTCCGCCTTGCGCGACAGCTGGTCGACGACTGGATCGTCGTCGACAGCGACGCCGCCTGCGCCGCGATCAAGGACGTGTTCGAGGACACCCGCAGCATCCTCGAGCCGGCCGGCGCGCTCGGCGTCGCCGCGATCAAGCAGTACGCGCACGTCCGCGGCGCCAAGGGCGAGACCTATGTCGCCATCACCTGCGGCGCGAACATGAACTTCGATCGCCTGCGCTTCGTCGCCGAGCGGGCCGAGGTCGGCGAGGAGCGCGAGGCCCTGTTCGCAGTGACCATTCCCGAGGAGCGCGGCAGCTTTCGGCGCCTCTGCGAGCTGATCGGCCCGCGCGCCGTCACCGAGTTCAACTACCGAATCTCCGATGCGACCGAGGCGCACGTCTTCGTCGGCATCGCGACGGTCGACCGGGCCGAATCGGCGCAGCTCGCGCAGCAGTTCGCGAGCCACGGCTTTCCCGCCCTCGACCTCACCGGCGACGACCTCGCCAAGGAGCACGTGCGCCACATGGTCGGCGGGCGCAGCGCCCTGGCCCGCGACGAACGTCTCTATCGCTTCGTCTTTCCGGAGCGGCCGGGGGCGCTGATGCGCTTCTTGTCGCGCATGCCGGCGGGCTGGAACATCAGCCTCTTTCACTATCGCAACCAGGGCGCCGACTACGGCCGCATCCTGGTCGGCCTGCAGGTGCCGCCGAAGGACGAGAAGGCGTTCGCCGAGTTCCTGGAAACGCTCGCCTATCCCTGCGCCGACGAGACCGGCAACCCGGCCTACCGCCTGTTCCTGCAGTAGCCGCGGCTACTGCGAGCGGAAGTTGTCCGGCGAAGGCAGAGCGGGGTTCGCCGGCAGCTGATTCGCCGAGCCCGGCTGGGCGGGCTGCGGCTGCATCGCCGGCGCCATCGCCGGGGCGGGTACCGGGGCCATCGCCGGGAGCATGGCCGGAGGCGACCCGACCGACGCCGGGACCGCACCGGGTCGCACGGCCGGCGGCAGCATCGCCGGCGCGGGCGAACCGGGCGGCGGCAGCACCCCGGTGGCCGGCGCGGGCAGCGCCGGCAGCTCGAGGAGGACGCTGCGTGCGCCCTGGGCGGTGCCGAGCGAGGCGGTGCGCAGACCCACGGACTGCAGCACCAGGTCGGTGTCGAGCTTGGAGCCGACGGCGAAGGCGCGCGGCGGCTTGCCGTCGACCGCGATCAGCGCCAGGCCGTACGCGCCGGTGCCTTCGCGCGTGCTCGAACGCGGCGCCATCACCCCCAACAGACGAAAGCGCGAGGGCGCTTCGGGACGCGCCTCCTCGGCCACGGCGACGACCGGCGGCGCACCGAACAGCCGGGCCAGGTCGCCGCGCGGCGGCGCGGCGCGGTCGATCGGCACGGCGTAGGCCGGCGCCTGCGGCGACGGGACGCCGAAGCGCAGCGCCCAGAACACCACCGCCGCGGCAACGAGCGACCAGATCACGAATGCGGACAGGCGCGCGAACATGCGGCGATTATGATCGACGACCCCTGCCACCGAGGCAGACGACCGGTAGAACTCCACGATGCGATCGACGATGAAACGCCTCCGCCGCAGCCGCGGCTTCACCCTGATCGAGCTGATGGTCGTGCTCGTGATCATCGGCGTGCTAGCGGCCCTGATCGTGCCCAACATGCTCGACCGGGCCGACGACGCGCGCGTCACCGCCGCGCGCACCGACGTCAACAACCTGATGCAAGCGCTCAAGCTCTACAAGCTCGACAACCTGCGTTACCCGAGCGGTGAACAGGGGCTTCAGGCGTTGGTGGCCAAGCCGACCGTCGGCGTCATTCCCGCCAACTGGCGGCCTTATCTCGACAAGCTGCCGAGCGATCCCTGGGGTCATCCTTACCAGTACGCCAACCCCGGGCTGAAGGGCGAGATCGACGTCTACAGCTTCGGAGCCGATGGCGTGGTCGGCGGCGAGAAGACAAATGCCGACATCGGCTCCTGGCAATAGCGGAGCCCCCACGCTCCCTATGGTCGCTGCCCCCCGAGAGGGCGCAGCCGGGCTTGGGAGCGGCCCGGCGCCCGGCCTAGTCCCCACGCTCCCTGCAGTCGCTGCCCTCCGACGGCAGCGCGGCTTCACGTTGATCGAGCTGATGCTGGTGGTTGCGATCATCGCGATCGCCACCGGCGTGGCCAGCCTGGCCTTGCGCGACCCGACCGCGGCCAAGCTCGAGCAGGAAGCGGTGCGGCTCGCCGCCCTGCTCGAATCGGCGCGGGCCGAGGCCCGCTCCTCGGGCGTGCCGGCCCGCTGGGAGCCGCTGGAAAAGCAGGCCGACGGCAGCGACTTCCGCTTCGTCGGCCTCTCCGCCAAGGACCCGCTTCCGACCCGCTTTCTCGAGTCCCGCACCGCCGCGCAGGTGATCGGTGCGCGCGCGGTGGTGCTCGGTCCCGAGCCGCTGATCGGCGAGCAGCGGATCGTCCTTCGTCTCGACGACCACCGGCTGACGCTCGCCACCGACGGGATCGGCCCGTTCCTGGTCGGCGACGACCAGCCGGCAGCGCAGTGAGCAGGACGCCGGCACGCGGCTTCACCCTGATCGAGGTGCTGGTCGCGCTCGCGATCGTCGCGGTCACGCTCGGCGCCGGGATGAAGGCCGCCGGCTCGCTCACCAACAACTCCGCGCGCCTGGCCGACATCACCGCCGCCCAGTGGTGCGCCGACAACGAGCTCACCGGGCTGAAGCTGGCGCGCCGCTACCCGGACATCGGCGACAGCCTGTTCACCTGCGAGCAATTCGGCCGCATCTACAACGGCAAGCTGATCGTGCGCAACACGCCGAACCCGAACTTCCGGCGGGTCGACGCCCGCATCCTCGACGACAGCGGCACCACCTTGCTGCTGCTCTCGACCATCCTCGGACGCTAGCGATGCGGGCCGCTCGCCACCAAGGCTTCACGCTGATCGAGGTGCTGGTCGCCGTGGTCATCATGGCGATCATGTCGCTGCTCGCCTGGCAGGGCGTCGACGGCATCGTCCGGGCGCGCGATTCGAACCAGGTGCGGCTGGAGCAGACCCTGCGCCTGGAGACCGTGATCGCGCAATGGGAGCAGGACCTCGCCTCGCTGCAGGAAACGACCGCCGTGCCCGCCCTCACCTGCGACGGCCAGACGATGCGCCTCACCCGCCGGACCGAGGGCGGCATGCAGGTGGTCGCCTGGTCGCTGCGCCCCGACAGCAACAGCAGCGCGATGTGGCAGCGCTGGGCCGGACCGCCGGTGACGACCACGACCGCGCTGCAGGAGACGTGGCTGCGCACCCAGCAGTTCCAGGGCAGCGAGCCCGGCCAGCTGAAGGCCCTGACCGGGCTCGACCAGTGGCAGGTCTACTTCTTCCAGGGCAACGCCTGGGCGAACTGCCAGTCCACCGGCAACGTCGCCGCAGCCGCCTCGGGCCCGGCAGCGGGCACGGGAACCCCGGGCGGCGTGCGCCAGGCGCTGCCGGATGGCGTGCGCCTGGTCCTGGCCTTCGCGCCCGGCAGCGGCCTCAACGGCAGCCTGGTGCGCGACACCCTGCTTGCCCCATGAGCGCCACCGACAAGCGGTACCGCAGGAACCGGCCCCTTTCTCCCGGAGGGAGGGGAGCGAAGCGGGGAGGGAGCAGCCCTGTCAGGCGCTCGCGCCGCGAGCAAGGCGCAGCCTTGCTCACGGCGATGATCATCGTTGCCCTGGTGGCCACCCTCGCCAGCTCGATGCTCTGGCAGCAGTGGCGCGCAGTCCAGGTCGAGGCGGCGGAGCGGGCGCGCACCCAGTCGGCCTGGGTGCTCTCGGGCGCGCTCGACTGGGCCCGCCTCATTCTGCGCGAGGACGCCAAGACCGGCGGCACCGACCACCTCGGCGAGCCCTGGGCGGTGCCGCTGGCCGAAGCCCGGCTCTCGACCTTCCTCGCCGCCGACAAGGACAACACCGAGGACGCGCCGGACGCCTTCCTCTCCGGCTCGATCACCGATGCGAACGCACGCTACAACCTGACCAACGTGGTCAAGGGCGGCAAGATCGATCCGATCGAGCTGGCCGCGCTGCAGCGCCTCTGCGAGACCGTCGGCCTCTCGGTCGACGTCGCCGCGCGCATCTCGGCCGGCCTGCGCGACGCCTCGCCGCCGGCGCCGCCCGACCCGAGCGCGAGCGGCGCCAGCGCGGTCGCGGCCACGCCGCCCCCGGCGAACCCGCCCCTCATGCCCCGCTCCGCGGCACAGCTGGCCTGGCTCGGCATCGAGCCAGGCGCGGTGCAAGCCCTCGAGCCCTATGTCGTCATCCTGCCGGAGACGACCTTCATCAACGTCAACACCGCGCCACGCGAAGTGCTCGTCGCCGCAGTCGAAGGCCTCGACCTGGCCACGGCCGAACGCATCGTCCAGTCGCGCCAGCGGGTGCCGATCAAGACCCGCGCCGACCTGCAGGCGCTGGCGCCGTCGCTGCCGCCCGCGAGCTTCGACCGGATCGCGTTCGGCTCCAATTTCTTCGAGGTCCGCGGCCGGCTGCGCCTCGAGGACATCGTTCTCGAGCAGCGCTCGCTGGTGCAGCGGCGTGGGGTGCAGGTGCAGGTGCTGCAGCGGGAGCGAGTCTCCGCGCGCGACGGCATGGGCTCGTGAGTCGGTGCAAAAGTGAGCAGCAATACTGCGAAGACGCTACAACAGAGCAACGTAAGTCTTTGATTGCAGGCGTTTTCGGCCTTTCGGCCTTCTAAAATGAGCGTAGGCTCCGCCGCTTTCCCATGTCGACCCTCGTGATCCAGCTTCCCGAGCACCGGCGCCTGCGCGCGCGGGCGACGGATGAGGCGCCGCCCGATCCCGGGCGGCGGCGCGAGTACGTCTACGTCACCAGCGCCGACGGCATCGAGTTCGAGGCCCAGGGCGAAGCGGCTGCGGCCCTGCTGCCGCGTGCCTCGCAGGTGATCGCCGTCGTGCGCGAGACCGACGTCGCCTGGCACCGCATCACCCTGCCCAAGGCGCCGGCCTCGCGGCTGCGCGCCGCCCTGGTCGGCGTGATCGAAGATGCCTTGCTCGAGGACTCGGAATCGGTGCACCTCGCGGTCGCGCCGCTGGCGGTCGCCGGCGAGCAGGCCTGGGTCGCGGCCGTCGACCGCGCGTGGCTGGAAGACGAGCTCGAGGCGCTGCAGAAAGGCGGCGTCTTCGTCGACCGGGTCGTGCCCATGTCCTGGCCGGACGAACCGCCGATGGGCCACTTCCACGTCGCCGAATCCGCCGATCCCGCGGCCCCCGGCGGCACGGTGCTCACCTGGGCCCATGTCGACGGCGTCGCCACGGTTCGCCTCGACGGCGGCTTGGCGCGCGCGCTCGTGCCGCAGCCGCCGCCGGTGACGACGCGCTGGACCGCCTCGCCCACCGCCGCCGTCGCCGCCGAGCAGTGGCTGGGCGCGCCGGTGATGGTGATGCCGGTCGAGCAGCGCCTCCTGCAGGCCGGCCGGAGCCTGTGGAACCTGCGCCAGTTCGACCTGGCGAGAAAGACCCGCGGCGCGCGCGCCGCGCGCGACTGGGTGCGCCAGATGATGAGCCCGGCCTGGCGACCGGTGCGCATCGGCCTGGCGGTGCTGGTCGCGGCGCAGATCGTCGGCCTCAACCTCTGGGCCTTCCACCAGCAGAACGAAGTCCAGGCGCGCCGCAACGCCATCCAGGCGCTGGTGAAGCAGAGCTATCCGCGGGTCGCCGATGCCGACATACAGCGCGACGCCGGCGCGGTCATGCTGCGCGAGACCCAGGCCCTGCGCACCCACGCCGGCAAGCCCGCCGACAGCGACCTCGAGCCGATGCTCCAGGCCGCGGCCGCGGCCTGGCCGAACGAGCGGCCGCCGGTCGAGAACCTGCGCTTCGAGTCCGGCAAGCTGACGATCGGCGCCACCGGCTGGACCGATGCGCAGATCGAGCAGTTCCGCGGCGTCCTCCAGCCGGCCGGCTTCCAGGTCAACGCCAGCGAAGGCCGGATCGTCGTGACCCGCATCCGCCCTGCCGCCTGAGCCCACGTCTTATGGCCACAGATTCCCCTTCCCTGCCGCCCGCGCTCAACGACGCGCGCCAGCAGGCCGGCCGCTTCTGGCACTCGCGGGCGCCGCGCGAGCGCCAGCTGATCGTCGTCATGGTGGTCTCGGTCGCGATCCTCGCGGTCTGGCTGATCCTCATCCAGCCGGCGCTGCGCATCCTGCGCGACGCGCCGGTCGAGCTCGACCGGCTCGACCAGCAGATGCAGCAGATGCAGCTCGCCGCCAGCGAGATGCAAGGCCTGCGCGCCGCCTCGCCGGTGCCCACCGAGCAGGCGAGCACCGCCCTGCGCGCCGCGACCGCGCAGCTCGGCAGCAGCGCCAAGCTGGCGATCCAGGGCGACCGCGCCGTCCTCACCTTCACCGGCATCCAGGGCGATGCCCTGCGCGGCTGGCTCGGCGAGGCGCGCAGCGCCGCCCGCGCCCGGCCGGTCGAAGCACAGATG
>Ga0207641_10006106_pt1 | contig 10195 bp, 6 predicted proteins | sample KBSSwiS62_FD_184306 | JGI IMG/M metagenome (GOLD analysis project Ga0207641, IMG submission 184306) | Switchgrass rhizosphere microbial communities from Kellogg Biological Station, Michigan, USA - KBS Switchgrass S6-2 (SPAdes) (version 2) | ecosystem: Host-associated > Plants > Roots >... | reverse complement strand
CCGATGGCGAAGATATGCGGCACGTTAGTCCGCATCTGCTTATCCACTGGGATAAACCCGCGGTCAGTGACGGTAACACCAGCGTTCTCCGCGCCGATGTTCTTGCCATTGGGTACGCGACCCACTGCAACCAGAATGCGATCGTAGACCTGGGGAGCCGGGGCTTTTTCACCCTCAAACGTCACACGCAAACCTTCGAGCAAAGGTTCGACCTTCGTAACCTTCGTGCCCGTGAGGATAGCTTCGTAACGTCCCTTGATACGCTTTTCGAGCGGACGTACCAGGTCAGGATCTGCGCCGGGCATCAGGCCCGGAGTCAATTCCACCACTGAGACGCGGCTGCCGAGGCCATCGTACACACACGCCATCTCGAGGCCGATGATGCCACCGCCGATGACCAGCAACCCGCCGGAGAATTCCGGGAGCTCCAAGGCATCTGTGGAATCCATTACCCGCTGATCCGTCGGCAAGCCCGGAAGCTTAATCGCCTCGGATCCGGCGGCAATGATGCAGGTGTCAAAGTGGATCCGCTCGGAACCACTGCTGCCCATCACCTCAACAACATTGGGGCTGACGAAACGGCCAACGCCCTGGACCACATCAACCTTGCGCTGCTTGGCAAGCACGCGCAGACCGCCGGTGAGCTTGTTCACTACGCCGCTCTTGAAGCCGCGCAGCTTTTCGAGATCGATCGAAGGCTTGCCGAATGAAATGCCGTGGGCACTCATGGACCCGGCGTCTTCGATTACCTTCGCCGCATGCAGAAGCGTCTTCGACGGGATGCAACCCACGTTCAGGCAAACGCCACCGAGTGACGACCAACGCTCCACCAACGTGACTTTCATGCCGAGGTCGGCAGCTCGGAACGCAGCCGTGTAGTTTTTTGGATCGGAACCCAACACGAGAACCTGTGTCGACCGGTTGAATTCGACTTCAGCGCGTTCGAAACGGGACAGATCGGGTGCCGGCATGCGAACCGTATCGCCTGGACCCTCATTGCGTGCTTCAGTAGCGCTATTGGCTGACGACTGATCGCTCGTCTTGGAGGCTGGCGCTTTATCGGATTTCTCACCCGAGGCCGGTTGAGCGGGTTTGGATGCTTTAGCGGCGGCTGCGCCACCTTGAGTGAGCACCGGCTGTGTAACCGTGCGCTCCAACTCATCGGCGTCAAACGCCGCGCTGAACTCACCCTCATCGGAGGAGTCCGGCGCAGCAGAGGACTTGCCAGCGCCGCTTCCTGCCGCAGAACCGCCGGCGTCACCAGCGGCGGTGTCGATACGGGCAATAACACTGCCCTTGGACACCTTATCGCCAGCCTTGAGCAACACCTCAGTGACCGTGCCCGCCGTGGTAGCAGGCACATCCATAGAAGCCTTGTCAGTCTCCAGCGTAACCAGCGGAGCATCCACCTCAATGGTGTCGCCCTTTTTCACCAGCACATCGACAACGAGGATATCTTCGAAATTGCCGATATCCGGAACAGTAAGATCTACTTGACTCACGGCACAGCCTCCGTGAGGCCGCGCGCATCTGCGAGCGTCTGCGCAAGGAATGTTGTAAACCGCGCAGCAGCGGCGCCGTCGATGACGCGATGATCGTACGACAACGACAGCGGCAGAATCAGCCGCGGAACGAACGTACCATCGCGGAACACCGGCTTCATCGCAGATCGCGAGACGCCAAGAATCGCCACCTCAGGAGCATTAATGATCGGTGTAAACGCAGTACCACCGATGCCACCAAGGCTCGAAATGGTGAACGTGCCACCCTGCATGTCAGACACGGGCAACTTCCCAGCGCGTGACTTCTCCGACAAGTCACCTAGTGTGCGGGCGATCTCGTAGATGTCCTTGCGATTCGCGTCCTTCACAACCGGCACAACGAGCCCATTGGGTGTGTCAGCCGCGAAACCAATGTTGATGTACTTCTTCAACACGAGGCTGGTACCCGTCGGGTCGAGCGACGAGTTGAACAGCGGGAACTCCTGAAGTGCCCGCACGCAAGCGCGGATGATGAAGGCCAGCGGAGTCAGCTTGATACCCGCATCCTGCGCCTTCTGCTTGAGCTTGCCTCGAACGTCCTCGAGCTCGGTGATATCAGCCTCGTCGAACTGAGTGACATGCGGAATGTTGACCCAGCTCGCGTGCAACCGCGGGCCCGAGATCTTCTGAATCCGAGTCAGCGGCTTCGTCTCAACTTCACCGAACTGGGTAAAGTCGACGACCGGAATCGAAGGTAACGCTCCACCGCCGCCGGGCGCGGATCCACCCTTACCAGTTGCAGCCCCCTTCGCGAGGAAGTTCTTTACGAACGCCTTGACGTCCTCATGGGTAACGCGTCCCTTGAATCCGTTGCCCTTGACCTGAGTCAGGTCGACGCCAAGCTCGCGCGCAAACTTGCGCACAGAGGGACCCGCGTGAGCTCGCGAGAACCCAGGCTCGTTGATTGGCGGTAACCCATTCCCACCGGCAATGGCCTTCGCGGGAACATCGTCTTGGCCGGCACCGGCATCGCGTGCCGCAGCGCCACCGTTTTGTGAGGCCGACGCGCTCTGCTCCGCAGACTTCGCCGCCTGTTTGGGAGCCGGCGCCACCTTCTCGGCCTGAGCAGACTGCTTGGAACCCGTGGACGCAGGCGACGATGCCGAGGCCGTGTCGGCGGCTTTGACGCTCGCGCCACCGCCCGACGGCCCAGCCGCGCTGCCACCATTGCCACTACCGCCGCCGGCGGAACCGGACGCACCGCCACTGCCAGCGGAGCCGGTCCCGCTACTCTTGGCGGAAACGCCGCCAGCAGCCGTGCCACCCTTCGCAGCAGCGTCACCAGCATCACCGTCGCCAGCGCGCCCGCCATCAGAGGCTCCCTCTTCGGAACCCTCCGACCGAACGGTCACAATCAAATCCCCTGGCGAAACCGTCCCACCCTTGGACACGTGCACCTTATCCACGATGCCGCCAACAGTGGACGGCACGTCCATGGTGGCCTTCTCAGTTTCCAGAGTGACGAGCGATGCCTCCGGCTCGATCTTCTCTCCGGGTTTGACGAGCACATCAATGATGGCGACGTCTTTGAAGTTGCCCATATCGGGCACTCGTACTTCGACGATGCCTGCAGCCGCATTCATGACAGTGTGGCCTTCAGATTTTCCAGGGGACTGGCTTAGACGGATCAACGCCCAGTTTTTTCATGGCTTCGATCACGATTTTTTTATCGAGCTTGCCATCATCGGCAAGGGACTTCAGGGCCGCGACGGTGATGTAGTTGCGATCAACCTCGAAATGCTTACGCAACGCCGCGCGTGAATCGGACCGGCCGTAGCCGTCGGTGCCCAGAGTTACGTACCGACCACTCACCCACTGCCGGATCTGATCCGGCACCGTGCGTATATAGTCCGTAGCCGCAATCACCGGCCCTTCCCGATCCTTCAACAACTGCTGCACATAGGGCGTGCGAGCCTGCTCGCCCGGATGCAACAGATTCCAACGCTCAACTTCGAGCGCCTCGCGACGCAACTCATTGAAGCTGGTAACGGAGAACACATCGGCAGCAACGCCGTAGTCCTTCTCGAGGATCTCGGCAGCGGCGCGCGCCTCGCGCAGAATCGTGCCCGAACCCAACAGCGTGGTGCGCGCCTTCCTGCCGTCACCACCTTTCTGCAACAGGTAGGCGCCCTTGAGAATCCCCTCTTCCACGCCCTTTGGAATGGCGGGTTGCTGGTAATTCTCGTTCATCACCGCGATGTAGTAGAAAACGTTTTCCTGATTGACAAACATGCGGCGCATGCCGTCATGAATGATCACCGCCAGCTCATATGCGTAGGTTGGATCGTAAACCACGCAGTTCGGCACAGTCGACGCAACGAGCAGACTGTGTCCGTCCTGGTGTTGCAGACCCTCGCCCGCCAGGGTCGTGCGTCCTGCCGTAGCACCGAGCAGGAAGCCGCGCGCCTGGATATCTCCAGCCGCCCAGATGAAATCGCCGACGCGCTGGAAACCGAACATCGAGTAGAAGATGTAGAACGGCACCATGTTGACGCCGTGATTGCTGTATGCCGTACCGGCGGCAATCCACGAGCACAACGAGCCAGCCTCGTTGATACCTTCCTCGATCATCTGACCCTTCTTGTCCTCGCGATAGGACATGAGAGTCTCCGCATCCTGCGGCGTATAGAGCTGACCGACCGAGGAGTAGATACCGATCTGACGGAACAAACCTTCCATGCCGAAGGTACGCGCCTCGTCGGGCACAATCGGCACAATGTTCCTGCCGATGTTCTTGTCCTTCAGCAGCGCCGTCAGAATCCTGACAAACGCCATGGTCGTGGAGATTTCGCGATCGCCCGTACCTTCCAACAACGCACTGAACGAATCGAGCGGCGGCACGGCGAGCGGCGGCGCCTCTTTGCGCCGGGCCGGCAGTGAGCCACCGAGGAAAGTCCTGCGCTCGCGCAGGTATTTCATCTCCTCCGAGCTCTCTTCGGGCTTCTTGAACGGCAGCCGCGCGATCTCATCATCCGTCACCGGAATGTTGAATCGATCCCGGAACACGCGCAGATCGTCTTCCGACAGCTTCTTCTGCTGGTGGGCGATCATCTGGCCTTCGCCGCCCTTGCCGAGGCCGAAGCCCTTGACAGTCTTCGCCAGAATGACCGTCGGCTGTCCTTTATGCATCGAAGCCGCGTGATACGCCGCATACACTTTGCGGGGATCGTGGCCGCCGCGATTCAAGCGCCAGATTTCTTCATCTGACATGTTGGCGACCATGGCCTTCAGCTCGGGATACTTGCCGAAGAAGTGCTCACGGGTATAGGCACCGCCCTTCGCCTTGAAGTTCTGGTACTCACCGTCAACACACTCTTCCATCACGCGGCGCAACAGTCCCTTGGTATCGCGGGCCAACAGCGGATCCCACCGCGAGCCCCACAACACTTTGATGACATTCCAACCAGCACCGAGGAAGGCGGCCTCGAGCTCCTGGATGATCTTGCCGTTGCCGCGCACCGGGCCGTCCAGCCGCTGCAGGTTGCAGTTGATCACGAACACCAGGTTGTCGAGCCCTTCGCGCACCGGCATGGTGAGCGCGCCCATCGACTCAGGCTCATCCATCTCACCGTCGCCGAGGAATGCCCACACCTTGCGATCGGAAGGCTTGGCGAGACCGCGATTCTCCATGTAGCGCACAAAGCGCGCCTGGAAGATGGCCATCATGGGGCCCAGTCCCATGGATACCGTGGGGAACTGCCAGAAATCGGGCATCAGCCACGGGTGCGGATACGAAGAAAGTCCCACGCCGGGAGCGGTGGCTTCCTGGCGGAAATGGCGCAGCTGATCCTCGCTCAAACGGTTTTCGAGGTACGCACGCGCATAAATGCCCGGCGATGAATGGCCCTGCATGAAGACCATGTCACCGGGATGCTTCTCCGACGCTGAGCGCCAGAAATGATTGAAACCCACTTCATACAAAGTCGCGGATGAGGCATAGCTCGACAAATGGCCGCCGTACTCGGACGACTGGCGGTTTGCCTGCACAACCATTGCCATCGCGTTCCAGCGGAAGTACGCCTCGAGACGGCGCTCCAGGGCACGGTTGCCCGGATATTCCGGTTCGCGTCCGGTGGGTATGGTGTTGACGTACGCGGTATTCGGCTTGAACGGCAGGTATGCGCCGCTGCGTCGCGTGTAGTCAATGAGTCTTTCCAGGATGAAGTGCGCACGTTCTGCGCCATGCGTCTTCAGCAACGAGTCAATGGACTCGAGCCATTCCTGAGTTTCAACGGGGTCGAGATCGTCCAGCTTTGGAATGTCGGTCATACGGTTAGCCTACTGCGCTGCTTCACGCGACTAATGAGGGCGGAGGCCTCTGAAGTTGTCGCGGGCTTGCGTCCCGGGAAATAGATTAAGATGCGCCGGCAGCAACGTACGTATGCGAGAGAAATTCGCGCCTACACAAGCGGCGCAATGATCCGGTTTTCACTCGCGATGGTCAAGCAAGGTTCAGTCTGGGGTTCATGAGTGTGAGCGCGAGCACAGCTACTTCTCGGGGGCGTTCAAAGCGCCGCACAGGCGGGCGTACAGGGCGCTCAGAGCCGCCCTCGCTACTTCCGACGCTTGAAATTCCGAAGGTCGAACAGGCGGCGTCCGCGGACCCTGCGGAAATGGACGCGCTGCTCGTGATTGTCCCGACGGAGCCATCTGTCTTCGGCGAGCTCCCTGACAGCGAGCGCTGGCAGGAGCTGAACGCCCGCTCAAAACCGGTCAAAGGTACCGTACGTGCCACTGTCCTCACCAATCGCCGGCATACACTTGCCGTTCTCGGATATATAGGGGCGGACGCCAGCACTTTCGAGAGGCTGTCACTAGCGGGACGCATGTTCAAAGAGGCGTCCGCACGCAACCCTCGAAGCGTTGGCCTGATGGCTTTCGGCGACGCTCCCAATGCCGAGGGCGCAATGGAAGCGCTGCTGGCGGCCGGGCTTGCGGGCGCGTTTCAGATGCCGGCGTATCGATCCAGGAAAGACGACTCCAAGTCAAACGACGAGGGCAGGATTGAACGCCTCATTCTGGTGGGCGCGCCGAAAGTTGACATTCCCTTTTGCATCGCCTCCGCCCGCGGAAATAATCTCGTCCGGTGGCTGACCGCCCTGCCCCCTAACAAACTCGATTCACGCGGGTATCACGAGACGGTTGCGAAGCTTGCGCGCAAGCACGGGCTCGGTTTCAAGTGGTATGACGAGGCGGCCCTGAAGCGGTTGGGAGCCAATGCCTTCCTGGCGGTGTCCGCTGCCAATGCAACTCGGGATGCCGGCATTGCGCATTTGACCTACCGACCAAAGGCCAACAAGTCAGGCAAGCCGGACATCGCGCTCGTCGGCAAGGGCATTCTGTTTGATACGGGTGGCGTCAACCTGAAGCCGCACCGCTCGATGCTCGACATGCACACGGACATGTCAGGCAGCGCGGTTGCGTTGGCCACCCTGCTCGCTCTGGCTGACCTCGAAGCCCCGCTTGCAATCGATGCATGGCTGGCGATCACCGAGAATCAGATCGGGCCCACCGCCTACCGCCCGCAGGAAGTGATAACGGCATCGAATGGAGTCACGATCCAGGTGATTCACACCGACGCCGAAGGCCGCATGGTGTTGGCCGATACACTGGCCCTCGCCGGCAAGACTCAGCCGCGCTTCATGATCGATTTCGCGACTCTGACCGGCGCCGCGGTGTATTCGCTCACCGAGCGAATGAGTGGCGTGCTGACCAACCGTCAGGCGCTCGCCGCAACCCTCGTGGAAGCCGGGCGTACCAGCGGCGAGCGCGTCTGGAATTTTCCGTTTGACGCGGACTATGACACTGACCTCGAGAGCAAAGTCGCCGACATCATGCAATGCAGTGCCGACAGCAAAGGTGATCACATCCTGGCGACGCGCTTTTTGAACCGCTTTGTTCCGGAAGGGCTCGCCTGGGCACACGTGGATCTGTCAGCCTCGACCCGGACCGGCGGACTCGCGCACATCAATACCGAGGTCACCGGGTTCGGAGTGCGGTACGCCCTCGAGTTGATTTTAAAGCACGACATTCTCGGTGCTGTGGGACGCCGTAAGTGACTTCACTGACTATTCGCCGGCCTGACGACTGGCACCTGCACCTGCGCGAGGGCGCTGCGCTGCGCGCGGTGTTGCCGCATACGGCGGCGCAGTTTGCGCGAGCTATCGTCATGCCGAATCTGAAGCCGCCAGTCACGACGACGGCTCGAGCCCTGGAATACCGGCGGCGCATACTCGATGCATTGCCATCGGGCTCGAAATTCGAGCCGTTGATGACGTTGTATCTGACTGACCGCACCGACCCTTCCGAAGTGGACCAGGCCAAGGCCAGCGGCGCCGTCTACGGCTTCAAGCTCTACCCGGCTGGCGCAACCACGAATTCCGACTCGGGTGTCACTGACATCCGGAAAGTCGACGCCGTACTGGCCCGTATGGCGGAGCTGGGTGTCGTGCTGCAGGTCCACGGCGAGGTCACGGACCCGGACATCGATGTGTTTGATCGCGAGGCGCGCTTCATTGGTGCCGTGCTCGAACCGGTGATCGATAGACATCCGAAGCTGCGTGTCGTGTTTGAGCACATCACGACCCGTGAGGCGGTTGAGTTTGTGCGCAAGGCGCGTGCAGGCGTGGCAGCGACCATCACGCCCCAACACCTGCTCATGAATAGGAATGCGCTGTTTACCGGCGGGATACGACCGCACCACTACTGTTTGCCGGTGTTGAAGACGGAGCCCGATCGCCGCGCCCTGCTGGATGCGATTGCGAGCGGTGACCCCCGCTTCTTCCTGGGAACGGACAGCGCGCCACACGCCCGACATACAAAAGAAGCACCTTGTGGTTGTGCGGGAATCTACTCCGCACATGCCGCGATTGAGCTGTACGCCGAAGCATTTGATGCCGCCGGCGCATTGGACAGGCTCAATGGGTTTGCGTCGGAACATGGCGCTGCGTTTTATGGCTTGCCATTGAACGAGGGCACGGTCACCCTGACGAAGGAATCGTGGGATGTGCCGGCTTCGTACCGGTTTGGCGCGGACGAACTGGTGCCGTTGCGCGCAGGAGAGAAAATACTTTGGCGCGTCGCGCAATGAGAGAATGTTAATGAGCGACGCTGAGTCAACAGTCGCCGTGGAGAAGACGGCGACAACGAGCGCGTCTGCTGCTGATAAGCCTGCACCGGCGCAGGAGCCCGCTCTCGTTGTGGAGACGACGACGGTGGTTGAGACGAGGACCGTCGTGGTCGAGACGTCGCGCTCGGTTGGCGCCGACCCGACAGTACCCACGACGCCGTCACCGGCGGGACCCAGCGTCGCTGCGCTGATGTCACGCCGATTCCGCGGTTACCTTCCCGTTGTGATCGACGTTGAAACCGGCGGCTTTCATTCGTCCACCGATGCGCTGCTGGAAATCGCAGCCGTGCTCATCGATATGGAACCGGACGGGAAGTTGAAACGCGGCGCAACACACAGCTTTCACGTCAAACCATTCGAAGGCGCTCGCCTCGACCCGGCAGCGTTGGCGATCACCGGCATTGACCCCTTCCATCCACTGCGGCCGGCGTTGCCGGAGAAGGACGCGCTGGGTCGCATATTCCGCGAGATTCGGCACGCCATTCATGCTTATAACTGCCGGCGCGCGATCCTCGTTGGTCACAACGCTGCGTTCGACCTTGGATTCCTCAACGCGGCTGTCACACGCGCGGACGTGAAGCGGAATCCGTTTCATCCGTTTTCGTGCTTCGACACGGCGACCCTGGCGGGTGCGGCATTGGGGCAAACAGTTCTTGCGAAGGCGCTTGCTGTGGCGGGATTGAAGTGGGACCCAAGCAGCGCGCATTCAGCGTCATACGACGCAGAGCAAACGGCAGACATGTTCTGCCTGATCTGCAATCGGCTGAGTGACAGCTTCCAGGACGCTCAGGATCGAGCGAGGAAGATGGGGTGGGTTCAAGCGGCGCCACCGGGGGCGGACGCTGCCGAGGACCCGTCGCTGGAGACGTGACGGCTTCGGAGACCGTGCTGACGGCACTGGCGACGGCCCGCGGATGCGAGCGCGCCGCCTCACACATGCTGCCGATTAGGCCGCGACGGCCCCGGCCTGGGACAGCACCTTCTTCAGCTCACCATTGCGATACATCTCGAGGGCGATGTCGCACCCGCCGAGCAGCTCGCCGTTCACATAAAGCTGCGGATAGGTCGGCCAGTTCGAGAACCGCTTGAGCGCCTCGCGCATCTCCGGCTCTTCGAAAATGTTGATGTGCTTGAAGTCAGCGCCGACGGCACGGAGGGCGGCGACGGTCTGAGCCGAGAATCCGCATTGAGGGAAATCCGGCGTCCCCTTCATGAACAGCACCACGGGGCTGGAGCCCAGCTCCGACTTGATTCTCTCGACAACGTCCATCGACACTCCTTAACTTAAAAAGCGGGCCTCGCCTAACCAGCGTTGCGGTCACGGCGCGCGCGACGCGCTTTCAATTCGTCAATCAACTGCCACTGCTCGGCGGCGCTCATGGATAACCACCGGCCAATTTCGGCGCCGGTGCGTAAGCATCCGGCACAGAACCCCTCAGCGTCCAGTGTACAGACCTTCGTACAAGGCGACGGCGGGCCCACCCGGCCCTTCAGTTCAGGACTGCTCATCTCTAAAGGGGTATAC
>Ga0207641_10006100_pt1 | contig 10201 bp, 7 predicted proteins | sample KBSSwiS62_FD_184306 | JGI IMG/M metagenome (GOLD analysis project Ga0207641, IMG submission 184306) | Switchgrass rhizosphere microbial communities from Kellogg Biological Station, Michigan, USA - KBS Switchgrass S6-2 (SPAdes) (version 2) | ecosystem: Host-associated > Plants > Roots >... | reverse complement strand
CATCGACCGCGCCCGCCGCGGCGAGCGCCTCGAGCTTTCCGAGATCACGGCGCTCTACCGCGCTCGCGGACGGGATTTCGAAAAAGTCTGCGCCGCCGCGGACGCACTCCGGCGCGAAACCGCGGGCGATACCGTGCGCTACGTGGTCAACCGCAATATCAATTACACCAACGTCTGCGGCTACAAGTGCCGCTTTTGCGCATTCTCCAAAGGCCGCCTGTCCGAGAGCTTGCGCGGCGATCCTTACGACTTGCCTGTCGAGGAAGTCATCCGGCGCGCCCGCGAAGCGTGGCAGCGCGGGGCAACCGAAGTGTGCCTGCAGGGCGGCATCCACCCCGACTACACGGGCGAGACGTACCTCACGATAGCGCGCGAAATCAAGGCCGCCGTGCCGGGCCTGCACATTCATGCTTTTTCACCGCTTGAAGTCACGCAGGGCGCGGCCACGCTCGGCCTGGGCATCCAGGAGTTTTTGCAAGCACTGACCCATGCCGGACTCGCCACGCTGCCGGGGACAGCGGCCGAAATCCTGTGCGACGACGTGCGGGCGGTGCTTTGCCCGGACAAGCTATCTACCGCCGGCTGGCTGTCGGTGATGGAGAGCGCCCACGGCCTGGGCATCCGCACGACGGCCACCATCATGTTCGGTCATATGGAGCGCTACGAGCATTGGGCGCGGCACCTGCTCGCCTTGCGCGACCTGCAGGCCAAGACCGGCGGTTTCACCGAGTTCGTTCCCCTGCCGTTCGTGGCGGCCGAGGCGCCGCTCTTCATCAAGGGCCAGGCCCGCCGCGGCCCCACCTTGCGCGAAGCGATCCTCATGCACGCGGTGTCGCGCCTGGCGCTGCACCCGCTCATCCCGAACATCCAGGTCTCGTGGGTCAAGATGGGGCCGCACGGAGTCAGGCTCGCGCTCGCAGCCGGTGCGAACGACCTGGGCGGCACGCTCATGAACGAAAGCATCTCACGGGCCGCGGGAGCAAGCCATGGACAGGAAATGTCCCCGGCAGAGATGGACGCCTTGATCTTCTCCATGGGCCGGCAACCCCAGCAGCGCACAACGCTTTATGGCGAACCGCCCGCGGAGCAAGTGCGGCGCAGCTACATGGCACGGCCGCTGGAGAAAACCCAGGAACCTCGCGCCGGCAAGTACGCTCGCACGGGATCCCGGAACATTGCATTGATTCCCTTATCAACGGATTTCTCATGAAAAAGACAATAGCGGTACTGGGCGGCACGGGTGCGGAGGGCGGAGGCTTGGCCATTCGGTGGGCTGCCGCCGGCCATCCTGTCATCATCGGCTCGCGCACGATGGAACGGGCCGAAGCAGCCGCGCTAAAGTTCACCGAGCAACTCGGCCCCGGCAGCCGGGTCAGCGGCCGCGCGAACCTCGCCGCCGCACAGGAAGCCGACATCGTCGTCATGGCGGTGCCCTACGCCGCGCAACGCAGCACCGCGTTGGAAGTCAAGGATGCACTGAACGGGAAAATCTTCGTCGACGTCACCGTGCCGCTGGTCCCGCCCAAAGTCGCCAAGGTGCAATTGCCCGCGGGCGGCTCAGCGGTTGCGGCTTTGCAAGCCGAGCTCGGCGATGCGGTGCGCGTGGTATCGGCTTTCCAGAACATCTCGGCGCATCACTTGAGTGATCTGTCGCACGTGATGGATTGCGACGTGCTCGTTTGCGGCGATAGCGAAGAGGCGCGCGAGCAGGTCATCGAACTGGCGCAGGCAGCGGGCATGCGCGGCCTGCACGCCGGGCCCTTGGCCAATTCGGCGGCAGCGGAGGCACTGACCTCCATCCTCATTTCCATCAACCGCCGCTACAAGGTCGAAGGCGCGGGCATTCGCATCACCGGTCTTGCCTGAGAGGCGTTTCCCCTGAGGCCGCTTGATGGATGCGCCGAGCGACTCGGCGCGCCGGTGAGGCTTATTGCAGCCCTGCCAGTTTCGCCAGCTTCTCCAGGGCGCCTAACGTTTGTTCCGGTGTCGGGGTCGGCGCATAGACCATGGCCTGGTGCTGCTGCATCCTGCCGGCCAATGGCATAGGCGTGCCCGGATGGTTGTAGAGCGCTACGACAACCATATCGGCGCCTGCGGCTTCATAGGCGCGCAATGTTTCGGGCGACAGATCGAAACCCATCGCCACGATTTTCAGCTGTGACGGATCGCGGCCGATGGCCTCATATTCGCGCAAGATGGTTTCACGCCCGCGAGCGATCGCGCCCGGTCCGGCGCCGTTTGCAATCCATCCGTCGTACTGTTGGGCGATCCGGCGGCACTGTACCGGGGTGGCGGGCGTGCCCAGCAGGACCGGTGGACCGGGACGGCTGGCAGGAAGCGGCTCGCAACGCACTCGCGGAAAGTTCACCAACCTTCCTTCGCTGCTTGCGACGCCATCGCGCCAAAGGGCCTTCATGGCGCGCACCGATTCATCCATGTAAGTCCAGCGGTCCGAGAAGGCCAGGCCGTAAGCCTCGGTCTCCTCCTTGAGCCAGCCCACGCCAACGCCGAGCATCACACGCCCGTGCGAAAAATTATCCAGCGTTGCGACCGCCTTGGCCATTGTCAGAGGATGGCGCTCAGGCACCAGGCAGATTCCGGTGCCCAGCGTAATGTGGCGGGTGACGGCAGCGGCCATGCCCAGGCTGACAAACGGATCTGCCAGTTCGCCCAGCACGGCCGGGATCGGGCCGTGCTCTCGATAGGACAGAGTCGGGTCGTCCGGCATGACGGTATGGTCGGAGACGAACAGCGCATCGAACCCCAGCTTTTCGCTCGCCTGGGCAAGAGTTACCACATCGATCGTGTGGCCGGTAAAAAAGAAATTGATTCCAAGCTTCATCGTGTCTCCTTTTTTTTGCCCTACTTTTCGCCTTACTTTTCGCCTTACTTTTCGCCTTACTGCCAGTACGGCACGGTATCCCAGCGCTTGGAGACTTCCTCCAGCATGACTTCGGTGGCGCCTCCGCCGATGGCGTGCAGGCGTGCATCGCGCACCATGCGCTCGATCACGCTGTCGCGTATATAGCCAAAGCCGCCGTGGAACTGCTGGCAGGCATACATCACCTCGTTGCAGGTTTCGGCGCAGAAAGCCTTGGCCATCGAGACCTCGCGCACTGCCGACTGCCCCTGCGCTTCCAGCCATCCCGCGTAATACGCGAGCTGGCGGCCGGCTTCGAGCTTGGCATGCAGCATGGCAAGCCGATGGCGGACGGCTTGTCTTTCGAACAGCGGGATGCCCTGGGTCTTGCGCAGGCGCAGGTAGTCGATGGTGATTTTCAGGGCCGTCGCCGCTTCACCGGTCGCCATGGCGGCAAGCACCAGGCGCTCGCCCTGGAAGTTCTTCATCGCCGCGTAAAAGCCCTTTCCTTCCTCGCCGAGCAAGTTCTCGGCAGGCAGGCGGCAGTCCTCGATCACCAGCTCGCCGGTATCATTGCAGTGATCGCCCATTTTCTCGAGCTTGCGGGCGACCTTGAAACCCGGCGTGCCCTTTTCCACGATGAACATGCTGATGCCTTTGGATCCCTTGGCCGTGGGATCGGTGCGCGCCGCCACGAAGAACAAGTCGGCGTTGCAGGCATTGGTGATGTACATCTTGCTGCCGTTCAAAACCCAATGATCGCCTTCGCGCCGCGCCTTGGTACGCAAGCCGCCCACGTCCGATCCGGCGTCCGGCTCGGTGACCGCGATCGCGGTGAGCAGCTCGCCGCTGATGACGCCCGGGGCATAACGCTGGAGTTGCCGCTCGTTGCCCGCATGCATCAGATGGGGCGATGCCATCGCCGAATGCACCATCGCCGTGACCGTCACGCCGCCATAGGTGGAGCGGCCCAGCTCTTCGGCCAGCACCATCCAGCCCAGCACGTCCATGCCGCTGCCGCCCCACTCTGGCGGGAACCGCAGACCCAGGAAGCCGAGTTCGCCCATTTTCCTCAGCAGCGCACGGGGCGTCTGGCCCTCGCGCTCCCAGGCGTCGCCGAAGGGCCTGATCTCCTTGTCGACAAAACGGCGTACCTGCTCACGCAATTGATCGTGCTCTTCAGAAAAATAGGGGGACTTCACTCAGGCTCTCCATGTGGAAGGGTTGGGTTGCGATTGACGAGTTTTCTATGTATCATTCATTAGAATTTTACGCTGGTTTTTCGGCGGCACGGCAAGCTGCCAGGCGGGGACGCAACAGGAGATCGAAGCAGTGACATCAAGTGACCCACAAACGAGTACGAACCAGCCGGAGATTTTGGTTGAGCGCCGCGACGGCATCGCGCTTATCCTGCTGAATCGGCCGCAGGAACGCAACCCCCTGGGCCTGCATTTTTCCGACTTGATGCTGTCCATCCTGGACGAGCTCGAAAAGGACGACGCCATTTCCGCCATCGTGCTCACCGGCAACGGCCCGGGCTTTTGCGCCGGAGCGGACCTGGGCAAGATTGTGCATCCCGACGGCATCGACATGGAAGTGCAGTTTCGCCTCGTGCGCGGCTACAACAAGGTGGTGCAGCGCATCAGGCAACTCGATTTGCCCGTGATTGCCGCCGTGAATGGTCCTGTCGTGGGGGGCGGGGCGGCGCTCGCCCTGGCCTGCGACATTGCCATCGCCGCCGAGGAAGCGCGTTATTACTTCGCGTTCGGCCGTGTCGGCGCGTGCTCAGCGGACATGGGCTGCGCCTATATGCTGCCCCGCCTTGTCGGCTCGATGCGCGCCAAGCACATGATGCTGACCGGCGCCACCCTCAACGCGCAGCAAGCCAAGGCCCAAGGACTGGTCGTCGATGTCGTGCCGCGCGCCCAATTGATTCCCGCCGCTTTGGAAATCGCGCAGCAAATCAAGATTGCGACACCGCGGCGCGCCGGGGCCGCGACCAAGATGGCGATCATGCGAGGCGAGGACGCGGATTTCGAATCCTGCCTGTCCTACGAGGCCTATCTGCAAAGCTATCTTTTCCAGACCGAAGATCACAAGCAGCGACTGAGCGTTCTTCTTGCCGCATTGAAAAAATAGGCGAGAACAGGATGGCTTCAGCCAAGAACCTGCGCGAACAATTGCGCCTTGCCGTGATCGCAGCCGCGCTGCGCCTCATCACGCGGATGCGCAGGCGTTCAGTACCTGCAGCGTGTGATGCAGCCTGAATTCGGCGCGCTCTGGCATCCCTCGCCAGAATATACCGAGCGCTCCAACCTCGCGGAGTTGATGCGGCGTCTGAAGACGCCGACATACGAGGACCTCCTCGAATTGTCGCGAAGCCATCCCGAGCGTTTCTGGATGGCCTCACTCGAACACCTGGACATTTCTTTCGATAGGCCGCCCAGCGGCTTCGTCGATCTGTCGCGGGGCAAGCCCTGGCCGCGCTTTTTCCCGGATGCCGGCTTCAATTTCGCCGCAGCATGCCTGCAACCGCCGCGCAGCAGCCAGGGCAGTGAGCAGGCGGCCCTGATCTGGGAAAACGAGGCGGGCCGCAGCGAGACCCTCAGCTATGCCGAACTCGAGCGGCGCACCCGGCAATTTGCCGGCGGCCTGCGCAACCTGGGTGTGGGTCAAGGCGATCGCGTCGGACTGCTGCTGCCCAATGTCCCCGAAGCGGTCATCGCCTTTCTGGCCATCGGCTATATCGGGGCGATTTCAGTTCCGCTTTATAGCGGCTATGGGGCCGAACCGGTGGCCAAGCGCCTGCTGGACGCCCAAGCCAGCTGCCTCATCAGCGCAGACGGCTTCATGCGCCGGGGCAAACTGATACCGCTGGCCGACATCGCGGCAGCGGCCGCCGCTTCGGTGCCGACGCTGAAGGTGCTGGTGATGGCGAATTTGTGCGATGCGCCCCAGCCCGCCGTGCATCATGTGCCTTGGGCGCAGGTGCAGCGGCACGACCCGATCGACCCCGCACCGACCCTGAGCGACGATCCCTTCATGGTGATCTACACCTCGGGCACCACGGGCAGGCCCAAGGGCGCGGTTCATGTGCATGCCGGCTTTCCGCTGCGGGTCACGCAGGATGCCGCCTACCTGTTCGATTTCCACCCCGGCGAGCGCCTGTTCTGGATGAGCGACATGGGCTGGATGGTAGGGCCCTTTTCCATCATCGCGGCTTTGCTGCTCAAGGGAACGCTGGTGCTCTACGATGGCGCGCCCGATGTCCCGGACTACAGCCGCCTGCGTGCCATCGCCGGGCGCCACGGCGTCACGCACTTTGGCTCGGCGCCGACGGCCATACGCGCGATGGCCGCCAACGAAGAAATCACCCTGCGTGCCGCCGCCCCGGCATTGCGCGTTCTGATCACGGCCGGCGAAGTCATCGATCCCGACGCATTTCGCTGGTATCAGCAGCGCTTTGGCGGCGGGCGGCTTCCGGTCATCAACTACACCGGCGGCACCGAAGTGTCCGGGGCGATACTGAGCAACGTCATTTTGCGTCCCATCGCAGCGGGCGGCTTCAACAGCGTCGCCCCCGGCATGGCCGCCGGCGTCATCGACGAGAGCGGAAAGCAGCTGAAGGGAACACCCGGGGAGCTGGCCATCTTCAGTCCGTTTGTCGGCATGACCAACGGCTTCTGGCGAGATTCGGAGCGCTACATCGAGTCGTACTGGAAGCGCGTGCCCGACGTATGGGTGCACGGCGATCTGGCGATCGAAAACGAAGACGGCAGTTTCCTGCTTGTCGGGCGTTCCGACGATGTCATGAAGATCGCCGGCAAGCGGGTCGGCCCTGCCGAGATCGAGGCCAGCGTGTGCGATGGCGAGACCATCGCCGAGGCGCTCGCAGTCGGCGTGCCCGATCCGTTATCGGGCGAAGCGCTGATTCTGTTTGTCGTGCCGGGCGCGCGGCAGCTGGCCGATAAGGCGTTGATTGAACACGCCATCGCCCTGTTGCGACGCGAGATGGGTCCGGCATTCAAGCCCAAAGCCGTGATCGCCGTCCCCCGCCTGCCCAAAACACGCAATGGCAAGCCGGTGCGGCGCCTGGCGCGGCAAGCCTGGCTGGGCGCGCCGGCCGGCGACTTGAACGCGATCGAGGATCCCTCGGTTTTCGAGGAACTGGTCAAAGCCAGCCGGCGCCATAACACCGCCGGGTCCTGAAGAGCGGCAGCACCAACACACAGACAGACAGACACAGAGAGTTGAACGATGAACACCCCTGCAACCAAAAGCCAGCCCCGCATTGCGATCATCGGCGCGGGCCTGACGGGCATCCTGGCCGCCATCAAATTGAAGGAGTCGGGAAATACCAACTTCGTCATTTACGAGAAGGCAGAAAAGCTGGGCGGCACCTGGCATCACAACACCTATCCCGGGCTCACCTGCGATGTGCCGTCTCATTTTTATCGCTACGCCGAGGAGCCGAACCCGGACTGGAGCTTCTATCAATCCTCCGGCTCGGAAATATGGGCCTACCTGAACCGGGTCGCGAACAAGCACGACATCGTGAGCTTCATCCGCTATCGCGAGGAAGTCACCCGGCTTACCTATCACGACTATCGATGGACGCTCGAAACCGCCAGCGGCATCAAGGAAGACTTCGATTTCATCTTCGCGGCAACCGGCTTCCTGCATTTCCCGGCATTGCCTGATATCAAGGGCCTTCGCGACTTTGCCGGCCCCAGCTTTCACTCGGCGCAGTGGGATCACAGCGTGGCGCTCGAGGGCAAGCGCGTGGGCATTATCGGCAGCGGCTCGACCGCGGTTCAGATCGTCTGCGGCATCGTCGATCGGGTCAAGGATCTGCGGATGTTTCAGCGGACCCCGCAATGGATCTGGCCCGTTCCCAATGCGCCTTATTCGGAAGAGGACAGGGCCGGGTTCCGGCGTTCGCCCGAGTCCGTGGAAGCCCTCTACGTCAAATTCAAGGACTGGTTCACCAAAACCTTCGGCCAGGCGGTCATCGGCGACCAGGAGCAAATCGGCTATATCGAGCGGGCCTGCCTGAAGTATCTCAATACCATTGAAGATCCTGTCCTCAGGGCCAAGCTGACGCCCGACTACAAGGTGCTGTGCAAGCGCCTGGTGATGAGCTCCACCTTCTATCGCGACATTCAAAAGCCCAATGCCCACCTCATCACGGACGGCATAGAGCGCATCGAACCGGCCGGCGTTCGCACCGTCGATGGCACCTTGCATGAACTCGATGTGCTGGTGCTGGCTACCGGCTTTGACGCTCATGCCTACACCGGCCCCATGCAGATCCTCGGGGAGAACGGCGTGAGCCTGAAGGAGGCCTGGTCCCAGGGGGCGACCGCCTACCGCTCGATGACCATACCGGGATTTCCGAATTTCTTGCTCATCAGCGGCGGCCCCAACAGCCCGGTGGGCAACTTCTCGGCCTATCTGGTATCGGAAACACAGATTGCGTACGCCCTGCAGCTGGTCGATCTGGTACGCACCGGCGCATGCCGCGGCGTTGCGCCCAAATCGCAGGCGCTGGAGCGCTTCCTGGACGCCATCAAGAAGGACATGAAAGACACCGTGTGGGCCAGCGGCTGCAAAAGCTGGTATCTCGACAAGCACGGCAACCCGGTGATGTGGCCCTGGAGCTTCGAGCGCTTTGTCCAGGAAATGCAGCACCCCGATTTGAACGACTACGAATTGATCTCCTGACGGGGACGCGCCAATGCACGTCCCGGCGGCTGCCTCACCACGTCCGGACGACGTGCCCGCTTGTTCGCGACCCGCTGAAGCGCTATACGCCATCGTCCCGGTCAAGGACCCGAGACATGGCAAATCCAGGCTTTCCGGGTCGATGGACCCCGCCGCGCGCGAGGCACTCAATCGACGCCTGATGGAGAGCACGCTGAACCGCAGCGTCGCTGCCTTGGGCGGTCGCCGTACGGTCGTCGTGTCGACCAGTGATGAAGTTCTGGCGTATGGGCGCCGGCTGGGCTGCTTGGGCGTGGCCGAAGGCGCGGACGCTGACCTCAACGCCGCCTTGGCACAGGCTGCCGCCGTGGCCTTGGCTGACGGCGCCCAGGCACTGCTGGTGATTCCCGCCGATCTGGTGTTGATGACGGTCGAGGATCTGTGCGAAGCGCGCGAAGCGGTGCTCGACGCGACCGGCATGGTGATCTGGCCCGACCGCCGCGCCGAAGGCACGAATCTGCTGGGGCTGCGTCCGCCGCGAGCGGATCTGTTCCGCTTCGGAGATGCAAGTTGCGACCGGCACCGGGCGGCCGCGTCCGACGCGGGAATCGCATTGCGCGTCATTCAGCACGCCCGGATTTCATTCGACTTGGACACGCCTGAGCATCTGCTCGGTTGGCGGGGTCTGACGGAATCGGGGAGTTGACTGTTTGGTCGCCTTAGGCGGCCCTTCACTGGGGAAGGGCCCGACTGACCGGCGGAGAGGGTGGGATTCGAACCCACGGTAGGGTCGCCCCTACGCCTGATTTCGAGTCAGGTACATTCGACCACTCTGCCACCTCTCCTGGTTTCGATTCGCGTGGTGCGAAGCCTCGGATTCTAGCCGATCGGATTCAGGCATTGCAGGCCGCCCATGTAGGGCCGCAGCGCCTCGGGCACCGTGACCGATCCGTCGGCGTTCTGGTAGTTCTCCAGCACGGCCACCAGCGTGCGGCCTACCGCGAGCCCCGACCCATTGAGCGTGTGGACCCACTCGGTCTTGCCCTGGGCATTCCTGAACCGTGCCTGCAGGCGACGGGCCTGGAAGGCTTCGCAGTTGGATACCGAACTGATCTCGCGATACGTGCCTTGCGCGGGCAGCCAGACTTCCAGGTCGTAGGTCTTCGCGGCGCCGAAGCCCATGTCGCCGGTGCACAGCAGCATCACCCGGTACGGCAGGCCTAGCCTCTGCAGGATGGCTTCGGCATGGCCCGTCATCTGCTCCAGCGCGTCGTAGCTTTTGTCGGGATGGGTGATCTGCACCATCTCGACCTTGTCGAATTGGTGCTGGCGGATCATCCCGCGCGTGTCGCGCCCGGCGCTTCCCGCCTCGGAACGGAAGCAGGGCGAGTGCGCGGTGAGCCGGATGGGCAGTTGGTCCTGCGCCAGGATCTCGTCGCGCACGAAGTTGGTCAACGTCACTTCGCTGGTCGGGATCAGGTACAGCGCCGCGCTCTCATTGGCGATCTCACCCTCCTGGCCGCCCTTCTTCGCCGCGAACAGGTCGGCCTCGAACTTCGGCAGCTGCCCGGTGCCGCGCAGCGTCTCGGCGTTGACCACATAAGGCGTATAGCACTCGGTGTAGCCGTGTTCCTGGGT
>Ga0207641_10006098_pt1 | contig 10203 bp, 7 predicted proteins | sample KBSSwiS62_FD_184306 | JGI IMG/M metagenome (GOLD analysis project Ga0207641, IMG submission 184306) | Switchgrass rhizosphere microbial communities from Kellogg Biological Station, Michigan, USA - KBS Switchgrass S6-2 (SPAdes) (version 2) | ecosystem: Host-associated > Plants > Roots >... | reverse complement strand
CGCCGTCGACGACGTCCATGACGCGTACGCGGCATGGACGTCGTCGACGGCGAGCGCGATCCGGTAGAGGCCCCGGGTGTTCGCGGCCCGGGTCCGCGTCGCCCCGGCGGGCACGGCGAGCTGCTCGAACTCCAGGGAGAAGGTCGGGTCCTCGGGCAGCACGAGCGACGCCGTCGGCGCCCCGCCTGGCCCGGTTCCCCGGTCGCGCACCCGCCAGCCAATCTTCTCGTACCAGCCCATGGTGCGGTCGAGGTCCGTGCAGCGCATCCGCTCGTGCGACAGCAGCGCGACCCGCCGGGGGTCGGTGGCGGCGGGCGCGATCTCGACGACCTCGAAGATGACGCCGTCCGGGTCGGTGATCCGCAGGGCGGGGCGGGCCTCGCCGCGGACTGGCAGGCCCCGGGGCACGGGGACCGAGGCGATCCCCAGAGCGGCCAGACGCGCCTTGATGATGCCGAGGGAGGCGACCCGGTAGCCGATCGCGGTGAACCCGCAGGGCCGGTGCTCCGGCCGGGCCTGCTCGGTGGGCGGCCGGCTCCAGCCGACGAGCTCCAGCGCCGGCGCCGCGCGGGGGCCGCGCAGGTCGTAGAGGAATGTCGTCACGCTGGCGGTGTCGTCGGACAGGCCCATCGAGGTTGCGTCGATGCCGACGCTGACCGAACGCATCCTCGGTTCGAGGCCGAACACCGCCATGTGGAACGCGGCGGACCGCTCGATGGCGGTTGAGTTCAGATTGCAGTGCATCGTAGCGTGCGCGTGGTGCGCCGGCCCGAGGGATGCCGGCGCGTCCGACCCGAACAGGCTGGCGCTGGTGCTGGTGCTCATGGAGTGCGTGGCCTTCCCTGTTGTTTGCGATTGCTTGCGCGGCGTCCACAGCCGCATGAAAAGCGCATCTCCCCGGCCCAGTGAGGAAAGACGCGCGGGCCCAGCCGAAGCCGGAAAACTACGTTCCTGGCACGACGGTGCGACCCAGGGACGTGTCCCCCCGCTGGGTGAGCACGGTGCGGGTCCGCCCGCGTATCGGCGAGCTGACGGGATGGCTCCTGAGGACGGAATTCCTCCGGAGGAACGAGCCGGGCTCGGTCTGTCACGGTGTCCATGCCCTACCCGGACACTCCTCTACTCCTACCGGAGGCTAGCCAAACTTGACGGATTCGCCAAATTTCAACGGGCAGGGGTCTGCCTCAGGGCGCGCGCCCGGGCGGCGGCCAGCTCGTCGACGGTGACGACCTTGGCGGGCATCGCGATTGTGTTGGGCAGCACTAGCTCGGCGTCGCCGGGCCGAGCACGCCCTCTTAGCCCTCGACACAGACGACGGCGGTGGTGCGCGGGTCGACGACCAGCGGCGGGCGGGCCGCCTTGCCCGGGGATGGCAAGTCTGACATCATCGTCAAATGATAGCGCCCCGGCCTCGATGGAGCAGTTCGTGAGGGCAAATCATCACATCGACCACGGTCTTGGGGACATTGTCCGGCGGAACGCGGAGCGGTTCGCGAAGGTGCCGGCGTACCGCGCCGACGGCCACGGCATCACCCATGGTGAGCTGTACAGCCGGGCTACGGCACTGACGGCGGCGCTGGCCGCCATCGGGCTGCGCCGCGCCGACAGGATCGCATTGTTCGGCCGCAACAGCATCGCGTTCGGCGAGGTGCTTGCAGCGGGACAGCTGTCCGGCATCATCGTCGCGACCGTCAACTTTCGACTGGCGCCGCCCGAGATCGCCCGAATCCTCGCCGAGGCCCGGCCCCGGGTGCTGGTCGTCGACGCCGAGTTCCTGCCGGTGGTCAACGCCGTCCGTGCCGGCCTGGACCTCGAGCTGATCGTGCGGATCGACGCGCCCGCCGCGGCGCGCGGGCCAGAGACGACAGCCGCAGTCCCGGGCGTCGTCGGCTACGAGGAGTTCCTCGACTCAGCGGCCGGGGCCGACCTGCCCTTCGCCTCCCGCCCGGACGACATCGCCTTCCTGATCTTCACGAGCGGCACCACCGGCCGGCCGAAGGGCGTCATCCTCGGTCAGCGAGAGCTGTTCGCCGGCGCGCACATCATGAACGCGGAGATGCGCACCGGCAGCGATGACCGAATCCTGTTGACGATGCCCCTGTTCCACATCGGCGCGATGGCGATGGGCCTCGGCCTGCATGCCCGCGGTGGGACGGCGGTGCTGCACCGCCAGTTCGACCCGGCGGCGGTGCTGGCCGACGTGCCGGCCGAGCGGGTCACCGTGTTGCACCTCGCACCGACGATGCTGCAGTCACTGCTCGCCGAGGCAGCGGCGTCCGGCGCCCCCGGCGCGCTCGACGAAGTGCGCACGGTGGTCTACTCGGCGGCGCCGATCACGGCGGCGACGCTGCGGGCCGCGCTGGTGGCAATGCCCGACGCGGGATTTCTGAACCTCTACGGCCAGACCGAGGTGATGACGTCCGGACTGCCCCGGGAACTCCATCGTGGCGGTGGTCCGGCCCACGACCGCAGGCTCGCCTCGGTCGGACTCCCCTTCCCGGACACCGAGGTGCGCATCGTCGACGACGAGGGAGCCGACTGCCCGCCAGAGACCCCGGGAGAGATCCTGGTCGCCTCTCCGGCGATGTTCCGCGGCTACTGGAACGACTCGGCCGCGACCACCGCGACCCTCGTCGACGGCTGGTGCCACACCGGCGACGTCGGACTCGTCGACCACGAGGGCCTGTTGCACCTGGTCGACCGGAAGAAGGACGTCATCATCACGGGCGGCGAGAACGTCTATTCCCTTGAGGTCGAGGACGCCGTCGTAACCCATCCCGCAGTCGCCCGCTGCGCTGTCGTTGGCGTGCCGGACGACCGGTTTGGCGAGGCGGTGTGCGCCGTCGTCGAACTCACCCCCGCCGCGGTGGCGGCCGGCACGGCGCCGGGCGCCGCCGAGCTTCGCGAGCACGTCGCCACTCGGATCGCTCGTTACAAGGCGCCGCGGTCGGTGGTCGTCGTCGAGGCTCTGCCGGTGCTGCCCACAGGCAAGATCGACAAAAAGGCGCTGCGGGCACAACTCGCCGCGCCACACACCTTGGAGACCGCGTGACCGTCATGAACGAGACGGGCGCCGACGGCGCCCGAGCCGCCGAGAACGCCAATTACCGATACATCGAGTATGAGACGCTTGGTGAGGACGGCCGGATCGCGCGGATCACGCTCAACCGGCCGAAGGCCCGCAACGCGCAGAACCGTGGCCTGCTCGTCGAGCTGGGAGAGGCGTTCGAGCGCGCCGAGGCCGACGACACGGTTCGCGTGGTGATTCTGCGCGGCGCGGGACCGTCGTTCTCCGCCGGCCACGACCTCGGCACCGCCGAGATGGAGGCGGAGACGCTGCCCGGCCCGGGCCAGCATCCGACGTTCCTGTGCAACGGTGGCACACTCGGCGGCGCGGAGAAACGAGCGCGGCAGGAATGGCACTACTACTTCCAGAACACCCGGCGCTGGCGGAACCTTCGCAAGATCACGATCGCGCAGGTGCACGGCAACGTGCTGTCCGCCGGACTGATGCTGGCGTGGTGCTGCGACCTGATCGTCGCCGCCGAAGGCACCGTGTTCGCAGATGTCGTCGGCACGCGGCTGGGCATGTGCGGGGTCGAGTACTTCGGCCATCCGTGGGAGTTCGGCCCCCGTAAGGCCAAGGAGCTGTTGCTCACCGGCGACTCGCTGGGCGCGGACGAGGCCCATGGGCTCGGCATGGTCGCCAAGGTTTTTCCCATCGAGGAGATCGCCGGGCGAACCGTCGACTTCGCGGCCAGGATCGCGAGGCTCCCCTCCATGGCGGCGCTGCTCATCAAGGAGTCGGTGAACCAGACGCAGGACGCGATGGGGTTCAGCTCGGCCCTCGACGCCTGCTTCACCCTGCACCAGCTCAACCATGCGCACTGGAGCGAGGTCTCCGGCGGAAGGGTCATCTGCGGCACTCCCGAGTACGGCCTCGATGACTGGCGCGACGCGCCCGCCATCCTCCCAGCTCGCAAGAACCATCCGTGAGCACGATCCGCCCCGCCCAAGTACCGACGCCGGCCACGGCCTGAGACTGGCGGGGGACGCTCCGTCTCGTCGGCAAGTTGACGTCCAAGGCCGCGTCGGGGCCGACAGCGGTCCCGACGCGGCCTTCTCACGTTTGGCTCGGTTGCGTCGCTTGGCCAGCTGCTGGCAATCAGCGGGCCTCGACGACGACGGCAGAGGCCATGCCACCGCCCGCGCACCCGTCCGAGCTGGGCGGCCGGAGGATCAGCCCGTTCGGGCGGCCGAGGACTCGGCGGCGGCCATGTGCCGGTCGCGCAGGGCGGCTCGCATGACCTTGCCCACGTGGCTCAGCGGCAGCTCGTCGACGACGTACCAGTAGGCGGGCACCTTGAAGCCCGCGAGTCGGGCGCGGGTGAACCGGCGTAGCTCGTCGGGACCAGGCGGGCGGGCCGGGTCCGCCGCGACGACGAATGCCGCCAGGGTCTCCCCCAGCCGCTGGTCGGGCACTCCGACGACACCAGCCGCCGCGACGGCCGGATGGTTGGCCAAGACCTGCTCGACTTCCAGCGGGTAGACGTTCTCACCGCCGCGTATCACCATGTCGTGCCGACGCCCGGCCAGCCGCAGGTAGCCCTGGTCGTCGAGCGCGCCGAGGTCGCCCGTACGTAGCCAGCCATCCTCACCACGCACCGCCAGGTGTCCCGCCGCGGCGAGCACTTCCCCCACGCCTTCGTCGTCTGGGTCGTCGATACGCAGTCGCAGGCCGGGGACCGCGCGCCCCACCGTGGCGAGCAGCCGATCCTCGCCGGCCGCGGCACGCTCGTGGTCGGCGGCGGTAAGGCAGGTGATCGGGCTGCCCTCGGTCTGGCCAAACATGTTGACCAGCCGGACGCCGGGGAGCGCGGCGAGCACCCGTCTCAGCGTGTCCGGGCTGATCGGTGACGCACCGTAGACCAGCATGCGCATCGGGACAGCCGTGAGCTCGCCCGCGGCGAGCAGCATCTCGATCATCGTCGGCACCAGGTGGCAGTGCGTCGCGCCGATGGCCCGCAGCCCGCGCCACCACTCGAAGGTGAACCGCGCCGTCGGCAGGACCGCACCGCCGCTGGACACCGCCACCAGCGCGTTACCCAGCCCGCCGATGTGGTGGATCGGCGAGCCGGCCGCGTACCGGCTGTCCGGGCCGAGCTCGAGCAGCTTCGACGACAGCGCCGTGCGCGCAGCCAGCACCTCCTGGGTGAACGCGACCCGACGGGCCGCCCCGGTCGTCCCAGACGTGTGCAGGTAGAACATGATCTTCCCTGTGGGAGCGGGCGGCGGCGTCGCCGACGCACGCAGCGCCCCCACAGACACGACCCGCACGCCCGTCTCCCGGCCGACCGCGTCCGCTACCTCACGCCACGCCGGCTCTGTGACCAGCACCTCGGACCTGCTGGCGCGCACCTGACCCGCCAGTTCCATGGTCGTCAGCCGCGGGCCGAGCGGAGCGACCGGGCGGCCGGCTGCCGCCGCGCCCAGCAGCAGCGCGTATGCGTCCGCGTTACTCGTCAGCAGCGCGGGCAATGGGCTGCCCGGCGGTGCGTCCCCGAGCCCGGCGATCAGCTCGGCGGCGCTCGCTGCCCGGCCGACGAGCTCGGCGCCCGTGGTCGACCCGGCGGCGTCGATGACCACGGGCCGGTCGCTGCCGGCATGAATCGCGATGACATCGTCGAACCAGCTCATGCGCCCAGCCGGTCCGTCGCGCCGGAGCTCAAGCCGACCTGCACCAGGGTGTCTACCCCCGTGCATTCCTGCGCGAGGCGCGCAGCAGGGCTGCGGTCGTGCCCGCGCGGCGGCCCGATGACAAACGCCGCCCCGCGGTCCGCATGAACGGTCATGTCTTCTTCGCCTTCCGGGATTCGGGTATCAGTCTTCCCGACACGTCCTGTCGTGGGGCTGGCTGCGACGTAGGCGTGCCCGGCGGAGTCGCCGGGGGCTCAGAGGCGGCCGGCGATCCGCAGGTCGGCGTGTACCCAGGACGGCGAGCGGCGCTCCTTGAACGCCAGATAGCCCTCCCGCGCTTCGTCGGACTGGATGCTCTCGCGCATCGCGATGCGGTCGTAGAGCCCCAGTTGGGCGTCAATGCTGCGCTTGACGTCCCCCCGGGCGCCCGGGGCCGTGTGGCAGATCATCGCTAGCGCGTCGGTCGCCTGATCGAGCAACTGCTCATGCGGCGCCACTCGGGCGACCATGCCCCAGTCGAGCGCCTCAGCCGCGGTCAACGTGCGACCGGTGAACATGAGGTCACGAGTGCGTACCGGACCGATGGTGCGGAAGAGCATCTGGCTGTAGTAGGTGTCCGCGATGCCGCGCAGCAGCTCTGGAACCCGGAACGTGGCGCGCTCGCTGACCACCGCCAGGTCGGAACACATGGCGATCATCAGACCGCCACCCTGGCAGATCCCGTTGACGGCGCACACCACCGGCTTGGACGCCTGGCGCAGGGTGTCGAACGGGGTGACGTCCATGAGCAGCTGGGAGAAGTCCATCCAGTTGTCGACGCCCCGCTGGCTCAGGTCACCACCCGGTATGAACACGTCACCGGTGCCGGTGATCAGCAGTCCGGCCAGGTCGGGGTCGCGCTCGACGTGCTGGACCGCGTACCGGATCCCCCAGTACATCGCGGCCGTCAACGCGTTACGCGCCGCCGGCCGGTCCACGACGACATGGGCGAACGCCCCGCGACGCTCGAAGCGCAGGTACGGCGTCCCCAGCCAATCACCCTCCGGCGGGCGCGGGCGTGTCTCGGTTACGTCAGCGACATCGGTCATGTGGGCAGGCCTCCAACGCGGCGGCGTCCCGGTCATCGCCGACACCGGTCTCGACCGTGATGTTCGCCAGAAGGTGCATAGTGATCGCCTGGCGGTGCAATAGCAGCCCGACCCAGTCGATGAAGTCGTCACGGGTGCCCGCGAAAGTCCATGTCGGTCGGTGGCCTCCGGCCAGTAGCGGGCTCGCCCCAGCAAGGAGGACATTGGAGCGATATTTGACGAGAATGTCAAACACGCACAACGTAGAAGCCTAGCATCAGCTGACCGGTCGCTCCACCGTCCTCCCTTGACCAACAAGGTCACGGAGCGTCTGCAAGGGAGCACACACCACCAGCTGGAGGCGTCCGCCCGTTGTCCATGAGGGATGCCATCCACTAATTTTGACGATCACGTCGGGGACGGGTCCGCTCTCGCCGGCGTTCCCATCTCGGGCGTCTCGTTGATCCTCTCGGCGGCCGACGGTTAGCGGGATGGCCTCGACGGCGAGACCACCCCGCGCTTCCACCGCGACTCGGCCCGCGCGCGCGGCGCAGAGGCCTATGCGTAGCCGATGGTCTTGGCCTCCGTGTACTGGGCAAAGCCCTCCAGGCCCCCCTGGCGGCCGAGGCCGCTCAGCTTGTAGCCGCCAAACGGGCCGTCCGAGCCGTAGTAGATGGCGCCGTTCACGCCGACGGTCCCGGTCCGGATCCGGCGGGCGACGGCGAGCGCCCGCTCGGTCGACGCGGAGTGCACCCCGCCGGACAGGCCATAGCTGCTGTCGTTGGCGATCCGGATGGCGTCCTCCTCGCCGTCGTAGGGGATCGCGCACAGTACTGGTCCGAAGATTTCCTCTTGGGCGACGGTCATGTCGTTGGTGACGTCGGCGAGCAGGGTCGGCTGGACGTAGTAGCCCTTGGGGAGGTGCTCCGGGCGCCCGCCGCCGACGACGACCCGGGCGCCCTCGGCCTTGCCTTTCTCGATGTAGCCGAGGACCCGGTCGCGCTGGCGGGCGTTGATCAGCGGTCCGGCGAGGTTCTCCGGGTTGTTCGGGTCGCCGTACGGCAGCCCACCGATCACCTGGCTGAGGATCTCCACGCCCTCTGCGTAACGCTCGCGAGGGAGCAGGACCCGGGTGAGCAGCGCGCAGCCCTGGCCCGCGTGCAGGCATGAGCCGAACCCGGCCGATGGGAGCACGGCGGCGAGGTCGGCGTCGTCGAGCACGATCAGCGCGGACTTGCCGCCCAGCTCCAGCAGCGTGCGCTTCATCGTCGCCGCCGACTTCTCCACCACCAGCCTGCCGACACCGGTCGAGCCGGTGAACGACACCATGTCGACCCGCGGATCGACGAGCAGTTGCCCGGCAATGTCGTTGTTCGAGCACGGCACGACGTTGAGCACGCCCGGCGGGATGTCGGTCTTCTCCGCCACGATCCGACCGATCCGGGTCGCGTTCCACGGCGTGTCGGGAGCGGGCTTGAGGATGACCGTGTTGCCGGTCGCCAACGCCGGGCCGATCTTGTTGATGGTGACCTCGAACGGGAAGTTCCACGGAACGATCGCCGCCACCACGCCGACCGGCTCCCGCACCACGATCCGATGGCTGGTGCCCATGATCTGTGTGTCCGGCAGCGGGCGCTCCCACCCGAACTCGTCCATCAGCTTGACCGATGCGTTCAGGCCGTCGGCCAGCGGCCATTCCAGCTGTGCGATGTAGGTGACGCCTATCGGGGTGCCGACCTCGGCGACCAGCTCGGCGCGCAGCGCCTCCTTCTCCTCCTCCAGCGCCGCCTGCAGTTGCAGCAGGCAGCGCCTGCGCAGCTCGCGGTCGGTCGACCAGGCCGACTCGTCGAACGCCCGACGCGCCGCCGCGATCGCCGCGTCCATATCGGCCGCGGATGCGTCCGACGTCTGTCCCAGTACCTCCTCAGTCGCCGGGTTGATGTTGTCATATACCGCGTCACCGGCCGCGGTAACAAGCTTGCCGTCGATGAGCATGCGGGTTTCGCCGGCAATGGTGGCGGCCGAAACAGAGCTTGTCGTGCTCACAGCGCCGTCCTTCTTCGTAACGGGGGCCGGTGCCATGCGGGCGGCGCGCAGCCCCTCGGGGCGTGGATGCCTGGGTCAGGCAGCGGAGTCCGCTCGGGACGAACGAGGACCGGGGGTGAAACGAATCGGCAGGCGGCGCACCGCATAGACGTCGCCGGCGTCAGCGAACCGCTCGATCTCACCGCTGATGGTGTAGTCCGGCAGCCGCGTGAGGATCTCCGAGATCATCACCTGGAACATGACGCGGGCGTGGTTGGAGCCCATGCAACGGTGCACCCCGGCGCCGAACGCCAGGTGACGGTTCCCGACACGGTCGAAGTCGATCCGATCCGGGTCGGTGAACACCTTCGGGTCACGGTTCGCCGCGGCCCACATCAGCAGGACACGGTCACCCTCGCGCAGCTGCTGGCCCTTGAACTCACAGTCCCGGGTGATGATCCGGGCCAGGCCCTGCGACGGGGTGTCGTGGCGGAGGAACTCCTCGGTCGCTTTCGGCAGCACACCGGGGTCGTCGATCAGCCGTCGCCGAAGCTCGGGCTGTTCGACCAGGCGCACCAGCGTGTTGCCGGTCAGTCCGCTGGTGGTGTCCATCCCGCCGAGCAGCATGAGGAACGCGTAGCCGATCACCAGCTCGTCGCGTAGCGGCTCGCCGTCGACCTGACCCTGCATGATCGCGCTGAGCAGGTCGTCGCCGTACCCATCGGCGCGGCGGCGGGCCATCTCGGCCATGATATTCGTGTAGATGTTGGTCACCCCGGCCATCGCCTTGTCCGGGTCGTGCGACCGGTCATGCACGGTGGCGTGGATCCACTCGATCCACTCCCGCCAGCGGCTCTCGTCGAATCCGAGCATCCGCAGGATCCAACGGGCGGGCAGCGGCGTGGTCAGCTGCCCGACGATGTCGGCCTCGCCCGCCTCGATGAACTCGTCGATCAGCTCCGTCGCAAGCTCCCGGAACATCGGCTCAAGCGCCTTGGCCGACGACGGCGAGAACCACGGCAACCCGATCCGCCGGTACTGCTGCAGCGCCGGCGGATCCGCGTCGATAGGGACCAAGGGGTCCGGGGCCGCCATCGGGACCGCCTTCTCCATCGCCGAGCTGAACAGCTCGTGGTCCTGCGCCGCATCGTAGACGTCCTGGTAGTCGAGCACCATCCAGAACCCGTCCCACGCCGTGGAATGCGCGACCGGGCACCGCGCGCGCAGGTCCTCGTAGATCTCGTAGTTGTGCTCGCGGAAGTGCGCGGAATGGTGGTCGAGGTCCACCGACGGTTCCGGTGTCTCGACGTCTGCGATGGTCATGTCTGGTCCTCTCCGGTCTCCAGGACGATCGCCCGCTCAGGGCACTCGATCTCGGCCGCGCGCAGCACCGCGATTCCCACCCGGTCGACCG
>Ga0207641_10006096_pt1 | contig 10205 bp, 7 predicted proteins | sample KBSSwiS62_FD_184306 | JGI IMG/M metagenome (GOLD analysis project Ga0207641, IMG submission 184306) | Switchgrass rhizosphere microbial communities from Kellogg Biological Station, Michigan, USA - KBS Switchgrass S6-2 (SPAdes) (version 2) | ecosystem: Host-associated > Plants > Roots >... | reverse complement strand
CGATCCGCGACGCCGTGATCGCCGAATCCGACCCCCCCATCGACCTCGTGCGCGCCACCCTGCGCCGCCGCGTCGGTGGACGGGTTTAGGCTCTGCATGGGGACACGAACTGAAGTTCATGTCCCCTTCAGCCTCCGATTGACCCACCCGCCGTCCCCACGCTACCGCCCGCCCATGACCCGCGTGCTCACCGGCCTCTCCACCCTCGCCGCCCGCTACGACGTGCTGCTCTGCGACGTCTGGGGCGTCATCCACAACGGCCGCGCAAGCTTCCCTGACGCCTGTGCGGCCCTGGCGAAGTGGCGGGCCGAGGTCGGTCCCGTGGTGCTGATCTCCAATTCGCCCCGCCCGGCCCACTCCGTCGTGCCGCAGCTCGACCACCTGGGCGTGCCGCGCGAGAGCTGGTCGGTGCTGGTCACCTCCGGCGACGCCACCCGGGCCCTCCTGGCGGATCGCGCCCCGGGCCCCGCCTGGGCGCTCGGCCCCGACCGCGACGCGCCCCTCTACGAAGGCCTGGGCCTGGCGTTCGCCGGGCCCGAGACCGCCGCCTTCATCTCCTGCACCGGCCCCTACGACGACGAGGTGGAGACGCCGGAAGACTACCGCGACCGCTTCGAGGCGGCGATTCGCCGGGACCTGGAGATGATCTGCGCCAACCCCGACATCGTGGTGCAGCGCGGCGCCAAGCTGATCTACTGCGGCGGCGCCCTGGCCGAATTCTACGCCAGCCTGGGCGGCCGGGTGCTGATGGCCGGCAAGCCCTGGGCGCCGATCTACGACCTGGCGCTGGACGAGGCCGAGCGCCTGCTGGGCCGCCCGCTCGACGATGCCCGGGTGCTGGCGGTGGGCGACGGGGTCGCCACCGACGTTCGCGGCGCCAACACCCAGGGCCTCGACGTCCTGTTCGTCGCCAGCGGCATCCACGGGGCCGAGCTGATCGGCGCGACCGGCCTGGATCCCGACGCGGTCGACGCCGCCCTGGCCGAGCAGACGGCCAGCGCGGCCTACGCCATGGCGGACCTCGTCTGGTGATCCGCCGCGCGGAGGCTTCGCACGACGCCGGTTCGTCGCTAAGGAGTCCTCACTGCGAGCGGAGCGGCGGATGCTGTATTTCGAGGATCTGAGCGTCGGCCAGAGCGCCGAGACCACGCAAGTGGTGGACGCAGGCGTCATCGACGCCTTCGCGGCGGTGTCCGGCGACACCAACCCCGTTCACCTCGACGCCGCCTACGCCGCCACCACCCCGTTCGGCGAGCGGATCGCCCACGGCATGCTGGCCGCCGCCTACATCTCCGCGGTCCTGGGCGTGAAGCTGCCCGGCGCCGGGGCGGTCTACCTCTCGCAATCCCTGCGCTTCCGCCGCCCGGTGAAGATCGGCGACGCGGTCACCGCGCGGGTCACCATCACCGCCCTCGACGCCGAGAAGGCGCGCGCCACCCTGGAGACCGTCTGCCTGGTGAACGGCAAGCCGGTGGTGGACGGCGAGGCGGTGATCATGCTGCCGCGCAAGGGCGACTGAGCGGCATGCGGCTTGTTCATAGCTGGAAGGACCTGGCGCAGTCCGACCGCGGCGCCTCCGTGGCGCTCGGCAACTTCGACGGCGTCCATCGCGGCCACCAGCGGGTGATCGCCCAGGCCGCCAAGGCGGCCGGCGCGGCCAAGATCCCGCTGGGCGTCATCAGCTTCGAGCCGCACCCGCGCCAGATCTTCCAGCCTGACGCCCCGCCCTTTCGGTTGATGACCACCGGCCAGCGGGCCCGCGCCCTCGCCGCCCTCGGCGTCGACCGGCACTACATCCTGCCGTTCGAGCCCTCCGTCGCCGACATGACCGACCGCGAATTCGTCGAGACGGTGCTTTGCAACGGCCTGGGCGTGCGCCATGTGGCCGTGGGCTTCGACATCTCCTTCGGCAAGGGCCGCACGGGCAGCCCGGAGCTGATGGCCCAGTACGGGCGCGAGCTCGGCTTCACCGTCTCGGTGGCCGAACCGGTAGGCGAGGACGGCGAGAAGTTCTCCTCCACCCATGTGCGCCAGGCGCTGCGCGAGGGTCGCCCGCAGGACGCCGCCGCGATCCTCGGCCGCCCCTTCGCCATCGAGGGCGAGGTCGCCAAGGGCCGCCAGCTCGGCCGCACCCTGGGCATCCCCACGGCCAACGTGGCGCTGGGCGACTACGTGCGCCCCAAGCTCGGCATCTACGCCACCCGCACCCGCCTGCGCGACGGCCGCGAGATCCCCGGCGTCGCCAGCCTCGGCGTCAACCCCACCGTGGGCGAGGTGGAGGCGCGCCTGGAGGTCTGGCTGTTCGATTTCGACGAGGACCTCTACGGCCAGGTCGTCGAGACCGACCTGATCGCCTACCTGCGCCCCGAGGCCAGGTTCGAGAGCCTCGACCTCATGGTCGCCCAGATCCACGTCGACGCCGCCCAGGCCCGCGCCCTGCTCATCCCGGCGTTCGACTAACCATGCTCCTCCCCCGACCCGCAGAGGACGGGGGAGGTGGATTCCGCCGAAGGCGGAAGACGGAGGGGGCGCACGGCCCCCAAGCTCCGTGGTGGCCGTCTCGCGCCCCCTCCACCGCGTTCCGCGGTCCCCCTCCCCCGAAGTGTTCCCTTCGGGTGAGGAGCTTGAACCAACCACCTTCCCGCCCCCGCATCCCTCTGCTACAGCCCGCGGTCATGATTTCGGCTCGGACGGCGTTGCGAATTACCCTCCCGGCGTAATGCCGGGGACGTGATCTAGCGCCCGCCCTCCCGCTTCCCCTAACGCCCGAGCCAGTTGGAACGTCTGATGGCCGACGACGCCGAAAAGCCCGCTCGCGATTACCGCGAGACCGTCTTCCTCCCCGACACGCCCTTCCCCATGCGCGGCGGCCTGCCCCAGAAGGAGCCGGAGATCCTGAAGGGCTGGGCGGCGCTGGACCTCTACCAGGCCATGCGCAAGGCCCGTCAGGCGGCGAAGGCGCCGCTCTACGTGCTGCACGACGGCCCGCCCTACGCCAACGGCGAGATCCACATCGGCCACGCGCTGAACAAGATCCTCAAGGACTTCGTGGTCCGCTCGCGCTTCGCCCTGGGCTACGACGTCGACTACGTTCCCGGCTGGGACTGCCACGGCCTGCCCATCGAGTGGAAGATCGAGGAGGCCTACCGCGCCAAGGGCCGGCGCAAGGATGACGTGCCGGTCGCCGAGTTCCGCAACGAATGCCGCGCCTACGCCGCCAGGTGGATCGACGTGCAGGGCGAGGCCTTCCGCCGCCTGGGCGTGCTGGGCGACTGGCCGAACCGCTACGCCACCATGGACTTCGCCAGCGAGGCGGCGATCGTCGCCGAGTTCCACAAGTTCGTGTCCTCCGGACAGCTCTACCGCGGCTCCAAGCCGGTGATGTGGAGCCCGGTGGAGCGCACGGCGCTGGCCGACGCCGAGGTCGAGTACCACGACCACGTCTCGCCCACGATCTGGGTGAAGTTCCCGGTGGTGGAGGGCTCCGACGCCGCTCGCGGCGCCAGCGTGGTGATCTGGACCACCACGCCCTGGACCATCCCCGCCAACCGCGCCGTCGCCTACAACGAGGCCGTCGCCTACGCGGTCTACAAGGTCGACGCCATGGAGACGGGGCTGGAGTTCGAGCCCTGGGCCAAGCCGGGCGACAAGCTGATCGTCGCCGAGAAGCTGGCCGCCGAGGTGTTCGCCGCCGCCAAGATCGCCAAGTACCACAGGGTCGAGAAGCTCGAGCCCCAGGGCATGGTGCTGGCCCATCCCCTGGCCGCCCTGGACACGCACTATGGCTTCCAGGTGCCGCTCTTGGCCGGCGACCACGTCACCGACGACGCCGGGACCGGCTTCGTCCACACCGCGCCGGGCCACGGCGCCGACGACTACGCCGTCTGGCTCGCCCACGGCCATCGCGAGATCCCCGAGACCGTCGATCCCGACGGCGCCTACTATCCGAACGTGCCCCTGTTCGGCGGCCTCAAGGTGCTGGAGACCGAGGGCAAGAAGGCCGGCCGGTTCGGCCCCGCCAACCCCGCGGTGATGGACAAGCTCATCGAGGCCCACGCCCTCCTGGCCCGCGGCCGGATGGAGCATTCCTATCCGCACTCCTGGCGCTCCAAGGCGCCGGTGATCTTCCGCAACACGCCGCAGTGGTTCATCCGCATGGATGAGCCCCTTCCCGGCGACGCGGGCGGGCGCACCCTGCGCGAGACGGCGCTGGAGGCCATCGAGGCCACCGACTTCCACCCCGCCGGCGGCCAGAACCGCATCCGCTCCATGGTCGAGGGCCGTCCCGACTGGCTGATCAGCCGCCAGCGCGCCTGGGGCTCGCCGCTGGCGATGTTCGTCGACAAGGAGACCGGCCAGCCGCTGCACGACGACGAGGTCAACGGTCGCATCGTGGCGCGGATCGCCGCCGAAGGCGCCGACGCCTGGTTCGTCCGCCCGGCCGGCGACTTCCTCGGCAATCACGACCCCGACCGCTACGAGAAGGTCGAGGACATCCTCGACGTCTGGTTCGATTCCGGCTCGACCCACGCCTTCACTCTGGAGAGCCGGGCCAGGACGCACTGGCCCGCCGACCTCTACCTGGAAGGCTCCGACCAGCACCGCGGCTGGTTCCAGTCGAGCCTGCTGGAAAGCTCCGCCACCCGCGGCCGCGCGCCCTTCAAGGCGGTCATGACCCACGGCTTCACCCTCGACGAGAAGGGGGAGAAGATGTCGAAGTCGCTGGGCAACACCGTCGATCCGGCCACGGTGATCAAGGACAGCGGCGCGGAAATCCTGCGCCTCTGGGTCGCCATGGTCGACTACGCGGACGACCAGCGGATCGGCAAGACCATCCTGCAGACCACCGCCGACGCCTACCGCAAGCTGCGCAACACCGTCCGCTACCTGCTGGGCTCTCTGGCCGGCTTCACCGAGGCCGAGCGCGTCGCGCCCGCCGACATGCCGCCCATGGAGCGGTTCATCCTGCACCGCCTGTGGGAGCTCGACCGCGAGGTGCGCTCCGCCTACGAGAACTACCTGTTCCAGGACGCCGTGCGCCCGCTCACCGAGTTCTGCCAAAACGAGCTCTCGGCCCTGTTCTTCGACATCCGCCGCGACGCCCTCTACTGCGACCGCCCCGACAGCCTCCGTCGCCGCGCGGCCCGCACGGTGATGGACGCGGTGTTCGAGCGCCTGACCATCTGGCTCGCCCCGCTCCTCGCCTTCACCATGGAGGAGGCCTGGACGACGCGCTTCCCCGACGCCGGCTCCAACTGCCTGCGGGTGTTCCCCGAGACCCCCGACGCCTGGCGCGACGAGGCGGCCGCCGGCCAGTGGGGCGCGGCGCTCGGCCTGCGCCGGGCGGTGACAGGGGCCTTGGAGGTCGCCCGGCGCGACAAGCTGATCGGCTCCAGCCTGGACGCCCACGTGGACATCTACGCCCCCGAAGGCTTCGTCTGGCCGTTCGGCGCGGACATGCCGCTCGAGGACGTCATGATCACCAGCGGCGCCACGCTGCACGCCGGCGCGACGGCGCCCGAGACCGCCTTCCGTCTGGCCGACGAGCCCAACCTCGCCGTGGTCGTGCGCCGCGCCGAGGGGGCCAAGTGCGCCCGCTCCTGGAAGATCTCGCCCGCCGTGGGATCGGACCCGCGCTACCCGGACCTCACCCCGCGCGACGCCGACGCTGTCGCCGCCTGGGACGCGGCGCGTGGGGTCTAGGATGCTTATGCTCCAGCTCCTCCCCCGTCCCGAAGAGGACGGGGGAGGTGGCGCGCCCCGAAGAGGGCGTGACGGAGGGGGCGCAAGGCCCCAACCGCCGAGCTTCCGGCTCTGCGCCCCCTCCACCAGCTTCGCTGGTCCCCCTCCCCCGTCGTCTTCGCGACAGGGGAGGAGCAGGGCCGCAAAGGGCGCCCAACTGTGAAATCCGTCTCGAAGCTCGGCTGGGCGGCCTATGGCCTGATGCTGGTCGTCGTCGCCCTGGACCAGGCGGTGAAGTACTGGATCGTCCAGGTCCTCGATCTGCCCAGCCAGATGACGGTGCCGGTCATCGGCCCCTTCCACCTGTCCTTCGTGCAGAACACCGGCGTGAGCTTCGGCCTCCTGCAGGCCGACGCGGCCATGGTCCGCTGGGGCCTGACCCTCTTCTCGCTGGTCGTCGCCGTCGTGCTGATCGCCTGGGCGCGCCGTCCGGAGCGTGCGGTCGCCGCGGTCGGGCTCGGCCTGATCATCGGCGGGGCGATCGGCAACGCCATCGACCGCGCCCGGCTGGGCTATGTGGTCGACTTCCTGGACTTCCAGCGGCTGGGGTTCTTCCCCTGGGTGTTCAACGTCGCCGACAGCGCCATCACCGTGGGCGTGATTCTACTGCTGGCCGACAGCGTGCGGCGAGATCGCACCGCGTGAAGATTGGCGCGGCGGTCCTGTTTGCGCTATCTCAGCAACCTTAATGGGCTGGGGAGCCCGTGGAGCCTGACCGTATGAGCGCCAACCGCCTCTTCGTCGCCGCCGCCGTGATCGCCGCCGCCGGTCTCGCCGGCTGCCAGTCGACCCGTCACGCGCTCGGGATGACCAAGGTGACCCCTGACGAATTCCGCGTCGTGACCAAGGCGCCGCTGGTCGTGCCGCCGGACTACGCCTTGCGCCCGCCGGCCCCCGGCGAACCGCGTCCGCAGGAACTGCAGCCGGAAGGCGCCGCGCGCAGCGCGCTCCTGGGCCAGACCGCGGGCGACACCCGCTCGGACGGCGAGAAGATGCTGGTCGCCAAGGCCGGCGCCGACAAGGCCGATCCCCTGGTCCGCTACATGGTCGACGACGAGTTCGGCGACCTGGCGCACAAGGACAAGAGCTTCGCCGACCGGATCATGTTCTGGAAGTCCTCGGACAAGAACGCCGCGCCGGCCCCCGGCGTCGGCAGCGACGCGGCCGCCCCGATCGACGCCGCCGCCGAGGACGAGCGCCTAAAGAAGCTGACCGGCGGCAAGAGCGTCGTGATCCAGCGCGCCCAGGGCGCCCACATCAAGCTGCCCGGCCTCTGACCTCCAGGCGCGGTCGGCGTGCCGCTGCTCATCGTCGCGCCGCTGGAGGCTGCGCCGGCCGACCTGCGGCGCATCGAGGCGTTGCGCCGGCGTCACGATCCGGCCCACGGACTGATTCCCGCCCACGTCACCCTGGTGTTTCCGTTCGAGGAGATCGGGGCGCAGGCCGCAGCGTCCCACGTCGCCGCGGTCGCGGCGCGACAGGCCGCCGTGGCGCTGAGGCTCTCCGCCGTGCTTGCGATGCGCGACGAGATGGCGGACCGGAGCCGTGTCTTCCTGGTCCCGGATCGCGGGCGCGCTGAGATCGAGCAGCTCCACGACGCCCTCTACGACGGCCTGTTCGCCGCCGTCCTGCGGACGGACATCCCCTACATTCCCCACGTCACGGTGGCGGTCCTCGACCACCACGACGAAGCCGAGGTCCTCGCCCGGGAGATCGGCCAGGTGGGGATCGCCGCGCGGATTTCGCGCCTGCAGCTCGCCGACTTCGACGGACGGGCCCTGACCATCCTGGACGAGACCTTGTTACAGTCTTAGCGTGTATTCTGGCGCACGAGTGGAAATTGCGTCAGATTCTCTCTCTAAAGAATACTATTCTAGATTGTAACAAGGCGCTTCAAAATCCCGGGGTCTGCTCCCAAAACCTTGTAACCCTCACTGTCGCGCTCAGGCCGCCAGGCCGAGCTTGGCCGAAAACGGCAGCCGCAACCGGCACCACAGGCCGCCCGGCAGGTAGGTCAACTGCGCCGATCCCCCAAGCTCCCGAGTCAGGCCCTGCTCGATGAGGCGTGAGCCGAATCCCGTGTGCGTGGGGATGGCGACGGCCGGTCCGCCGCTCTCGCGCCAGTCCACGACCACCGAGTGGCCCTCGACGTCATGCGCCCAGGCGACGTCCACGCGGCCGTACGGCGTCGAGAACGCGCCGTACTTGACGGCGTTGGTGGCCAGTTCGTGAAACGCCATGTTGAGCGTCACCGCGGCGTTGGGGCCGAGGAGCACGGCGGGACCCGACAGCGAGCACCGCGTCTGGTGGCCGTCGCCGACCTGGACCTTGAGGCTGCGCTCCACCACCTCTTCCAGGGACGCCCCCTGCCAGGAGGCCCGGGTCAGCATCTCGTGGGCCCGCGACAGGGCCATCAGCCTTTGCAGGAAGGCCTCGTTGAACGCGGCGGGGTGGCTCGAATTGCGCTGGGTCTGCAAGGCGATCGCCTGCACCGTCGCCAGGGTGTTCTTCACCCGGTGGTTCAGCTCGTCCAGCAGCAGCTCCTGAAGCGCCTCGGCGTCCTTGCGCGCGGTGATGTCGAGCGAGATCCCGGCGATCCGCTTCGCCCGCCCCCCGTCGTACTCGGCCCGGCCGCGCGCCAGGATCCAACGGACCCGGCCGCTTTTCGTGAGGATCCGGTACTCGACCTCCAGGTCCTCGCCGCTGGCCACCGCATGGTCCACCGCCGCCTGGCGGCGCTCGCGGTCTTCGGGATGAACCCGGTCCAGGACCTCCGCGTAGCTGTCGGGCATTTCGTGCGGCAGGAAGCCGAACATGGTGCGGAAGTAGTCCGAGATGGCGATCCGCCCGGTCTCCAGGTCCAGCGCCCAGGTCCCCATCCGCCCGGCGTGCAGCGCGAACTGCAGTTCCTGCTCGGTCTGTCGAAGCGCCGTGCGGCCCTGCTCGACGGCCAGTTGCGTGCGAAGGTCCTGCTCGCGGTCGGCGTGCTCGTTGCGCGCCCGCGCCAGGCGCACGGCGCCGTCCACCCGCGCCCGCAGCTCCCGGGCGCTGAACGGCTTGACGAGGTAGTCGTCCGCCCCCGCCGCCAGGCCCTCCACCCGCGCCTCCTCGCCGGCGCGCGCCGAGAGCAGCAGCACCAGCGTGCTTTCGAGGCGCGGATCGGCGCGGATCGCCGCCAGCAGGCCGAAGCCGTCCAGCTCCGGCATCATGACGTCGCTGAGGACGAGGTCCGCGGGCCGCTGCAAGAGCGCCTCCAGGGCCAGGCGGCCGTTCTCCACCGCCTCGACCTCGTAGCCGCCTTCCTCGAGCAGGCGGCGGACATAGCCGCGCATGTCGGCGTTGTCGTCGGCCAGCACCACGCGCGGGCGCCCCTCGACCAGGGCGTCGCCTCCCGGCCAGGCGTCTTCCGGCAGCCAGCGCAAAGCCTCGGACAGATAGGCCTCGCCCACGCGCTCCAACGGGACGGGTTGGTCCGGCGCCGAAACGTGCTCCGCCGGCAGGTGCGTGCGTCCCAGGGGTGTGCGAACGACGAAGGCGGAGCCTTCGTCCAGGCGGCTGGTCACCGACGCCGCGCCGCCGTGCAGCTTCGCCATCTCCGCGACCAGCGCCAGCCCGATGCCGGTGCCCTCGTGGGTCCGGCCCTTCTGACCCTCGATCCGGTGGAAGCGTTCGAACACCCGCGGCAATTCCGCCTCGGAGATCCCCACGCCGGTGTCGCGCACCGTCAGCTCCGCCTGGCCGCCCGCCTCGCGCAGGCTGACGGTGATTGCGCCCGCCAACGTGAACTTGAAGGCGTTGGACACCAGATTGAGGACGATCTTCTCCCACATGTCGCGGTCGACGTAGACCGGCTGGGGCAACGGCGGGCAGTCGATCGTCAGCGCCAGTCCCGCCCGCTCGCAGGCCGACCGGAAGGTGCTGGCGAGGTCCGAGGTGAGCGCACCCAGGTCCGTGGCTTCGAACCGCGCCTGCCGGCGTCCGGCCTCGACCCGGGTGAAGTCCAGCAGCGAGTTCACCAGCTTCAGAAGGCGCTGGGCGTTGCGGTGCGCCACCTCCAGGCGCGCGCGCTGCGCCGGCGGCAAGGTCGAGGCCTCGGCCAGCGCGTCCTCGATCGGCCCCAGCATCAGCGTCAGCGGGGTGCGGAACTCGTGGCTGACATTGGAGAAGAAGGCGGTCTTCGCATGGTCCAGGGCCGCCAGGGCCTCGGCGCGCTGGCGCTCCGCCTCATAGGTCCTGGCGTTGGCCAGGCCCGACGCCAGGGCGGCGGTGAGCAGGCTGAAGAACCCCTTGTAGGACTCGTCCAGCGGCAGCCGCGGGCTCGCGCCCGCGATCAGCAGCGCCACCGGGTCGTCCAGCCCCGGAATGGAGATCGGGAACACCAGGGCGGTGGCCGGCGGCTCCTCGTAGGGGCCGCACCGCGCGCCGGCGGGCCACGTCAGGCCGTCGATGCGGGCAGGCGTGCG
>Ga0207641_10006095_pt1 | contig 10205 bp, 8 predicted proteins | sample KBSSwiS62_FD_184306 | JGI IMG/M metagenome (GOLD analysis project Ga0207641, IMG submission 184306) | Switchgrass rhizosphere microbial communities from Kellogg Biological Station, Michigan, USA - KBS Switchgrass S6-2 (SPAdes) (version 2) | ecosystem: Host-associated > Plants > Roots >... | reverse complement strand
CGCCTCCCACTCCGCACGCGGCGCGGCGAGCCGCAGCCGGACCGGGCCTGCGGGCACCTCGTGACCGGCGCTCTCCACCCGGCCAGCGGCGAGGGTGAGGAACCAGGACTCCTCCCCGACGTCCACCCGGACCACCCCGTCGACGAGGGCCCCGCGCCGTTGCAGCGGGAGATCCTCGGCCACCAGCCGCTGCAGCCCCTCCGGGGTCATCGGTCCTCCCCGACCATCTCGACCACCTGGACGACGGCGTCGACGGCGGTCACGCCGTCGGCCGCCACCAGCACCGGGTTCAGCTCCGCGGTGGCGACCCGCGGATCGTCCGCGAGCCGCGACACCGGCACGACGAGCTCGGCGAGCGCCGCGAGGTCGCCCCGCGGCGCTCCCCGGAACCCCCGCAGCGTGCCCAGCGACACGACCTCGGCGAGCATCTCCTCCGCGGTCGCCCGGTCCACCGGCGCCATCCGCACCGCGCGGTCTCGCAGCAGCTCGGCCAGGACCCCGCCCGCGGCCACGAGCACCATGGGCCCGGCCTCGGGGTCCACCCGGTACCCGACCAGCACCTCGCCGAGGGCGGGGCGCATCTCCTGCACGAGCACCTCGGTCAGCTCCACCCCGGCCCGGGCCGCGACCTCGCTGCGCACCCGCGCCGCGGCCTCGGCGACCCCGGTGGGGGAGTCCACCCCGAGCACGACCCCGCCCACGTCGGACTTGTGGGGCAGCCGCGCCGACAGCGCCTTGACCGCCACGGGGAAGGAGAGGTCGGCGACCGGCGGCGCACCGTCGACCGGGAGTACCCGGTAGGGCGCGACCGGCACGCCGAGCCCGGCGAGCCGCTCGTAGGAGGCCGCCTCGTCGAGCAGCCGCGCCGCGCCGCGCCGGCGGGTCGTCGGGACGCCGCGGTCCGTCGACGTCCGCCCCAGGGCAGCCGCCACCACGTCCGCGCAGGACTCCGGGGTGCGCGACACCGGGATCCCCGCCGCGGCCAGCGCCGCCGTCGCCTCCGGCGCCTCGGGCACGACGAACACGGCCAGCGGGCACCCGTTCCCGGCTGCCCGCTCGACGAGCGGGGCGACCGCCAGCTCGGGCTGCGAGCGCGCCGAGCTGCCCACCACCGCGACCAGGAGGTCGATCTCGGGAGCCGTGCGCAGGACGTCGAGCGCCGCGCCCATCACCTCGGGCCGGGCGCCCGCGAGCGTCAGGTCCACGATCGGCCCGGGCTCCGCGACGACCCCGGCGGCCGCCAGCCTGGCGTGGGTGTCTGCGGTCGCCGTGGCGAGCGGGACCTCCCGGACGCCGAGCTGGTCGACGACCATCGCCGCGCCGCCGCCGGTGGTGGTGACCACGCCCACCCGCCGCGGCGCGTCCCCCGCGCGGCGCGGGGACACCGCGCCCAGCAGCGGCAACGCCTCGAGCAGCCCGTCGAGCGTGCCGACGCGGGCGATCCCGCAGTCGGCGAGGAACGCCGCCGCGACGTCGTCCTCCCCGGCGAGGGCCCCGGTGTGCGACAGCGCCAGCTCCGCGCCCGCCTGCGACCGGCCCAGCTTGTAGGCCACGACGGGCTTGCCCGCGGCGGCCGCGGCGAGCGCGAAGGCGCGCAGCCGCTCGGCGTGCCGCAGCGACTCCAGGAACAACAGGTAGCCGGTGACCTCGGGGTCCTCGACGGTCGCGGCGCAGATCTCCCCGAGGGACAGGTCGGTCTCCGCGCCCACGGACACCATCCGGGAGAACCCGGCAGCCCGGCCGCGGCTGCGGGACAGCAGCGCGCCGAGCAGGCTCCCCGACTGCGACGCGATCATCGTGCCGCCCACCGGCAGGTCCGGTTCGCTGAACGCCGCGTTGGCGGTCAGCGCCATCCGCAGGTGCGGGTTCACCACGCCCAGGCTGTTCGGCCCGAGCAGCCGGATCCCGTACGCGGCCGCCGCCTCGCGCAGCGCCCGCTCCCGCTCGACGCCCTCGGGCCCGCTCTCGCCGAACCCGCCACTGAGCACGGTGACCAACCGGACGCCGGCCTCGCCGCACTCGCGCACCGCGTCCACCGTGACCGCGGTGGGCGTCATCAGGAAGGCGTGCTCCGGCACCTCCGGCAGCTCCGCGAGCGTGCGGTGCACGGGCTCGCCGCCGATCTCGCCGCCGCGGCGGTTCACCGGGTACACGGCACCCGCGAACCCGTCCCGCCGCAGGTACCGCAGTGGCCGCGAGGACGCCTTCACCGGGTCCGAGCTCGCGCCCACGAGCGCGACGCTCCGCGGGGCGAACAACGCGCCCGCCAGCTCCGGGCCGGTCAGCACCGGCGCGAGGGCGGTCACCGCGGCGGCCGCTGGCTGAACCGCCGCCCGAGGACCTCCTCGGCGATCCGGTTCTTGAGGATCTCGAGCGAGCCGCCCGCGATCATCCAGCCCCGGGTGCGGCGCAGGCAGTACTCCACGAGCTCCTCGCGGCTGTAGCCCATGGCGCCCATCATCTGCATCGCCTCGTTCGCGGCCTTGAACCCCGCCTCGTTCGCGGCCAGCTTGGCCATCGACGTGGCGTAGGCGTTCGGCAGCTCACCCGCGGGCGGCTGCGCGGCCCGGTGGAGCAGCAGCTGCGCGGACTCCAGCGCCACCGCCACCTCCGCGACCTTCCACTGCAGACCCTGGAACTCGGCCAGCGGCCTGCCGAACTGCTCGCGGTCGAGCAGGTGGGTCTTCGCGCGCTCGAAGGCCAGCCGCCCGACGGCGAGCGAGCGGGCCGCGTTGCCGAGCCGCTCGACGTTGAACCCGCTGATCTGCTTCTTGAAGCCACCCGCGCCGAGGAGCACGTTCTCCTGCGGGATCCGGCAGCCGTCGAAGTGCAGCGGGGCCCAGCGCTCGCCGCTCATGTACTCCGACGCGGGGCCCACGGTGAACCCCGGCGTGCCGCGTTCGACCAGCACCGACCCGATCCCGCCGACCCCCGGGCCGTACCGGACGTAGACCAGGAAGAGGTTCGCGTCGACGCTGTGGGTGCCCCAGAGCTTGCCGCCGTCGATCCGGTACCCGTCGCCGTCGGGGGTCGCCGTGGTGGTCAGGTCGGTGGCCGCCGAGCCCGCCTCGGCCTCGCTCATCCCGAGGGAGATCAGCGCGCGGCCCGCCAGCAGGTCCGGCAGCCAGCGCTGCTTCTGCTCCGGTGTGGCGTACTCGGCGAACGTGCGCAGCGGCCCGAAGTTGCCCGCCTGCACCAGGTCCGCGCTCTTCGGGCAGACCTGGCCGACCTCCTGGATGGCGATCACCGCGTCGAGCAGGGAGCCGCCCTGCCCGCCGTCCTCCTCCGGGACCGTCAGCCCCAGCAGGCCGTACTCCGCCAGCAGCCGCGCGACGTCCCACGGCACCTCGGGATCGTGCGCGCGGGCCAGCGCGCCCTCGGCCAGGTGCTTGCGGGCGAACGCGCGCACCGCCTCGGCGAAGTCCCGCTGCGACACGTCGAGCTCCGCGAGCACCGCCACCTCCAGAGTGCACTGATTTGCCGTGTGCACCTGTATACAGCAGTGCGGTATCGTGCACCAGAGGGGGTGGCCATGGCCGACGCGCTGCACTCGCGGATCCGGGACGACCTGGTCCACGGACGGTTGACCGCCGGGGACCGGCTCTCGGAGCATGCGCTCAGCGCCCGGTACGGGGTGAGCCGCACGCCGGTCCGCGAGGCGCTCGTCCGGCTGGAGCAGGACGGGCTCATCGTGCGCAACGGGGCGACGGCGCGGCTGCGCACCCGCAGCGCCGAGGAGATCGACGACATCTACCGCGCCCGCGCGTGGCTCGAGCAGGCGATCGCCCAGGACGCCGCACGCCGCCGCGGGGACCTCGACCTGCTCCGGCTCGAGCACGCCCTGCGCGCCGAGGCCGAGCTCGATCCGGCCGCCGCCACGCCGACCGATCTCGTGGCGGCCAACCGCCGCTTCCACGACGCGCTCGCCGCGGCCGCGCACAACGCCGCGCTGTCCGACCTGCAGAGCAGGCTGACCCTGCAGGTGGCGCGGCTGCCGGAGACCACGCTCAGCGCGCCGGGCCGGTGGGCAGCGGCGCACCGCGAGCACGCGGAGATCGTGGAGCGGGTGCGACTCGGGGACGGGCAGGCGGCGGGTCTGGTGGCGCACCGCCACATGGACGAGGCCCGGGACATCCGGCTGGCCCTCGCCCTGCGCCAGGGCTGAGCCGGGTCGGCGAAGGCCGCCCGGCTCAGCGCGCTCCTCTAGGTTCCCGAGACGACCTGGACCCGACCGGGAGCGGCCGCACGAGACGGACTCCCCGCACTCCGGCGCGAGTGGCGATCCGCGTCAGGGAGCAGGCTTGCGGGTGCCGGAGGCGATCCATCCGTCGATGTCGACGGCCTTCGCCTGGAGACCTGCGTCGAGGAGGAACTGCTGGGTTCCGGCGAGCAGGTCGAGCCCGTGCCGGGTGAACGGCTCCGCGTCCAACTGCGACTGGGGTGTGGTGGCGTCGATGATCTCCGGCGGGAACGCGGCGAGGGTGTGCGCGAAGGCCAGGTAGTCCGGCCAGTTCGACTTCGCCTGCTCGACCGCGGCCGAGTGCGCGGACTGCCAGGCTCCGAGGAAGGCCGGGTGGTCGGACAGGAAGCTCTCGGTCGCGACCTCGACGCTGGTACCGGCGTAGTTCGGGTGGTCGCGGACCAGGGTGTCGATGATCGGGAGTCCCTTGGCCCGAAGCACCTCGGCATTGGTGATCGGCAGAGCGGCCGCATCGATCTGACCGCCGGCGAGTGCGCCCGGGGTGTCCGCCGTGGGGATGTTGAGTATCTGCGCGGGCTTGACCTGGGCATCCTGGAGCGCGCCCAGCAGGTAGCGGTGCATGTAGGAGCCCTTCGCGACGGCGACGGTCCGCCCGGCCAGCTCGGCCGGCGACGCGGGCCCGCCGGCTTTCGTCACGATCGCGGCGTCGAGGTCGACGCCGGCCTGGCCGAGCAGGCGCGTCGGTTGGCCGGCACCCCGGGCGACGAGCGCGGGTGTGTCCCCGTAGATCCCGACGTCGAGGCTGCCGCCGGCCAACGCCTGGTTGAGGTCCGGCCCGTTGGCGAAGTTGTGCGTCTCGATCGTCGTGATACCGGCCCCGGACAGCGCCTTGACGAGCTCCCCCTTGCTGTGCAGGTAGCCGAGCGCGCCGGTCAGGTTCGCGGTGGTGCCGATGTAGCCGATTCGCAGGGTGGGCGACGCGGTGGTGGAGGCGCCGCCACCGCAGGCCGCGCTGAGCAGCAAGGCGAGAACCGCCGTGGCGATCTTGAGCGTCTTTCGAACTCGTGCGGACATGGTGGAGCACGCCTCCAACGGCGGGATTCGGACACGACTGGTGGAGCAGGGGCGGCGGTCAGACCAGTGGCGGTGCGTCGGGACTGGCGACGGCGGGCGCACCGGCCGTCGCCGCCGAGGAGATCCGGGGCGGCGGCAGCGCCGGACCTATCGCCAGGCGGGCCCCCGGGGTGCGCCCGCGCCCCCAGCCCAGCTTGTCGCGGTAGCTGCCGAGCAGGCCGGTCTCCGCGAGGTGCTGCTCGTCGCGCAGCGGGCTGTCCGCGGGCACCGGCTCGGCGTCCGGCGCCACGAACAGGGCGTCGACCGGGCAGTAGGCCTCGCACATGAAGCAGGTCTGGCAGTCGCCCTGCCGGGCGATCACGGGGAGCCCGCCTGCCGTTCGGTCGAACACGTTGGTCGGGCAGACCTCGATGCATCGGTCGCACTCGATGCACCGTGCGGCGGAGACGAGCTCGATCACGAGGCCACGCTGCCCAGGTCGCGCCGCCAGTCGCTCGGAGCGACCCACAGCTCGTCCAACCCGCCGACGAGCAGGCGGTGGTGCTGTGCGGGGTCCAGCGCGGGGTGGTCCGCACGCTTGTGCATGCCCCGGCTCTCGGTGCGGGCCAGAGCCGAGGTGTACATCCACCGAGCGTGCGCCACCATCGCTGCCGACTGCCGTGCCGCGACGACATCGCCACCGGGCGCGGTCAGCGAGGATCGCAGCCATCCCCAGGTGTCGTTCAGGTTGCTCAGCGCGGGAGCCAGGCGGTCACCGTGGCGCAGGTAGTTCTTGTCGTACGGATGGACCTCGGCCCGGACGGCGGCGAGCACGTCGCGGAAGCCGTCGGGTCGCCCCGGGGTGCCGGTCGGACGCAGGCCGGCACCGCCGGCCGGGAGGAGCTTCCCGCCCGAACGGCGGCTGGCGCGGGAGTATCGCGCGGCTGCCCGTCCTGCCCATGTCCCGGACGACATCGCCCATGCCGAGTTGTGCGATCCCCCGCCGGTGAACCCGCCGCAGATCAGCTCCCTGGTCGCCGCATCGCCTGCCGCATACAGGCCGGGGACCGAGGTCTCGCCGTTCTCGCCTGCGAGGTGGATGCCGCCGGTTCCGCGCACGGTCCCTTCCAGCAGGAGGGTGATCGGGAACAACTGCGTGAACGGGTCGATGCCCCTGCGATCGAAGGGCAGGAAGAAGTTGGGCTGACCGAGCCGCATCGCGGCCTGCTGCTCGGAGGTCGCCGCATCGAGCCGGCAGAACACCCGCTCGGACAGCAGCGCCCTGGCGATCACCGAACGACCGCCCTGGCTACCGGCACCCTCCAGCACCGTGCCGTCCGCTCGGTAGAACGTCGCGAAGTTGTAGTAGGCGGTCTTCGTGACCGTCCCGAACTCCGGCGCGATCGCGTAGGCGGTCGAGAACTCCATTCCCGACATCTGGGCACCGACCTCCGCGGCCATCAGAGCGCCGTCGCCGGTGTTGACGTTCGTGCCGAGCGCCCGGGAGAGGAACGCGCAGCCGCCAGTCGCCAGCACCACGGCGCCGGCTCGCACCGAGTAGTGGGTGTCGGCCTGCCGCCGGTACCCGCTCGCACCGGCGACCGCACCGGACCTGTCGGTGAGCAGCTCCAGTGCGGGGCTGTGGTCGAGGATGCGGACGCCGGCCCGCTTCACGCGGCGGCGCTGAATGCGCATGTACTCCGGCCCCTGCACCCCCCGACGGAGCTGGGTGCCGTCCGGCCCGGTCGGGAAGGGATACCGCCCGTCGCCGGCGAGCTCGTTCATGTTCTCCCACGTCTGATCGAGAACACGACGCATCCAGCCACGGTCGGCCAGGTGGCCGCCCATCGCGTCACGGCTGTCCATGGCCTTCTGCCTGCTCTCCTCGACCGGCGGCACGTACCAGACCCCGGTGCCGCCGGAGGCGGTCGGTCCGCTGGTGCCGCAGTACCCCTTGTCGACTAGGACGACGTCGGCGCCCGATCGAGCAGCGTCGAGCGCCGCCCACGTTCCGGCTGGACCGCCGCCGATGACGAGGACGTCCGCCGAGAGGACGAGGGGGTCGGTGCTCATGAGTTCTCCATGGTGGAAGGGTCGAGGCCGAGGCCGCTCAGGAGCTGCCGGCGAAGGTCGAACAGAGCGGGAGTCCCGACCACCCGAGGCCGCGGGAGGTCCACCGGGTACTCGGCCGCGATTCGGCCGTCCGCGAGGAGCACGACCCGGTCGGCGAGCAGGAGCGCTTCGTCGACGTCGTGGGTGACCAGCAGGACGGCGGGACGGTGCTGCGCCCACAGCCTGGCGACGAGGTTCTGCGCCTTCGACCGGGTGAGGGCGTCGAGCGCGCCGAACGGCTCGTCGAGCAGGAGGAGCCGCGGGTTGCGGACCAGCGCGCGGGCCAGCGCGACGCGCTGGGACTCGCCACCGGACAACGTCTTCGGGTAGGCATCCGCGTGGTCGGCCAGGCCCACCTCCCGGAGCGCCTCGATCGCTCGCGCACGGACGTCCGGTCCGCGCAGCCCCAGTGCGACGTTCGACCAGACTCGGCTCCACGGCAGCAACCGGTGCGACTGGAAGACGATGGCGCGCTCGTCGGGCACCGACAGTTCGCCGGTCGCGCCTTCGTCGACGCCGCCGATGAGCCGCAGCAGTGTCGTCTTGCCTGATCCACTCGTCCCGATGAGAGCGACGAACTCGCCGGCAGCGATCTCGAGGTCGAGGCCGTCGAGGATCACCCGGCCGTCGAAGTCGCGGCGGAGGTCGCGGACGCCCACCACCGACCTGGCGCCGTCGAGGAGGGACGCGGGCGACTCACTCACCGTCGAACCCCGCTCGCCAGCGAAGTGAGTGCTTCTCGAGAACCCGGACGAACAGGTCCGTTGCGACGCCGAGCAGCGCGTAGATGATGAGCAGGACGAAGATGATGTCCATCCGCAGGGCGTCGCGCGCGTCGCTGAGCAGGGTGCCGATGCCCTGCGGCGCCGCCACGAGCTCCGCGACGACAAGGGTCAGCCAGGCCACTCCCAGCGCCTGTCGCAGCCCGATGAAGATCTGCGGCGACGCGCCGGGGAGTATGACCCGCCTGATCACCTCCAGACGGCCCAGGCCGAACGACCTCGCCGCCTCGACGAGTCCGGAGTCCACGCCGCGTATCCCGTGCAGGACGTTGAGGTAGATCGGGAACAGGGGGCCGATGAGGATGAGAGCGATCTTCGACGTATCGCCGATGCCGAACCACACGATGAACACCGGCAGCAGCGCCAGGTGCGGGATCATCCGCAGCGCCTGCAGCGGCGGGTCGATGACATGCTCGGCGGTCTTCACCAGCCCCGCCACCAGCCCGAGCAGCAGACCGACGCTCAGTCCGAACGCGAGTCCCTTCGCCACACGGTCGACGGATGCGGTCAGGTTGCTCTGCAGCCGGCCGCTCACGACCAACTCGACCGCGGCGGCGACGACCTGACCAGGGCTCGGTATGAGCAGACCGAGCCACCCCGCTCCAGCGGCGAGCTGCCACACCAGCAACACGGCCACGAGACCGCTGGCCTTCAGCAGACCCGTCCTCAGCGGGCCGGACCGCGGACGTCGACGGCCGGTCGGGACGGACGCCTTGACCGTCGGGGCGGCGACCGTGGGCACAGTCGCAGGGAACACCGACATGCTGGAACCTCACTGAGGGTGTCGCAGCTGAATACTTCAGCGAGAAGGGGGCGTGAGACAAGACGACGAACGGTGCCGCTCCGAGGAGACTGAATCGCACGGGGTCGCGAGAGGAAATCAAACCCCGGCGGGACGTGACAGGATCTGCCACAAATCGTCAGCTGCGACTGCGGGTGGGCACGGACTCCGCTCAGTGGCGACAGAGCGCGGCGTTGGTACGGCAGAGGTCGATGTGACGGCGCGAGAAATGGAGCAGCGGCGCGATACCGGGTTCTCCTGCTCTCCCGCCCATCGACCCCTCCTTCCCGCACCGCCGAATCGAATCCGCCGTCAGCGGCGGATCGGCCGATAGGGACGGTGCCACCCGCCAGGCGACACGCCGACGATACGTGCCCTTTCCACGCGTCACAAGGACCGCTCGCCACCTGCGATCCAGGTCAACAATGTCCGAACAATGAGAGAATGCATTCCACATCGCCGGCCGAGGACGCCCCGACACCCACCTCTGACGCCCGCCGCGCCGCAGGCCTCGGTATCCCGACCGCGCCGACGTCCGGGTGCCGTCGGGCAACCTGTAGTGCCCTTCGAGCGCCGGATCGCAGCCGTCGGCAATGCCTTCGGGGTAGGCGTTGAGGATGCGACCACTCGCCTTGTCCCAGACCAGCTTGTTGTGCGGATGCCGGCCGTCGCCCGGCGGCCCCTTCTCCGGGTTCGGGTCGAACGCGAACAGGCCCTGGCGCGCGCAGTCGTCGAGCACGACGAGCTGCGGTGCGTTCGTGAAGCGCTTCAGGAACGCATGGTCGATCAGGTCATTCGCGATCAACTCGTGCAGCAGCGCCATGAACAGCGCGCCGTCGGTGCCGGGCTTGATCGGGATCCACTCGTCGGCGATCGCCGAGTAGCCGGTGCGCACCGGGTTGATGGAGATGAAGCGTCCGCCCGAGCGCTTGAACTTGCTGAGCGCGATCTTCATCGGGTTGCTGTGGTGATCCTCGGCAGTGCCGATCATCACGAACAGCTTGGCGCGGTCCAGGTCCGGCCCGCCGAACTCCCAGAACGAGCCGCCGATCGTGTAGATCATGCCGGCGGCCATGTTCACGGAGCAGAAGCCGCCGTGCGCCGCGTAGTTCGGCGTGCCGAACTGGCGCGCGAACAGGCCGGTGAGGGCCTGCATCTGGTCGCGCCCGGTGAACAGCGCGAACTTCTTCGGGTCGGTGGCGCGGATCTTCGCCAGCCGCTCGGAGAGGATCTCGAAGGCGCGGTCCCAGGAGATCGGCTCGAACTCGCCGGCGCC
>Ga0207641_10006093_pt1 | contig 10207 bp, 13 predicted proteins | sample KBSSwiS62_FD_184306 | JGI IMG/M metagenome (GOLD analysis project Ga0207641, IMG submission 184306) | Switchgrass rhizosphere microbial communities from Kellogg Biological Station, Michigan, USA - KBS Switchgrass S6-2 (SPAdes) (version 2) | ecosystem: Host-associated > Plants > Roots >... | reverse complement strand
GCGTGCTGACAAACGCGATCGAGAATGGCGCGATGCTGATTCGGGCCCACAAGGCACGTTCTATGAACAGCTCGGTGCATTTCATGATGCTTGGTTAGGCGGCAAGATGGAAATCATGTGGCAAGGGCGGATGATTCCGGTCCTACACGTAGATGGCGACGTTGACTTCGTTAATAATCCTGATCAGCTCGACAATATTCTAACGAAGCTCTTCCCTGTATGCGGTAAGAATGTTTGATGGCCGATCGGACGGGCGCCAGGTCAAAAGGCGCACGACTAAGCGTTTGGCGGCTTTGATGGCTCTCGGTTCGCGCGGACCCACGGGAATAAGTCCCTGTGCGAAAGCACGAAATGCGTTGAAGTCTTCTTCTCCCATGTCGCCCTTTTGGAAACGTTCAGTGCATGAACCACTCTCGGCACAGCGCTTGAATAACGCAGGTTCCGACTGGTGAGAGAGAACTGCCCATAGAGCCATCCCGAAAGAATAAACGTCCGATTCGCCCCAGTTGATTGGTCCTAGAACTGATCGGTCATTTAATATTTTTTCTGGCGACATCATGGCGGGAGTTCCTATATTTGCCATCAAAGTGCCTTTTCTGCCTTTAAATCTATCGACGTGCGTATTTCCATCTCTCATTTGAGTTGGAGTGAGCCTACGCGTCGTACCAAAATCAATGAAATAGAAATTGCCATTGCTGTCTCGCATGATGTTATCAGGCTTTATATCGTTGTGAACAAAGCCCAAAGCCTGCCAAGTCGCGAGGCCAGAGCCGAGCGATGTGATAAATCTATCGATGTCGGCATCGCTCAGAACCTTCTCCTCTTTCGTCGTGTAATCGGCTAGCGATTCACTCATCAGTTTGGTCAAAATGAAAGCCTGCTTGTCCTTATCTATGAAAGCGCCGTAGTAAGGGACGGCAAACGCGAATCCATCAGATGATCTTATTGTTGGGAGGAACTTCATGTTATTCAGCTCAACTTCAAGATCATATTTATCGAGGCTTCTTTGCGGAATCTTTTTGAGCATCTTTACGGCAATCTCAAATCTCACTTTTTTTAAGTTCTTTATAGAACTGCTGAAGCTCGTCTTGCTCTCGGCTGACATCGCAAAAACCTTGCCGTAGCTACCTTCTCCTTTGACGCCGTTACTGGTGATGCGAAATCCGGGAATATCGAGCGTGTCACCTTTCTGCGAAAGAAACGTTGCAAAACTCTCTTTGCCAAAGCGCTTATATAAAGCTTTCACGAGGTAGTTTAGATTTGTATCCTCTGTGCCCAGGTCTACACCCTTCTCGAGCGTGCCCAGAATGGTAAATTCGCCGTTCAAAGCCTTTGCGATGTTCGCATCGTAGTCTTCGATCGAAAACGCGGTGGCCGTACCATCGATTGACAAGAGACCAAACAACAAAAAGGTCAAAAATGGAACGAAAGCTCTGCACCAAGCCATAATCAAGTGCCTCTCATGGTTCTGAAGCAATCGTAACATTCAATAATTTCGCTTTCCAGTTTTGAGCCTTGGGCAAAATTTGAGGTACTTTCATACTCAGGAGACCCTTATGCACAAAACTAAGAATACCCTGCCCCTGAAGACACGCACACAAGTTGTCGAGTTGTTGAATCACGCACTCGCGTCTTGCTTAGATGCGATGTTCAACGCGAAACAAGCTCATTGGAACGTGAAGGGACCGCATTTCATCGCTCTTCATGAGCTCTTTGATGAAGTCTTTGAAGGTCTTGAAGAATATACGGATACAATTGCAGAACGGATAATTCAGCTAGGCGGAGTTGCAGAAGCAACGGTGCAAGTTGTTAAACAAAGGACGCAACTTAAGGCCTACCCACTTTCCGCGTCGGAAGGGCTTTCGCATGCAGACTATCTGTCTGATACGCTTGCTGCCTTAGGCAAGATTGTCCGCGAAGGAATCGATAAATGCACAAACCTTGGTGACGCAGATGCCGCGGACATTCTGACTGAAGTCTCCCGCGGCATTGACAAGCATCTGTGGTTTGTTGAAGCGCATCTCGAGGGCAAGAAGTAAGATTTTATTTCTTTGCCGGGAAACAAAAGATACCTGCCATGAAGACACTGGCGCCGGCAATCACCATTGCAAATCCTACAGCAACCATTGCTCGGCCCCATATCGTTCCTTGGTCCCGTGGACTATGAAGATTCGCAGGCACAACCGCTTGCCCTTGCGGGACACAAGCAACTCCGCCTTCGCATCCATTGTGCGGGCAGGTTGAAACGGAGTTAACAAAGGTGTAGTTTTCGACGGTCAACATACAAAAGTTTTCACAACTTTTTCCAAATGGTTCACACGTTTGATTTTGTGCATTTCGACAACCATATGTACACCAGTCGATACAAAGTGCTTTCTCACTTCCGCACGACGGACTGGAGTCTGCCCACGCATTTCCAAGCTTTGAGTGGGCACCTACCACAATCAAGGGTAGGGCCCCAAGAAGTAGGATCTGAAATATAACGAACCCGGTAATGCTTGAGGTTGGCTGGGTGCAAGAGATTCCAGCGCAGACAAAAGCATCTTCCACCTTTTCCACAGCTTGATGAATAGAATATCCAGTATTTGCTAAAAGGCTTGTCATCAAACACAAAGCTAGAATCTTCTTACGCATGGAACCCTCACTTAAATTGCAGGTGATTCCAAGTTGCATGCACGTCGTCAATGGCCAAGCGCTTTAATTGCAATCCTTGCGCATGCCAGCGCATCCGACATAGCATCGTGGTGATTGAGTTCGATCTTCAGTCGGTTGCAAACAGTAGGAAGATTCGTTGGAAAAATGCCCAGGACTTTGCGTGCGAGCTGAACCGTGCATTGATATCTATGATCGGGCAGCTCTATGTCGTAGCGCTCGCAGCATGAAGCCAGCACTTTTCTGTCAAAACCCACGTTGTGCGCAACCACGAATTCAATATCGTCAAAGAAAGGTTTGAGTTTGGGCCAAATCTCGCCAAAAGTAGGCGCCTTTGCAACGTGATTCCAGGTTAACCCATGAATGTGCGTGAACACGAATTCGCGACTTGGTGGCTTAATCAAAAAGTGCTCATTCGCTTCTATTTTGCCATTACGAACACGCACTAGACCGATCGCGCAGGCGCTATCGCTCGCGTAATTGGCAGTTTCAAAGTCGATGGCTAGAAATGAGGAATCAGACACCCGACACCCTTACCTGAAATAGCCAAAAACTCAAGTCTCCAACCTCATGGATGTGCACACACCAACGCAGCCCGCAATACTTAAGAAAACGGATGTTCCTGCCGCTACGCCGATGGCTCCCGTCGCCCAAATGAGAGCCAAATAGCGCGGATTGTTAGTTTGAAGTCCGTCTATTCGCTCCCCTTCGGCATTCTCACATAATACGATTGCACGGGTACAGTTTCGATCAACACACCCTTCCCTGCTGCAAGTTTGACAGGGGTAGGTCGTCTTCCCCTCAACAGTGATGTTGTATTGCGAATTGAGATCACAGGCGCCTGGTTCGTGGGCTGCTGTGATTCCAACTCCGAAGGTTACAACAGAGAAAATGAGCGCATAAACAGCAAAGCCAGCTGCGACGCCTGCCGCAGTACCCACAGCTGATGTTGCAGAAATATTTTGGGGCGTGAAGGCAATAAGAGCAGCGAGCACAAGCGAGAGAGGTAGCATTCGGTGCATAAAATTCCTCCTAATCATTCAAACTTCCTAAAACGCGGGCAGCAACGCAGCTTGCAATGCTTAGTGTAACCGTTATCGCTGCCGCAACGCCGACTCCCGCCGTCACCCAAATGAAAGTCCTATAGTGTGGATTATTCGTTTTAAGACCATCTATCTGTTCCCCTTCAACGTTCTCGCACAATACCTTTGAAGGAGTGCAGTTTAAACCAACGCAACCCGTTCCATTAACGGTGATGTTGTATTCCGAATTGAGATCACAAGCAGCTGGTTCATTGGATGCAGCGATTCCAAAGCCGAGGGTTACCCCAGACAAAATAATAGCAAAAAAAGCAAACACCCCGGCTATGTCTACTGCCAGACTCACCGATGGTTTTGCAGAAAGATTTGCGGGCGCAAGCGCCATAAGAGTAGCGAGAATAAGCGAGAGCGGTAGCATTCGATGCATAAAATCACCTTTTAAAACACCTCAGTCTTAATCATCCAACTCGAAAGAGCGCCAGATAGCGACACTCCATAAAAAGATTGAGAATCGATAAATACGATTTGACTAAGACCATCACCGTCGCCGTCGAACGAGCAAAGCTCATCGAAAGTGTCTGTGCTGTAAACTTTAATGTCACCATTCATGGAACTGGCCACAATCAATTTGCTATCAGGGCTAAAGGCCACGGCGCTGCTTAATACAAATGGCCCAAACGGAGTGAGAACAAACACGTTGTTGCCATCACTCGTATTCAGAACGCTGATGTCACCGATCATATTCGCAACGAACACCCACGCGTTGTTAGGGCTGAATCCAAATGGCAAAAACTCGAGCCACGCATCTTCTTCAAAAAACGGCGTCTTCTTGTGCACATCCCAAATCGTCACCTGCATTTGCGTTGTAGAATGCGTTGCGAGCAACGCGCCGTCTTTGCTAAACACAAGGGCTGTAAGTGGTGATAGGTATCCACGATCAGAAAGATCGATGTCTGACGCAAGCTCTAATATCGGCTTATGCGTCTTTATATCCCAAAGCGTGATGTTGCCGTGGCAATATTCTTTTGACGCGACAACGCGCTCGGTTGGGTGAAACGCCAGTGCCGAAATCGCACATGAGTGTGTTGTGATTTTGGTGAGATAGCGCTTATCGACTACGTCGAAAAGTTCAAATCTCTTTGCATCTTGCGGTACAACCGCGAAATAGCGTTCTGACGGACTAAGCGCATAAGTGCTTCCAAAACCTTCTCGCACCTGGCTCGTGTTGAACGCTAATACCCGCTCACCTTGCCCGACGTCGAGCAGCTCAAGAAATCCCTTCGCAGACAGGTCGGCGCTCGGGAGTCGCGAATCTAAGACTGCGTATGAATCATTTTTGGAAAAGTCGGAACGCAAAAATCGTTGTTCCAATTTGCCGTCGGGAAATCGCGTTTTCCAAACAGATGCGGGCTGGCTCGTCTTCCAAAACATGGCTCTGTTGTCGGTCGTCACTTGTGCAAAGAGCGACCCGCGATAATTCAGTCTTGCGTCGGTGTCAAGATCTGCGTCGTAGCCGCCTAAATCTATTGCCGCTTTTGTTAGAGTACAGGTGCTTTGAGCACTTACGTGCACACTCATCAACACGAAACACACCGCGACCACTTGTAAATCGCTCACTAATCGCTCACAAAACGACCGCGTGAATAACATGAAACAAATAATTGCTTTTTGCGTTTGCCTAGCCCTCCTCTCTCCACCTGCACACGCGATGGATAACGGACATAACAGCCGCTCTAATTGGATTGTTCCAACCGTTCTCACTACATCCGCATTTATCAGTCTCTTATTCAGACTTCTTTCGATTGATCGACCTGAAATAACTGAAGCTTACTTCCAATCCTTTTCTGTAAGCGACCTTGAAAGAGTCTTGGCTGAGTTCTTCTTAGACAATCGCAATTTTCGCAATGTACGCAGGCAAATTCATGAAAACCTTGCGTTGACTACCCTTGGCAGCCAGTTTCCATTTGAGTTGTACCTTCAGCCAGTGCTTTGCATTGGCACAGGCACACATGTGACCGAAATCTATTCTCAGCCTCGAGGGACACTCATTGCCGAATGCGATGTTTCCATTGATTGTAACCCTAGCCTTTCTCCGCATTGTTGCGGCAATGCTTGGCAGATTCTGAGTCTGCCGTTTAACGCCTTTGGATGTATTTTTTTCGCACACGCGGGCAATCATCCACCATTTGACAACAAAGTGGATCTGGAACAATCACTCACCACTTATTACTGCGCTCTTCTGCCCGACGGAATATTCATCTATAACTCTGTTGTTTTTGAGTTTGAGATAGCTCCCGAGCTGTTAGCTACGCGACATGGATATAGCACTTTTGAAAAATGGAAGAAGCAGTGGGTTTCTGTGTTTTCGAAAATTGGCTTTGTCGATATTGAGATCCTGATAAAGCGAGAACCCAATTTCCTGCCAAACGCAGTCTCTATTCTGTTGGTCGCACGCAAAGAATATTAGAGTCGTCATGAGGCTTCTTCGGACGCGAAAGCACTTTATAAACCTGGTATTGTGATGGCTTGCCAATCTTCGTCAGGTATATTCCCCTGGCAATTATATTCCGACATGCGAGAAGATGAAGGCAAGTATGACACTTCAACTCCAAAAGACCGCAGAGCAAGTAGCAAAGAACGCTGGCAGGCTCCTATTGAAATACGCAAAGACGGATTTCAAGACTCGAAGAAAAGCGCGATTCGATCTCGTGACAGACGCGGACATTGCCTCAAACGAGCTCATCAAAGAACAACTGCACAAAGCCTGGCCAAAAAGTCTCATCCTTGCTGAAGAAGACGGCGTCACTGCGCAATCGATGCTCAAGAAGGCTGGTGATTGCGAATTACTCTGGATAGTTGACCCGTTGGACGGAACCAGCAATTTTGCCAAACGAATCCCGCACTATGCAGTCTCTATAGCGGCCTACAATCCGCAAACTGAAGAGATTCTGGCTGGCTCCATTTATGACCCTAACAAAGACGAGTGCTTTAGCGCCGCTAAAGGGCGTGGTGCCAAACTAAACGGACACACCATTCACGTAAGCAGCATCGACAGGCTCGAGTCTGCGATGTCTGCGACAGGGTTTAGCTACTCAAGACGAAAAGGGCGCGACAATAACTTGGCAGAACTCGCACCGTTCGCTCAAAAATCCTTAGGACTACGCAGATTTGGGGCGGCAAGTTTAGATCTCGCTTGGGTCGCTTGTGCTCGTTACGACATTTACTGGGAATCGTGGCTCGCTCCATGGGATGTCTGTGCTGGCATTCTTCTTGTGCGCGAAGCCGGCGGACTTGTTTCGAATTTTGCATCGGGAGACTCAACGCCATTTGATAACAACATCGTCGCAACCAATGTACCTCTTCACAAAAAGACACTGAAACAGATAAGAGAGGCTCGAGAAAAAGCAGGGCTCACATGACAAAGAAGCGACTCGATCTTTTGCTTGTTGAAAACGGGCTCGTGGATTCGCGAACCAAAGCGCAAGCGTATATCATAGCGGGCGATGTCATTGTTGATGATAAGCGCATCGACAAGCCAGGCACACTCGTAGATGACGCAGCGCAAATCCGGCTGCGCGCTTCAACCCTCCCCTATGCATCGCGCGGTGGTCTTAAGCTTAAGGCTGCGATTGAACGATGGCCGTCGCCTATTAAAGACGCGGTTTGCGTAGATGTAGGCGCGTCTACGGGTGGCTTCACGGACGTGCTGCTACTCGAGGGTGCCGCAAAGGTCTATGCGATCGACGTGGGCTTCAATCAACTCGCGTATCGTTTGCGTCAAGACCCGCGCGTTGTCGTGATGGAAAAAACGCACATTTTGAAACTCGATGCGCAAGCTTTATCGCCAAGGCCGTCTATAGCGACGATTGACGTGAGCTTCATCTCGCTTCTCAAAGTTTTACCAAAAGTGGCTGACATCATTGAATCGCCAGGGACCATTTACGCGCTTATCAAGCCTCAGTTTGAAGTTGGCCCAGCGTTCATCTCAAAAGGTGGCATTGTTCGCGACGAAGCTGCCCGCAAAGCAGCTGTCGATCGCGTGCTTGAGCTTGCGAAAGCACTAGGCCTCGCGGGCGATGAGGCTATCGAAAGCCCGATTCATGGCGCAGACGGGAATATCGAATACCTGGTTGCGTTGAAAAAGCTATGAGACAAGCTCACTCAGTGACCAACGACAAACGCGACCTCTATCATGATCAAGGCTATGTGAAGCTTGATCACTTCTTTACGGAGTCTGAGTGCGATGCTCTCCGCATTCGCATGCTGGAGTTAATCGCCACTAAAGAAGATGGTTCAAGCACCGAGTTTACGACCGAGCGAGACAAACACACCAGTGATGTCTATTTTCTCGATTCAGGTGACAAGATCCGGTTCTTCTATGAGAAGGACTCCGCGCGGCATCGTCATGAACTCTCCGTTGGAAGGTCGCGTTTGCTCAATAAAGTCGGGCATGCGCTTCATGATCTTGACCCAGTCTTTAGTCGGTTTTCAAGAATGGACAAACTCAAGCAGTTGAGCCTGGACCTCGGCATGCAAAGGGCGCTGCTCTTACAGTCCATGTATATTTTCAAGCAACCGCACATTGGTGGTGAGGTTAACTGCCATCAAGATGGTACATTTTTGGCATCTGAGCCTGACTCTGTCATCGGGCTGTGGGTGGCTTTGGAAGACGCAGACGTTCACAACGGCTGCTTGTGGGCTATACCGGGGGGGCACAAAGAGCCGCTGAGGTCACGTTGGGTTCGGCGCGAAAACGACTGCGCCTTTATCGACCATCACAGTGCTGATTTCGATCTCAAAAGCATGATTCCGCTTGAGGTCAAGAAAGGCGGCTTGATCATTTTGCACTCACGCTTGCCGCACATGAGTTACGAGAACAAATCTGACAAATCACGTCACGCGTATACCTTGCATATCATGGACGCTCGCAGCCGATTTCTAGAAGACAACTGGCTCAGGCGCCCACCACACTTACCGTTTCGCGATTTCGACGGTCTTTAGTTCTTCTTCAATTTTTGCACTTCGGAGAGTGCCTTTTCCACGTTTTCTTTAGCGCCGATGCCACCAATGGTTGAAACAATGTGACCATCCTTTCCGACGACAAACGTCACGCGTTCTGCAAACCCATGGTGTATCGCCACGCCTCGCGTATCTTTCACTTCTCCCTGCGCTTCTTTTACTTTAAGCCCATAAGCAGCCGCAATTTTTCCGCCAACGTCTGATGCAACCGGAAACTTGCCAGCGCAGAACTCTGGATCTGCTGAAAAAGTATTGAGTCTATCGATGCTATCGAGTGAAACGCCTATGACGCTTGCACCGGCGGCTTCAAACTTACCCATATCTTGGGAAAATACGTGCGCTTGAATATTACAGCCAGGCGTGTAGGCCGACGGATAGAAATAGACCACAACCGGGCCTTTTTTGAGGGCATCGGCCAACTTGAACGTAAAGGTCTTGCCCGCCAAAGATGCCTGCGCTGTAAAATCGGGTGCTGTTTCCATCACTGCTCCTGCTGAAATCGCAAATGCGAACGTCGCACATATAAACACAAATCTCATGGAATTTCCTCCTGCATTAGTTTAACAAAAAACCCATTTGCATGCTGAGCCTCGTGTTAGAATCGCAAAATGAAAACAATATTTGCACTCTCAGGCAGTCTTCGTAAAGGTTCTTTCAACACGGCGCTATTGAGAGCTTTAGTAGCTGCTGCACCACAGGATGTGGCGATCAACGTCGGGTCGATTCGTGAACTTCCGCTCTATGATTTTGACGTTGAAGTCGCCAATTTTCCCAAAAGCGCACAAGACCTGAAAGAAGGACTTATCAATGCGCAGGGGCTGCTGCTGGTCACGCCAGAATACAACAACTCCGTACCCGGAGTATTAAAGAATGCCATCGACTGGATGACACGCCCATCAGCTGACATCGCGCGCGTGTTTCGCAACAAACCTGTGGCCATCATGGGTGCCTCAGACGGGCCAGGCGGCACGCGTCTTTCACAAAGCGCTTGGTTGCCTGTGTTTCGCACACTTGGTATGCGTCCGTACTACGGTTCAACGCTCTACATGGACCGAGCATCGAACTATTTTGATGCGAACGGCAATCTGCTGGATGACAAAATGAAAGAGCGCTTGCAAAAGTTCGTTGATGGCTTTCGTGATTTCATCTGAACGTTGGCATGACAAAGCGTCCTCTCTATAGTGGATGTTAAGAAGGTTGCTTAGTTGAGCGACACCGCAGCGAGAACATCTTCCACTTTTGTTTTGAGCTCCTGCATGTTCTCGAGCGAATACGACGTCCCATACTCGCTTATGCTGGCGTATTCTCGCTTGCTGAAGCTTAAGTGGCTGTCAGCGTGAAGGATTTCGTGAAGCAGCTTGGCTGCTCGTCCGCTTTCCGCGGGCGACAGGAGCCGGACAATCAGTTTGCCCATCGACTCGCAAAAGAAGATGATGTCGCCCTTCAGGTGCCACAACGTGGCGATGCCCACTGGTTTGAGAATGGTATTATATACA
>Ga0207641_10006087_pt1 | contig 10215 bp, 11 predicted proteins | sample KBSSwiS62_FD_184306 | JGI IMG/M metagenome (GOLD analysis project Ga0207641, IMG submission 184306) | Switchgrass rhizosphere microbial communities from Kellogg Biological Station, Michigan, USA - KBS Switchgrass S6-2 (SPAdes) (version 2) | ecosystem: Host-associated > Plants > Roots >... | reverse complement strand
CTTGTGGCGGCGCCACTCGCCGACACGAATGGAGCTGCTGGTGGTCGCGAGCTGCAACACCGCGGTGAACATCCAGATGCCGGTCGGTCAGCGCCTGCCGCTGCTGGTCGGCGGCATGGGGCGCGTGATGGCGCTGGAGGGAGGCTTGAGCGACGAGGAGCGGCGCGCCGCCTTTGCCCAGGTCCATTGGCAACGGCCGCTGACCTACCCGGCGTTCATGGCGCAGGCGCGCGAAGCGAAGCGCGCGGGATGGGGCGTCGACGACGGCTACATGAACCGCTCGGTCACCGCTGTCGGCGTCCCGGTGCGTGCCCGCGGCGCCGCCGAAGTCGAGTACGTCTGCAGCGCGACGATGTTCAGGCACCAGTACGCGAGCGTGACGCTCGGCGACCTGGGCAAGGCGCTGAAGCCGATCGCGGCGTCGGTCGCGAGAATCTTGAACGAGAGGGATTGAAGTCGCCGCGTGCTGCTCGGCGATCGGCCCGAAGTCAGCCGGATCGCTCCCGGCAGAGAGCTCTGTAGTCCCGCTCCGTGTGCGCCATGGCGGCCTTCACCGCGCGCAGCAACCAGGGCCCGGTCCGGGTCCGGAGGTCGTCGAGGATCCGCGGCGATCGCGGGTCGGCGGCATGCACGGCCGCGAGGTCGGCGCCCATCGCGGCGAGAAACCGACTCGCTGGCGCCACCCCGGCGACATCGGCGAGGTCGATCTTTCGCGCATCGGGCGCGACCCGGCGGATGACGAAGCCTGCTTGCGTGCGCAAGAACGGATCCGGCGACCTGAACGACCCCCGCGACAGGTCGACGAACCAGGGCTCGCGCGGCTCCTTCTTGCGATGGGCCCAGATCCATGCGGACGGGACGTACGCCTTCGCCTCGCGCACCACCCGCCCGCCGTTCCATTTGGCGATCGCCAGGAAGCGCGGTCGGCCGAGGCTGCCGCCCCCCTTCGTCTGCGCCGCGAACCGGACCTGCGTCGCGTCGGCGGGAAGACTGCGTACGAGCGCGGCGCGCACGGCCCGGGGCGGATCGGCGTCGGGACACTTGTCGACGTCGCGCCAGAACTCGAGGCTGGTCTGCTCGGTCGGATTGGCGAACGATCGCAGCCAGCCGGCATGCTGGTCGACCAGCACGGCGCGCGGTTCGGCGAGGCCGGCGCGATAGCCGGCGAGAACGGCAGCGACGACCTTGGCGTCATCGGCCCGGGCCGGCGGGCTCAGGCACGCGCTCGTTGCCAGCCGGACCAGGTCGAACGCATAGGGCATGAAGGCCGCTTCCTCGTAGTCGTTGATTCCCCACACGAGCCGGCCGTCGGCATCGCGCCAGGTGCCAAAGTTCGCGACGTGGACGTCGCCGATGCACGCGACGAGCGGTGCCATCGCGAGCTCGGGGCAGTCCGACTCGATCGTTCGCGCCCAGCGGAAGTACGTCGCCCGCAGGAACGCGAAGACGTTCTTGCGCATCCGTCGATGCTTCTCCTTCAGGTCGGCCTTGACGACCTTGCAGTGCGCGCGCAGCCAGGTCTCGTAGTCGTCGATGTCCTGCTGGAAGGTGTTCACCGCTTCAGGATAGCCCGCAGCGCTGCGGCGCCGTCAGCGGCGACCCCTTCGATCGGCGTCGCTGTCGGTGTCGGCAATCCAGGCGGGCTGCGCCCAGTCCTGCAGCTCGGCGACGCGCCGCACGACCCAGGCCGCTTCCGCCGGCGCGAACGCGTCCGGGTCGGCACGCAGGCCGTCGTGGCAGCGCTGCAAGGCCTCGCTCGTGTCGTCGCCTTCCTGATGGCGTGCGGCGAGGAAAGCCGCCGCGTGCAGCGCCACGTCCTCGCACAGCTCGTGGCGGGCCTCGATCTCGATGCGCGGCCTGAGCGCCCTGCCCTGGCGCGAATGGATCGCGAGGAAGGACTCGGGGACGAGCGTCTGGTTGTGGTCGTAGTGATCGTGCATCGGGGGCGCGAGACTACACCGGCACGGCACGGGTGGTACAACCTCGGCCTGCCGAGACGTCACCGGAGCACCGCCATGAGCGCAGACAGGGATCGCGGCATTCGCCGAATCAAGCAGAAGCGCGCCAAGGCGCAGAAGAAGGAAGAGCGCCAGCAGCGCAGCGCCGGCGTCGCGAAACGCACGGCCGGCACGCCGCCCGCGCGCCGGCCGGACTAGCCGGCGCTCGCATTCGCGGGCCGGCGGCAGGCTCTGCAGCGGCCTCGGCCGGAAGGTTGATCGGTGCTCGACCGTCGCGACCTGTTGCTGGGCGTCTCCGCCGCGCTGCTCGCGGTGCGGGCGCGCGCACAGCCTGCGCCCAAGGTCATCGGCGTGCTCAGTCCCTACACCGGCGCCGACGGGCAGGCGACGGTGACGATATTTCGACAGGCCCTGAGCGACCTGGGATACCGCGAAGGCAGAGGCTTCACGCTCGTCGAGCGCTTCGCGGACGGCCAGAACGACCGGCTGCCAGCGCTCGCGGCCGAGCTGGTGAAGCTGCGCGTCGATCTCATCCTCGCGTCGACGACGAACGCGGTCAAGGCGGCGCAGGCGGCGACGAGCACGATTCCGATCGTCTTCGAGAGCGTGGCCGATCCCATCGTCGCCGGCTTCGCGGCAAGCGTCAATCACCCCGGGCGCAACCTGACGGGGCTCTCCAACTTCTCGGCCGACCTGAGCCCGAAGCGATTCCAGCTCCTGACCCAACTGCTGCCGGCGATGAGGGAAGTCGAGGTCCTCTCCAACCTTTCCAATCCCTACTACCGGTCGCAGAAGCCCGCCATCGAGTCGGTCGCCGACAAGCTCGGGCTGCGCGTCAACTTCGTCGACGCCGGCACGCCGGCAGAGGTCGAGCAGGCCTTTCGGATCATGGCCGCGCGTCGCGCGGTCGCGCTCGCCGTCACCGCCGACGCGTATCTCTACGCGCTGCGCCAACCGATCGCGACGCTGGCGCTGAAGAACCGGCTTGCCGGGGTGTTTCCCTTCGCGGCCTACGTCGACGCCGGCGGCCTCATGAGCTACGGCGTCGACCCGGCGCCCGCGATCCGCCAGGCCGCCGTCTTCGTCGACAAGATCTTCAAGGGCGCGAATCCCGGCGACCTGCCGATCGAGCAGCCGACGCGGGTCGAGATGGTGATCAATCGCCGGACCGCGGCGCTCCTCGGCTTGACGATTCCCCCTGCGCTGCTGCTCCAGGCCGATCGGGTCATCGATTGATCGAGCGGCGATGGATTCGCTGATCGCGGCCGCCGCGCGCGCCCTCGCCGCCGGCGACGCGCTCGGCGCGCTCAAGCGCGTCAGCCTGCGCGAGGACCCGCCGGCGCTGGCGCTGCGCGGCATCGCGATGGCGCAGCTCGGCGAGCATCCGCGCGCCCGCGAGGCTCATCAAACGGCGGCACGCGGCTTCGGCGCGCACGAGGAGCTGGCGCGGGCGCGCTGCGTCGTCGCCGAAGCCGAGGTGGCGCTGGCGATGCGCGACCTGGGCGGCTCGCCGCGGGCGCTCGCCGCCGCGGCGGCGACGCTCGCGGCGCGCGACGATCGCGGCAACGCGTTGCACGCCAAGCTGATCGCGGTGCGCCGCTTGCTGCTGCTCGGCCGCATCGACGAGGCCGGCGCGGCGTTGACCGGCCTCGATTCGCGCGGCCTGGCGCCGTCGTTGCGGGCGGTCGCCGAGCTCGCCGCGGCCGAGGTCGCCTTGCGGTCGCTGCGCACCGCCGCGGCGACGGCCGCGCTCGCACGCGCTCATGCCGCCGCCGAGATCACGCAGGTGCCTGCGCTGCTCGCCGAAGTTAGTGAGGCGCGCGCTGCGCTCGATCGCCCGGCAGCGCGACGCATTGCCGCGGGCGACGAGCAGGCGCTTCGCCTCGATGAAGTCGAAGCGCTCCTCGGCTCGGGCGCGCTCGTCGTCGACGCGTGTCGGCGCGGCGTGCGCGCCGGCGCCACCTGGATCCCGCTCGCGCGCCGGCCGCTGCTGTTCACGCTCGCGCGCGCGCTCGCCGAAGCGTGGCCGGGCGGCGTCGATCGCGACACGCTCATCGAACGCGCGTTTCGCATGCGCCGGCCCGACGAGACGCATCGCGCCCGCCTGCGCGTCGAGATCGGCCGCTTGAGGAAGCTCGTCACGCCGCTCGCGCGGATCGACGCCGACGCACGCGGCTTCGTGCTCGTACCGCACGCCGGACGCGACGTCGCCGTCGTCGTTCCGCCGATCGACGGCGACCGGGCGCAACTGCTTGCGCTGCTCGCCGACGGCGTCGCCTGGTCGACCTCCGCGCTCGCGCTCGCGCTCGGCGACAGCCAGCGCACCGTGCAGCGCGCGCTCGTCGAGCTCGAGGCCGAGGGCCGCGTTCGCTCGATCGCGCGGGCCCGCGCGCAGCGCTGGCTGGCGCCGCCGCTGGCGGGATTCACGACGATCTTGTTACTCCCCGCTGCGCTGCCGGACGCGTAGATTTGCTCTGCCGGCACCGCATCGACGTGCCGAACGGAGCAAGACGATGACCCTCGCAGAGAAGACCTCCAAGACTCTCAAGACCGCCAAGCCTCAAGCAGCCGCGGCACGACCGGCCGAGATCGTTCGCGAGTACGGCCCCTTCGCCGGCGCCGACAAGGTCGCCGGCGTCAGCCACGACGGCCAGCGCGTATGGATCGCCGGTGGCGCGCAGCTGATCGCCTTCGATCCGGAGAGCGGCCAGGTCGCGCGAACGCTGCCGCGCGCCGGCGACGCCGGCACCGCGTTCGATGGCAAGCACCTCTGGCAGATCACCGAGGCGCGCATCGACAAGATCGATCCCGCCAGCGGCGACGTCGTCGCCTCGATTCCCGCACCCGGCAGCGGCAGCGACTCGGGACTCGCCTGGGCCGAGGGTAGCCTTTGGGTCGGGCAGTACCGCGATCGCAAGATCCACCGCATCGACCCGGCGACGGGCGCGGTGCTGCGCACGATCGAATCGAACCGCTTCGTGACCGGCGTGACGTGGGTCGACGGCGAGCTGTGGCACGGCACGTGGGAAGGCGACGCCAGCGAGATCCGGCGCATCGACCCGGAGAGCGGCGCCGTGCTCGATCGGCTCGAGATGCCGGCGGGCGCCGGCGTGAGCGGGCTCGAGTCCGACGGCGCCGACCTCTTCTATGCCGGCGGCGGCGAGAGCGGCAAGGTCCGCGCCGTGCGCCGTCCCCGATCCGTCCATTCGTGATCGATCGATCGATCGCCGATTCAGGAGCAGCTTCATCATGAACACCGCCCCCACCGAACCCACCCGGACCACCACCACGCCTGTCGCCAGCGACCATCCCGTCGTGCCCGCCGACCGATGGGTCGCCGAGCGCCGGGCGTTGCTGGCGCGCGAGAAGGAGCTCGTGCACCTGCGCGACGAGATCGGCCGCGCGCGCCGCGCGCTGCCGTGGGAGCGCGTCGCGAAGGACTACGCCTTCGACACGCGCGAGGGCCGGCGCTCGCTCGCCGACCTGTTCGAAGGCCGGCGCCAGCTGCTGGTGCAGCACTTCATGCTCGGCCCGGGCTGGGAACAGGGCTGCCCGAGCTGCTCGTTCATGGCCGATCACACCGACGGCATGCTCGTGCATCTCGCCCACCGTGACGTCTCGTTCGTCGCCGTCTCGCGCGCGCCGCTGGCCGAGATCGAGCGCTTCAGGCAGCGCATGGGCTGGCAGTTCCGCTGGGTGTCGTCGTCGGCGAACGACTTCAACAAGGACTTCCACGTCAGCTTCGATCCGCAGGATCGGGTCGACGGCGCCGTCCTCTACAACTACGCCATGACCGAGTTTCCGAACACGGAAGCGCCGGGCCTCAGCGTGTTCTACAGGAACGACGCGGGCGAGGTCTTCCACACCTACTCGACCTTCGGGCGCGGCGTGGAAGTGATGATGGGCACGTACAGCCTGCTCGACCTCGTTCCCAAGGGCCGCGACGAGCACGACGGCTTCTACAAGATGGACTGGGTGCGCCATCACGACCGCTATGCGCCGCAGCCCGCGCCGGCCGCACCTGCCGCCGGCTCGTGCTGCGCAGCGAAGGCGTAACACCGAGACGGGCAGACCGGGCGAGCGCGCCATGGCGCAGCTGTGGCCATGGCTGGCGATCGCCGGCGCCGGCGCGCTCCACGGGCTGAGCCCGGCGACCGGCTGGATGCTCGCCGCGGCCTGCGGCGTCCATGGGAGCGATGAGGCGCTGGCGCGTCGCGGGCTGCGCCCGATCGCCCTCGGGCAGGTCGCGTCGATGGGCGTGCTGGCGTGGGCCGTCTCGCAAGGGCTCTCGATCGACCGCGCCCTGATGCGCGACGGGGCCGTCGCGCTGCTGGTCGTCGCGGCGTCGTGGCTCGGCGTGCGCGGCACCTCGTCGCCGATCCGGATCGGCACGCGGGCGCGCGGCGCCGTCCTCGCGCTATGGTCGTTCCTCATGGCCTCGGCGCAGGGCACGGGCCTGATGCTGGTCCCGGCGCTCCTGCCGCTGTGCGCGAGCGGCGCGTCCGCCGCCGCGCTCACGGACCCGGGGTCATCGCCGCTCATCCTGGCGGTCGCCGCCGCTGTCCTTCACACGACGGCGATGCTGTTCGTCACCGGCTTGCTCGCGACCGGCGTGTGCCGCGGCGTTCGCGCGCATCGTCACGCGGTGCCGCGCGCGATCGGGCGCTGGCTCTGGACCGTGGCACTGGCGATCGCAAGCGCGGGGATCATGACGCTGCAGTAGTCGGCGCGTCGCGCGGCGAACCTGATATGGCGACGCGGCAGCGTCGTGCGCCGCGGCGACCCCGCGACGGCAACGGCGGCGCCGGCTTGCGCGAGCGCTCGGCCCGCGTCCGGAAGGCTATGCTGCCGGCGACCGTCGCCGCGCACGCCATGCAGCAGCCCCAGATCTTCATCAGCTACCGCCGCGACGACGCTGCCGGCTATGCCCGCGCCGTCAACGACGAGCTCGCCCGCTGCTTCGGCGCCGAGCGGGTCTTCATCGACGTCGACGACATCAACGCCGGCCAGCCCTTCAGCGAGGTCATCCAGCGCTCGGTCGGCGACTCGGCGGTACTGCTGGCGCTGATCGGCAAGCGCTGGCGAGGCGATCGCGACGGCGCCGGGCCGCGCATCTTCGAGGCCGACGATTTCGTCCGGCAGGAGGTTGCGGCCGGGCTGGCCAAGGGCCTGCGCGTCATCCCGGTGCTGCTCGACGGCGTGCCGATGCCCGATGCGGCGCACCTGCCCCCCGACCTCGGCGCCCTGGCCGGACGCAACGCCCTCGAGCTCGACAACGCGCGCTTCGCGTCCGACATGGCGCGGCTGGTGCGCGAAGTGCGCGGCGTGCTCGGCGAAGACACGGCGCTGCCACCGACCGAGCGCGCGGCGTCGCGAGCGGGGTGGTGGATCGCCGCCGCCGGGGTCGTGGCCACGGCAGCGATCCCCGCGCTCTGGCAGTCGCAGCGATCGACCGCGCCGGTGGCGCCGTCGCGTGTCGAGCAGCAGGCGCCCGTTCCGGCGATCCGCGCGCAGGTCAACGGCGAATGGCAGGCCGACGTCACCTACGACTGGGCCAACGCGCGCTACACCGAGCGCTTCATGTTCGCCGGCGAGGCCGACGAGCTGCACGGTAGCGCGTCGTTCCTCGGCGTCGCGCGTGGCGTGCTCGATGGCCGCGTCGAGGCCGCGGCGATCGCCTTCGTCACGCGGACGAGCGAAACGACCGGCAGCGGCGACGCTGGCACGGCGGTCGTGCATCGCTACCGGGGCCGGCTCGCGGGCGAAGAGCTTCGCTTCGTGATGCAGACCGAGGGCAGCAGCTCGCCCCACGTGCCGGTCGAGTTCGTCGCCCGGCGGGTGTCGTCGCAGGCGTCCCAGGCCGGTCGCTGAGACGGATCCTGCGCACGCGCTGGTCTGCCCGGCATGCGCTTCATCCCGGCGCGCGTGCATTTCATCGCGACGCGCTGGTCGCGCGGACTCGCAGCGCCTAGAGTTTGCCCTTCGTCCTTCCTCAGGGAGACCCGTCATGGGCATCGCCGACGACCTCGAACGCCTCGCCGAGCTGCACCGCAGCGGCGCGCTCTCCGACGCCGAGTTCGCGAGCGCGAAAGCGCGTGCGCTCGGCAGCAGGCTGCACGGCACCGACCCCCTCGTGGACGGCCTGAACCGGCTTCGCCGCAGCCGCAGCGACCGCTGGCTCGGCGGCGTGTGCGGCGGCCTGGCTCCCGCGACCGGCCTGCCCTCGTGGCTGTGGCGCCTGATCTTCGTCGTCCTCGTCGCGTGCGCCGGCACCGGCCTGGTCGCCTACGTTCTGCTCTGGATCCTGCTGCCGAAGGAGGCCGCGAGTCTCGACCTCGACGCCGGGTCGTTGCGCTCGACCTGAACCTCGGCGCGGGAAGCGGGCGCACCACGCCCCATAAGAATTGTGCGAGCGCACCCGCGCTGCAGCAAGCGCGAAAATCCCGAAGCCGCAAATGGGTTTTGGTGAGACTGCGCGAGGGCTCGGTTAACTTCGCGCATCGCAAGAAGGAGAACACGCGATGCTTCCCGAAACCGAACCCCTCGCCTCGACCGGCTTTCCTTGGGCGCGAACCTTGCTGGCCGGCGCTCTCGTCGTCGCCGCGGCCGGCGCGAACGCCGTTCCGTATGAGCTGATCTACACCGGAACGTTCAACAGCACGGAGTCGCTGAACCTGGCGTCGGCGTCGAGCCGCACGTTCTTCGCCGGCACGACGCCGTTCACGATCACCGCCTTCTTCGACGACAGCAGCCCGAACCTGCTGCCGCCGGCGCCGCCGTTCCTCGGCTTCCACGCCTACGTGCCGAGCTCGGCGACGATCCGGATCGGCGCGACGACCTACAGCATCGAGACCGCCGCGACCAACGCGACGGCCGGCGTCACGGTGTCGATCTTCGACCGCACTCAGGTATTCAACACCGGCCGCTACGGCATCGGCCTGATCGCCAACGTGCTCGCCGACGGCGCCGGCATCGTCGGCGACTTCGCCTCGGCCTCGCCCGAATTCACCGTCAATGCGCTGACGCCGACGACCTTCACCGACTACTTCGGCGTCGGTCACGGCTCAGGGCCGTGCATCAGCGGGCAGCCGCCGGCCTGCCCACACCTCGACACGCCCTGGGTGCTCCGCGACGCGGCAAACGTCGCCTGGAACCTGACCTTGGGCAATTACGAGGAAGACTATCCGGCGTTGCACCCGGGCAGCGCAGCCACTACCGTCGGCGCGTTGAACACGGCCGTCATCAGTGCTGTACCCGAGCCCGCCACTATGGGCCTGATGCTGGCGGGGCTGGCAGGCATGGGCGCGATGTTGCGCGGCCGACGCCGGAGCGCCTAGGCTCGAGCCGCGCCGCCGACGCACGCCGCCGCAGCGTCGGTGGATCGCCGTTGACCGCCGCGCGCCCCGTCACAGTCCCGCTCGCGTCGGCGCTCGTCGACGACCTTCTGGCGCTCGGCGTCGAGCAGGCGTTCGGCGTCTCCGGCGGCGCGATGGCGTTGCTCTGGCACGCGATGTCGGCGAGCCGCCTGCGCGTGCGCCATTGCCGGCACGAGAGCGGCGCGGCGTTCGCGGCGACCGAGGCGTCGCTCGCCAGCGGCCGGCCGGTGCTGGTCTTCACCACCACCGGGCCCGGGCTGACCAACGCCGTGACCGGCGTGCTCGCGGCCCGCGATGAAGGCGCGACGGTGATCCTGATCTCGGCATGCACGTCGGCGCCGCTGCGCGGCCGCTTCGCGATCCAGGAGAGCCGACCGGAGACGCTGCCGCGCGGCCTCTACGAGGCCGGCCCGCTGTTCCAATTCGCGCACCGCCTCGACGACGCGCGCGACTGGCCCGACGTCGCCCGGCAACTGGCGCGTGGGGTCGCGCGCCGCGGCGGCTTCGTCGCGCACGTCGCCGTGCCGACGGCGGTGCAGTCGGCGCGCATGCCGCGCGACGGCGCCACAGCCGACGCCGCCGACGCGAGCCACGCCCGAAGGAGCCAGGCCAGCAGCACAGCGAGCGCCATCGCCATGAGCGGCACGGGCGAGATGCGCCCGGTGCGACCGCCAAGCGTCGCGCCGCCGTCGCCCGGCGCACTGCAGGCCTGCCTGCGCGCGCTCGTCGACGAGCCGTTCGCGGTCTGGGTCGGCTTCGGCGCACGTTGCGCCTCCGCCGAAATCCTGGCGTTGACCGAGCGCACCGGCGCGGCCGTCATTTGCACGCCGCGAGGCAAGGGGATCGTTCCCGAGGCGCATCCCCGCCTCGTCCGGGGCACC
>Ga0207641_10006082_pt1 | contig 10218 bp, 10 predicted proteins | sample KBSSwiS62_FD_184306 | JGI IMG/M metagenome (GOLD analysis project Ga0207641, IMG submission 184306) | Switchgrass rhizosphere microbial communities from Kellogg Biological Station, Michigan, USA - KBS Switchgrass S6-2 (SPAdes) (version 2) | ecosystem: Host-associated > Plants > Roots >... | reverse complement strand
GCTGCCGTCAGCCGGTGGTGCCCGCCGGGGTGCGGATCGTCTTCAACTTTCCACTCAGAATCCAGTTCTTGATGGCAGGGTAGCTGATGCCGAGCATGCGTGACGCTTCGCGTGGTGTGAGGAGCTGTCGCTGTGCGCTCATGTTCTTCTTGTAGCACCCTGGATCTCGCGCGGGATCGAAAAAGTATGCACGATTCTATGCGATTCGATTTGAGGAGGCGGAATCAGGCATGAGCACTCGATGTTGTTGACCGGGGTGGAGCCGTCGGGCTGGGGCGGATACGGAATCGGAGTTCGATTGCTCAAATTGAATCAAAACGCAGTCATACGCCGACCATTACGTGCGAAGCCTTGATGACCGCGCCTACGTCATCGCCCTGCTTCAACGTGAGCGCGTGCGCACTCTCCCGTGTGATCGAAGCTGTCAACATGGTGCCACCAGGCAACTGGATGCCGATCTCGCTGTTCACAGCGCCATCGTTCAGTTCCGCAACCTTGCCAGAGAGAATGTTCCGGGCGCTCAATTTCGCACTTTCCAGACCCTTGCCGACCATCACATCTGACGCCTTGATGATGGCAAATGCATCCGTGCCGCGTTGCAATCCGAGTCTGTCCACGCTGGCGTTGGTTATGACTGCAACGATGCTCTCTCTTCCGCGAAGCGACAGGACAACCTCGGCGTTGACGGCGCCTTTTGTGATTCCGAGGACGGTACCGGGAAGGATATTTCGAGCGCTGATCTTCATTGAAGAGACCTCGATATGAAATCGGAGGCAAGTATCTGGCGCGTAGTCTGCGGCTGCAGAATATCGCCTTCGCTTGATTCTATATCGGGCTCTTCGAATGTCCTGGAAGTGATCAATTATGGATTCAGGAATGCAGACCGAGCGCGCATCGCATTCATTCAATTCGCAGAGCCTTGACGGGATCGATAGAAGCCGCGCGGCGGGCGGGAATCAATCCGGCAATGGCGGCGGCGAGTACCAGCACTCCGATCGCGATGGACATTACAGGAATATTCACGCTGGTGATGTCGTAGAGCTGGGACTTGACGTAGCGCACACAGAAGACTGCGACCGGAATGCCGATTGCGAGGCCGATGGTGGTCTGCAGCATGGCGCCGCGCATGACGGACCCAATGACGCGGCTGCGGGCCGCTCCAAGCGCCATGCGGATACCGATTTCCGGGGTACGGCGGACTACCGTGTAGGAGGTGACTCCATAGAGACCAATGGCAGCGAGGAGAAGCGCGAGCAAGCCGAAGAGGGAAGTGAGGCGAGCGATTAGCCGCTCTTCGACGAAACGATCGTCGATCTGCTGCTGGAATGTCTGGAACTTCACGATGGTGAGGTTGGGGTTGATGCTCGCGAGGGTATCGCCCACGACCTTTTCAAAGCCGGGAATGGGCTGCCTGGTTTGAATGACGAGAGCGCCGGCGAACATGGAGAGGTCCTTGTCGAGAGTGTCGTCGGGATCGACGCCGTTGCCAGCGCGCTGTGTGAGCGGCAGGAAATACATGGCGTGGTTCTTCCAGTAGACGCTGGTGTAGGTGGTGTCCTCTACAACGCCGACGATTTCATGAGCGGCATCCCGGCCGCCAGGTCCTGGACCTGAAAAGCCGAATCGATGGCCGATGGGATTGCGCTTGCCGAAGAAGAGCTTGACGAATTCCTGGTTTACGACGGCTACGGGGGGCGCGTTCATCGTGTCTTGCCGCGTGAAGCCGCGGCCCATGACGACGTGAGTACCGACGGAGTCGAAATACTCTGACGTGCCTTTGACCCATGACGCGCCTTTGTTGATGTCGGGATCGCCCTGAACCTTGACGCCGGATCCCCAATTGTTTTGTTCCATCGGCGTGTAGGTGGAGAGCCCGACTTTTACAACTCCGGGAACGGCATGGAAGCGGTCGATGATGGTTTGATAGAGCGGCTCGACTTCGGTGTTTTTGTATCCGGCCGCCTGGGGATTGATGTGCGCGATGTAGCGATTGGTAGTGTCGAGCCTCATGTCGACGTTTTGCGCTTTGTTCAGACTCTGCGCGAAGAGTCCCGCAGCAACCAGCAGCACGAGGGAGAGCGCGGCCTGCAGGATGACGAGCGCGCGCTGCAGGATGGACGCTCCCTGGGCGGTAGTACGCGAGTTGGAGCGCAGGGATTCGACGGGCTGCGTGCGCGCGGCCATCAGCGCCGGCGCCAGGCCGAAGAGAACCCCGGTGACAAGCGAAAGCACGAATGCGAAGGCGATGACCAGCGGCGATGGAGAAGCTGCGACGGGCATGTTGTGCTGATCGGGGAATGCAAGTGCCAGTAGCGCGTGCGCTCCGAGGTAGGAAACGGCGAGTCCGAGGAGACCGCCAAGCCCGGAGAGAAGAACGCTCTCGGTGAGTAGCTGGCGAACGATGCGGCTGCGCTGTGCGCCGAGAGCAGAGCGGATGGAGAGCTCCGCACGCCGGCTCATGCCGCGAACCAGCAGCAGGTTCGCAATGTTCGCGCAGGCGACGAGAAGGACCATGGCTGCGATCCACTGCAGCAGCTTCAGGTGATCCTTGTAGCCGTCCTGCATGTTCTGGATACCGCCGCCACCGGGGGTGAGCACAACGTGTGTGCGAGGAAGCTTCTCCTTGGCGCGCTTATCAGTAAACGTCTTAAGCGGAGCGAACTGTTGCTTGAGCAGCGTGCTGGCCTTCGCCTGAAGAGCGGGCAGGGAAGTTCCGGGCTTGATGCGGCCGATGATGTAAGCCCACTGCGTGTCTGGATCGGTAAAGTAGGGTGCGCCGCTGACGAAATCCATCGAATTCATGGGAAGGAAATACTTGGGCGGGTTTGTATCGATGCGATCGCCGTAGAATCCTTTTGGCGCGACTCCGATGATTGTGGCGGGCTTGGTGTTGATGTAGAACGCGCTCCCGACCACGCTGGGATCGCCCGAGAAATCCTGCATCCAGGTGTCGTAGCTCATGACAGCGGTGACGGGCGCACCTTTTTGATCGTCGGTGTCGATGAGGAGACGGCCCGCGGCGGGGGAGAGGCCGAAGACGCGGAAGTAGTTGCCGGAGACGAAGGTCGCCATAACGGATTTGGCAAGTGTCTGGGCTCCAGAGCGGCGGACGGTAAGGGGCCGCCAGGCATAGCCTGACTCCATCGCGGCGAGCTCTTCAAACTCCGGCAGGTTCTTTTTGAACATGGTGTAGGTGTCGGTGGCGAAGAGCGAATAGTCTCCCTCATCATTCCAGCCGCTGTTCACGCAGCAGGCGTCTGTGTCGCCGATGCGAATGAGAGTCTTGGGATCGGTGACCGGCAGGTTGTGGAGCAGGATGGCGTTGACCAGCGTGAAGATGGCGGCATTGGCGCCGATGCCGAGTGCGAGGGTAAGCAGCACGGTAAGGGTGAAGCCGGGCGTCTTTCGCAATTGGCGGAACGCATAGCCCAGATCCTGCAGCAGTACTCTCATCGGTCGACCTCCACGTCGGCTTGTGAGAAGTGGAAGCAATTGAGGGACCGCGAAGCTCTCGGTTTATTTGCGCCGAATCAATGGTTTAGGGATCAAGAGCCGGAAGGCTGCGTTCACAACTGAGAAAGAGTGTCCGAACTCGGACGGTTTTGCTACGCACGATCCGGGCGAAAGGACGCGGCGGTCGCCCGCTTGCCGCATCAACCGCAACTGATCCGGTACGAGTTCGGTGGAGAGGGATGCCGGATCTCCTGTCAGATACGTATGGCCCGGTGGACAAACCATTGGCAATCACCGCGACTGAGGATGATCGATCCCTATAATTGCCGGTTATCTCCCGGCGACACCAGAGAACGGGAAGAGCAATGTAAGAGTTCATCGCCACTCGCGACGAACGCAATGGAGAGTTGGGGAGAATGAAAATGGAACGGAGAAGATTTCTGAAGACCGCCGGGATCGCAGGCGGGTTGATAGCCGCGTCGTCGATTACCCGAAGCTTCGGAGAGCCGGTTGACGAGTTCCCACTGATGGATCTGCACGTTCATCTCACACCCACGTTCACTATCGATCATGTGATGGAGATCGCGAAAAAAACGGGTGTGCAGTTCGGCATCATGGTGAATCCCGGGGGCGCCGTACATGATGACGCGAGCCTGAAGCAGTTCATTGATTCGCTCAAGCCTTATCCCGTCTACTACGGACTGCAGCCAATGAGTCCAGGCTGGTCCACAGCCTTTTCGCCCGAAACCATCAAGCTGCTCGATTACGTCGAGATGGATCCGCAGACGATTCCCAACGGAAATGGGTATGGGGAGACACTGCGCATTTGGAATTTCGATACGTATGTCGATGACCCGAAGAAGTTCATGGAGATCTACGTGGCTCACAACCTGGAGGTCATCAACAATCCGGAGCCGCTGAACATCTTCGGATGGCCGCTATTCCTGCCTGTTTGCATCGCGCGTGACTATTACACGCTGTGGACCGAGGAAAGGATGCAGGCGATTATCGACGCTTTGAAGAAAAGGAATCTTGCAATCGAAATCAATGACATGGCCCATACCCCGCACGAGAAGTTCATCCTGATGGCGAAAGAACAGGGACTGAAATTCACGTTTGGCTCCGACAGCCGCAATCAACTGGCTGGGCGTCTGGATTACTGCAAATCCATTGCGAGGAAATGCAACTTGAAGAGGGAAGACTTCTTTGTACCGAAACGACAGCTGGTCAAGGCCTAGCCGAGGCTGAGAGCCAAGAGCTGAAGGCTAGACAACCTCCAACTCGCGCAGCAGGAACGCATAGTCAAACGCGATCTCTTTCAGGTAGTCGTAGCGGCCGCTCGCCCCGCCGTGGCCGGCCTCCATGTTCGTCACCAGGAGCAGGGGATTCGAGTCAGTCTTCAGCGTGCGCAGCTTCGCAACGTACTTGGCTGGTTCCCAATACATCACCTGGCTGTCGTTCAGGGATGTTTTGACCAGCATGGCGGGATAAGCTGCGGCCTTGAGGTTGTCGTAGGGCGAGTAGCTAAGCATGTAGCGGAAATAATCGGCCTGGTTGGGATCGCCCCATTCCTCGTATTCGGGCACGGTGAGCGGCAGAGAGGCGTCGAGCATCGTATTCATCACGTCGACAAAGGGCACGTGGGAGAGGACCACGCGAAAAATGTCGGGCCGAAGGTTGGTGACAGCGCCCATCAGCAATCCGCCGGCCGACCCTCCTTCGATGGCTACACGCTGGCTGTCGCCGTAACCGCTGGCGGTGAGATGTTCGACCGCCGCAATGAAGTCGGTGAAGGTGTTTCGCTTCACCAGCATCTTGCCTGCGTCGTGCCACGGCTTGCCGAGATCGCCTCCGCCGCGGATATGCGCGTAGGCCATGACAATCCCGCGATCGAGAAGCGAAAGCCGGTTGGAGTTGAATCCGAGCGGAAGGGAGTAGCCATAAGAGCCGTACCCGTACACATACAGCGGACTGCGCCCGTTCTTCTCGAAGTTGTCGCGCCGGTATACCAGGGAGACAGGGACCTTCACGCCATCGCTTGCAATCGCATGGACTCGTTCGCTCGCATAGAGTGTCCGATCGAACCCGCCGGGCACTTCCTGCTGTTTCAAGAGCGTGGATTCCCGGCTTTTGATGTCGTACTCGAAGACCGATCCGGGTGTGACCAGCGATTGATATCCATACCGAAACAGTTTTGTCTGCCAGATTCGATTGATCCCCGGCGAGGCGTTGTATGCAGGCTCTGGGAACGCGATCTCACCGGCGGGGTTCGCCTTCGTCGACTCGTCCGGGAACTGCCACATCCGCAGCCGCGGCAAGCCGTCCTCTCGCTCGCATGCGACAAAGAAGTTGGCGAAGAGGTCAACGTCTTCGAGCATGATGGCGTCACGGTGCGGGATATACTCTGTCCAATTCTCGCGTCCAGGCGCATCGACCGGTGCAGTGACTAGCCGGAAGTTGCGGCCCCGATCGTTTGTCCGGATGAACAACTGCCCATTGCGATGATCGACGTAATACTCGTGCTCGTCTTCTCGCGGGGCTATGACACTGAACTCGCCTGCAGGATTGTCGGCCGCGAGAACCTGGCACTCAGTGGTCGTGTGGCTTGCGGACTCGAGCACGAGATAGCGTCCATCGCGCGTGCGGCCAACGCCGATGTTGAAGCGCTCGTCGTCGTCCTGATAAACGAGCACGTCTTCGGAGTAGGGCGCGTGAAGCGTATGCCGGTAAAGCTGGAACTGGCGCTTCTGCTCCTCATCTTCAACCGTGTAGAACAGCGTTTTGTTGTCAGATGACCAGGTGATAGAACCGACGCGATCCTGCGGCCCGGGGCTGGGAGGATCGGGAAGTGTCTCTCCGGTCTGAAGGTCCTTGATGTGCAAGGAGTACTGGCGAAATCCCGTGAGGTCGGTTGTATAGGCAAGCCAACGCCCGTCGTCAGAGATGTCATTGGCGCCAATCGCAAAGAAAGGCTGACCCTCGGCGAGCTGATTTCCATCGAGGATGATCTCTTCAGGGCCGCCAGGGGCGGTATCCGATCCAGACCTGCGGCAGAAGATCGAGTACTGCTTTCCCTCCTCGGTGCGAACGTAGTACCACCAGTCGCCTTCACGATAGGGGGCAGACTCGTCGGTCTGCTTGATGTGGCTTAGCATCTCGTCGTAGAGCTCATCCCGCAGCGAAGCCAGGTCAGCAGTGAGCGCGTCGGAGTAGGCGTTTTCCGCCTTGAGATGGTCGGTAACCTCTGGATTGTCCTTATCGCGAAGCCAGGCGTAATCATCGACGAGGGTGGCGCCGTGCAGTTGGATTTCGCGGTGTTCTTTGCGGGCTACGGGAGCTTTTGGGAGAGATTGGTCCGTCATGTCTGGCTTCAGTGTAGAAGACGGAATGCAGGGGCCAAGGCAATAGAAAACGGGCGCCTTTGTATCAGCCAGTTGCCAGTCCCAAACGCGCATCCAAGCTCCAGAATGCCCCAGAGGGCTTCCGAAGGAGATAGGACATTATGGCTGATCAGAAGAAATGCGCCCACCCCGCCTGTTCCTGCATGACCGACAAGAAGTACTGCAGCACCCATTGCGAATCGCACAAGGATACCGCCGAGATAGCTTGCGAGTGCGGCCATCCAGGCTGCAGAGGAGATATCGCCAAGTAATCCAACATCAGCTCCTCAAGACCGCGTGCGCCTGCCTGAGATATAGACCGCTCGGTGCTGGCGCCGACGCGGTGTCCTCCTCAATCGCCGATGCAGATCCTCCGGTATCAGCGCAAAAATCTCGTTGCCGATTTGCAGACGATTTAACATCTTCGGCGCACAATGGAAGGGTGTCGAAGCTCCATCTGGATGGTGCGAACCCCCCGGGCCTAACCGCCTTTGCTTACTGGAACTTACAAATAAGTTGAATGACAGGAGGAACTTACAAAAACCAGGTTGATAAGAAAGAGATGATGCGTATGCGGTCCCGGCCCAACTGTTACGTTATGCGGATCAGGAACTTACAATCATCAACCAATAAAATGAGGATCTTACGAAATAGTCCGGATGAATTAGATCTCAACCACCAAGGTGGCCCAAGGCAAGGAGCCTTGTCGAATTGCTTCGATCCAGAGATTAGTTCAATGAGGTGAGGAATTTGCGAAAAATGGTGGGAAAACAAAACAACCAGGTGTCTGCAGGACGACCGCGCTATGCGGGAACCGAGCGCTCAGATTCAACGGCAACGATTTCGCTGGCGGCTTCCTTCTGACGTCCAACCCTGTTCAAGGCAAACTGGAAATAGATTACTGAACCCAGAATCGTCAGCAACCAGTTCAGCCGCATGCCGATCGGCTCGCGCCGGTTGTAGTGATCGAGCAATTCCTCGCGGAGTTCGAAGATAACGACGACTCCGAGTAGCCATGAAAAGAGGAAACCGTAACCAGTGACGATCGAGGCGATGGCCCAGTAAAGGGAACTGGCGCGGGGGTTCAGCCGGCGGATCCAGAGACAGAGGTACGTTGGCCAGGCGGCGGCCACAGCGTAGATCGCAAAATTGCGATAGGGTGCGGGGAACAAGTAGCAGACCAACGCTTCGGCTGAGGCGATCAATACAAGGAGAACGGCCCAGTGCACGCGGGGCGGCGCAGGAAAGGTCCGGCCGTTCTTCACAGCATCAGAAGCTGGGGATTGATGCATACGGTATCTTACCCCGAAATGTGAATACCCAGTATGGGGTAACCGGTTAAAAGAACACCAATAGTTTCGCGAATGCGTCGAGTTCAATCAGGTGCTGATCCTTCGGCGCAGGCGAGATTTCGGCATGTTCAAGAATCCACGTGTCTTTATGGAAGAGGAAAACGGCGTGCAGACCTGCAGCAAGAGCGGGGTTGATATCGCTCTTCGGGCTGTTGCCGATCATCCAGCTGGAATGCGGCTGAAGTTCGTGGCGCGTAACGACGTCCTGGTAGGCCGAAGGATCCTTCTCGGCAACGATCTCCACCGCGGAGAAGTATTCGGCGAGCCCGGAGCGGCGAACTTTATCTGCCTGCTCTGCATGATCGCCCTTGGTCATGAGGATGAGCTTGTGACGGGTGGCGAGCTCGGCAAGGGTTTGCTGAACCTGGGGCAGTAGTTCGATTTCCTGGTCGGCGATGGTCTGCGCGAAGCCGATCACGCGTTGATGCTTTTCATCATCCATGGGCTCCGGGCTGAGGCGCTCAAAGCAAGTGACAAGCGAGCGTGTGAAACTCGGCAGGCCGTAACCCTGCGCGAGGATCGTTTCCCGCTCGACAGCATTGAGCGTTTGACGAACCTCGGCGGCGGAGTACTCGTGATGATTTAGAAAGCTGATGAACGCCGCGATAGCGCGCTCGAAGTAGATGTTGTTTTCCCAGAGGGTATCGTCTGCGTCGATGAGCAGGGTTTGACCGGGAGGGAACTGGGGCATGTGTTTATGGTAGCTGCTCACCTCACGTTTGAGTCTGAATTGCACATCCTGATCCTGTTCGAATCGATCGTAATAGTGAATTTCTATATTCTTCACGTGTTCTTCACGGCCCGTGTGGCAAGTGACGATATGCAACCGCGAAGTTGCTGAAAATACAGAGACGCATTTTTTCCATTGACGGTCGTGTTGAATCGAAGCTATCGTGGTGATGGGTACCCTCGAACCTCAAGGAGACAATCATGCGGAATGTACTCGCAGTGTGCGCAATCTTCTCCTCCGTGCTGCTTCATGCCCAATCGGTCACCAAGGGCTCGAGTGTCAATCTGGAGGCGAAAAATAGCTCTGCCGGCGTGTTGTATGCGCACGGTGCATCGCAACCCGTAACCGAGTCCACAACGAGCACTCAGCCTCTGCGGATCAGCTCAGGCGTAGTTTGGCCAAAACTGATTTCAGAGCCCGAATTCAAGGTCTCATCTTCTGATTTCGCGGGCCAGAATATGGCAACTCAGAAAGTGGTCGTCAGCTTCACGGTTGACGAAAGCGGTAGGCCCCAGAACGTTCATGTCGAAAAGTCAGTGAATCCAATAGTGGATGAGCGCGTCTTAAATGCAGTCCGGCAGTACAGGTATCTTCCCGCAACTCTGAACAACCAGAGAGTTGCAGTACATATCAACCTGGAAGTGAACTTCGCAAGTCGCTAGATCAGACAATTTCACCAGCTCTCCTGCCTCCATTCCTGTGGAAGACGTTTCGCGGGATGGAGGTTCTTTTGCCGGACTACTTTTTGGCAGGAAGGGTATAGTCGAATTTCCAGGAGTGCTTTCCGTTGGCGATGGCGATGATCATGCTTCCGGAGATGCCGGAGAGTTCATCGGTGCCAGACCCAGGTACGACCTTGACGACGAGTTCAAATTTGTTGTCTACCATTGTGCCGCAGTGCTGGAGCGAGAATGATCCACTGCGACCGTTGAGACTTCCAGTGACCTGCTCAAGGGCGACGTAGCCGGCTGTGCCGGTTGCGGGATTTCCCGCGCCTAGCATTTCTCCCTTGCTCGAGCCCTCGAGATCCCCGTGGAATTGCTTATCGAGACTGAAGCGCCCGATCGCGGTGCCGTTCAAGGCCTCGTCTGGGCCGAGCTGCGAGTTCTTTACTTCGAATATTCCTTCAGCATGCAGGGACATCAATGCGTCCTTAGCAGTGGATTTGGTGTTCGGGGCGGGCAGAAGAAGAGATGCGCAAATGCACATCCGGGAGAAGACAAGGATTCGACGCAAACCAGCCTCCACGGTTACTGAGAAATTTAGCGGAAGCCGTGATTCGACCCTGAACGGATATGCTGCG
>Ga0207641_10006079_pt1 | contig 10221 bp, 4 predicted proteins | sample KBSSwiS62_FD_184306 | JGI IMG/M metagenome (GOLD analysis project Ga0207641, IMG submission 184306) | Switchgrass rhizosphere microbial communities from Kellogg Biological Station, Michigan, USA - KBS Switchgrass S6-2 (SPAdes) (version 2) | ecosystem: Host-associated > Plants > Roots >... | reverse complement strand
GATCGGTGATCGGCGACGGAAGATGGTTGGCCAGCATGCCGAATCCTTCGACGACGTGGGGATGCGGCGACACGGCCGCCGACGCGAGATTTGCCCACTTCTTCGCGAGGGCGTCGAGCGGCGCTTCCGAGGCGGACTCGAGCTCCACCATCGCATAGCCGGCCTGCACCGTCTCCAGACCCCAGAATCGGACGTCCCGCAGGATCATCTCCGTCGTTCCGCCCTCGTTCAGAACCTGGCGCACGCCCGAAAACCACTCGGGACGATGCTCGAGCAGCCAGCGCGTGCCCCAGCGCTGCCCCGACTCCTCGTCGGCCTCGGCGAGCAGGAGGATGTCCGTCGCAGGAACGATTCCCCCGCGCCGGAGCGTCCGCAGCGCCAGGACCTGGGCCAGCCCGGTGGCCTTCATGTCGTAGGCGCCGCGTCCGTAGAGATACCCGAGCTTGATGTTGCCCTCGAAGGGAGTCGACTCCTTCCAGAACTGCGGAAATGCGTCGACGACGTCGATGTGGGAGAGCAGGAGCAGACTGTTCTCGCGGGTCCGGCCCGGCAGCCGCGCCAGCAGGTTGCAACGTTCCGGCGCCGGACAGACGATCTCCGTCTCGATCCCTTCGCAGGCGAGCAGATCGCGCAGAAATTCGGCGCCCGCCCTTTCCCCCTTCTCGGACCTCGTGTCGATGCGGATGTAGTCCCGCAACAGCCGGATCGGCTCCTCCCGGAGCCACTCCTCGGGTGGCCGCCGGACGTCCTGGAGGTCGCGCGGAAGAGGAGTCGGCTTGCGGGCGCAGCCAGCCGCGCCGAGCAGGAGGCCCGGCAGCAGGGCGATGAGCAATTTTCGCGTCATGGTTGCAGGCGTCGAGAGGGAGCAACAAGCAGCCCGAGTGCGATCATCCCGAAAAGAACGGGGCCATACCGCGACAGCTCCCATCCCGGAAGGCGCTCGTCCCATTCGACGCGGTGCCGCCCGGGCGGAATCGGGACGGCGCAGAAGGCCAGCTGCGCGGGCACGACCTCGACCGGCCGCCCGTCGATGCGAACCGAACGGTACGGCCACCAGGCTCGCAGAACGAAGAGCCAGGACGGGTCCGGGGACGTCACGTCCACCACCAGGCGCTCGGGCGTGCGCTCGAGCACTCGCCACTGCCCCGGGCGGGCGCGGGCCTGGCGGTCGATGCCGCTCTCGACGACCACTTCTCCCGCCCTGAGCTGCGTGATCACGTGGAGCGCCTTCACAGACCCGTCCGCTTCCTGCCACCCCTCGAGAAGCCGGATGTCGGGAAATGCGCGCACGTGCTCATCCCAGACCTGGAGGCCGTCGCCGCCGACCGGGTGGAAGCCCGGCACGGGAGTCTGGTCGCGAAACCGAATGCCCCACTTGAGCGCCACCGTTCCGAAGAATGCGTCCGCGTCGAGAAACCTCGAGGCAAACACGGACATCGTGCGAAGGCTGTCCACGCGCGACAGATCGCCGGCGTCGAAGTCTTCGTTGAAGATCGTCCCGCGGTGCCAGAGCACGGGCGTGAACCACTTCCACGAGCGGCGGCTGGATTCCGAATCCGCCATGGCCCCGGAGTTCTGCGCGAAGTCGAGCATCGAGGTCCCCCGAAAGATCGACTCGCCGAGCGTCCGGTATTCGCCCGCCGGATCGCGCCGCGCGAGGAACCGCGCGAAGGCGGTGGGGGCGAGGACCTCCTCCTCGCTGAGCGTCGTCGCGATCTTGCGGTTGGACGCGATGGGCACGAGTGTCAGCAGAATGACCGCCGCGGCGAGGCCGCGTCGATGCCCGCGCGGCAGCAGATCCAGCGCCACGACCGTCATCATCCAGAGGAGTCCGCCCTCCGCGAGGGCGCCGGGCAACCGCCTGGCCGCGATCGCCGCGAGCCGCTCGCTGCTGCCGCCGATGGCCGCCAGGGCAACGCGCCCCACCGCCTCCGGAAAGAGCGCGGCGACCGAAGCCGCGGCCGCGAGCAGGGCGCCGACGGCAATCGCCCACCGGAGGCGGCGCGGGCGGGCACGCCAGCCGTCGAACGCGATGGCGGCCGAGAGCGAGAGTGCGAAGGCCACGACGACGGCGAGCTTCTCGGGATTGCGCAGCGGCAGCGGCGACGGAATCGCCGTCCAGCGATCCGGAAGGAGGCTCGGCAGGACCGCCACGGCCAGTGCGCCGACGAGAAGGACCCGGGAAAAGCGCGCCCCGCGCTCGCGTGACTTCCAGGCGACGACCGCCGCGATCACGGCAAAGGCCCCGCAGTAGAGCGTCGGAAAGATCCCCATCGCCCGGCCGCGGTAGATCGACGCCCCCCACCACGCTGCGGCCGACCCCTCCCAGGTTGCGCCGAAGGGATAGGGCACGGCGAGCTCCAGCAGGCGCCAGGGATGGATCGAGAAAAAAACGGAGTCGGCGAGCTTGATGCCGAGGATGGCGCGGTTGGTGAGCGGAACCCACAGCGCCGTGGCCACGATCTGCGGCGCCGCCGCCAGCGCGCCCAGGGCGATGGCCAGGCCGGCCCCGGCCGCGGAGCGCCCGCGCGCCCGGTCTTCGAGCGCGATCCAGAGGGCCACGCATCCGATCGCGATCGCGATCGTGAAGACATCCGCCGCCAGGAAGTCGAGCGCAAAAAACGCCGAGAGCGTCAGCAGCCGCGTCGCCGCGGAACCCGAGCGCCGCGCGCTCGCCCAGACGATCCACGGCAGCAGCGTCAGGCCCGGAAGAATGTGCGGAAAGAAGGCCTCGGCGACGGCCACCCCGGAAAACGCATAGGTCGCCGCACCGATCCAGGCGGCCGCCCGCGAGCGCCCGATCTCCAGCAGGAGCGTGAGCATGCCGATGCCGGCGGCGATCCAGTGCAGCACCGGGAAAAGACGCATAGCCAGCGGAAACGGAACGCGCGACAGCAGGACGCGGACCGGATAGAGCGCGCCGACGTTTGGATTGGGCGCGAGCGGCCGCCCTCCCGACACCTCGGGAGTCCAGACCGGAAGTGCCCCGCGCGACCACGCGTCGTGGATCGACTTCTCCATCGGCAGGTTGTAGGCGCTCAGGTCTCGCACGCCCCAGTTGCGGCGCAGCACGAGCGGATCCGCGTAGAGCACGATGACGAGCCCCGCGAAGAGCGCCGCGAGCAACCAGGGCGAACGGGACGGAACGGCCGGAGGCGCGGCGCTCACGCGGCCGTCGCCGCTTTCCGCAGGCCGATGCCGACGAGCAGCAGGGCCGCCACGGCCGGGCCCCAGCGCGAAATCTCGATGCCCGGGATGTCCTCGTGCCATTCGACGCGGTGCTCCCCCGCGGGGATGGCCAGCGCGGCAAATGCGATCTGCGCCGGAAACGTGTCGGCCCGTTGCCCGTCGACCAGCACCGTGCGATAGCTCCAGTCCCCCCGCAGGACGAACAGCCACGTCGCGTCGGGGCAGGCCGTCTCGAGAACGAGCCGCTCCGGGCTCTCCTCGAGCAGGCGCACGCGCCCGTCCCGCGCCGCCCCCTGCGCGCGGCGCCCGGTTTCTACGACGACGCCGTCGGCGGCCAGCCGGGGAAGGATCCGCAGGGCCTCGACCGGCCCCGCCGTTTCGGTCCAGCGCCGCGCGAGCCGAATGCCCGGCAGGGCCGTCGGGTTTTCGTCCCAGGAGCGCAACGCGTCGCCGCCGAAGGGCGCGAATCCCGGCACCGGCCTCTGGTCGCGAAAGCGGATGCCGTAGCGCAGGCCCAGGGACGCGAAGAAGGGCCCCGAATCGCTCTGCGCCGCGGCCACGGCCGAGAGCCGCCGCAGGCTTTCGATGCGTGAAAGGTCTCCGGCGTCCAGGTCGCTGTTGAAGACGAGCCCCCGATTCCAGAGCGACGGCGTGTAGTAGTTCCAGGACTGGCGAAAAAACTCGCTGCCCCCGATGTCGCTCGGCAGGAATCGGTCGCGCAGCGCCGAGGGACCGTCGGAGACGTAGTAGGACTCGTCGAGGGCCCGGTAGCGTCCCTCGGGGTCCCGGCGCGCGATCGCGCGCGCGAAGCCCGTCGGGGGAAAGACCGTGGCCTCGTTGGCCGTCTGGGCGATGCGGCGGTTCGCCACGATCGGCACGGCGGTCAACAGCACGAGCGCCGACGCCATCGCGGCCCGGTGCCGGCGGGAGAGGAGGACCGCCGCGATTGCCGTCGCCGCCCAGAGCAGCCCCGCTTCGGCCAGAGCCGGCGCGAGGTCCGCCGCGGCGACCCCGGAAAGCGCACGGTCACCGCCGACGGCCCGGACCATCCCGCGACCGGCCGCCGCGGGTGCGAGCCAGGCCGCCATCGCGGCGCCGGCGACGACCGCCGTGGCGGCGAGGATCCGCCGGCCGACGCGCGGATCGACGTGGCGCAGACGGTCGACGGCCAGTCCCGCGGCGATCGCGAGACCGAACGTCGCGCCGAGCATGAACTTCTCGGGATAACGCAGGGGAATCGGCGAAGCGACGCCGTTCCAGGCGGCGGGCACGACGTGGCCGGCGAGCGCGAGGCCCGCGCAGACGATCGTCATCACCCGCGCGAGGAGCGTGCCGCGCGCCGGAGTCCGGCGCCCGGAGAACAGGCCCACGAGCGCGATCGGCGCCACGAAAAAAGTCGGGAAGAAGTGACGGAAGACATGGGTGCCCCAATCGAGCGAAAGGTCCAGGGACCAGACGGGACCGAATGGATATGGAACGGCGAGCTCCACGAGCCTCCACGGGGAGATCGTGAACCCGAGCGCCTCGCCGAGCGTGATCCCGCCGACGATCCGGCGCGTCTCCGGTGCCAGCAGCGCCGTGGCGGCGATCTGGGGAAGCGCCAGAAGCGCGCCCGCGAGCAGGCCGAGCGCGAGCGACCCCGCCGGAACGGCACGCTCCCCGGCCGGCGTCTCGCAGAGGATCCAGAGCAGCGCCGCGAGCAGCGCGAGCGCCACGGAAAAGACGTCGCCTGCCAGCAGCATCACGCCGTAGACGATCGCCAGGGGCAACACGCGTGCAAGACGGCTCCCGACGGGTCGGACGAGAGCCCAGAGCGCCCACGGCAGAGCCGCCGCGCCCGGGTGGAAGTTCGTGTAGAAGACTTCCGCGACCATCACGCCGGAGAACGTGAAGCAGGTGGCCGCCACCCATCCGGCGGCGCGCGAGGCCTTCCATGCGCCGAAAAGCAGCAGCATCCCCCAGCCCGCGAGGACCCAGTGCAGTATCGGATAGACGCGCATCGCCAGCGGAAACGGAACGAGGGACAAGAGCGGACGGACGGGATAGAAGACGCCGGCGTTGGGATTGGGCATGAGAGGCCGTCCGCCCGAGATCTCGCTCCACCAGACCGGCACGCGCCCGCGCGACCAGGCATCGTGCACCGCCTTCTCGAGCGGCAGGTTGTACGGGACGATGTCTCGTCCGACGAAGTTCTTCCGGCCGAGGAAGAGGTCGGAAAACGTGACGAGCAACAGGGCCGCGAACAATGCGGCCGGCACCCATCGCCGGCGTGACAGCGTCACGTCCCGGCTTCCATCGGCCGCCGTCTCAAGCACAGGACCGCGGCTGCCAGCCCGAAAAACGCCGGTCCGAATCGCGAGTAGGCGAGGCCCGGGACCTCTTCCCGCCACTCGACCCGGTGCCGGCCCGCCGGAATCGGAACCGCGCTGAAGGCCAGCTGCGCCGGCCAGGCCTCGGTCTCTGCTCCGTCCAGGCGGATGGTGCGATGGTCCCAGTATCCCCGCAGCGCGAAGAGCCAGGTCGGATCCGGGCTGAGCGTCTCCACGCGGAGCAGCTCCGGGCTGTCTTCCAGAATGGTCAGCCTTCCGGGCCGGGCCGTCCCGGATGCGCGCCGCTCAGTCTCGAGGACGATCTCGCCGGCCTCGAGGCGCGGCATCGTCTCGAGCGCGGAAAGCCCCCCGGGCTCTTCGCGCCAGCGCTCGAGCAGGCGAACGGCCGGGAGCGCGGCCGGATTCTCGCCCCACTCCTGGAGTGCGTCGCCACCGCGTCGCTGAAAACCGGGAAGGGGCGGCTGATCGCGGTAGCGCAGTCCGAACCGCAGCGCCAGCGCGGCGAAAAAGGTCGAGCCTTCGGGCCGACCCGCCGCGAGGACCGAAAACCGGCGCAGACTCTCGAGACGCGAAAAATCGCCCCGGTCCGGATCCACGTTGAAGACCGTTCCCCGGTCCCAGAGTCCCGGAGCGAAAAAAGACCAGTTGCGCCGCGCCGAATCGGTCAGGTACGGATCGGCCCCCTCCGCGGCGATCGCGCTGGGCGGCGCCGGAAAGTACGACGAGCTGTCGACCGTGCGGAAGGCCGCGTGCGGGTCCCGCAGCCTGATCGACCGCGCAAACGACGTCGGAGCGAAAACGTTCGCCTCGTTCTCGGTGTGCGCGATCCGCCGGGTTGCCACGAGGGGGATCGCCGTGAGCAGCAGCACGCAGGCTCCCAGCTGCTTGGCACCGGGACCGCGTGCGAGCTCCAGGGCGATCAGCGTCGCCATCCAGAGCAGACCGGCTTCGGCGAGCGCGCCCGGCAGCTGTCGGGCGGCATCGAGCGCCATCTCTGGCGGGGCGCCCAGCGCCCGCACGGCGGCCGAACCCGCGCGACCGGGCAGCAGGCTCGCCCCGGCCGCCGCCAGGGCCAGCCCGACCCCGGCGCGCAGCGGCCACCGGGGCGCCCACCCGTCGCGACGGATCCGATCGAAGGCGAGCCCGGCGGCCACGGCGAGCGCGAGGACCAACGCCACGGAGAACTTCTCCGGAAACCGGATCGGGATGGCGGAGCGCCGGTTTCCCCAGGCGGCCGGCACCAGGATCCCCGACATCGCGAGCAGGGCTCCCGCGACGAAGAGCGCGCGGACGAAACGCGCCCCGGGCAGACGCGACCGCCACAGGGCTGTCAGTCCCAGGACGGCGAAGGCCCCGCAGTAGAGGCTGACGAAAAAACCGCGCAACACGCCGGCGCTCCAGGCCCCGGCGTCGTCGGGTGTCCACGTGTCGCCGAACGGATACGGCACCACGAGCTCGAGCATTCTCCAGGGAGACAGCGTGAACCGAAGCACCTCCCTCAGCGGAATTCCCATCACCGCGCGCCGCGTCTCCGGCACCAGCAGAGCCGTCGCCACGATCTGCGGCGCCGCGAGCAGGACGGCGAGCGCAACACCGAGCAGGAGCGCGCCAAACTCGCGGAGGCGGCGCGACCGGGCTACCTCCAGGACGATCCAGAGCGACGAGGCGAGCAGCGCAATGACGGCGGCGACCGCGTCACCGACGAGAAAGAGAAGTCCGTAGACGAGGCCGAGGACCACGGTCTTGCGCCCGAAGCTCGACGCGGGACGCACGACCGCCCAGAGAACCCAGGGGTGGAGGGCCGCGGCCGGCGCGATCGGAAGATAGAAGACCTCCGACACGAGCACGCCCGAAAAGGCGTAGGTCGCGGCGCCCACCCATGCCGCGGCCCGGGATGCCGCCAGCGCTCGGAGCAGGGCGAGCATCCCCAGGCCGGCAATGGCCCAGTGCAGAATCGGGAACAGACGCATCGCCACGGGAAACGGCAGGCTTGCCAGCAGCGGCCGGACCGGATACAGGGCGCCCGAGTTCGGATTGGGAAAAAGCGGTCTGCCGCCCGAGATGCCCTCGCTCCAGACGGGCAGCCTCCCGCGCGCCCACGCGTCGTGAATGCCTTTCTCCAGCGGCAGGCCATAGAGAACGAGGTCGCGCCCGACGAAGTTGCGGCGCGTGAAGAGGGGGTCCGCATACACCGCCACGAGCAAGAGAGAGAAGAGAATGGCCGGAAGGGCTTGCCGTCCCAGGCGGTTCAACCGTGACGGCCTGAAGTCCACTCCGGGCTTAGGATAGAGCATCGAGTCTGAAGTGCAAAGCCGTTCCCGGGCGCGGATCGTCGTGCTCGCTGCGCTCGTGGCCGTCAGCCTCGCCGCGCGGATTTTTCTCCTGCTCGAACGGCCGATCTGGCACGACGAGGCATTCACCGCCTGGGCGTCGCGCCTGGCCCTGCCGCGCCTCGTGGAAGCGCTGCGGTCGGACTCGGGGCCGCCGCTCTTCTACCTGCTCGAGCGCCCGTTCGCGCGCGCCGCGGACGCGTCGGGCCGGGAGACGCTGCTGCGCATCCTGCCGTTTCTTGCCGCCCTGTTCCTCTTCGCGCCGGCGCGGACGCTGCCGCGCGGTGCGCGCGGCTGGTGGATCGCGCTGATCGCGTGCTTCGCCCTCGTCAATCTCTATGCGGCCGAGGCGCGCGCCTACTCGCTGCTCGCCGTCCTCTGTCTGTTCCTGTTCGTCCTCGCGCTCGACGGCGAGCAGACCCCGCCGCGCCTGACTGCGCTCTGGGCCGTCGGCACCCTGGCCCTCTGGACGCACTACCTCGCGCTCATCGCGGTGGTGGCCGCGCTGGTCCTCGCGCTCGCGCGGCGCCGGCGGGGATCGGCCCTCGCCCTCGCCGCGGCCCTGCTCGCGTTTACGCCATGGGTTCCCGTGCTGCTCGCGCAGCCACCGTCGGCGATGGCGTGGCTGCTCGACCCGCCGGCACGCGCGTTGCCCGGCTTCTTCTCCGCGCTCGGCGGCGTCGGGCGCATTCCGTCACCGTTCGGCCCGCCGGTTCCGCCGGCGCTCTTCGCCGCCGGCCTCGCCGCCGGTGCGCTGCTGGCCGTCCAGGTATTCCGCGCGACGAAGGACGACCCACCCGGCCGTCTCGCCGCGCTGTTCGTGTTTCTGGTCCTCGCCCTGTCGCTGGCGGCATCGGTCTGGCGGCCGATCGCGTTCGCCGGCCGCAGCGAAATGGCCGTGCTCGCCGTCTGGATCTGGGCGGTGGCGCGGGCGGCGGCGCGCGATCGCGTCGTTCGAGTTGCGGCCGGCGCCTCCGCGGCGCTGGGACTCGCGGCGACGCTCTTCATCGTCGCCGGCCCGCATCCGCGCCCGACGACCTCGACGGCGGTGGCAAGCCTCGCGCGCCTGGCGCGCCCCGTCGACGTCGTGCTCGCCGGGCCCGGCTTCTACCTGCCGGCGCGACTGGCGGCCGACCGCGGCCGTCTCGCGGCAAGCGTCGCGTCGCTTCCCGAAAGCGATGCCGCGCATCCGGGCTGGTTCGTCGCCTGGCCGCTCGCCGAGCCCGACGTCCGCCTCGCGCAGCGCCTCGCGGATGGCCTGCCGCCGGGGGGGCGTCTCTTCCTGTTGTTGCCTCCGGCCTACAACACGCCCGCGCTCATGACGCCGCTCGCCGAGCGCGGCCGGCTCCGCGAGATCGCGCGCCAGGACGACGGCGTCCTGACGGTGTGGGAGCGCTAAGTCTTGCGCGCGATCGCGAGCAGCGACATGCCGATCGAGGGCGGGTTCTTCGCCTCGCGTTCGAGGATCGGGAGCAGGAGTTTGAACGCGGCGAGCTGACCCGAGGGGAGCACGCGGCGGCGCAGGATCTTTCCGTTCAGGTACCAGCCGACGATGCCGGGGCGGTTCAGGAACCGGACGTCCTCGAGGGCGAAGCCCGCGTCGCGGATCTTCTGCTCGAGCTCCGCCTTCTCGTACCGCCGGAAGTGGCGCAGGTGCACGTCGAGCGTCCCGTAGAGGCGCGCGAGCGCCGGCACGATGAGGACCAGGCGGCCGCCGGTCGGCAGCAGGGCGTGCAGATCGGCGAGCGTCGCGACGTCGTCCTCGATGTGCTCGAGCACGTTCAGGCAGACGACCGTGTCCACGGCGAGCGTCTTCAGCTCGGCGCGCTCGGCCGCGTCCAGCGGAAAGCGGTACGACGCGATGCGCACGCTCGCGTCGTCGCGGAAGGTCCCGCGCAGATACTCGAGCGCGACCGGATCGAGGTCCGAGGCCACGACGAGCTCGCGCTCGCGGCCGGTCAGCTGCTTCGTCATGTTGCCGAAACCCGCCCCGATCTCGAGCACGCGCCTGCCGAGGGCGGCGCGGAAGCGGTCCGCCAGCCAGACGTTGTAGGACTCGAGCCGCGCCATGCGCGCGAGCGTCACGTGCCCGACGTTCTTCGGATCCTCGGTCTCCCGCAGGGAGTGGCGGATGATCGTCCAGAGCGCCGAGAAGGCGTCCTTCCAGCCGATCTTCTTGCCCTCGTCGTACGTCCGGCCGTAGTAGGAGATCGGCACCTCGAAGATCCGGTAGCCGCGCCGCGCAACCTTCGCCGTGATCTCGGGCTCGATGCCGAAGCGGCGCGACTCGATCGTCATGGACTGGACGACCTCGCGGCGGAACATCTTGTAGCAGGTCTCCATGTCCGTCAGGTTCAGGTTGGTGAACATGT